>Ga0233425_10002140_pt1 | contig 40174 bp, 41 predicted proteins | sample Watercolumn_Towu_2_FD_181712 | JGI IMG/M metagenome (GOLD analysis project Ga0233425, IMG submission 181712) | Freshwater microbial communities from Lake Towuti, South Sulawesi, Indonesia - Watercolumn_Towuti2014_140_MG | ecosystem: Environmental > Aquatic > Freshwater > Lake | place...
GTCAAGGCGAGACAGGGGATGATGGCTATGATTACCAAAAGAATAAGGCGAAAATGGAGACTTGCAAACAAGCGAGTGAAGCGGGTTGACTTAGAAGGCATTGTTGACCTCACTGCTGTCCGGCACGCTAATTGAATAGCAAGGGTTGTCGGTTGTCTGGTGGGCGAAGGCCAAGCAACGCCCACATATCCATGCGTTCCAGGAGCATGGTTTGGGCCAGACGGGAGAGTTCCAGAAGTCCCCAACCGGCCTTGGTTTTGAACTTGACCCACACCAGCAGCAGGTAAGCGATCAAGGCAGTCCAGATTTGGATCAACACCGCATTCTTGGAGGTCCCGTAAAAGCAATGCCGTTGACTTAAGGAATTTTCCAGGCTATAATCAAGCTTAACTAATTGAAACAAAAGGATATCACATGATAACACCGTGAAAATGCCGTGCCAAATGCGGTAGAAAATGATGCTGCCGCCAATTTTATCCTGCCTGAATTCCTCCAACAATTCCTGCCTGACAGAAACTCCATCGAAACCTTTCTTGATGTCCGTTATTTCACCCGAGAACGCCGCCTCACCCTGGAAATCACTCTGGCTCTGATGCTCAACATGGTGCGCCCGGGGGAGCGATTGGGATATCAAAAAGTCATCGACCGTTTTTTTTCCGACACCGGCCTGGCCTTTACTGAGGAAGAAATAGCCAAGCCTCCCGATAAAGCGGCGTTCCAGCGGGCCAGGAAAAAGGTCCCGCCGGAAGTCCTGCAAATTATCTTCGCCAAAGCTTGCGAATATGCTCAATCTCTGGCCCGGCAACATGCCCAGCTCACTTGGAACGGTTTCCGGGTTTGCGCCATTGACGCCACCAAGAAAAACTTACCCCCAAGCGAAGAGTTGATGGACTTTTTCGAAGCCCCTCACCACGCCCATTTTCCTCAGATGATTACCGGCGTGTTGTTTGACGTCTTGGCCAAGCTACCCCTCAACTATATGCGGGCGCCTTTTAATACCCCGGAGCGGGAAATGGCCCTGGAACTCATCCGGGAACTGGGGCCAGGAGACCTCTTGCTGCTGGACCGGGGTTATCCCAGTTATGAGATGTTCCTGGCGCTTATCAAACAACACATTGATTTCCTGATCCGTTTACCTAAGGACGGCATGTTTAAAGAAGTTCGAGATTTTCTGGCCCGAGGTAAACGGGACGGCAAAGTCACTATTACCCCTCCCCAAAAACTGGTCAAAGAATACCCTGACGTCAATTTCCAGCCCTTGACCTTGCGGGTGGTGGCGGTTTCCATCCCCGGCGTCCAGGAAAAAGCGATTTTCATTACTTCTCTCCTGGATCGCCCAAAGTATCCCCCCAGGGCCTTGCGGAATCTCTATCACCTCCGCTGGCAGGAAGAGGAATTTTTTAAAACTCTCAAAGAGCACTTACGAGCTGAAGAATTCCGGGGCAAGAGCGTCCAGTTTATCGATCAGGAACTGTTATCTACCTACCTCTACTATATTCTCACCCGAATCATGATGTTGGCAGCCGCCCGGAAACAAGAGCTTCCGGTTGAAGACCTGGAAACCAAATCAGCACTGGTGGCAGTGGCCAGATACCTGGATCGCCTCTTGATAGCCGACACCTTGGAACAGTGCCAGGAACTCACCAGGCATTGCCTGGCGGAGATCACCTGGAGAAAATATCGTCTCCGCCCAGGTCGCAAATTCCCTCGCAAATCCAAAAGCCGCCATGGTAAATGGGCCAATATTTGGGCTTAAGTCAACGGCATTGCCCGTAAAAGGCCTTTATTTTCAGGTTTTGCTTGATCCACTTGAAAAAGAGTTCGATCTGCCAGCGGCGGCGGTAGAGTTCAGCCACTTCCAGGGCGGACAGGTCCAGGCGGTTGGTTAGAAAGACATATTCCTTGCCGGTCTCCGGGTCCCGGTAGTGCACCCGGCGCAGTGGTTCGGGATAACAAGCCTGGCCCTGGGGGGAACTCAAGCGGATAACCTGGTCGGCCAGGATGGGGCCGCCAGCCCAGGCTTCCCGGACCACTTCGTAGCAGGAGTTGCTTTTGAGCCGGGTCACAAACCAGACGCCGTTCCGGTGCAACCGGTAAAGCCAGGCATAATCCAGGTAGGCCTGGTCAAAGATCAACAGGTCGCCCGGCTGAAAGCTCAGGTCTTGGACAGCCTGGCGGTCATGGGTCTTGCCGTCGGTGACCAGGACGCACTGGGGCAACAACCCGGTGAGCACGGTGTGCAGCTTGATGGCCCCCTTGCGGGTGCGAAACTTGGCCCAGGGAAAGACCGCGGCGCAGAGATCAATGGTGGTGGCGTCGATGATCTTGATCGGCGGAGCCTTCTTAGGCTTTGGCTCTAACATGGCGCCGAGCCGTTCATACAGCTTATAATCTGGATTACCACAAGCTGAACTCGCAAAAAAATACGATCAGGGCCTACCGTTCGCTTTTGGCCAAATTCCGGGATCATTTTCCTGATCGCGACCTGACTGCGATAACCTCAGAAGAAATACTTTCCTTTTTAACCAGCCTCAACGGCGAATGTAAGCAGCTCACCAAGCACACCCGCTACGCTTATCTCAAGGCCCTCTTCAATTTCATCCGCAATAACCTGGACAATCAGCTCCAAAATCCCTGTGACACCCCGATGCTGAAGAAACTCTTTAGCCGAGATTATGCAGCAGTCTGGGCCGCCGCAGTCAAAAAACGATTTTGAGGGCCTCTTTCGTCGAGGTTAACCTCGCCATGTTTCGCATTTTCAGGCAAATTGCCGTGTGTGAAGCAGCATAGCACAAATTTTAAAGAAATTGTCAGTCAATCTGCCTGATATGGTCATTTTTTCAGCAAGATCGACATACCTGTCCCTTAGAACCCAGAAACCTCAATGCCTTGGAGCCTAAGTGCCCCAGGCCAGCACCGCCCGGTAATGGTGGGCCAGGGGAAAAGCTGAAGCCACATGCACATACCACCTGCGGGCGTGATGAGAAACCCTGGCCCCTACCTTGATCAAGCGCTTAATCAGCCAATCCATGGACCGCTTCACTTCTTCGCCCCAGACATAGAACTGGCGGATCATATGGAGGAGGTTATAGGCTAACACCCCCATCTTCAGCCTGGCCTGGTTAGCCTCGAAACGTTGGCAACTGGTTTTGTCCCAACGCAGGGTGTTTTTCCCTTCTTTTATCCGGTTTTCGATCTCGGCCCGGCCATTATAGACCTTGACCACTTTTCCGGCAGGTAGCCGTGAGTTGGTTACGACAAAACCAATCCGGGGGAAAAGCTCGCCCCGGTGCCATTCGATCTTGGCCACCACCCGGCGGGGCTTATGCCAACTTTTCGCCTGATATTGCAACTCCACTAACTTGACCTGAACCCCGCTCTTGGGCGGACGGCCCACCGGACGGTTCAGATAAGGTTCCAAGAGACGCATCAGGATTGGATTGCCTGGCAGCCTGATGAAATAAGTGATCCGTTTTCCCTCGCAAAATTCGTAGGTTTCCGGGTTGGCAAAGGCGGCGTCAGCACGTAGCCAGAAAAGTTTGAACCAGTCCCGGTAGCGCTTCACCAGAGGCGTAATGAACTCCAGAGTGCCGTCGGCGGAGTGGACGTTACCCGGTCTCAGCCTGGCCGCCAGACAGTCGCCGTCGCTGGTGAAGGCAAAAAGCGGATGGAAACAATTCTTGGCAAAATGGCCATTGTAGGCCACACCCTCCTGCTTGCCGTGGGCCGGGTCCTCGGTGGAATCAAGGTCAATAATCAGCCGCTTTTTGTTCTTCCTTATTCAGCAGGGCGTCGGTGGCTCGGGTGAGAGCGCCATCTAAGGCTTCTAACCACAGGGTATTACCCAGGACGTCGTTCTCCAACCGGGAGAGCATGGATTGACTGGCCCCTGTTTGATGATCTTTGCCCAGGGCCAGCCGGAGGGCTGGGTCAATCCGCAGAAAATCGGCGTCGTTACAATCTTCATAACCCGCGGCAATCTGGTAAACCCTTTGACGCACCATCTGGATCATTGAGTGCCTCGTATGCGAAGGTAACCTCAGGTCTTCCAGACAATCTTTCATGGGATCAATGATCTTGAAACGCTCATCTATTTCACGCAGGAGTATGAACCCGGTATCGGAAGAGATGGCGGCTCCCTGAAAATCGATCATGATGGCTCGGTTAAAATCAGGCCGAATTGCCTCTTTTTTGCTTTCACCATTAGTGAGCATCTTGGAGGCCCCCAAATTGCTAAATTATTCTCCTTATATCATATAGTTACGTTAGTTTCCATCAATTCCTGGGGCATAATCCAGGCTTATATTGGCCCGCATCCATGCCGCCGCGAAGTTCATTGCAAGAGGCCCAGAGACATGAGTGTTCCTTGGAAAGGCGGTTTTTTTATTTTGTAATTATTTATCTTGGAAGTACAGTAAAATATAACAATGTCCGGCATTATCCAATAAGTAGCATGATTGAAGGAGGAAAAGATGGCCCGACACTACTCTACCAGGGATTTCTTCCGCCAGATGCCGAATGCCCTGCTTGCCCGCTATTTTCAGGGTCAGGGCTTGTTTGGTAACCTTGATTTCGCCGCCATGAAGGAGGGCAAGCCGGATGAGTTATTTAGCGCCTGGCTGACATTGCCGGACAGCCAGCGCCAGGTGATGGATGTGAAGTTCCAGGAAATCTTCGAGATGAGCCGCGAAAAGGGCTTTCGGGCCATCATTGACGAGGCGACCTGGCACATGGATGAAGAGCCGGATGCCCTCGTTTCTTTTATTGAAATGCTGTCGGCCCTATCCAATCACTATGAACGGGCGATGATCACCTATTTGGATCACAATATCCTCTGGCGGGGGGCGACGCTCTTCTATCATGCAGATACGCTAACTTATTGGCGGAAACGCAAACATCTTCCCCATCGAGCAGCAGCGGTGGACGAGGCCAGCCTTAAGCAACTATCCGACCTGATCCGCTATTACTTCCACCACACCGAGGGACGAGGAAGAAACTGCTTTATAGAACCGTTCCGCCGAGGAGAGCTTGATTATTTTTTCGCTTACCCCGAAGACTATTCGCAGCAAAGCATCGAGTGGGTGAATGGTGAGTTTGACCGCCGGCCTCACAATCCGGCCTTCGAGGTCGTTTATGTCTATTCACAAAAGGAAGGCTCATTAGACCTGAATTTTCGTGGTTCCTACAAGGCAATCGAGCCGCTCCAGGGGATGTTCGCCCAGGCCATACTCAAGCTTGATGGGCTGCCACCAGACCCGAAGGACGAGCGCGTCTATGACCTAACCCCACTCCTCCAGAAGGATTTTAATTTCATTTACGATGCCGGCAGCGGTATCGAAAGAGTGACGGTAAAAAAACTGCGCCTCTCTTCACGGGTGATTAAGGGCGACCGGATTACCCTGGAAGCCGACTCGTCCGATAATGCCGAAGCAGTCTACGATTTACTCGATGAGATCAAATCAGCCTTAGACCTGAGCATGTACAACGTCACCCAGGCGGAGTTGGCCGCTTCAGTGGTTACGGATGCGTACAAGCCGGCGAAAACGGTGACCGTCCGTATTACTTATCCCAACTCCTGCTCGCTAAAATACGACGAAGTCGGCCTTAAGCTGCGCGCCATGCTGGAAGCCTCCGGGATCGAACTCAAGGAGCCGGCCGAAGCCCCCGAGGCTGAAGCATGAAGCCGGTGGATGCATTGATTGAGCTATTGGACTGCGTGGGTGCCAACCAAGGGGCAGCAGTCCTGGTTACTGAAGACGAGCTGCGTCAATGGCCTTACGAAGCGGTTAAGGCTATGAAATCACAGAAGCTGGTTACCAGGGCACGCCCGGCTTCCAGCGCTATCTGCCCCGGGTGCGAGGAACAGTGCGTGATGCCGGTGCATACCCCATCCATGGCAGCAGGCAATAAGGCGTCGTTTATCGTTTGCGATAAACGCAGTGATGTTAACAGGGTACCGGTTTCTGGCAGTCGGCTGATCCAATGGCGGTGCAATGCCAACTTGGTGTGCAGATTCGTCGCGGCCAGCCTGGGATTGCGCCGCAGCGGTAGGCAAACGGCCAAAGCCGATCTGTGGGAAATCGGTGTCGCCAGCGGTAACAAACGCAGCCAGATGCTCTGCTTGCAGGCTGATGGCGAATTGCCCCTGGTCGTTGGCGACAAAAAGGTGCCTTTAGCCGAATTAATTAGATTTGGCAATGGGCAATACTTGCTTGATGTCGACATGATCCGCCAGATGGTAGATGCGGCGACCACGGCCGATAACCGATACACGCCAAGCCAGGTCAAGCGCGAGGCTCGCAAGCTGAAGACCAAGGCGCTATATGCGAGATGGCAGAAAAAATATCGTGAGCTGAAACGCAGCAAACCCGGCTGGCCCGATACTTGGTATGCGCAGCAGATTGCAAAAATGGATATTGCCCAGAAACGCAGCCCTGGAACCATCCTTAGAAATATGAAAAAGTAAAAAAAGTTAGGCGGAATTTTTTCGCCCAATTCGCGCGTCTATAATCCCTTTATCCTCCTGCTTAAAATCAGTTCCCCTTACCAAAGTTCCATCCAAAATTATCCAATAGATAAAACCTAACAATTGAATATTGCATGCAATATTTTGATAGCGCCGAGCGTTGTACAGGTATTGTTTCGCCCAAATCGCCAGACGACGCTTCATTCAACGATCCACTACAGCTTTAGGAGGTTCAGAAATGAAGCGCACCATAATGAGAATTCCGGCCGTTAAGTATGAGTCAGGACTTTCACGCTCCACTATCTATCAACGTATTGCAGAAGGATTGTGGACAAAGCCGGTGAGTCTTGGGGCTCGGGCGGTGGGGTGGCCCTCCGATGAAGTCGCTGCGATCAATTCCGCGCGTATTGCTGGGAAGACCGATGAAGAAATCCGCGCTCTGGTGGTGAAACTGGAAGCTGACCGCAAGGGTGCGAAGTAAGGAATTTAGGATGAATCCTTCTTCGACAGTTTTTTCACCTGACTTGGGACAAACCGACAAAACCGATGAAACCGACCTCGTCGACAACGAGGAATTTCTTAAGGAAGTGTTCGGACAGGAGCTTGCCGAGGCCCGGCCGCTGGTGGTCAGTTTTAAGGGCAACCCAGCAAGTGTCCCAAAGAGCGCCTGGTTTGGCAAACCGTGGATAAGCGGCAGCAATCTGGAACTGTCTACTGAGGCCAATAATTATTTCAGCCTGGCGGTGTTCAGGCCCGACGAGGCCGGAGTATATCGCCGACAGAAGGCGCGTTTCCAAGCCCTGTATGCCGTGATGCTTGATGATGTGGGCAGCAAGGTTCCCATGGAGAGGCTGACCTTACCGTCATCATGGTTGCTGGAAACATCACCAGGAAACTGCCAGGCCGGATATTTGCTGCGTGAGCCCCTTAACGATGGCTCTGTCGCTGACCGTTTGATGGATGCCATTGTCGCAGCCGGATTATGCGATCCCGGAGCAAATGGGCCAAGAGCACGCCTGGCTCGGTTACCAGTGGCGATAAACAGTAAGTATTCCCAATTCTTCAGATGCCGGATGCGGGTCTGGTCACCTGGATTACGCTATTCGGTGGAGGAACTGGTTGATGGTTTGCAATTGGAGCTAACGCAAGCCAGGCAGTCTAAGGGGCAAGGAAGAGGTCAGAAGCAAGAGAAGGCTACCGGCGATGATCCAGTGTGGTTTCCACGTCCCAGCGAAAACGCCGTTCTAATCGCGTTACGAAAACATGGGCTTTATAAGGTGCCACTTGGCGAGGGGAAGCACGACATTTCGTGCCCTTGGGTCACTGAGCACACGGGGCAGGTGGACAGCGGTACAGCCTACTTCGAACCCGATGACCTGTGGCCTATTGGCGGCTTCAAGTGTCTGCATGGCCACTGTGCTGACAGGCATATCCGAGATCTGCTGAGGGTACTCGACATCGAGATCGGCGCGGCGCGCATGAAGCCGATCATTCGGGTAATACCAGGGGAAATGCATCGGGTAGTGGATGCGGCTGAACGAGAACTGGCAAAAATGGGGCGATATTACCAGCGCGGTGGATTGATTGTAACCGTGGTTACAGATCCGGGCACCCATGAAACCAGAGTACAGGAAATCAGCCAACCTGCTTTAGTAAGGGCGTTGGCCGGAGTTGCAACGTGGGAACGCTTCGATCTTCGCAAGGAAGCATGGGTGCGGGCAGATCCCCCGGCCAGGCATGCTACAGTGCTGTTTGATTCAACCAGCTATCCGCATCTGCCGGTGTTAAATGGCTTGGCACGCCAACCATATCTGCGTTCCGATGGCAGCATGATAACCAATGCCGGCTATGATTCTACCACAGGCTTGTTCGGCGTTTTCGATGCCCGCGAGTTTTCCGTGCCAGATAAACCGACCCGGGCGGAGGCGAAAGTAGCCCTTGCTTTGCTGAAAGAGCTTCTCGGGGAGTTCAGTTTCGCCAATGCATCCGATCTGGCGGCCGCTTTGTCAGCGATCCTCACCGCTACCATCAGGCCCAGCCTTGCCCATGCCCCCATGTTCCATGCTAGCGCACATATGGTTGGCTCTGGCAAGTCCTACCTGTGTGCAGTGGTCACGGCCTTTGCCACCCCCCAGCGAGGCACACCGACTACCTTTCCCGGTGACAACGAGGAATGCAGGAAGATGCTGCTGGCTGAGTTGCTGCGAGCTCCGGCTGTGGTTGAATTCGATAACCTTACAGGTGATTTGCTGGCACACAAGAGCTTATGCACGGCGTTGACTTCTGAGTTTATAAGCGGGCGTATCTTAGGGGTTTCCAAGATGGCCACGGTCAGCACGCGTACGTTGTTTTTGTCGAACGGCAATAATGTTGGGCCGGTCCAAGATATGACTCGGCGTTGCATATCTATCCACCTTGATCCGGGATGCGAGACACCAGCAGCACGGAGATTTAAACGGCCTGATTTGGTACAAGAGGTACTACGGGAAAGGGGCCGGTACGTCTCAGCGGCCTTGACTATAGTGCGGGCTTGGATCGTCGCCGGCAGACCGAAAACTGCGTGCAGGCCGCTTGCAGGGTACGGTGATTGGTCCGATCTATGCCGACAGCCATTGTTGTGGCTCAACTGTGCCGACCCAAGTCTGTCTATATTCGAAGCAATGTCAGAAGACCCTGATCGGGAAACATTGGGCCGCCTCCTGATGGCTTGGCAATCCGTGTTTGGCAGGATGCCGGCCATGGTGCGAGATGCCGTGAAACAGACCCAAGGACCCCTGGATGAACAGATTGAGTTACGTGAGGTGCTTCACGATATTGCAGATGAACGCGGTGAAATCAATCGCCGGAAGTTGGGATGGTGGATAAGACGCAATGCTGGACGCATTATTGATGGTCGTCGCTTTGTGCGCGCCAGTGGCCACCGTTCGGCGGAAGCGTGGCAGGTGGAGGAGATGAAATCGGTTTCACCGGTTTCATCGGTTTCCGTCCCGTCAGACGGGAAAAAAGTCAGCATTTCTGAGTTCGGAGGTGAGTGATGCGGAAAAGACATCCGAACCACCGCCTCGTAAAAATTCACCGCAGCTACACGGTGGAAGAAATCGCCGTGCTGTTCGCCATTCATAAGAATACCGTGCGTCGCTGGGTCAAGGAAGGGCTCACCACCACCGATGATAGACGCCCCATGTTAATTCTCGGTCATGTCCTAGTGGCGTTTCTTCAGGCCCGCCGGTTAAAAAACAAGCAGACTTGCAAGCCGGGAGAACTTTATTGCGTCCGCTGTCGCGCCCCGAAGTCGCCTGCTGGCAATATGGCGGAATACTCCCCGATCACCGAAAAATTTGGCAACCTGGTAGCTATCTGCCCAGAGTGCGATTCCTTCATGAACAAGCACATCAGCTTGGTCAAGATCGGCCAGATTATCGGCTTATTTGATATCTCCTTTCCGGAAGAAGTGCGACAACTAATAGAGAGAACCAACCCCACCGTGAATAGTGACTTAAAAGGGGAGACATCGAACCATGAAAAAGCACCATCCAAGCAATGAGCGGATCAAGCGCCAGTACTTCGCTTTTCTCAAGGAGGCCAAGCGTCACAGCGAGCCGATGGTCGATGCGGCCGCAAAGGCTTTGAGCCGCTTCGAGGCTTATACCGGGTATCGTGATTTCAAGACTTTTCATTTTCAGCAAGCAGTTGCCTTCAAAAAACACCTGGCCGAGCAAAAGAGTCAGCAAACAGGAGAAAAGCTGAGCAAGGCGACCCTACATGGGAGTCTGACTCAACTCAAACGCTTTTTTCAATGGCTGGCGTGGCAGCCGGGCTACAAATCCCGTATCCAATATGCCGAAGCTGAGTATTTCAATTTGTCTGAAAAAGACACCCGGATCGCCACGGCCAGAAGGCAACAAAAGGTGCCCACCCTGGAACAGATCAAATATGTCATCAGTAAAATGCCAGAGGGCAATGAAATTGAGCGCCGGAATCGCGCCCTAGTGGCCTTCACGCTGCTGACCGGGGCAAGGGACAGCGCCATTGCCTCGTTGAAGCTGAAGCATGTGGACCTGGTTGCCGGCTGTGTCAACCAAGATGCCCGGGAAGTAAAGACAAAATTCAGCAAGACCTTCAGCACTTTTTTCTTCCCCGTGGGCGAAGAAATGCTTGAGATTGTGGCGGCGTGGGTCGACTATCTCCGCAATGAAAAGCTATGGGGTAATGATGATCCACTATTCCCGGCGACGCGTGTGGTGCTGGGGCCTGATCGCCAATTTGCCGCAGAAGGATTAAAACGGGAACACTGGAGCAATGCCTCGCCCATTCGGACGATATTTCGGGAGGCCTTCATCGGCGCCGGCCTCCCTTATTTCAATCCCCATAGTTTCAGAAACACCCTGGTCCATCTGGGGGAAAAGGTCTGCAAGACTCCGGAGCAGTTCAAGGCGTGGAGCCAGAATCTGGGACATGAAAAAGTCTTGACGACCTTTTTATGCTATGGGAAGATTGAGTGTCATCGTCAGGGCGAAATCATCCGTAATTTAGTGAGGCCACAAAAGGCCATGCCATCAGATGCCGATGAAATTGCCGAGGCGGTGTTCAAAAAGTTGCGTGGGTTGGCTCCTTGATAAGCCGACTAAGGGATTGGGCTTTTGGGTGAAGCTACCCATATCCTGCCTCTGCCGGGAACGGTCCAGGAGCGACGCACTGGAAGACAATTATAGCGGTAACCAAGCTCTCACCAGTCATGAAAAAATATTTATTCTGAAGGTACTTACTATTTTGGGGGTAGATTTGGGGGTCTTCTGTTTTTGACGATTAAAACTATTCCTTTAAATACAGATAATTATATGATCAATTTAATGGACGCCGCCACCAGATTAGCCTCAGGAAAAATGGCCTTTCCGGGTTGCGGAAGGGTCTTTTTTTATCGTCTCCGAATCGTCCCCCCAGGGGTTGGCGGCCGGGCTTTTTTATCACCCCTTTTTGAAGGCCCGCACCTTCACGCTGATGATCTTCCCGCGCAACCGTTCATCCATCTCCGGGGCCTCGTAGGATGATTCGGAAACCACCTTGACGTCGGCAAATCCGGCCCGGCGGATGGTCTCCAGGTACGCTTCCTTCTCCATGGCCCCGGCCAGGCAGTCGGCCCAGGCCGCGGCGCTGGCCCGCACATCCTCCGGGAGGCCGCCCGCGGTCACCAAATCGGAGATCAGGATGCGGCCGCCCGGCTTCAGGACCCGGAAAATTTCCCGGTAACTTACCAGCTTGTCCGCGGTGAGGTTGATGACGCAGTTGCTGATAATGGCGTCCGCCGCATCAGCTTCCAGAGGCAGATTCTCAATCTCACCCAGGCGGAACTCCACGTTGCCGTAGCCGTGTTGCGCGGCCAGCAGACGGCCCTTGGCCACCATGTCCGCGGTCATATCCACACCGATGACCCGGCCTGATTCCCCCACCTTTTTCGCCGCCAGAAAGACGTCGATCCCGGCGCCGGCGCCCAGGTCCAGGACGGTTTCGCCTTCCTTAAGGTCCGCCAGGGCGGTGGGATTGCCGCAGCCCACCCCCAAGATCGCCATTTCCGGCACCAGGCTGAGTTCTTCCGGAGTATAGCCCACGGCCAGGCATTGATCCGCGGTGGTGGGACCGCAACTCGGGCAGCAGAACTTGACTTCCCCCCGGGCGATCTTGCCGTAACGGTCCTTGATGACCTCCTTCAGGTCTTGATCATCCATTCTGCTGCTCCTCTCATCGCCATCACATAATGGCGTTAAAAATAAAACCCACGATGATAATCCCAACTGTGACCACGCCGACGAACACGGCAATGAGCTTGGGCTTCAAGACCTTCCGGAGGATGACGCATTCCGGAAAGGAGATGCCGATGATGGACATCATGAAGGCCAGCACCGTGCCCAGGGCCGCGCCCTTGGAAAGCAAAGCCTGCACCACCGGGATAACGCCCGCGGCGTTGGAATAGAGCGGCGCACCGAGAACGACCGCCACCGGCACCGACCACCAGGCCTGTTTGCCCATGAGGGCCGCCAGAAAGCCTTCGGGCACGTAGCCGTGGATCGCCGCGCCCGCGCCGATCCCCAGGATGATATAGAGCCAGACCTTGCCCACGATGTCCCGGACCTGGTGCAGGCCGTAGTCGATGCGGTTCATCCACGTAAGATTCTGCAGAAGGGCCGGGGTCTGGCCCATGCGAATTTCGTAGACCCAGTCTTCCACCTGGCGCTCCATGTTGAGCCGGCCGATGATCCAGCCGGTGACCATGGCGATGAGCAGGCCCATGGACAGATAGATCAAGGCGACGCGCCAGCCGAAGAGGCCGAAAAGCAGCACCAGGGCGATTTCGTTCACCATGGGCGCGGAGATCAGGAAGGCGAAGGTGACGCCGATGGGGATGCCCGCTTCCACAAAGCCGATGAAGAGCGGCACCGCCGAACAGGAGCAAAACGGGGTCACCACTCCCAGAAACGCGGCCAGCACGTCCCCCAGAACCTCGCGTTTTCCCGCCAGAATGTTCCTAGTCCGCTCCGGGGTGAAAAAGGAACGGATGACGCCGACGCCGAAGATCACCAGCGCCAGCAGCATGAAGACCTTGGGGATATCCAGGAAGAAGAAGGAGACCGCGTCCCCCAGGTGGGTGTTCCGGGCGATCCGGAGCAGGTCATAAGCGACCCAATGGGAGAAAGGGATTAATCGGTCGTAAATCGGATACCAGATAATGAGGGCCAGCGCCAGCAAGCCCAGTTTAAGAATTTCTCCGGCCGACAGCGCGGCTGCGGCCGGTTCTGTTTTGGCAAGGCGACAGGCGGGTTGCTTACCGGCCTCGTCGGCCACCGCCACCGCCCCCACCCGGTCTTGGGGGTTTTGGTTATCCATAATCAGCACCTTTGGGTCAATGAAGAACTTACCAGGAGCGAATCCCCTGGAAGAAAACGTAGGCTCCCACAAAGAAGATCAGGACCCCGGCCCCCTGTTGCATGATCATGCCGAATTTGGCTCCCTTGGATTGCAGGAAGCTTTCAATGACGCCGGTGAAGGTGCCGGCCAGGATTACCAGGGCGCCGCGCCCAATGGCATAGGCGAACAGGAGAGTGCTGCCGTAAACCACCTCTTGCTTGACCGCCGCCAGGGTCAGAATGACCGCCAATTCCGGGGTGGCGCACGGAGAAAGGACGATCCCATAAAGCAATCCCAGAAGCAGCGATCCCACCAGACCGGTGCGCTGCGGCAGGAATTTCTGCGACATCCCTCCCAGCTTAAGGTTAATCACCCCCGACAGTTGCAAGCCCATGGCCATGAGGATGGCCGCCACCAAAACTTGCCATTGAAAGCCCACCTGGCCGAACATGGTGCCCATCAGGGCGGCCGCGGCTCCGAGCGTGGACATGCCGATGGCCAGCCCCACGACGAAGGTTACCGAGTAGATAAAAGCCTGTTTCTTGCTGCCCTCCGAATAGCCGCCCACAAAACCGATGATCAGGGGGATGCTGGCCAGGCTGCACGGGCCGGCGGTTGCTATCAAGCCGCCCAAAAATGCCGCGCCGTATCCCAGGATGGGCCGGTTCAGGATGACCTGCCCCAAAGCTTCGCTCCAGTCCATGAGGTTTCTCCGGTTATTGGATGAATTTCAGGTCCTTCAGTTTCTTCAGGACCTCTTCCTTGGACAGAGCGCCCAGATGGCGGTCCACTTCCTTGCCGGAGGCATCCAGGAACACCTGGGTGGGTATGGCTAAGATCTTGTATTGTCCAAAAAGAGGCCTGTCCTCGTCCACATTGACCAGGCGAAATTCCACCTGGTTGCCATGGCTGGCTTTTAAGGCCGCGATGACCTCTTTCATTTGTTTGCAGGCGAGGCAGTAATTGGAGCCGAATTCGTAGAGGGACGGCGATGCGCGCCACGTCCAGGGGGAGCTGTACAATATATTCCCCTTTAAGGGAGAACATCACCACGATGGTGAACAACAGGGCGATAAGGGTGATGGGGCTGATCCTGGGCAGAAATTTTTCTTCATACCATTTGAGCCCCCGGCGCTTGACCAGGAAAAAACGGGTGAACATGCCGCCGAAGAAGGGGAGGCCCAAATAAATCAGCACGCTTTCCGCCACCTGGAGGATGGTGACCTTGACCTCCAGGCCCGAGGCGATCCCCAGCCATGAGGGCAGCACCGTCACAAAAATATAGGCGTAAATGGAGAAAAAGAGCATCTGGAAGATGGAGTTGAAGGCCACCAACCCGGCGCAATATTCCGTGTCTCCTTGGGCCAGGTCGTTCCAGACGATGACCATGGCGATGCACCGGGCCAACCCGATGATGATCAGGCCCACCATGTACTCCGGGTAGCCCCGGAGAAAGGCGATGGCCAGCAGGAACATGAGGATGGGGCCGATCACCCAGTTCTGGATTAAGGAGAGAGTCAGAACTTTAAAATTCTTGAAGACCTGGGGCAGTTCTTCATAGCGCACCTTGGCCAGGGGCGGATACATCATCAGGATCAGGCCGATGGCGATGGGGATATTGGTGGCGCCCACCTGGAAGTAGGTCAACACCTTGGTAAAATTGGGGACCAGATAGCCCAGGGCGACCCCCGCGGCCATGGTCAGGAAGATCCACAGGGTCAGGAAGCGCTCCACAAAACCCAGGCGCTTGGCAACGACGGCGGCCATGCTTGCACTCCGAGGGAATTAAGAGTTTATATATCTATAACCGATTAAACGATTATTGTTTATCCAAAAAAAATCGCACCCCGGGGCCGACACCTAAGAGCAAACGCAGGCGGCCTCACCACTCGCGGCGGCCTTATCCTGGAGCGAATTCTTTTCCTCAAACCAATGATTGAGGCGCTGCCGCAATTCCCGGGCTTCGGGCAACGGCGCCAATATCTCCTCCACAGCCCGGAGCAGCTTATCGCCCTGGCTGCCGGGGGCGGCGCTGACGCTGTAATACATCCACAGCCCCTCCCGGCGGTCGCTAACCAATCCTAAGTGATAGAGGTAGCGCAGATGCCGGGAAGCCTTGGACTGGGTGATGCCCAGGACCCGCATGATGTCGCAGACGCAGAGTTCCTGCTGGCCCTTCAGGAGCCAGAGGATTTTAAGCCGGGTCTCGTCGGCCAGGGACTTGAAAAGCCGGGCTTCAGCCTTCATAATTCGCTTATAACCGCATAGCCGATTATTGTCAAGGAAAAAATTAACTTCTCCTACAGGAGAGGCTGAAGCCCGGATTTACTAGTGACAAATTATGGCCGTGAATTTGCTGCGCCAGAGAGGCACCCCCGGGAATAATTCTCGCCATTTCCCGGGGCTGCCATTGAGACTCACCCTTGTGGTACAAGGTTATACGGCGGTAACGGTAATCGGCGTGGCCCCTCCGAGCGTATCCAGGATAGGGCATCTGGATTGCAACTCCTTAATAAAGCTTTGGCGCTCCAGCTCCGACATTGCCGAGTCAAGGACCACGCTGACATTAATGCCCGTGGTCCCGGGCCTGCCGTCTCGACTTTTGCCGTAAAGGAAATTCAGATCCAGCGCACCTTCGACCTTGATATCCAGGCCATGCAGATCGAGGTTCTGCTGGGTGGCGATGATTCGAGCCGTGGTGGCGAGACAGCCCGCCAGGGAAGCAAACAGGTACTCCATCGGGTTGGCTCCGGCCCCTTCACCACCCACTGCCACTGCCTGATCCACATAAAGGGTGCGCTCCCCGGCCTTCACCGCCACCTGGTATTTATCATTGGCCCTGGCCTCGATGCGGATGGTTTTCATCTTTGGCTTTGTTCCCGGGGCGCTGCCTTTGCCGCAACAGTCTGTATCACTCATAATTACCTCCTTCAAAGTAACGCGTGCTAGCGGTTACAGCCGTAATATTTGCTCACCAGTGCAGCCGCCACGTTTTGGGCGTTGGCGGTGATCTCTGCGTCCGGTACTTCGTCGATCCAGGCGGACAGTTTGGCCTCATCCCTGACCTGGGAAAGATTTTGCAGCACCCGGAGAAAGGTCTCCTGCACCAGGTCGTCAGCGGCCCAGCGGTTTTTCACCGACCCCAGGATGAAGTTTCTGACGCGGTCGTAGTGCCGCTCGTAGACCTCGTAAAAGTCCACTTGCTACTCTCCCTGGGGCTTCTCCCAACAGGGCTGACACACATCTTCCAACGCGTCAAACACATCTTCTTCCTTCACTCCCATGGTTTTTCTGACGTGATTGCCCATTAGCATGCTGAGGCTGTTCTTGACCTTATTGGCTATCTCCATGGCCCGGAGCACTTCGGCCGGGTCGATCCCCAGTTTTTCGGCATGCTGGTAATAATAGTTGAAGCAGGGCAGGCAATTGGCGGCCATGGAGGCCCCCAGGCTTACCAGCAGTTCGGTTTTCTGGTCCATAATCCTCTCCTTTTGGAAGAGATATTAATTCAATACGATTAAGAGCAGGCAAAGGTTACAATATAAAGAGTTATTTTAAGGCATTTTCCGTAAAATGAGGAAGTATCCTTATTTTCTATTGATTTTTGCAAGAGGGGCACTAGATTAAATGAACTTTCATCAACATTTGACCGGGGACGGTTTTTCCAACCGGGAGAGCGCAGGCTGAAGCCTGGGGCTGCCGGACTTAACTTGGGGAAGTTGCAGCCGTGAAATCCTTTGAAGAACTGTTGGCGGGTTCGGTGGCGGCCCACGGCCATCTCTGTCCGGGCCAGGTGGTGGGGGTGCGCATGGCCATGCTGGGCCTGCGGCTCCTGGATTTTGAGGCCCCGCCCCCCTATCCCCAACTGAAGCAGCTCATTGTTTTTGTGGAAATGGACCGCTGCACCGGCGACGCGGTGGCCTTTGTGACCAACGCCAGGCTGGGACGGCGGTCTTTAAAATTCGTGGATTACGGCATTATGGCCGCCACCTTTGTTAATCTGGCAACCGACCAGGCCTTCCGGATTATCTCCACGGAGGAATCCCGGGATTTGGCGGCCCTCTATGCTCCGGAAGAAGCGGATCGCCGCCGGCAACAAACCGCGGCCTACAAAGTAATGCCGGATAGTGTCATGTTTCGCGTCCAGGAGGTGAAGGTGGACCTCACCCCCTTTGATCTTCCCGGCCCGACCCGCCGTAAAGCCGCCTGCATGAAGTGCGGCCAGGTGGTGCGGGACAACCGGGAAGTGAGGGTAAACGGCTCCGTATATTGCCGCCCCTGCGCCACCGGGGCCTATTTCACCGGGGCCCGGGAGATCGCCTGGCCGGAAATGAACCGGTCGCCTGATACCCTCCCTGCCCCCTCCAGGCTCACCGACTCAAACTCCTCCGGCTTGTGTTTGGGGCCGGGAGAGACCGCGGGGAAGAGAGATGATTAAGACCGTGAAGCTTGAAGAAGCCGTGGGCGCCAAGCTGGCTCACGACCTCACCGAAATCCGCCCGGGGGAATTCAAAGGTCCCGCGTTCCGCCAGGGCCATACCGTCTGCCAGGAAGATCTCTGCCACATGCAGCGCCTGGGGAAAAATCACCTCTATGTCATCGACCTGGAGGAAGACGAAATCCACGAAAACGAGGCGGCCGCCATCCTGGCCGCGGCCCTGGCCGGCGCCGGCGTCACCTGGGAGAACCACCCCAAAGAAGGCAAGATCGACCTTTATGCCGCCACTGACGGCCTCCTCAGGGTGGACGTCCCGGCCCTGGCCGCGTTCAACCTGGTGGATGAGGTCATGTGCGCCACCCTACACAGCCACACGCGGGTCAAAAAAGGCGAAAAAGTCGGGGCCACCCGGGCCATCCCCTTGGTCATGAAGCGGGCCGCGGTGGAGCGGGCCGCGGCCATCGCCCGGCAAAACGGCGCGGTGTTGTCCGTGGCTCCTATGCGGCAGGCCAAAGCCGGCTTGATCATCACCGGCAACGAAGTCTATCATGGCCTGATCCGGGACCGTTTCGCCCCCATCCTGGGCCGGAAGGTGGAGGCTCTGGGCTCCGAGGTGGCCGCGCTGGAATTTCTCCCGGACGACGCCCCGGCCATCGCCCGGACCATTCAGGCTTTTTTGCAGCAAGGCTGCGACCTGCTGCTGCTTTCCGGCGGCATGAGCGTGGACCCGGATGACGTCACCCGCCACGCCATCCGCCAGGCCGGGGCCACAGAGGTGCATTACGGCTCCGCGGTTCTGCCCGGGGCCATGTTCCTGGTGGCCTACCTGGGGGAAGTGCCTCTGCTCGGGGTGCCGGCCTGCGCCCTACACCACCCGGTGACGGTCCTGGACTTGGTATTGCCGCGGATTTTGGCAGGTGAGCACATCGGCAAACTCGAACTCGCCCTCCTGGGCCACGGCGGCCTCTGCCGGGACTGCCGGGACTGCAGCTACCCCCACTGTCCCTTCGGCAAAGGCAGGTAGGTTATGAGGGAAGCCTATTTCATTCTGCCAGGAGGCTCTTGCCCCCTGCTTTCGGGTGGAATTTTCCCTCCGTCTCCTGGTAAAGAGGTTACTCGCGGGGCATTTTTACTCATAAAGGGTAACTTTCTGTAATATCTCCTAATAATTGATATACTCGCCAAAAATTACTCATTTTCATCTTTTTTCCCGCCCCCGGTATCGAGTCTAATACCTTGTGATTATCTGCACTTACCCGCCATTTTTCCTCTCGGCACGGGTATTGCTTTATAAAGAATACGGGTAGAGTTGAGTTGGCGGTTCTTAACCCTCAACGGCAACAAAGGTATAGCGATGACGGAAAGATGCGGCAGGTTGTTGATTGCCGAGCGCGGCTGCGAACTCGCCAGGGGGCTCTCCCCCTGGCTGGAGGAGCAGGGCCACGAATGCAAGACCGTAGACAATATCAAGGATGTGCTCATAACCCTCCAGAATGAAAAGTTCAACGTCCTGGTGATGGACGCCAAACTTCCGGAAGAAATGGGCTACGAGGCCATTTCCATCATCAAGGGGCATTATCGGAAGCTTCCCATTATTATCACCGCTGATGAGAACAATCCGGAACAGGAAAGCCGCATCCGGCAGAAGGGCATCTTTTATTATCACGTAATTTCTTTTGGCATGGATGAACTTATCTTAGCCATCTCCAATGCCATGGTGCGCTCAGCCCAATAGCCAAAGGGGAGTTCGATGCAATTACAAAAGAAGCTGACTGAAGGGGAATTTGTAATTTTAGCGGAGATGGAGCCGCCCAAGGGGGCAGACACGTTGGCCATGATCGCCAACGCCTGGGCGGTGAAGGGCAAAGTGGACGCGTACGTGATCCCGGAGATGAGCAACGCGGTGATGAAGATGAGCTCCCTGGGAGGCGCGCTGCTCTTGCAGAGCCGGGGGCTGGAGACGGTGCTGCAGGCGTGCTGCCGGGACCGCAACCGCCTGGCCTTGCAAGGTGATCTGCTGGCGGCCCAGGCCCTGGGGGTTCCCAACGTCATGGCCGTGGCCGGGGAGGAAATCACCCACGGCGACCATCACAAGGCCCGGGCTGTTTATGACATCGATCTTTTGGAACTGCTGAGAGGCATCCAGATACTCCAGAGCGGCCGGGACATGGCCGGGGTGGATCTCCAGGGGGCCCCAAAATTTTTTGTGGGCTCCACCATGAAGGTGACCCCCCGGGGAGAGGCCTGGGACCGGGAATTGGCAGAGCTGGAGAAAAAAATGGCTGCAGGCGCCAACTTTTTTCTCACCCAGCCGGTGTTCGACCCGGCGGCCCTGGCCAAACTCCAGGAGAGTCTGGACATCCGCCGGGCCGCGGTTATCCCCACAGTGCTGCTCTTAAAATCCGTGGGGATGGCCAAGTACATCAACCGGCACATGGACCTGAAGATCCCCGAAGACTACATCAACCGCATCCAGAAAGCGCCGGAGCGGGTCCGGGAATGCGTGCAGATCGCCGGGGAACTGGTGGCCGCGTTCAAGGACCAGGGGTGTCCGGGCGTGAATATTTCCACCATCGGCTGGGAAGACAAACTTCCGGGGATTCTGGCGGCAGCCGGGATCTAAGCGCCAGGTTTTTATGGGGAAAAAAGATATGCCCAAAGGAAAAGAGAAAATGGCCGAAGACGAACCTCGGAAGGGTAACAGCACAACCGCGCCTACTGGCGCGGTGATGGTGGTGGGCGGCGGCGTGGCCGGGATCCAGGCGTCCCTGGATTTGGCCAATTCCGGGTTTTATGTGTATCTGGTGGAGGCCAAGCCGGCCATCGGCGGGGTCATGGCCCAACTGGACAAGACTTTTCCCACCAATGACTGTTCCATGTGTATCCTGTCCCCCAAGCTGGTGGAATGCGGCCGCCATCTGAATATCGAGATTTTGGCTCCCGCGGCGGTGCAATCCATCAGCGGCGAGCCCGGCCGCTTCAACGTCCAGGTGGTCCAGCCGGCCCGGTACATCGATCTGGAAAAGTGTATCGGCTGCGGGGTCTGCGCGGAAAAATGTCCCAAACAGACGCCTGACGAATACAATCAGGGACTGAGCAAGCGGAAAGCGGCCTATGTCCTGTATCCCCAGGCGGTGCCCCTGAAGTATTCCATTGATAAAGCCAATTGCATCTATTTTAAGAAAAAGGGGAAATGCAAGGCCTGCGAGAAATTTTGTCCCGCCGGCGCGGTGAACCTGGAACAAGAGGATCAGGTACGGGACCTCGAGGTGGGGGCGGTGATCATGACCCCGGGGTTCCAGACCTTCGATCCCAACAAATATCAGACCTACCATTACGCGCAATTCCCCAATGTCGTGACCTCCCTGGAGTTTGAGCGCATTCTGTCGGCTTCCGGGCCTTACGGCGGCCACCTGGTGCGGCCCTCGGACCATAAGGAGCCCAAAAAGATCGCCTGGCTCCAGTGCGTGGGCTCCCGGGACGTGAAGACCCACTCCTATTGCTCTGCCGTGTGCTGCATGTACGCCATCAAAGAGGCGGTGATCGCCAAGGAGCATTGCAAGGAATACGACCTGGATGCGGCCATCTTCTTTATGGACATGCGCACCTTCGGGAAAGACTTCGAGCAGTACTACAACCGGGCCAAGGACGAACAGGGGGTGCGCTTCATCCGCTCCCGCATTCATACCATCGATCCGGCGCCGGGCGATAACCTGCTGATCTCCTATATGGACGAAACCGGGCAGAAAAAGAGCGAAGTCTTCGACATGGTGGTCATGTCCGTGGGCATGGAAGTGAGCCAGGGGGCCAAAGACCTGAGCAAGGCCCTGGGGGTGGACGCCAACTCCCATGACTTCGTGGCCACCACCCCGTTTGCGCCGGTGGCCGCGTCCCGGCCCGGCATTTACGCCTGCGGGGCCATGCAGGGGCCCAAGGACATCCCGGAATCGGTGATGCAGGCCTCCGCGGCCGCGGGCGCGGTGAGCGCCACCCTGGGCGAGGCCCGCTGGACCCGGACCAAGTCCCGGGAAGTGGTTCCCCAGAAGGAGATCACCCCGGAGGATCTACCCCGGGTCGGAGTCTTTGTCTGCAATTGCGGCATTAACATCGGCGGTATTGTCAATGTGCCGGGTTTGGCCGAATACGCCAAGACCCTTCCCAATGTGGTGTACGTGCAGGAAAACCTCTTCACCTGTTCCCAGGATACCCAGGAGGCCATGGCCAAGGTCATCGAAGAGCACCAGCTCAACCGGGTGGTGGTGGCCGCCTGCACCCCCATCACCCATGAGGCCCTGTTCCGGGAAACCATGATGGACGCGGGGTTGAACAAGTACCTCTTCGAGATGGCCAATATCCGCAACCAGGACTCCTGGGTGCACATGAAGGAACCGGACAAGGCCACGGATAAGGCCAAGGACCTGGTGCGCATGGCCGTGGCTCGATCCAGCTTGCTTAAACCCCTGGTGGAAAAATCCCTGACCATCAACCAGCGGGCCCTGGTCATCGGCGGCGGCGTCGCCGGCATGAACGCGGCCTTGAACCTGGGGGACCAGGGTTTTGAGACCATCGTCCTGGAGAAGGAAGAGCGGCTGGGGGGCAATGCCTGGAGAGTCCACCACACCATTGAAGGCCTGGAGGTCCACGGCTATCTGGAGGAACTCATCGACAAAGTAAAGGCCCATCCCAAGATTCAGGTCCTCACCGGGGCCCTGGTGGTGGGCTTCAGCGGTTACAAGGGCAACTTCACCACGGAAGTGCTGGTGGGGCCGGCCATGTACGAACGTAAAATCGACCACGGCGTCACCGTGGTGGCCACCGGCGGCCAGGAATATCGTCCCAAGGAATTCCGTTACGGGGAGCACCCCCGGATTCTGACTCAGTTGGAGCTGGGGGAACTGCTCCACGAGAACCCCGAAGAGGCGGCCAAGTGGCGGCGGGTGGCCTTCATCCAGTGCGTGGGCTCCCGGAATAAGGAGAACCCCAATTGCAGCCGCATCTGCTGCCAGGGCGCGGTGAAATACGCCCTGCAACTGAAGGGTCTCAACCCGGACCTGGACGTGATGACCCTGTACCGGGATATTCGCACCTACGGCTTCCTGGAGGACTATTACCGGGAGTCCCGGGAAAAGGGTGTGATGTTTTCACGTTTTAGATTGGACGAACCGCCCCAGGTGGAAGTCGAGGGGGGCAACTTGAGCATCGGCTTTGTGGACCACGTGCTGGAGCGGCCCGTCAAACTGCCGGTGGACGCAGTGATTTTAGGCGCCGCGGCCCTGCCCAACGAAACCGAGGAATTGGCCTCGCTCCTGAAGATCCCCAGGAACGCCGCCGGGTTCTTCATCGAAGCCCACGCCAAGCTGCGGCCCGTGGATTTTGCCTCGGAAGGCATCTTCCTCTGCGGCCTGGCCCATTCGCCCAAGCTCATCAGCGAGTCCATCGCCCAGGCCATGGCCGCGGGCTCCCGGGCCGGGGCCTTCCTGGCGGACACCAGTCAGACCATCAGCGGGGTCACCGCCTTTGTTTCGCCGGAGCGCTGCGCCGCCTGCCTGGTATGCGTGCGCAGCTGCCCCTACAACGTGCCCCAGATCAGCCGGGAAAACGTCTCGGAGATTAATCCGGCCATGTGCCAGGGTTGCGGCACCTGCGCCTCGGAGTGTCCGGCCATGGTGATCCAGGTGGCTCATTTTGAGGATGACCAGATCGCCGCCAAGATAAAAACCTTATTCTGAGGAGCCGAGGATGAAGAACTTTGAACCGAAGATCGTCGCCTTCTGCTGCCACTACTGAGCATACAGCGCCGCGGACCTGGCAGGTTCGATGCGACTGCAATACCCGCCCAATGTCCGGATTATCGAGGTCCCCTGCACCGGCAAGGTGGACATTGTTCACCTGCTCATGGCCTTCGAGCACGGCGCGGACGGAGTCATCACGGTGGGCTGCCTGGAGGGGGATTGCCACTATGTGGTGGGCAATCTCCACGCCAAGAAACGGGTGCAGCGGGTCAAGGAAATTCTGGACCGGGTGGGCCTGGGGGGCGAACGGATAGGCATGTACAACCTCTCTTCCGGGATGGGAGGCAGGTTTGCGGAGATTGTCGTGGAGATGACGGAAAAGATCATGGAATTGGGGCCCAGCCCCATCAGACTAGCACAAGGCACGGCCGCCAGGGCCGCCGGGGAGGTAGCCGCATGATCAAGGCCATACCAAAGCCGATGGAAGAAATCATCGATTACGTGAAAGACTTCAACAAGCTGTTGATCGCCGGTTGTGACGGCTGCGTCACCGTCTGTGAGGCGGGGGGCCTGAAGGAAGCCAAGATCCTGGCCTCGGCGCTCAGGCTTTACTTCACCCAAGGGGGCAGGCAGGCCCAGGTGGACGATACCAGCCTCACCCGCCAGTGCGAGAAGGAGTACCTGCTGCAGCTCTCGGACCGCATCGACCAATACGACGCGGTGGTCTCCATAGCCTGCGGCGTGGGCATTCAGCACATGGCGGAGATTTACGACAAAAAGATCGTCTTCCCGGGAGTGGACACCTGCTTTATGGGCGTCAACGAAGAGCGGGGAGTATACTCGGAGCGCTGCCAGGCCTGCGGCCGCTGCATCCTGGCGGAGACCGGCGGAGTCTGCCCCATCGCCCGCTGCTCCAAGCGCATGCTCAACGGCCCCTGCGGCGGCTCGGATAAGGGCAAGTGCGAGATCAGCAAGGATGTCCCCTGCGGCTGGGAGCTGATCTATGAGCGGCTGAAAACCCTGGGGCAGTTGGACCGCTTTGAAACTCCCACCGTGCCCAAAGATTGGACCACTTCCCGGGATGGCGGACCCCGCAAGATCGTGAGAGAGGATTTGAGAATATGAGCGCCGAGACCCCCAGCAAACTCCAGAAGATGATCAACGCGGGCCACTTTGCCGTCACCTCGGAGGTGGGACCCCCCCGGAGCGCCGACGGCAACGTAATCGAACACAAGGCCAAGATGATCGCCCCCTACGTGGACGCCATCAACGTCACCGACAACCAGACTTCGGTCTGCCGCTTGTGCAGCCTGGCCTCGGTCATCCGCATCAAGCTGCTGGGCCTGGAGCCGGTCCTGCAGATGGTGACCCGGGACCGGAACCGCATCGCGTTGCAGAGCGATATCTTGGGGGCCGCGTCCTTCGGGATCAACAACATCCTCTGCCTCACCGGGGACCACCAGCAATTCGGGGACCACGCCAGTTGCGCCAACGTCTTCGACCTGGATTCCACCCAGTTGGCCCTGTGCGTCCGCATGATGCGGGATGAGGGCAAACTCCTGGGCGGCCACGAATTCGAAGTGCGGCCCCAGATGTACATCGGCGCCGCGGCCAACCCCTTCGCGGGGCCCAACGTGGGTTTGAGAGTCTCCCGGCTGGCCAAAAAGGTGGCCGCGGGGGTCCAGTTCGTCCAGACTCAATGCATCTATAATATGGACACCTTTAAAACTTTCATGAAGATGATGGTGGATCGGGGTCTCCATGAAAAAGTGGCCATCCTGGCGGGCATCACCCCCATGAAGAACGTGGGCATGGCCAAATACATGCAAAAGCGGGTGCCGGGCATGGACGTGCCCGACGAGATCGTGAAACGCATCGGCGGCGTGCCCAAGGAGAAACAGGCCGAGGAAGGCATCAACCTGGCGGTGGAGCAGATCGAGGAGCTGAAGGGAGTGGAAGGCATCCGGGGGTTCCATATCATGGCCATCGAATGGGAAGAAAAGGTCCCGGAAATAGTGGAGAGGATCGGCCTGTATCCCCGGCCGAAGTTGGCCGATTGAACCGGAAAACCCGGTTGGCAGCGGCTTGGAAAGATTATCGAGGCATGAACTGACCCATCTCATAAGCCTTGTAATTTCTGTTTTTTTGTGTTCATAATGGGATGGATCAATCGAAAGGGGAGGTCTCATGTCTGCTAAATACGTGCTGATTGTGGATGACGATCCGGATCTGGTGGAAACCGTATCCATGATTTTGGAAAGTAAGGGCTATGAGGTGGGCAAAGCCTACGACGGCATCGAGGGCGAGGAAGCCATCAAGAAACGCCAGCCGGACGTGCTGGTGCTGGATGTGATGATGCCCCGGAAAAACGGCTACCAGCTCTGCAAGGAATTAAAAGCCAATCAGGCTACCCGGGGCATCCCCGTGGTGCTGCTCACCGCGGTGGGAGATGCGGTGCCCACCACCACTTACAGCCATGCGGAAGGAATGGCGGTGGAGGCGGAGGATTTCATCCCTAAACCCGTGGATGCGGCCACCCTGGTGGAGGCCGTGGAGAGACTACTTTAACCGCTGTGTTTAATGTAACCCGGCATATACCTGACACGTTTTGGAAAAAAGCGACAGGATCAGAATTGGGGGCCTTAAAATCCTGGAGGAGGGCGCCTGCGTGGTGTCCTCCTCCCCCATGGGAGCAACATGTTTAAGTGCTGACATCTGCGCCCCCCTGGCCCAGAGAGAAATTAACCTTACCTTCTTTACCCATCTATCGGGTGACCGCCAGGTTATTTGCACGGCCAGAGAGATGGGGGAAGCGGCCTTCACCCTGGTCAAGAGCCGCTCCTCGCCCGGCAGTGAGCTGTCCTTGCAGCGGAGCACTGCCGTGCTGTCGGTTTATCCCCACGACAAACGCCCGGAAATCCTGGGCGCCTTTATCCGCAGCCTGGCCCTGACTCGGGTGATGATTCACGGCCTCGCCTATTCGCCTTCCGCCATCTCGGTGGTCTTGCCGTCCGGCAGAGTGAAGGCGGTGGTGCAACAACTCTTCCAGCATTTCCATTTTCCCGCGTTCGCCTCTCCCGAAGAATTTTTCGACGCCCAACCGCCGCCGAAAGAATTGGTGGAACAGGTGGTGGCCACCTATCAAGAGAAAGTCATTAAGGTGTATTGGATTTTGCCCCTGCCCGGTCTGGACCTCTGGGGGGCCAGAGTCTCCTCCACGGCCATTTTGGAAGGATTTGCCATGGCGCTCTTCGATCTTGGGGAACTAGGGGTGAAGATTCCTTTCCTGGTGGCCAGCCCGGGGTTGGGAGGCAAGGATTTTCTCTTATCCTTCGGCGCCTTCAGGCCGACGTCCCCGGCGGATCCAAGCTCCGAGGTGAAGGGGATTTTGCAGACGTACCTCCCCGACCTCAGGCCCGCGCGGCTGACCCCGGTGGCCGGGGTTTTTCTCCATGGGCCCCATTTCGGAGACCGCTACGGCGTGGTCTACCCTTTTTTACAGGCCTTGGGAAGGGCCAAGGTGTCGCTGCTGGCTTTGAGCTGCACCGTGTCTTCCATCTCTGCCATCCTTAAGCAGCAGGAATTGGATATGGCGATGCAAGTCCTGGAAGAAACCTTCGAGGCGCCCAGTTCCACGGCTGGACAGAGGCCACGAAGACCTGCGTTCGTTTCGTCAACCAAACCGGAGGGAACAGGCCATGTCACCAGGGAAAAGTAAATCCCCCGCCACCTCCCCTTTGGAGAAAGTCGCGCTCTTGCCGCTGGCAGCCGTGTCCCCCCTGTTGGCAGACTTTCCTGATGCCGTGTTAATTACGGATCAAAGTAGAAAGGTGGTCTTTCTGAACCGGGCTGCGGAGATACTTTTCGGTGAGACCCTAAAGCTCGGCGACCCATGTCCCATCTGCTCCCAGTTGGCGGGGCTGCCCCTCGGCTCGGATGGTAAAGTGCGCTACGACCGCTGCGTCCAATATGGTGAGAGTCTTAAGGGGGCGTCACTCCTGCTTAGGGCGGGTGAGGCCACCTATGCCCCTTTGGCGGTAACGGCTGCGCCCATTCGCGGTAATGGAAGAGAGCGCGGGGGTTGTTTGGTGGTGCTTCGGGAAGCGCCGCAGGACTTCAAGCTCCCGCCGGTGCTGCAACTTCAATTGGCCACCCTCTACAGCATCTTGGAGAATTTTCCCATGCCCTTTTTCATGGTGGACCCGGAACTGCGGATTACCCACATCAACGAGGCCATGGAGAAACTCAGCGGTTACAGCCGCAGTGAAGTGGTGGGCCGGATGACCTGCGGCGACATGCTGAACACCGTGCAATGCGATACCGACGACTGCGTGTTAAAGCAGGTCATGGAGCAAAAGAAGGCTCTCTCCGGACTGCGGCGGGTGGTCAGGGACCGCCAGGGCAACGAGATTCAGGTAACGGTGGCCGCGTCCGTCATCACTGACCCCTCAGGAACGGTTATCGGCGGGTTTGAGGCCGTCCGGGATATTACTCCCATTGTCGAAGCCGAAAAAAAGATTGATCTCCTCACCGAGCTGACCCAGGAAGGTATCCTGATGGTGGATGAGGAGCAGCGAATATTGTTTGCAAATTCCAGGATGGCGGAAATTGTCGGACGACCGAAGGAAGAGTTGATGGGCAAGGGCCTGGGCGAGATTATCTCACCCCAGCATCACCGCATGGCCGCGGATTTGGCCCGGATGTTGACAGAGGGCTACCGGGAGGAATCGCAATTTTGCAGCACTATTGACCGCCCGGATACGGAAGGTGAGAGCCGCTTCTTCGAAACCTGCATGGCGGCTTCCCGGATTGGGAAAAACATTCTCACCTGCCTTTACCTGCGCGATCTGACCTATCGTATTAAAATTCACGAGCAATTGCAGGAAACCAACACTTTTCTTAATAACATCATCCGTTGCAGCGTGGACGGTATTGTGGTGGTGGATCCCAAGGGGGTTCCCATCATCTTCAATGAAGGTGCGGAACGCATCCTGGGATATCGAGCCGAAGAGATCGTCGGCAACCGGGACAACTTCTTCAAGTTTTACCGGCCCGAAGTGGCCACGGAAGTGATGCGGCGCCTGCGCAGTAATGAATACGGCCCCCCGGACCGGCTGGGCAATATGCAGATCGTGTTCATCAACAAACAGGGAGAGGAAGTGCCGGTGAATTTTTCCGCGGCCATTATCCGGGAAGGGGACAACGAAATCGCCAGCGTCGGCATCTTCTCCGATCTGCGGGAACATCTGAAGATGCGCCGGGAGTTGGAGAACAGCCAGGCGCAGCTCTTGCAAGCGGAAAAAATCGCCGGCCTGGGCCGGCTGGCCGCGGGCGTGGCCCATGAGATCAACAATCCCCTGGCCGGCATCCTCATCTATGCCGAGATTCTCAAGCGGGACCTGGAAGAAAATACCGAGGTCCGGGAAAACTTGCAGGTGATCATCGATCAGACGGTGCGCTGCCAGCAGATCGTCAACCGCCTCCTGGAGTTCAGCCGCCAGTCCCTGGGCCAGAGGATGCTGTTCGACATAAACGAGGTCATCAGCCGGTGCGTGGACCTCATCGGCCATCAACCCCTGTTTCATAATATCGATCTCACCCGCGACCTGGATCCGGAACTGCCCCAGATCATCGGCGACCCCGGACAACTGCAGCAGGTTTTCACCAACTTGCTGCTGAACGCCGCGGACGCGATGAGCGGCCAGGGCAAGATCAGCATCCGCAGCCTTCCTAAGCCCGGAGGGGACGGCGTGGTCCTGACCTTCACGGATACGGGCCCGGGCATTGCCCCGGCGCTTAGAGGCAAAATCTTTGAGCCCTTCTTTACCACCAAACCTCCGGGCAAGGGCACCGGCTTGGGGCTGTCCATCGTTTACGGCGTCCTGCGGCGGCACGGAGGCGCCATCGAGGTGGACAGCGGTCCGCAAGGGGGCGCCGCCTTTACCATCACCCTCCCCCTGGATTCTCCGGAGTATCAGGAAATGCCATTTGAGATGGAGCCTAAATCTTTGGAAAAATGATTCATTAGAGGGGGAAAAGGCTTTTGTCACAGAATAACTCTCACAGGGCTTTTTATTGAGGAAATCGGCCCATGGAAGAGCAGACCACCATACTGGTTGTGGATGATGAGAAGGTGATCCGGGATGGCTGCACTCTTTTGCTGCAGCCCGAAGGCTATCGGGTGGTCACCGCGGCCAATGGCCGGGAAGCCCTGGATCTGATGCGGGACCACCCGGTGAATGCGGTCCTCTGCGACCTGAAGATGCCGGTGATGGGGGCCCTGGAGGTCCTGCAAGAAGCCGGCGCCCTTTATCCGGAAGTGCCGATCATCATCATCACCGGCCACGGCACTGTGGCCGACGCCGTGGAATGCATGAAGCAAGGGGCCTACGACTTCGTCACCAAGCCTTTCCGGGTGGATCATCTGACCCTGGCCGTGAAAAGGGCCCTGGAAAAACAGCATCTGGAACGCCAGACCCGGCATCTTCAAGAGGAGCAGGCCAAAAACCTCTATACCCTGGCCATGGAGCAGAGCCGGTTGCTGACCATCGTCAATTGCATGGCCGACGGGGTGCTGGTGACCAACCGCGTTGGTGAGGTGGTGCTCTGCAATCCCACCTTCAAGCAACTGATGGGCCTCTCGGGACCCTTGCCCCAACCCGGCCCCCTGGAGGCTTACCTGGGCGAGGAGTCTTTCCTGAAAACAGTTGAGGAACTGTGCGCCACAGCCGAAACCGGGCCGGCCAAATGTTTGTCTCAGGAACTCTGCCGGGGCCGGGTGCACCTTAGGGCCATGTCGGCGCCGGTTTTCGGGCCGGACCAGAAAGTCTTGGGCACGGTCACCGTCTTCCATGACGTCACTGCCTTCAAGGAGCTGGACGCCATGAAGAACGACTTCGTGAACATGGTGTCCCACGAACTCCGCTCGCCGATGACGGCCATTAAATTGCAGCATGAAGTGATCCTGGACGGTTTGGCCGGGGAGGTGACCCAGAAGCAGCGGGAACTCCTGAGCCGGGCCCAGGCCAAGATCCAGGGATTGTTAGAGCTGATCAACGAATCCCTGGATATTGCCAAAATTGAAGCAGGTCACCGCCAACTGGAACTGGTCCCTTTGCAACTGGGGGAAGTGCTGCAGGAAGTGGCGCAACTTCTGGAGACCAAGGCCGCGGACCAGAAGGTCGTACTGAATCTAGCCGTGCCCCCGGATTTGCCGCCGGTCCGGGCCGACCGCCGCAGCCTGGAGGAGGTCTTCGTCAACCTGGTGAGCAACGCCATCAACTATTCCCCCGACGGCGGCGAGGTCACCATTGCCGGGCTCTCCCACGGAGACTACGTGGAAGTGCGGATCAGCGATACGGGTATCGGCATCGAGCCCGAAGAGATCCCCAAAATCTTCGACAAGTTTTACCGGGTGAAACACCCCAAGGCCCGGCAGATCATCGGCACCGGCCTGGGCCTGGCCCTGGTCAAAGGGATCGTGGAAGCCCACCGGGGCACGGTGGAAGTGGAATCCCGGTTGGGTGAGGGCAGTACTTTTCGGGTTTTGCTCCCCAGATAAGTTTTTGATCTACCGGCAATATGATATGGTATAATCAATATATCTTATCGAAATATTTAAAAATGTGGAACAGGCAGGGGCGAAGGTGTTGAGCAGGACATCTAGCGATATCACCCGGCAAATCCTGGTGGTGGATGACGAAGCCACGATTCGCTCCGGCATCACCCAGGTTCTGGAGAGACAGGGCATGCAGGTGGCCGCCGCCGCCACCGGCCAGGAGGCCCTGGAAATCCTGGCCGCCCGACCCTTAGGCATCGTGCTCCTGGATATTAAATTGCCGGATCTGGACGGGGTGGAAATCCTGAAACACATCCGTCTGGAACATCCGGACACCGAAGTGATCATGATTACCGGCTATCCCACCATCCAGGGCGCGGTGGAGTGCATCCGGCACGGGGCCATGGATTACCTGGTGAAACCCTTCCGGCTGGATGACTTGGAAGTCTTAATCGCCGCGGCCCAAGATCTGCTGACCAAAAAACACACTCCCCTTAACCTGAAAGATAGCCGGACCCAGGGAATTGATTTTATTGTGGGCCAAAGCCCGGCCATGCAAAGGGTCTTTGCCAAGATCCGCCGGGCCGCGCCCAGCGACAGCACCGTGCTGCTCACCGGGGAGTCCGGCACCGGCAAGGAACTGGCGGCCCGGGCGATCCACAACCTCAGCCCCCGCAAGGATAAGGAGTTTGTGCCGGTGGACTGCTCCGCGCTGGTGGAGACCCTGCTCGAGAGCGAACTCTTCGGCCACGTCAAAGGATCGTTTACCGGTGCGCACCAGACCAAACACGGGTTGTTCGAACTGGCCAACCAGGGCACCTTTTTCTTTGATGAAATTACCAACCTCAGCCTCAACATCCAGGCCAAACTCCTCCGGGTGATCCAGGAACGGGAATTCATGAAAGTAGGGAGCCAGAAGCGCATTAAACTGGACATCCGCATCATCGCCTCCTCCAACCGCAGTCTGGAAGAGGCCATCAAGGCCGGCACCTTCCGGGAAGACCTCTTCTACCGCCTCAGCGTCATCCCCATCCATCTGCCGCCCCTGAGAGATCGCGACGGAGACATCCCCCTGCTGGTGGAACATTTCCTCCGGAAATACCGGCAGCGAGGCGACCGGGAGATTCTAGGCGTATCCGCGCCGGCCCTTAAGATGTTCAACGCCTACTCCTGGCCGGGAAACGTCCGGGAACTGGAGCACACCATCGAGCGCATCGTCATTCTGGAAGACGGGGATCTGATTCAGCCGGCGCACCTGCCTAGCTTTATCTCCCAGAGGCAGAGCGAGTTACAGGTCTTTTCCGACGGCGAGTACACCCTGGAGGAACTGGAAAAGCGATATATTCAATTGATCCTCAAGCGCACCAAGGGCCGGCGCCAGGAGGCGGCCCGCATCCTGGGCATCAACCGCAAAACCCTGGGCCACAAGATCGAAAAATACCAGATCCGGGTCCATTAAGAATCCCGCCAAGTTACCGGTTTCGGTTTTCATTTTTCAGAATTCGGCCTAGCCGATTCCTCCCGCCGCTGCCGCCTCTCTTTTTTTGAAATATTTTCAGAAGCACAGTTGACAGACCGGGAATGGATAGCTATTCTATATGAAAGCGATATAGAATAAAAAAGTATAGATACTCGGCACAGCCGGGAGGTGAGTATGAGATTCGTTACTGAATTAAAAGCCGATGCCACCGCGGACCTGGTCTTCCGGGTTTGCCCTATGCATCTGTTAGAGCCGGTGGATTTGATTAAAGACCTAAAAACGGGGCAGGTCCTGGAGATCCTCACCGATTATGACGGCGCTCTGGAAGATATTCCGGCCTGGTGTGATAAAAACGGCCAGGAGTTCCTGGGCGTCGGGGAAGACGAAGACGAGGATTTCTATAAACTGTATATTCGCAAGCTCCATTGAGGAAAAAAAATGAAACGCGTTTACTTGGATCATGCCGCGGCCACTCCGGTGCGCCGCGAGGTGTTGGAGGCGATGCTCCCTTACTTCCGGGAGCGTTTCGGAAATCCTTCGGCGGTATACGACCTGGGGTCCGAGATTAAAGATGTGCTGGAAGAGCAACGGGAGAAGGTGGCCCGGCTCATCAATGCCCATAGAGACGAAGTGGTCTTCACCTCGTCCGGTGCGGAAGCCAATAATCTGGCCATTAAAGGCGTGGCCCTGGCGAACCTGAAGAAGGGGAGGCGTATCATCATCTCGGCCATCGAGCACCACTCGGTGCTCAACGCCGCCAGGTACCTGGAAAAGTTCCACGACTTCGAAGCGACCTTTCTGCCGGTGGATAAATACGGTCTGGTGGAACCGGAACGGCTCCGGAAATCTCTGTCTCCGGAGACGCTGTTGGTTTCCATCCAGCACGCCAGTAATGAAGTCGGCACCATCCAGAATATCCGGGAGCTGGCGGCGGTGTGCCGGGAGCAGGGGGTCATTTTCCACACCGATGCGGTGGCCACCGCGGGACAAGTCCCAGTGGATGTAAAGGACCTGCAGGTGGATTTGCTGACCCTGAACGGCCCGGCCCTGGGGGCGCCCAAAGGGGTGGGGACCTTGTTCTTCCGCCATAAAACGCGTCTGGTGCCCCAGATACACGGGGGCATCCAGGAAAACGGCAGACGGGGGGGCACCGAGAACGTGCCGGCCATTGTCGGCCTGGGAGAAGCCGCAGTTCTGGCCCGTCAGGAACTGGCGGGCAAGGCCAAATATCTCACGGGATTACGGGACCTTTTGGTGGCGGGCGTTAAGGAACGGGTGCCTTGCGTAGTCCACACCGGCCACCCCACCCAAAGGCTGCCGGGTCATGTCAGCTTTTGTATTGAAGGCATTGAGGGCGAGGCCCTGGTCTTCATGTTGACCAGTCAGGGGATTTACGCCAACACGGGTTCCGCCTGCGCTTCCAAGGCCTTGAAGACCTCACCGGTTCTCTGTGCTTTGGGGATTCACCCCGAACTGGCACAAGGCTCGGTAGTTTTCACTTTTAACACCGATAACTCGGCAGAAGACGTAAACTATGTCTTATACCATCTGCCTTTGGCCGTAGGCCGGTTGCGCTCCTTTTCCCCGGTATGGCGGAAAAGAACGGCTGCGGCTGTGGGGGAATGACGAGGATATTATGATGAAACTTTCCACCAGAAGCAGATACGGCACCAGGTTGATGCTGGATATGGCCGAACACTATGATAACGGGCCGATTCACCTGATGAAGATCGCCCAGCGCCAGGGAATTTCGGTGAAATACCTGGAACAAATCATCATCCCCCTGAAGAAGGCTCAATATATCAAGAGCTTGCGGGGTCCGAAAGGCGGGCACGTGCTGGCCAAACCCCCGGAGGAAATCACCGTGGGGGAAATCGTGGCCCTGCTGGAAGAAAGCGACAGTCTGGCGGAGTGCTCGCAAAACGCCGCAGTGTGCGACCGCTCCTCCATCTGCCCGACCCGCAAGGTCTGGCAGGAGGCGGCTGCAGCCATGTTCGCCAAGCTGATGTCCGTCACCCTGGCCGATTTGGTGAACAAAACCCGGGCCCCGCAAGGGGAAGGAGTTTAGATATGTATAGCGAGATCGTGATGGATCATTTTGCCAATCCCAGAAACGCCGGGGTCATCGAGGATGCGGACGGCGTCGGGGAAGTGGGCAACCCCATGTGCGGGGACATGATGACCTTTTATATCAAGGTCAAGGATGACCTTTTGGAGGACGTGAAGTTCCAGACCTTCGGCTGCGTGGCCGCGATTGCGGTCTCCAGCATGGTGAGCGAGATGGCCAAGGGCAAGAAGCTGGAAGACGCCCAAAAGATCACCAACAAATCGGTGGCCGAAACCCTGGGGGGCCTGCCCAAGAACAAGATGCACTGCTCCAACCTGGGCGCCGAGGCCCTGGCCCTGGCCATTAAGAATTACCGGGAAAAACAAAAAAAGAACGCGGCTTAAGGAAGGAAACAGAATGAATCCGCTCCTCCCTCAAGAGAAAAGCGATGGCCCCATACCCGAGAAAACCGATGCGCCGATGCCGATCAACCCGGGAGAAAGGAACCGCTCCCTGGCCGCGGAGCTGAGACGCCGGAGCGGCGTTAACTTCTTATGTATTTGACCTCAAATTAGGATATTATTGGGGCGGGCCTCCGTGCCCACCGTGGTCCGGACTATCTACCACGCATCTCTGAAGACTGGCCGGGCATTTTTCAAAACTCTACCTTTTGAACTTTTCGTAGCATCAAACGAGGAGATGGCAATTATGAAACGGAATCCAAACAATACCGGCCTCACCCGCCGGGAATTCGTGAAGGGCATGGGCCTGGCGGGTCTGGCCGCGGGGACCGGCGCAATCCCGGCCCTGGCCGCGGAGCCTAAGGCCGGCGCGGCCAAGGCCGCGGCCGTGCCCAAACGCAAACTGGGAAAGACCGGGGTGGACGTGTCCATCCTGAATCTGGGCTGCATGATCGACACCATCAACAACCAGCTCCTCCTCAAACAGGCCCGGAATTGGGGGGTCACCTTCTGGGACACCGCCGAGGCCTACGGCAACGGCTTGAGCGAAGAGGGCCTGGGCCGCTTCTTCAGCCGCAACCCCGGCGCCCGCCAGGAGATTTTTCTGGTCACCAAGCTCCAGGCCAAGGGCGGCGACCTCACCGGCCGCCTGGATAAGGGCCTCAAGAGGCTGCAAACCGACCATGTGGATCTGTTTTACATCCACGCCATCTGCGGCATCGACGAAATGACTCCGGCCATCAAGGAGTGGGCCGCGGCCATGAAAAAGGCCGGCAAGTTCAAGTTCTTCGGCTTCAGCACCCACACCAACATGGAAGACTGTCTCTTAGGCGCGGCCAAGCTGGACTGGATCGACGCGGTGATGATGACTTACAACTTCCGCCTGATGCACACCCCCAAGATGCAGGAGGCGGTGAACGCCTGCGTCAAGGCGGGAGTGGGCCTAGTGGCCATGAAGACCCAGGGCGGCGGGCCGGTGAAGTGTGACAGCGAGGCCGAGCTGAAGATGGCGGGGCGCTTCGTGGAAAAAGGCTTCACCGACAAGCAGGCCCGGCTGAAGGCGGTCTGGGAGAATCCCCATATCGCCAGCATCTGCTCCCAGATGCCCAACCTCACCATCCTGGGAGCCAACGTGGCCGCGGCCCGGGATATGACCAAGCTGAGCCGGGCGGATTTCGACTCCATGCGGGAATATGCCCTGGAGACCGCGTGCGGCTATTGCGCGGGCTGCGGCCGGATCTGCCTGGCCGCGGTGGACGGCCAGGTGCCGGTGAACGAAGTCATGCGCTGCCTCATGTACCACCGGGATTACCATGAGCCGGACCTGGCCCGGGCCGCGTTCGCGGACCTGCCGGAGGACGTCCGGCAGCGCCTCACCGCGGTGGACTATGCCCGGGCGGAGCAGGCCTGCCCCCAGGGCCTCCCCATCGCCCGGCTCATGCGCCAGGCGGAGGAAATGCTGGCTTAAAGCGATAAATTAATATAGATTGCCCGATTATCACGTTGATTCCCAAGCCCCTGCCCTTCCCAGGACAGGGGCTTGGTCTGTGATAATTCTAATGAGGCGATTGCTCATGGGCCTGCGGCGACGCACCCGTAAAACATAAAAAGCCTGGCCCCCCTCACCCCAACCCTCTCCCCCCGCCAGTAAGCGGCAGGGAGGAAGGGCGCCTCCAGGTCGGGGGGAGAGGGAGTAAGCCCGCGCTATACCTTGGTTTTTACTGGCCACTGACCACTGGCCACTGACCACTTTTTTTCAGGAGAGCCATAATGAAATTTGACGAAGTGCCGGAAGCCATCCACACCTTATTTACCAAAATCAAAAAAGAGCATTTTCCTTATCTGGCCAATGCCCAGATCTTATTTTTGGTCAGCAAAAAGAAGATGATGAAAAAGGGCAGGATCGTCCTGGGGAAAATCGTCAAGCCTTCCGCGCTGGTGAGGTATTTAAGCAGAAACGAAGCCCCGGATGACGGCTATGATTTTATTATGTATCTGGACCATAAATTGGTCACCGTTTGCGAGGAAACCGACATCGAACGGGTGTTACGGCATGAACTGAGGCATATCTTCTTCGATTCGGATAGTAAAAACCCGTATAAATTGATCGACCACGATTTCAGCGATTTCTACGACGAGGTGGAACTCAATAAAGATGACCCCAATTGGGCCAACAGGTTAGCCAGAACCGTGTCCTTGATTTATGAGCAGGAGAAGGATCAGAGGTAATAATCCTGGCCCGGCGGCGCATTACCCTCCCCTGCCGGTCCCGGGAGGAGTCCGCGGCCGACGCCCCCGTTCCCATTACTAGACCGCACTTATGAGCTTCAACGGGAGGCCGCCCGGGCCCTGACCCCGGCAATGACCTGGGGCAGGGTCTTGGTGCTGAACTCCTCCACCAAAAATGGCGGGGCCAGGCCACCGGGGTCGGTCACCACCCGGTATGTCAGCCGGGTGCGGCCTTCGCCGAAGGGTTCCACCCGCCATTCACCCCGGTATTCCCGGAGATTGCCGGTCACCAGGGACCAGGAGCAGGTATAGACCTGGCGGGCGGCCGCGGACTCGTCCCAGAGAACCCGGACCACGTACCAGCGGTCCCGCAGCGGCCAGGGCACTTCCACGTGGCCATAGAAATACCCCGTGTACTTCCCGCCGGGAATCCGGAAAGAAGCCAAATCGGGGGGCTCGGGGCCGAGAATGGCCTCCACCCCGGCCGGAGTGCCGGGCCTTTCCTGCAGGATTTTCTTTAATTCCTCAAAACCCACCAACCTGCTGTTGACCATGCGGGGCAGGAATTGCCGGAAATTATTGGCGTCGGTCACCACCCCCCAGACCTTTGGCGGAGGAGCCTCCACCACCCCGGTGGCCTCGCCCTCCTTGGCGGAGGAACCCGGGGCATCTTGAGAATGAAAAACGATCTCCCCCGCGGCCAGGCGGCCCTGAAGATCCGCAGCCGGGTTGGAGCGCGGCGCCAATCCCCAGGCGGCGAAGACCGCCAGGCAGCAAATAAGGGCCCCTTTTCCGGGGTTGCTCAAAAGTCCCATAGCTCTGGCTCGATGCGGGTTGAAGTCCTGGAAAAATTCCATTCCTCTATTCAAACACAAATTGGGGACTGGATTTCACCAGGTCAAGCCTTATTCTTTAAGGAAAACCTCCCAACCCAAGTTAAATTGGGCCCAAACATCCCCAAAGGAAGACTCCACCCCACCGGGTGGCCATCCCAGACGGGGAGATGCGCGCAGATTGCGGCATTATTACGGCCCTTCCTGCTGCATCTTTCCTAAGAAGGAAAGGAGGGAAGCCATGCGAACCAAACTTTGGGTGCTCGTCACGGCTCTCGGGCTAATTCTTGCCCTGGTTTGCGGTTGAAGCTCCATCATCTGAGTCAGGTTGACTCACCAGACAGTTCCGAGTTCCGGGTTCCAAGTTCCGAGTTCGGCAGTGCCTGCTCAAGAATTTACTTTTAACCCGGAACTTGGACCTTTTCTAACGGAAGGCAAATGCGCATCCTGCTCTTAGCCATGCCGGACACCGCCGACGTCATCGATCTCTTCGGCAAGCTTCCCAATCTGGGTCTGGCCAACCTGGCAGGAAATCTCCCCGGCCATGAGGTGCGGGTCTTGGATCTGGTGCTTTATAAGCCCCGCATCCGCGAGGTCCTGGAAAAGGTCCTGGCCGCATTCCGGCCCGGCCTGGCGGGCCTTTCGGCCATGACTTTCCAGTTCGACACTCTCCTCAGGATCGCCCGTTTTCTTAGGCAACGGGACCCGGCCCTGAAATTGGCCGCGGGCGGCTATCACGCCACCCTCATGGCCCGGGAAATCACGGCCCAAGACCCGGACCTGCCCCTGGATTTTTTAATCCGGGGGGAAGGGGAAGCCACTTTCCGGGAATTGGCGGATGAATTGGGCAAACCCAAACCCGATTTTTCCGGGATTGCCGGGCTCAGTTACCGCCGGGGGCAGACCTGGAAACATAATCCCGACCGCCCTCTCTTGGACCTGGGGAGTTTGCCTTTGCCCCGGCGGGAGGTCCGCCTGGAGGAAAAATTCTTCTTTTTCGACCAGACCATCGACGTGGTGGAGACCTCCAGGGGGTGTCCCCATAACTGTAAGTTCTGCTCCATCACCGGCATGTACGGCCGCACTTTCCGCCCCTTCCCCCTGGCCCGCATCCTGGAGGACCTGAAGGCAGTACGCCGCCGGGGAACCCAGGCCGTCTTTTTTGCCGATGACAACCTCACCTTTGATATCGGCCATTTCCGGCGGCTCTGCCGGGCCATCGCCGCTCACGGTCTGAACGATCTGCGCTACGCCACCCAGGCCGCGGCCGCGGGCCTGGCCCGGAACCAGGAACTGGTGGCGGAGATGAAGCGGGCCAACTTCTGGATGGTCTTTGTGGGGTTTGAGTCCATGACCGCCGGCAACCTGAAAGACATGGACAAACCCACCAGCCCGGAGATCAACCGCCGCGCGGCCGCGCTTTTAAGGCAACATGATATGGGGATTATCGCCGGGGTGATCTTCGGTTTTCCCGAGGACACCGGGGCGTCCATAACTCAGAATTATCGGCTGCTGAAGAAAATGCGGCCCGATCTCATCTATTCCCAGTATCTGACGCCTTACCCCAAGACCCGGCTGCGCCGGGAAATGCTGGATGCGGGCCTGGTGGCCAATGTTGACGATTTCCGCACTTATGACGGCTTCCACTGTAACATCCGCACCCGCCGCCTCGATCAGGCCGGCCTTTACCGGAGCCTGAAACTGGAATCCCTGAAGAGCTATTTCGACCCCACCCTCTATGTGGGCAACTTCTTTCTCCGCCATAACCCCCTGGCCTTTTTCCGGGCCATCGGCAGGGCCATGCTCAGCATCCTGGCCATGGTCCTGAGGGGTGGCCAGCCGGCGCAGAAGCTGGATGTGTGATACGGTTGTTAGTTTTTTGTTTTTAGTTTTTAGTTAAAAAATAAGAGAGTGTTAACATAAGATACATTATGTGTTATAATGCCTCCTGAAATCATCCAGGAGGTGGCCCATGGACCTTTCGTGCAAAAGATGTGGCAGCACCTCGTATATTAAACATGGTTTTGTGC
>Ga0233425_10002141_pt1 | contig 40170 bp, 26 predicted proteins | sample Watercolumn_Towu_2_FD_181712 | JGI IMG/M metagenome (GOLD analysis project Ga0233425, IMG submission 181712) | Freshwater microbial communities from Lake Towuti, South Sulawesi, Indonesia - Watercolumn_Towuti2014_140_MG | ecosystem: Environmental > Aquatic > Freshwater > Lake | place...
AGCCTGCGGCCGATGCTCGACGACCCGTCGAAATCGGTGAAGCCGGCCGCGTTCACGCAGGTCACGCGCGGAGCCAACATCCACGGCCTGACCGTTCGCACGTCGAAGTGGCGGTACACCGCGTGGAACTACGGCGACCAAGGCCGACAACTCTACGATCACGATGCCGACCCGCTCGAAACAAAAAATTTGGCCGAAGACCCGAAGTTCGCAGCAGTCGTCGGCGAAATGCACGCACTGGTGCTGAAGAACTGGCCGAAAGACAAGTGGCCCGAAACGCCCGCACGAGCCGCCGGTGGCGGAGCGGGGAAGGTGAAGAAGAAGCAGTGACGGGATTCAGCCACGGATGGAACACGGATGAAACACGGAATCAAGAACTGCGTGAGACGACCACGAGTACAATGGTCCGTGGCACGGGCGTCTCGCCCGTGGGAAGGACCGGTGATGAATGAATTCTCTCTCCCCCCTTGGGGAAAGGGTTAGGGTGAGGGGTGGTGCAAGCGTCGCTCGATTTTGCGTTCACACGGGGACTGCGCGGGCGACCCCTCACCCCCGGCCCCTCTCCCCAAAGGGGAGAGGGGAGATTGATTGGCACGGGAGTGGCAATGTGGAAGGAGACTGGATGATGAACGATCGCAGACGCCGTCGGGGCCTGACTTTGATCGAAGTGCTGGTCGTGGTGCTGATGCTGGCCCTGCTGATCGGCCTCCTGCTGCCGTGGATCGTCCGGGCGAGACAGCAGGCACGGCGAACGCAGTCCAAGAATCAACTCAAACAGCTTGGCCTCGCGTTGCACAACTACCACGACAACTACCTGATGTTTCAAATGGGATCGACCGTTGATTCGCATGGTAGGACGCATCACAGTTGGATTGGCCGGTCGCTGAACTACATACTTGGAGATGGAGGTAGACGATATAGTTCCATCAACTTCAATTATCCGTGGGACGATCTTCAAAACATGCTCCTATTCAAAACGCGGCTACCGGACCTCTACGTTCCCGACGTTGGAGAAGCAACCGATGCACGAGGATTCGGCACATCCCACTACGCCGCGAACTCGCAGGTGCTCGGCGTGAACACATGCCTCAAGATTCAAGACATCACCGACGGCCTCGCCAACACGATTCTCGCAGGCGAGTGCCGGGACAACTTTGTGGCGTGGGGTGGGCCGAACAACACGCGCGATCCGGCGCGGGGGATTCGCGGGCCGACGACGTTCGGACATCCGTTCGGCGACGGCGTGCAGTTCCTCATGGCCGACGGCACCGTCCGCTGGTTCGCGAGCAACGTCGATCCCCGCATCCTCAAACCGCTGAGCACTCCGGCCGCGGGGGACAAAGTGGTCGGAAGTGAGTAGCCGACCGTAGACGTCTCGCTCCGCGAGACGAGGCTTATCTCACCGAGATGGTCACGACGGGGATTACTCCCACGCGCGTCCGTCGAAGGCGCTGAAGAATTGGGAGGTCTCCCGTACCCAGCGGCTGGTCGCGACCGACGACTTTGATACGGCACGGGCATGCTGCTCCGTCGCGGTGGATTGAGCAGCCGTCGCCGGGCGTTCACTCGCCGGAAGCCGTGTTTCACCGCGCCACGCTTCGCGAACACGGATCAAAACGGCCGGCATCTCGACAAGCAGTCCACCGAGGGCGGGTGGTATTGTTTCGAATGTCGATCGCGGTGCCGTGATCGAAGTCGGCGGCAAAGTGGCCGTCGGCGCGGAGGATTCTGCGGCGCGGACTGCCTTGCGAGCGACCGGTGACTGCGACCCTCCACCGGGAGGAGTTCCGACGGCCGACGCGAGGAATGCGTATCCCATGCGAGACTCTTCGCGCCACGAGAGCGGGAACTGCTGGAGGATGGCGGATTTCGATTCCAGGCTCTCGGTGAACAAGTGCGTGCCGGCGTCGCGGTTGTACAGTCGGTAGATCGGTGTCGCGGACGATTGTGACGCGGTGTAGACGTAGCCTTCGATGCCTTCATCGCGCCAGCCTATCCGACCAAACGATTCGCTGGTGACCGGCACCATGTTCACGAGAATCTGCCGTTCGACCGGGTCGGCCGTGTAGTAATGAAACCCGCGCTGCAGGTTGTACAGCCGGTAGAGCGGCACGGAACCGGCCACGTGGCTCGACAGCACCGAGTACCCCGGCCGGCCGGTCGTTTCGTCACGGTAGCCGTTCGCCAACGCGTTGTCGAACTGGGCCTTCGACGTGGTGAAGAAATGAAAGTTGGCGATCGGATTGTACGCGCGATACATCCGCACCGGCATGCCGACGACTTCGATCGAAGCTGTGGCGAAGTTGCCGCCGAGGCTGTCCACGGTTGGACCCTGCGATGCCTGCACCTGGAAGCTGAAGGGCCCTGCGGAGTCGATGGCCGGAGTGAATTTCAACCCGGCTTGACCCTGCGCGGCGGTCAGGAACGTGCCCGAACCGATCGGCGTGGTGCCGTCGTTCTGGTACAACGTGCCTCCGGACACATTTGTGATCCGGAAATGTGTGACCTCGATGCCATCGGCTGGGTTGCGGCGAATCACCAAGCCGTCTGTCGTCTGCTGCGGGAACTCGGTGCGTGCTCCGGTCACGCTCGGCGTGTCGGCGACCGAATTGACCGTGATGGCGAATGACGTATTCGCGGTGCCGCCCCGCGCATCGGTGACGGTCAGCGTGATTTCGACGGAACCCCAGCGGTTGGCTTCGGGCGTGACCGTGACCGTGCGATTGGCCCCGCCGCCGTCCAACACGATGTTCGACACCGCAACGAGACTGGCGTCGGACGTTGTGGCCGTTACGACCAGATTCTTCGCGGGCGTTTCGACGTCGCCGACCGTGAACGCGATCGGACCGACCGCGACGTCTTCGTTTGTCGTCTGATTGTCGATGGGTGAAATCGTCGGCAGTTCGTTGACGGCGTCGACGACGATTGAGAAGACATTGCTACCGCGGTTTCCCAGCCCACCGGCGGTGGTGACTTTGTTTTCGCCGAGCAGCACGGTCACGGGGCCGTCCGCGCCCGCGGCAATCTGGACGAAGAATTCGCTCGACGAAACCATCGTGATCGAAACGACCGTGCCGTTGGTCACGGTGAGGTCGCCCGGTGTGAACGTGCTCGGATCGATCGGATCGCCAAACTGCACGCGCACCGTGAACGTGGACGTCAGCACGGGATTCGGAGCCGTGGAGGTGATGGTCACGCCGACATCGTCATCGACGATGGTCCCCACTCCTTGGCCGTCGCGGATCAACGCCCGATCGGGGTTCGACAGGTTCACCAGAAGTGTTTCGTTCGGCTCGTCCAGCGTGTCGCCGCGGACTTTGACCGTTACGGTCTTGGCGGTTTCACCGGGGCTGAAGCTGAGCGATCCGGTCGCCGGGTCGTAATCGGAGCCGGAAGTCGCCGTGCCGTTGGCTGTGGCGAAGTCCACGGTCACCGTCTGCAAGGCCGCACGCGACAAGCTGACTGTGAATGTGAGGTCATTCGTTCCCGCATCACCTTCCACGATCGAGACATCGTTGATCGACAGCGCGGGTGGGTCTTCCAAATCGATCATTGCTACGCCGGCCGTCACCGAAATGAACAGCCAACGGCCGTCGTCCGAGATGTCCATTTCACCGTTGCCATACGGCGTGGACAAAGTCACGTCCGATCCGACCGGCAGCCGATACAACTCCCGCCCGGTGGCCGATGAAAACGCGATGATTTCGTCTGTCGAACTCACGGCACCGTACAGCACGTCGCGTGTTGGGTCGTAGAGTATGCCGCCGTCGATGCCTGGCAGCGAATACAGCGGGGTCAGCACCTGGTCCATCACGAAGACGTCGCTCCCCACCTCGATCGCAATCTGCGTGTTGTTTCGGTTGATCGCGGCCATTGAATCGGACAGTTCAACGCCGAGCGACCTGCTCTTCAAAAACGTGCCGCCGACGCTGTCGTACGTCATGACCGGTCCGTTGCCAAGCTCCGGTTCGAGCAGCACGAACAACAGGCGATCCGGGCTGCGAAAGATGTTGGTCTGATTGCGGACCGTGCCATTCGCTCCGGATCCCAGTTCGGCCGGCTTGATCGCGTACATTCCCGCGGTGTCCAGGCTCCGCAGCGACCCCCAGCTCGACAGTTCATACTGGCTGCTGACCAGTCCGACGCCGCGGTCGTTCAAATTGATGTCCCACGCACCACGCTCCGGTGGCAAAAGTGTGTAGGGCAGTTCGGTGACTTCCACACGACCAAGGTCCAGTTTGTGAACCACTCCGTAGCCATTGAACGGAGACTGGACTTCGGACACGTACAGAAACTGACCGTTCTTGGTAATGTCGGCCCCGTTTTGAAGCGTGCCAAACGCGTAGGACGTCAGCAACTGTTGAGTGTTCGGGTCCCACCGTTCGAGTCGCCCCTCGCTGGTCGTGACGTACAACAAGTCGCGCGTGTCGTCGTAAACCAGATCGCGATGTGACGTCACGGGAATGATGACGCTCGGCAGGCAGCGGGTCTCCAGCGATTCAATCCGGGCCGGCAGGAAGCCAGCGGAGCGGAGTACTTTTCGTCGGCGTGCGGGCACGACCCGCGAAGCGGACCAACCCGCCTGCAGGCTTCGCGCCAGATGTGCCAGCAGCCTGAAACTCATGGAGGGTCTCAATGTGACTGTTTCGGAAGCTCACAGAAGCGCCGCTTGCCCGCAAGGTTCCTCGGCTGGCCCGGCCGAATCTCGCGTGCATTTTACTAGCCGCCCCGACCGCTGACCACGACCATTTACAAAAATGGCTGGTTTTCAAAGAAACCTGCCGCACGCACCAACTGTCAGACTCGCTTCATGTTCCAGCCGGCCGACAACCCTCGTGCCGAACCTCGACGGTCGAATGCCCCGACCACCGCAGCCGTCATTAAACACCCAACAGTCCAGAAAGTTTCGCCGGCTACCAAGCTTTCAAAAAAGTGCCGGACGGCCAGTGACTCGACGCCAAAAGGAAAGCTGGCCAAGGTGCGTCGCAAAATGGGTCCTCATCAGGTGTGCGATCAAATCGCCCGTCGTGCGGATCGGTGAATTGGCCAGCAACCCGAGCCCGTGCGGTTGCTGCATCGCCGCCGCGTCGGCGGCCGCGCTGGCGGCACGCAACGCGGCATGTCCGGCGACGATTGCTTGCAGCAACTCGCTCTTGGCCGGCGGGTCATCCAGTTTGGCCGTGTCGTCCGATCCCGGTCCGAACTGGATGTGCCAGCGCTTTGGGCAGAGCATCGGCTGGCCCAGTGGTTTCATTCCGTAGTCCAGTGCGATCGCGATGTGACCGAGAATCCACACCGGCGCATGAACACCCGCTGGGTGCAACGACATTTCGTCCCCGCGAATATCCTCGGTCAAACGACGGCAGTAGCTGAGCGCGAAATCGAACAGCGGCAACACGGTTTCGAACATCAATCACCTCGCTTCTCAACCCCACAGGCGCGTGATAGCATCCGATGGCGGCGTAGGTCAGACTTTCCAGGCTGACATTCGAGCATTCCCGACCACACCGTCAGGCCGAAACGCTCGACTACTTTATGACTCGCGGAGAGAGATCACAATGTCAGCGACAACTCGGTTCGGTGCCCAATCGAAATTGAAGTGTGCTTCGGGCGAGGTCACGATCTTCCGGTTGCAAAAATTGGCAGACGCCGGCCTCGGCCGGATGGATCGGTTGCCGTTTTCGATCCGGGTGCTGTTGGAATCGTGCTTGCGCAAGCTGGACAATTTCGTTGTGACCGAACAGGACGTCATCGACCTCGCGCAGTGGAACGCGGCGGCGCCCAAGCCGGTCGAAGTACCGTTCATGCCCGGTCGGGTCGTGTTGCAGGACTTCACGGGTGTGCCCGCGATCGTCGACCTGGCGGCGCTGCGGAGCGCGATGGTCCGCATGGGAGGCGATCCGAAGAAAATCAATCCGCTGGTCCCGTGCGATCTGGTGGTCGATCACTCGGTGCAGGTGGATTTCTTCGGTTCGGCCGATTCGCTGAAGCAGAACGTCGAGATCGAATTCCAACGCAACCGCGAGCGATACCAGTTCCTGCGGTGGGGTCAGAAGGCGTTCAACAATTTCCGAGTCGTCCCGCCAGCGACCGGGATTGTGCATCAAGTGAACCTCGAATTCCTGGCCAAGGTCGTGCTCACGCGCGACGGCGTCGCGTTCCCGGACAGCCTGGTCGGCACGGACAGCCACACCACGATGATCAACGGCCTCGGCGTGGTCGGTTGGGGCGTGGGAGGCATCGAAGCCGAAGCGGTCATGCTCGGCCAGCCGATTGACATGCTGCTGCCGGAAGTCGTGGGCTTCAAACTCTCCGGCCAGTTGCCGGAAGGTTCGACCGCCACCGACCTCGTATTGACGGTCACGCAGATGCTGCGCAAGCACGGGGTCGTGAACAAATTCGTCGAGTTCTTCGGCCCGGGTCTGTCGAGCATGTCGCTGCCCGATCGGGCGACGATCGCGAACATGGCTCCCGAGTACGGCGCGACAATGGGCTTTTTCCCGGTGGACGCCGAGACGCTGCGATACCTCGAGCGCACGGGGCGGACTCGCGACGAGGTCGATCTCGTCGAGCGATACTACAAGGAGCAGGGAATGTTCCGGACCGACGAATCGCCGGTGCCGGAGTTCACGAGCACGCTGCAACTCGACTTGTCCACCGTGGTCCCGTCGATGGCCGGACCGAAGCGCCCGCAAGATCGCGTGCTGCTGAAAGACATGCAGTCGTCGTGGCACAAGGAACTCGCGGGGACGTTCGGGCGGCAAGGGGCATCCCCCACGGTCGAAGTGAAGTGCAACGGATCGAGCGCAAAGATCACCGACGGCGCGGTGGTCATCGCGGCCATCACGTCCTGCACGAACACGAGCAACCCGTCGGTGCTGATCGGCGCGGGCCTCTTGGCTCGCAACGCGGTGAAGCGCGGGTTGACTCGCAAGCCGTGGGTCAAAACCAGCCTGGCTCCGGGCAGCCGCGTGGTGACCGATTACCTGCGAAAGTCGGGCCTCGACAAAGACCTCGACACGCTCGGATTCAACACGGTCGGCTACGGCTGCACGACGTGCATCGGCAACAGCGGGCCGCTGCCCGAACCCGTGTCGAAGGCGGTCAAGGATGGTAACCTCGTCGTGTCGGCCGTGCTCTCCGGCAATCGCAACTTCGAAGGCCGCATCAACCCCCAGGTGAAGGCGAATTATCTCGCCAGCCCGCCGCTCGTCGTGGCGTACGCCCTCGCCGGCACTACCGACATCGACCTGACCACGCAGCCGCTGGGGAAGGACCGCGACGGGAAAGACGTTTTCCTCCGCGATGTGTGGCCGTCGCAGAAGGAGATCGCCGACACCGTCGCCTCGTCGATGGATGCGGCGACGTTCACGAACGAGTACGCGAAGGCCACGGTCGGCCCGCCGGAGTGGCAAGCCATTCCGAGCGGCAGCGGCGACCTGTTCCAGTGGGACGAGCAGAGCACCTACGTTCAGGAACCGCCATTCTTCGTGGACATGCCTCGCGAGCCGCGACCGATCCAGCCGATCAAAACAGCCCGCGTGCTGGTGAGCGTCGGCGATTCGGTCACGACCGATCACATCAGTCCGGCCGGTTCGATCAAGGCCGATTCGCCCGCGGGGTTGTTCCTGCAAGCGAACGGCGTGACGCCGCTCGATTTCAACAGCTATGGCGCCCGACGCGGCAACGACCGCGTGATGACTCGCGGCACATTCGCCAACATCCGCCTGAAAAACCTCCTCGCCCCCGGCACCGAGGGTGGCGTGACACGATACCTTGGTCCTGCTCCCCTCGCCTCTTTGGGGAGAGGGGCTGGGGGTGAGGGGGACGTGATGTCCATCTACGACGCCTCGCTCAAGTACAAGGCATCGCACACGCCGCTGGTCGTGCTGGCCGGAACCGAGTACGGCACGGGATCGTCTCGCGACTGGGCGGCGAAGGGGACGTTTCTGCTCGGCATTCGCGCGGTGATCGCAGTGTCGTACGAACGCATCCACCGCTCGAACCTCGTCGGCATGGGCGTGCTGCCGCTCGAATTCAAGCCGGGCGAAACCCGCGAGTCGCGCGGCCTCGACGGCACCGAGGTGTTCGACATCGAAGTGACGGACGACGTGAAGCCGCTCCAAGACATCGCCGTCACCGCCACCAAGCCCGATGGCCGGCCGATCCGATTCATCACGAAATGCCGGATCGATACACCGGTCGAAGTGGACTACTACCGCCACGGCGGCATCCTGCACTACGTCCTGCGGCAGTTGGCGAAGGCGTAGGGTGCGCCGACCAAAGCGAGTCGCACCGGTTTCGGTTCGTTAGCGTGTAACTCGCTGCGCTCGGACGGGTGGCTGGGGTCGAGCCGGAGGCGAGCCCCCAGCCACCCCATTCCACAGCCGTTCACGGTTTAACGTTTGTCAGTTCCCACAATCGCACGGGATCAACTCGGCCGGCGGTGGCGAGGGATTGGTTGTCGGGAGCGAACGACAGGGCGATCACGCCGCTTTTATGGCCGGTGAGAGTCGTGCGTTCGGTGCCCGTGCGCCAGTCCCATAGTTTCACGGTTTCGTCCGCGCTGCCGGAGGCGAGGGTCGTGCCATCGGGGGAGAACGCGAGGCAGTAGACCGTGCCGCGGTGGCCTTTGAGAACACCTTGTGGCTGGCGCGTGGCTGCGTTCCAGAGTCGGATCGTCCAGTCCGCGCCGCCGGTGGCGATGGTTTGGCCGTCGGGCGAAAAGGCCACGGCGACGATTTCTTCGTCGTGGCCGCCGAGTGTGGCGAGTTCTTGCTGCGTCGCGGCGTCCCACAGCTTCACGCTGCGGTCGTCGCCGGCGGAGGCCACGATCTTGCCGTCCGGAGAAAACGCGACCGACCAGACGGCGTTCGTGTGACCTTTCAGCACGGCTCGCTCTTTCAGCGTGGCGACGTCCCACAGGCGCACGGTTTGATCCGCGCTGCCGGTCGCCACGGTTTGTCCGTCGGGCGAAAAGGCGGCCGAGAAAACTTTGCTCGTGTGACCGGCGAAGTTGCCTCGTTCGGCGTTCGTGGTCCGGTCCCACAGCTTCACCTCGCCGGTGGTCACGCCGCCGTTGCGTTCGGGTCGAAACTCGCTGCCGCCCGCCGACACCAACAGCTTGTCATCCGGCGAAAATGCGACCGAACGAATCCAATCCTTGTGCTTGGCCGGACCGGGGAGTTCCTTGCCGCTGGCCAGATCGAGCAGTGACACGTTGCCGTATCCCGCCGCGACGGCCAACGTGCGGCCGTCATGCGAGTACGCCAGTGCCTCGGCCACGTTCTCGACGCCGCGCTCCGCCGCCATCCGCCGCTCATCCTCGTCGATGAACTGGCCCACACGAACGTCGTGCCGGAGAACGAAACCCGGCTCGTCCACACCAAGCGTTGGCAGGATATTCAGTAACTCCTTGACGCGAGAATCAACGTTTACACCACGCTCAACGTCCAGCACCTGGAAAGCGTCAACGACGTGGTCGCAAAGATCACGGGGGTCGTGGTGCGAGAAACCGTTCCGGACTCCGACTTCGAACAGGCGGACGAAGTCGAGTTGGTGGACCTCGCACCGGATGATCTGATCGAACGACTACACGAGGGCAGGGTGTATGTGCCGGGACTCGCGACGCGGGCCGTCGAGAACTTCTTCAACAAGGGAAACCTGATCGCGCTCCGTGAGTTGGCTCTGCGGCGCATGGCCGAGCGCGTGGACTTGCAGATGGCCGAGTACCGGGCCGACCACGCCATCGCCAAAACGTGGCCCGCGGCCGAACGACTGCTGGTGTGCGTTGGTCCCGGGCCAACGTCTGCGAGTCTCGTTCGCGCCACGCGGCGGATGGCGCTCGGATTGAGGGCACCGTGGTATGCGGCCCACGTGGAAACGCCCGCCGCCGCCAACCTCGCTCCAGCCGATCGCGATCGGCTGGAGGCGACCAAACACTTGGCGGAGCAACTGGGGGGCGAAGTGGTCACGCTGGCGGGCACCGATGTGGCCGAGGAACTGATCGCCTTCGCGCGGCAACGCAACGTCACCAAGATCGTGATCGGCAAGCCGGCCCGGCCGCGTTGGCAGGAATGGCTCCGCGGCTCGTTCGTATACGAGATGACTCGCCGCAGCGGCGACATCGACGTGTATGTCATCAGCGGCACCGAATCGCCGGGCCGGCGCAGCCCGGTTCGCGCCACCTGGCGATCAACCCGCGACTATGCTTTCGCGGTGGCCGTGGTCGCCGCGTGTACCGGCCTGAGTTGGCTGGCCTTTCCGTACTTCGCGCCGGTGAACCTCGTCATGGTCTACCTGGCCGGAGTGCTGATCGTTTCGCTGAGGTCAGGACGCGGTCCGTCGATCCTCGCATCGATCCTGGGCGTGGCCGCCTTTGATTTCTGCTTCATCCCGCCGTACCTCAGCTTTGCCGTGTCCGACACGCAGTACGTGTTCACGTTGCTCGCGCCGCTTGTCCGCGCGGGTTAACCCTGGCGTTCGCCGAGTATCGCTCCATTCCAACGACTTAACTCATATTCCTGATTGGTGTTTCGAGAGTTTGGTAACGTCCATCCATTGCGACAGCGCGGCCCTTCATTGCGGTCGGCTGGGGGGTCATCGCGGCTGGTTGGGCATCCATCGCGGCTGATTGGGCGTCCACTGCGGCTGGATGGGTACCCACTCCGGTCGGATGGGCGTCCATTACGGCTGGACGGGCCGTCACTGCGGCTGGTTGGCGGTGCATTGCGGTTGGAGGGGGCTTCACTCCGGCTGGCTGAGGGGACACTGCGGCTGGTTGGGGAGACATCGCGGCTGGCGGGATGTTCATCGCGGTCGCGGGCCACTTGCGGACGGGAATGGAATCGGGAATCCTGACGGCGGTTCGGAAGGTTGACGGACGGGGTCGGGAATCTTTTTCTGGTCGGCCTGCTACGGACACGTCGGCGTGCAATCCACAATGACCGACCAGAAAAAGACTCCCGACCCCTTCGCATTCCCTTGGATCGTCTCTCACGTCTCACGTCTCACATCGATTCCGGGAGCCATCATGAATGAGTCGGTAGGGTGCGTGCAACGCACCGTCAGCGGAATGGTGCGTTGTACGCACCCTACAGGTCTTGAGGTACGTCAGCAGGTCGCGATACAGACCGGGATAGCCATTGACCACGGCCTGAATCTTCTGCGTCGCCTCGTCGAGCGGCACCCGGTCATCGACACTGATCCAAAGTTCCGTGAAGTTCGGCCCGACGACTTCGTCGGCGACTTCCGCGCGGCCGATGTGCGATCAAAAATTGCGCACGGGTTTGATGCTGCCCATGTCGAGGTCCTTCAGACCGGGGCGCAGCGCGTCGAGCGCCTGTTCGACCTGCCGCGTGACTTCGAGTGTGTTCCCCCACGGCAGCTTTTCAACGATGAGCAGCAGACCCGGGCCGTCGCTGATCACCGCGTCACCGATCGGCGCGGGGAACCCTTCGCCGACGTGACGCCGAACTTCATGAGGCGGCTTGTCGAGGAAAGCGGTGCGAGCATCACCGGCGCGTGGGCGATGGCCGGCAACAGGTGAGCCTCTTTCGCCAGCCGTTCCTGCACGAGTTGCCGAGCCCGAATCAGGTCCGATCCTTGTTCAAAGATTAGCACGACCGACGACAGGCCCAGCACCGATTTCGACCGGATGATTTTGACGCCCGGCGTGCCATTGAGCACGTTTTCAAGCGGCATCGAGATCAGGCTTTCGACTTCCTCGGTCGACAGGCCCGGCGCTTCGGTTCGAATTTCGACGAGGGGCGGCGCGAACTCCGGGAACACGTCCAGCGGCGCCGTACTCAGCGATCGGACTCCGACGACGATCAGCACCACCGACAGAGCCAGCACGAGGACTCGCAGACGAAGCGATGTGGAGACGAGCCAGGTCATGTTGTCCGATCGTCGTAGGTCAGGCTTTCCAGCCTGACGCCGCACCTTGTGAAATCGTCAGGCTGGAAAGCCTGACCTACTTGGCGAACCCGAATTCCGTTCCGAACAACTCCGCGACGCCAGCGGTCACGATTCTTGATCCGACGGCTGGCCCCTTGTCGAGCACCGCCCAACCGTCTAACACTTGTCGCACTTGGACGCGGCGACGGACGATCGTGTGCTCGGCGGTCGTTTCGTAGACCCAGCTTCCGCCGTGGATGTCCTGCACGACCGCCGACCACGGAGTGCCCGGTTGTTCCGTTTCTCCGGTGAAGGTGAGGCTCGCGCCCAGCCGCTGGCCGGGACGGAATTGGCCGCCCGCTTTTTTTCACTCGAATTACAGATCGACCGTGGAGGCGGCAGGAGTTGCCGTCGGAGGCGCGGGGACAGGCGTGGCGGTCGCCGTGGACGATTTCTCCTCGCGACTGAGCGATCCTATCTGCGCCGGCGCCTGTTGATCGATGTCCGGCAGCTCGCCCACGTACACCGGCACCTTGACCCAGACGGGGTCAGATTGCATCAACTCGAACAACGGCGCTCCGGACGCGACGGCTTCGCCCACGGCCGCGTGTTCGGCGCGGATAATCCCGTTGCGCGGCGCGATGATCGGCAGAGGCACCAGCGTGCCCGCGTCGCGATCGTCGTCGAGTTTGAACTGATCGACTTGTTTCTTGCGGGCGATGGCGGCGGCCAGCGTCTTTTGGCTCAGCGCGAGTTGGGCCTTGGCTTCGTCGACGGCACGAACCGTCCCGGCCCTTTCGCGCAGAAGTCGCTCCGTCCGGTCGAGCGCGATCTGCGCCGCTTCGACTTGCACCTGAGCCTGCTCGACCTGCCCTTGCGCTTCAATCCGCGCGGTGGCCATGGCGTTGCGAGCCTCTGCGTACCGAACGCGCTCGGCGGGTGTGAGCACGAACCGCTCGGGGGAGAACAGTGGTAGGAGCTGGAGCACCGGCTGACCAGACTTCACCGGCGAACCGACTGTCGGCACGGTTCCCTTGTCCAGTGCCCGCTCAGCGGGGCCGACACTACGATCGACGCACCGGTCGGCAAGATCACTTCGCCGCCGTACGTTCTTGTCCGCCGCACGGATCGCATTTCGACTGCGAAGGTCGTGATTCCCAAGCGTTCGGCCGCTTTCGGAGTCAGTTCGATCGTGTTGAGCTGGTCTTCCTTGGCGATGTTCGCGACTTTGGCAGGAGGTGCGGCGGTCGCTTTCGCGGCACTAGAACTTGCCGCTCGCTGACAACCGACGAGTCCGATCGTCACCGAGATGATGGCGCCCAACAGGCTTGTCCGAATCATGGCACTTTCCTCGCTTGCGGCGCTTCTCCAGATCGACACATGGTTCGCGATCAGTGTCGCATTCTGTCGCGGCACGGGACGGTTCACAACAGAGGAATGTAGCCATCACGCTCCGGGAAATGTTGCACGTCATTCGCAGCGTGACGGCGACGAATCCAGCGAGCGACGCACATTGTGCATTGCTTGACAGTCAGCGCACGCATGACATACCATGCCGCCCGGTTTCAGTCGGAGTTCGGTCGCAGGTTGCGATTTCGTTCGCAATTGAAGACTAAATCGCACAAAAACTTAGGTCCATCGAAGCGTATCCACCATGGCAGTTCCCAAGCGGCGACAATCTCACTCTCGGACACACAAACGGCGAAGTCATAACGCCATCAAGCCCATTCAGTTGTCGTACTGTCCGACCTGCCAGACGGCCATCCCGAGCCATGTCGTCTGCCCGAATTGCGGCGATTACCAGGGACGGAACGTGGTCGAACACAAGGGCTGATGTCTCATGCGGATCGCGCTCGATGCGATGGGGGGCGATTTCGCCCCCGACCCCAACGTCGACGGAGCGATCGCGGCACTGGCGGCGAATCCGAACCTCGAAGTGCTGCTGGTGGGTGATCGGCAGCAGCTCGAATTGCAGCTCGAAAAACGCGGTTCGTCCGATAATCGGCTGCGAGTGGTCGCGGCCGAGGGTGTGGCGGAGATGGACGAGAAGCCGACGGAGGCGCTGCTCAAGAAACCCAACTGCTCGACCGCCGTCTGTTGGAAGTTGATGGCCGGGAAGGAAGTGGACGGGGTCGTGAGCGCGGGGAGCACCGGAGCCGTCGTCGCGGCCGGTCTGCGCACGCGGCTGTTTCTCAAGGGAATCAAGCGGCCGGGGATCGCGGTCGTGCTGCCGACGCTGACCGGCCAGGTCGTGTTGTTGGACGTTGGAGCGAATCCCGCCGCGCGGCCCGAGCACCTCTTTCAGTACGCGATCATGGGATCGCTGTACTCCAGCAACGTGTTGGGAGTGCAGACCCCGAAGGTCGGGTTGATGAACATCGGCAGCGAAGACGGCAAGGGGAACGAGCTCGTTTGCGCCACGCACGACATGCTCGACGCGACCCAGCACGGCCTGAATTTCATCGGCAACGTCGAAGGGCGAGACCTGTATCAAGGGGGCGTGGACGTGATCGTGTGCGAGGGGTTCGTCGGCAACGTGGTGCTGAAGGTGAGCGAGGGGATGGCCGACATGATGCTGCGAAAAGTCTCGCATGAAGTCGTTCAGCGGCTGGGCGGCGAGAAGCACGTCGCGGCTCAGGCGTTTCACGACATTGGAAGGCGATATTCGTACCATGAGTCTGGCGGAGCGCCACTTTTGGGCGTGGACGGCATCTGCATGATCTGTCATGGGTCCAGCAACGCAATGTCGATCCAGAACGCTCTGCGCGTGGCCGTCGAGTTTGACGACAAGCACATCAATTCCCAAATCGTGAGCGAATTGGCGAAGGCGGTTCCATTGCCACAGCCAACGTAGCCGTCACGCTCCGCGTGAAGAGCCGATCAAACGGAGCGTAATGGCGACGTTACGCGCCGCAGGAGAAAATCGTGAGCAAGATCGCATTCCTGTTTCCCGGCCAAGGTGCCCAACATGTCGGGATGGGCCAGAAAATCTCCGAGAACTATCCTCGAGCGCGGGAACTGTACACGCAGGCATCGGAGATTCTCGGATTCGATCTGGCCAGGGCGTGCTTTGAGGGACCGGCGGCGGAACTCGACACGACGGCGATCAGCCAGCCGGCGATCTTCGTCAGCAGTCTCGCGTGCCTTGAAATGTTGCGGGCCGATCAGCCGGATGTTGTCTTGTCGTGCGAGATGGCAGCCGGCCTGAGTCTCGGCGAATACACCGCGCTGGTGTTCGCTGGGGCGATGTCATTTGAAGACGGATTGCGAGTCGTTCAACGTCGAGGTTTTGCGATGCAGGCGGCGTCGGACGCCACGCCGTCGGGTATGGTCAGCGTGCTGATGCTCGATCGGTCGAAGGTCGAGGAGCTGTGTCAAGCCGCTTCGGTGTGCGGTCAAATTCAAATTGCAAACTATCTCTGCCCGGGCAACATCGTGGTATCCGGAGTCAACTCGGCGTGCGAGAAGATCGCTGAACTAGCCGAACAGGCAGGCGGGCGATCCGTCCCACTCGCCGTGGCCGGCGCGTTTCACACGACGATCATGAAACCGGCTGACGCCCAACTCGCCGAAGCTCTCGCCGGTGCAGGCATCCGGTCGCCGGAGATCCCGCTGATTTCGAATGTCGATGCGGCCGTCCACAACGACCCCGACGAAATCCGCGAGATCCTCGTGCGGCAGGTGATCAGTCCCGTCCTGTGGGAAGATTCGGTGCGGAAGATGCTGGCCGACGGAGTGGACCAGTTTTACGAAATCGGACCCGGCAAGGTGCTCAAGGGATTGATGAAGCGCATCGACCGCAAAACCGAGTGTCAGACAGTCAATGATTCGTGAGCGTTGCGGTTTACAGAGTGTGGCAAAAGCGGTATACCTGCACCCCGAAGACGCATGCCTTTCGGCGTGCGTTTTCGCGGGCCAAGCGTAGGGCAGGCTGGGAAATCCGGTCGGCGGAGTCGTTGCCGCCGCGAGAGTCAAATCCATCCAGGGCCAAGTTTTCCGCCGGAGGACGTTGCGTGTCAGTCGAAGAAAAAGTCATCGCCATCATCTGCGAACAGCTCCAAGTGTCCAAGGAAGAAGTCACCCGTGAGAAGACTTTCCAGGAAGACCTGCATGCCGACTCGCTGGACGTCGTCGAATTGGTGATGGAGTTTGAAGACGCGTTCGGCATCACAATTCCGGACGAAGACTACGAGAAGATCAAATCGGTGGGCGACGCGATCACCTACATCGAATCCAAGAAGTAGCCGACCCGCCCCCGGCCCCCGGCGGTTCGCTCGGGCTCCCGCTTGATGCGGTCCTTGGAACTCACCCGGCCGCCTGAGTGCCGGAGTTCCTCAGGAGTTGATATGACCAGACGTGTCGTCGTCACCGGACTGGGTGCCGTCACCGCCTTGGGTTGCGAAGTTTCCGAGTTTTGGGATCGGATCTGCGCGGGCAAGAGCGGCGTCGGACCGCTCCAGCGTTTTGATTGCTCTGATTTCAAAGTCCGTTTCGGCGGCGAGGTCAAGGAACTGGACCTCGCCGAAGTGCTCCCCGAACGCGAGTCGCGCAAGCTGGATCGTTTCGTGCAATTCGCCGTGTGCGGAGCACACAAGGCAATCGTGCAGTCAGGCTTGGATTTCAGCCAAGGCGACCCGTTCCGTTACGGCGTGCTGGTCGGCAGCGGCATTGGCGGGCTGGGCGAAATCGAAGATCAGCATGCCGTGCTGTTTGATCGCGGCCCGAATCGCGTGTCGCCGTTCATGATTCCCAAGCTGATGGTCAACGCAGCCAGCGGGAACATTTCGGTGCATTGGGGCCTGCGTGGGCCGAACAGTGCGGTTGCGACGGCGTGCGCTTCGGGATCGAATGCGATCGGCGATGCGTTCCGCCTCATCCAGTTCGACAAGGCTGACGTGATGGTGACGGGAGGGAGCGAAGCGGCGATCACGCCGATGGGCCTCTCTGGTTTTGCCCGGATGAGCGCGCTTTCGACTCGCAACGACGATCCGCAGCGAGCCAGCCGGCCGTGGGACAAGGATCGCGATGGTTTCGTGATCGCGGAAGGGGCCGGCATCGTCGTGCTCGAAGAACTCGAACACGCGAGTCGACGTGGTGCGCCGATTCTCGCGGAAGTTCTCGGATACGGCATGAGTGCCGATGGCAATCACATGACGGCTCCCGATCCCGAAGGGCGCGGCGCCGCATATGCCATGATGCTCGCCGTCAAGGATTCCGGGAAAAACTTCACCGACGTCGATTACATCAACGCCCACGGGACCAGCACGCCGCTGGGTGACGTGGCGGAGACCAACGCGATCAAAACCGTTTTCGGATCGCACTCGAAGGCGCTGAGCGTGTCGAGCACGAAGAGCCAGCTTGGTCACTTGCTCGGCGCGTCGGGCGGCGTGGAGTTCGTCATCTCGGTGCTGGCCTTGCAGCATCAGGTTGCTCCACCCACGATCAATCTGGATAATCCCGATCCGCAATGCGACTTGGAGTATATCCCGCACGAGCCGCGACCGATGAAGCTGAACACTTTGTTGAAAAACAGCTTCGGATTCGGGGGGCATAACGCCTGCCTGGTGCTCGGTCGGGCACCGTAATCCCGTGCTGTTCGGCAATCGATCGTCGGTCGCAATTGACGGCCTGCCAGCCTCACCGAGTTGCAAGCCGGACTTTCCTGCCGACGGCTTGAAAATGAACGCAAATTCGTCTTTGCTATCCATCGTCTCTCGCATGGCGAGCATTGCATTGGGCGGGGAACCTGGTTCGCGCGAAGCCAACCCATGAGTCATCACACCGAAAAACAGGTCGTCATCACCGGCATCGGCGTCGTTAGTCCGATCGGGGTCGGCGTCGAAGCATTCACGTCGAGCCTGAACGCTGGGCAAAGCGGTATCACTCCGGTGGAGCTGCTTCCGTACACGCCGTTCCCCAGCCACGTCGCCGGAGAAGTAAAGAACTTTTCCGCGGCCAAGTACGCGAAGACGAAGGAGCAGAAAAAGGGCATCAAGGTCATGTGCCGGGAGATCCAGCTCGGAGTGGTCTCGGCTTCGCTGGCGCTCGACCACGCAGGCATTCAGGACGGCCAGATCAACCCGGAACGACTGGGCGTCGACTTTGGCGCCAACCTGATGCTCAGCCCGCCCGAAGACCTCGCGTCGGCCTGCTTTGCCTGCATCGATGAACAGACTCAGGAGTTCCAGTTCAGCGGGTGGGGCAAGCAGGGTATGGGTGAGATGTTCCCGCTGTGGCTGCTCAAGTATCTGCCCAACATGCCTGCGTGCCACATTGGCATCGCGGCGGATGCCCGTGGCCCGAACAATTCGATCACGCTCGATGAAGCTTCTGGATGCCTCGTGATGGGCGAAGCGTTCCGCGTCATCGCCCGCGGCCATGCCGACGTGATGATTTCTGGCGCGACGGGCACGCGCTTGCACGCGGTCAAATCCATGCACGCCACCATGTGGGACAGGCTGGCCAGTCCGACCGACGATCCGACGAAGGCCGTGAGGCCGTTTGATCTCCGTCGCAGCGGCGAAGCTGTGGGGGAAGGGGCCTGCACGCTGATCCTCGAAGAAGCGAGGCATGCCGCTCAGCGTGGAGCCAAGGTGCTCGGCCACGTGCTGGGAGCCGGTTCGTCGTGCGTGCTCGGAAAGGACGGGAAACCGAACATTCGCCAAGCCCTCGTGCAGGCGATGCAGGCGGCGCTCCGCGATGCGGGTCTTCAACCAAAAGACATGGGTCACATCAACGCGAACGCCTCCGGTTCGCCCGACGGCGATCGCGACGAAGCGGCGGCGATCCACGATGTGTTTGGATCCGATGCCGAGCGAGTCCCCGTGACAGCCTTCAAGAGTTACCTCGGCAACTCCGGTTCCGGTTGCGGACCACTGGAGATCGCCGCGTCGCTCATCGGCCTGCAACAAGGAGTCGTCCTGCCGACGCTTAACTACCAAACCCCTGACCCCGCCTGTTGCCTCAACGTTGTCCACGGCGAGCCGCTGCCGGTCACGAACAAGACGTTCCTCAAAACCAACGTCACCCGCATGGGCCAAGCGAGCGCCGTCGTTATCCGTGGCGCGTAGCTGCTCTCCTCGCCCTTGCAGGAAAAGAGGAACCTGGAGTGAGGGGCGAGCGTCGCCGAGTCTTCATCTGTGACTTCTTTTACGAGAGCCTCACCATGCCGCGCATCCTGCTGCTCACACTTGTTTTTTGGTCCAATGTTCTTGCCGTCGCAACATCCAAAGCTGTCGCCGATGACGACATCAGCCTCTTCGACGGCAAAACGCTCACCGGCTGGCACAAGAATCCCGAGCGTATCGGTCACGGCACCGGCGGCCACTGGTTCGTCGAAGTTGGAGCGATCACTGGCGAACAAGACCCGCCTGGCAGTGGCAACGGCGGCATCCTGCTCACCGATCGCAAGTTCAAGGATTTTGAACTGACGATCGACATGAAACCCGATTGGGGCGTGTGCTCGGGCTTGTTTGTGCGCTCGAACGACAAGGGGCAGTGTTTCCAGATGATGGTGGACTATCACGACGCCGGAAACGTGGGGCATATCTACGGCGAAGGAGTCGGCGGCTTCAACAATCGCCCGTTCGAGGTTTTCGGAACGTACAACGACAAGAAAGAACTCGCGTCGCTGACCGCCAAACCGACCAGCGTGGCCCCGCCTCCCGCGTTCTCGATCACGTCCGAAGCGTGGCTCAAGGCGTGGAAGGTCGGCGACTGGAACACGGCTCGCGTGCGCGTCGTCGGCAACCCGCCCGCCATCACGACGTGGATCAACGGCGTCAAGACGAGCGAATTCGACGGCACCACGTTTGACGGCAAGGGGTACGACAAGGCCAAGATCGCTCAAACTCTCGGCGACGAAGGTTCCATCGCGGTCCAAGTCCACGGCGGCAAAAGCTGGCCCGACGGAGCCAAATGCCGCTGGAAGAACATCAGAGTGAAGTTGCTGAGCAAGCCGTGAGTTGGAAACATCTCCCCTCGCCCCCGCAGGGGGCGAGGGGTCGGGGGTGATGGGCACGCGTCTCCGAGACACATCCTCGAGCGAGTCGTCACATGACGCGACTTCACGCGACGATCACCGCCGTCATCATTTGGACACCGTGTCTGCTGATTCCCCAGCTTCCTCTCGCGCTGGTGGATGAGCCCCGTCCGCTCACGAATTCGCTCGGCATGCGGTTCGCGAAAATCCCAGCCGGCTCGTTCCGCATGGGCACGGACGACGGTGGCGATTTCGATGAGCAACCGGCGCACACCGTGCGCGTCTCGCGAGACTTCTTCCTCGGCGCGTACGAAGTGACGCAGGCCGAGTGGCAGACCGTGATGGGGGAGAACCCGAGTTGGTTTTCTCCGACCGGTCCCGCCGCGGCGGATGTGGCCGGTCGCGACACGAGCCGCCTCCCCGTCGATCGCGTCACGTGGCACGAGGCGATTGAATTCTGTCGCCGGCTCTCAGACCTCCCGGCCGAGAAACGTGCCGGCAGAGCGTACCGTCTGCCGACAGAAGCCGAGTGGGAATACGCCTGCCGTGCTGGCACGTCCTCACGATACGCCTCCGGCGATGAACTGACTCCGCGTCATGCCTGCTTCGCTGCCACGCTGCCGCAGCCCGTCGGTTCGTTCCCACCGAACGCGCTGGGTCTCCGTGACATGCACGGCAACGTCTGGGAGTGGTGCGCCGATGCGTACGATCCGGAATCCTATGCTCGCTCTCCCACCGTCGATCCGTTCCGTCTTCCCCAAGGTTCCGCCCGCGTGATCCGCGGCGGAGCGTGGAACTCCCCCGCGCCGCATTGCCGTTCGTCCAACCGCGACTTCACCCGCGCCACACGGCGCGACATCGCGAACGGGCTGCGAGTCGTGTGCGAGCTTCGCTGATCGACTCGACATCACGCCAGCATTTTCTGCACGACCTCGCCATGCACGTCGGTCAGCCGGAACTGGCGGCCTTGGAATTTGTAGGTGAGCCGCGTGTGGTCAAACCCCAGCAGATGCAGCAGCGTGGCATGCAGATCGTGAACGTGGACGCGATCGTCCGCGGCGTTGAAGCCGAAATCGTCGGACGTGCCGAGCGTCAGGCCCGGCTTGACGCCTCCGCCGGCAAACCACATCGAGAACACGTTTGGGTGGTGATCGCGGCCGTCGTCGCCTCCGCCTTGGACCATCGGTGTTCTGCCGAATTCTCCGCCCCAGATGACGAGTGTGTCGTCCAGCATCCCGCGCTGTTTCAGGTCCTTCACCAGCGCGGCGCAGGCCTGATCTGTGTCCTGGCAATTCTTCTTGAGATCGGCCTTGAGGTTGCCGTGCTGATCCCACGCCTCATGGAACAGCGTGACAAACCGCACGCCGCGCTCGACCAGTCGCCGGGCGATCAGGCAGTTGTTCGCAAACGACGGCTTCCCCGGTTCGGCCCCGTACAGGTCGAGGATGTGCTTGGATTCCTGCGCGAGGTCCGTCAATTCGGGAGCGCTCGATTGCATGCGGCCGGCCATTTCGAACGAGTTGATCCGCGTCGCGATTTCCGGATCGCCAACGGCGTCGAGACGCAGCCGGTTGAGTCGGTTGATGGTGTCGAGCGATTCGCGCTGCACGTTCGCGTCCACGCCGCGCGGATTCGACAGATACAACACCGCGTCGCCCGCGCCGCGGAACTGCACGCCCGAGTGAACCGTCGGCAGGAAGCCGCTCCCCCAGTTCGAATTCCCGCCACTCGGCCCTTTCTTCCCCGAACTGAACACGACGAACGCCGGCAGGTCGCGCGATTCGCTGCCGAGTCCGTATGTCACCCACGACCCGAAACTCGGCCGGCCGAACTGCTGGCTGCCGGTGTTCATCATGATCTGCCCCGGCGCGTGGTTGAACGCGTCGGTGACGAGCGACTTCACGATCGCCACGTCGTCCACGATCGACGCCAGATGCGGCAGCAATTCCGAAACCTCGGCACCGCACTCCCCGTGCTTCGCGAACTTGAACTTCGGCCCCAGGAGCTTTGAATTCGGGTTGATGAACGCCGCCCGATAGCCTTCGAGCAGTTCTGCCGGAGGCTGCGTGCCGTCGAACTTCGCGAGCTGCGGTTTGTAGTCCAACAATTCGAGGTGGCTCGGTGCCCCCGCCATGAACAGTTGGATCACGCGCATCGCTTTCCGCGCGTGGTGCGGTTTTTTCGGAGCCAGCGGATCGGTGACTGTCGCGGCAACTCCGGAGGACTTCAACAAGTCCGCCAGAGCCATCGTCCCCAACCCGACCGCACAGTCATTCAAAAACCATCGCCGGGCGAGCAGCCGCAGGTCGCAAACTCGATGCACGTGAGACTGGCAGTTCATGGCAAGTAGCCTCCGTCGTGAACGACGATTGACTGGACCAGCCCGGCTGCTCTCAGCAGCCGGGCTGGTGTGTCACTCCCTCGTGATCGTTTCATCCAGATTCAAAAGCACGCGAGAGACGATGGTCCACGCGGCGAGTTCGGCCGGGGTTGTGCCCGCGGGAAGCGGAGGTGGGTTGGCGGGGTCGGCGAGCGCGATGTCGAGCGGTTTGGCGTCGGGCTGCGAGAAGCGTTCGCGTTGCTTCCCGAGCAGGGCGAGCAGCGACGCGGATTCGTCAGGCGAAGGCCGGCGGGTCAGGCAGCGGCGGAAAGCGAACTCCAGGCGCGAGGCGTCATTCGATTCGCCGTCGGGCAGCGTCCGCAACGCCAACGCTTGCGAGCACTCGACGAACACGGGTTCGTTCAACGTCGTCAGTGCCTGCAGCGGCGTGTTCGATCGCGTGCGCTTCACGCATGCGAAGTCTCCGTTCGGCGCGTCGAATGTCTGCAGCATTGGATACGGCACCGAGCGGTACCGGAATGTGTACAGCGCGCGGCGGTAGCGGTTCTCGCCTTTCTCTTCGTACCACACCTTTGGGCCGTAGCTGGTCGGCGGCTGGAACAGGAAGTCGGGCGCGGGCGGGAAGACCGCCGGGCCGCCAAGCTTCGCGTTGAGCAACCCGCTGGCTGCCAGTGCGATATCGCGGACGACTTCGGCGTCGACCCGGAACCGCGCCCCGCGTGTCAGCAGCCGGTTGTACGGATCGCGTGCGAGTAATTCCGGCGTGACCTTCGACGACTGCCGGTAGGTCGCGGACGTGACGATCAGGCGGTGGAGATGCTTGAGTGACCACGGGCGGAGTGACGTTCCCTCTCCCTCCGGGAGAGGGCCAGGGTGAGGGGGCGTGGAATTGTTGTCGGCATTGCCGCGCGGGCAGGCCCTCACCCCCAACCCCTCTCCCGGTGGGAAAGGGGAGTAGCTCGGCTCCATCAACTCTACCGCCAGCCAGTCGAGCAACTCCGGATGCGACGGCGGTTCGCACTGCGTCCCCAGATCTTCGCTCGTGCTGACGAGGCCGGTGCCGAAGTAAGCCTGCCAGATGCGGTTCACGATCGCTCGGGCCGTGGTTGGCGAACGGCGATCCATGAGCCAGCGGGCGAACGTCAATCGTGAAGCATCGGCACCGTCCGGCAACGGATGCAGGAACGCGGGGACACTGGCTGCGACCGCTTTGTCCGGCTTCAGGAAGTCACCGCGCTTCAGCATGCGCGTGTCGCGCGGCGATTCTCGCGGTTGCAACACGAGTTGCGTGCTTCCCTCGGGATGCTGTTTCCACAGTGATTCGATCTGATCGTTCGCTTCCTTCCACTCGGTAACCGTCGTTCGCCAATGGCTAAACGCGGTCGCTTGCTGAGCCGCCGTGCGCTGGTGGCGCGGGATGGCCAGCACATCCTGAACAGCCTTCGGTACGGGATCGGCCGCGACGTCGGATGCCGAAGTGATCGACATCCGGAACCGGCCGAGGTTGTGGTTCTGGTTGTCGTCGCTGTTCCAGCCGCCGTGGTTTTGGACGAGGCTGATCGTCACGATCGTTCCGCCCGCGAACCCCACCGGCTGCTCGGGAACGAACACAGCCTGCCGCGGCACGTTCCTCCGCCCCGGACCCGCATCGATTCCCCACGCAGTCTCGTTCTTCCCGTCGATCGCGAATTCGACCGGCCCGGTCACGCGCTTGGCGTTCGACTTGTCGTGGTAGATCGCGTCGAGATCGCGCTCCGGCTGCGAGTTGTCGGCGGTGGCCTTCACGATCTTCACCGCCTGCTTTTTCTCCGGATGCGCCGCGTCGGCGATTTCGACTTTGAATTCGGTCAGGGCACACGTTCCCTTGATCGATCGCCCCGGTCCTCCGCACGGCAGGTTGGGATCGTTGAGCAACTCCAAACGGAACGCACCGATCTTTTCGAGCTTAATAGTCGCTTTCCAGACGGACGCGAACTTCGTCGGAGCGTACCCGGCCGCGACGATCGATCCGTCGCGCTGCGGGAAGTACCGCTGACCGTTGTCACCCTGGTGTTCCGGTGCGAGAACCTCCCACTGCGGTTGCGGGCCGGTCACCGACGCTTCCCACGCGGCCATGCGCTCAGCCCAGTCCGGCGTGCGATGCCGCAGGTCGTCCTCGATCTCTCGAATCTTCCGGAAGATGTCCGACCGTCGCATCTGGTCGTCCGGCGAGTACACCGCGATGTTGGCTTCGTGGTCGTTGTTGAGAAATGCGAAGAGTTGGTAGTACTCGGCCTGCGTAAGCGGGTCGTACTTGTGCGTGTGGCATTGAGCACACTGGATCGTCAGCCCGAGCACCGCCTTGCCGATCGCATCCATGCGGTCGAACATCGCCTCCATCCGAAACTGTTCGGGGTCGATGCCGCCTTCCTCATTGATCATCGAGTTGCGAAGGAAGCCTGTGGCGACGAAGTGATCCTGAAGTTGTCCCACCGCCTCGCTCCCCCGGCTTTGAGCCGCCAACAGATCCCCGGCGAACTGTTCGATGACAAACTGGTCGTAAGGCAGATCGCGATTGAGCGCGTCGATCACCCAATCGCGGTACGCCCACACCTGCCGCGACTTGTCCTTTTCGAAACCATCGCTGTCCGCGTAGCGGGCCGCGTCGAGCCACAGTCTCCCCCAGCGTTCGCCGTAGTGCGGCGAAGCCAACAGCCGCTCGACCAGCTTCGCGTACGCGTCGTCACTCGTGTCGGCGAGGAACGCATCGACCTCGGCGATCGTCGGCGGCAGTCCGATCAGGTCGAGACTCAGTCGGCGGATGAGCGTGGTCTTGTCGGCTTCGGGTGAGGCTTGCTGACCTTCCTTCGCCAGCCGTTCAAGCACGAAGGCGTCGATGGGATGTTGGACTTGGGATTTCGGATTTTGGATTTGAGGCACGGCCGGACGCTGCGGCGGCTGGAAGGCCCAGTGGCGTTTTGGGTCGCTCTGCTCGTTTGCCAGTTCGTCCGGCCAGTTGGCTCCGGCGTTGATCCATTTTCGCAGGAGATCAATTTGCTGCGCGCTCAGCCTGTCGCCCTCCGGAGGCATGCGCTCGGTCTCGTCATTGCTGGTCAGGCGGCGGATCAGCTCACTGTCGGCACTCAGGCCCGGCACGATCGCCCGCTCGCCCGACTTGCCGCCACGGATTGCCGCAGACCGTACGTCCAGCCGGTAGCCGGATTGCTGCTTTCGCTCGTCGTGACATTTGAAACAGTGCTGCCGGAAGACGGGCAGAATATCGCGTGCGAAATCGACTCTCCCGTCGTTTGCGATCGCGGAGGACGCGATCCCCAGGCACACGAGCACCATCAAACAGCGGCGAACCATGATTTGAATTCCATTACAGCAGTGTTCACAAAACCTCGGTGCGGCGAAGCGGTCATGGCGACGCACAGTGTCCGATGAATGCTCCGCTTCGCGTCCGGGATTCTAGGTCAGCATGAAACCCCGACTCAAGCTCACGGCCGCTCGTCCACCAGCGAACGCCAAGGCCGTCGTCAGTCAACAAACATCAATTCGTTGCTCGCCAGCAGGGCCTGTGCGTATTGTCGCCAGCAGGCATCGGCCGATGTGCCATCGGCCTGGGCGGAGTTCAAGAACTGCTGGCCCCACTGAATCTGATCAGCGGACGCTTCGCGGCCGAACAGCAACCAGTGGGCGCGGCGGATGCGGGGTTTGATATCGTTGCCCGCCTCGGTTTGCAGGCGGCGGACGAGGGCTTCGCTGCGGTGTTGCAGGAACGGACTGTTGAGGACGAACAGTTGTTGCAGCGGCGACGTCGTGGGCACGCGCGAGCCGCTGTGCGCCACCGGGTCGGGGAAGTCGTGCAGGCGGAGGATGTCGGCCAGTTCGCGGCGTTTCACTGAGCCGTAGAGCGCACGGCGGCGGTTGCTCGCGTCCGCAAGATCACTCGGCGCACCGCCGACGGTCGCGTCGAGTTCGCCCGTCGCGAGCAACATCGCGTCGCGCCACGCTTCGACATCGAGGCGACGGACGGGCATGCGCCAGAGCCAGACGTTGTCGGGGTCGATGGATTGTCGATTGCCGATTTCCGATTGCCGATTGGATGGTGGAGCTTCGCTGCTCACTGGATTCTTCTTCAAATCGGCGATCGGCAATCGCAAATCAGCAATTCGCGAGTCCTGCTGGTACGTCGCCGACAGCACGATTTCGCGGTGCAGCCATTTCAGCGACCAGCCGTGGTCGATGAACTGGGCGGCGAGGTCATCGAGCAGTTCCGGGTGAGAGGGGCGATCGCCCTGCGTGCCGAAGTTGCTGGGAGTGTTGACGAGGCCGCGGCCGAAGTGATGCTTCCAGACGCGATTGACCATCACCCGCGCGGCGAGCGGCGCGGCATTGGTCACGATCGCCTCCGCCAGTTCCCGCCGGCCGCTTCCTTCGCGGAAGGTCGCGTTTGGATCGCGAGACAGCACGGCGAGGAACCGCCGAGGCACGACCGGTCCGGGTTTGGCCGGGTTGCCGCGCACGTGCATCGGCACATTCTGTGGTTCGCCCGGCTTGTATTCGAGCTTCGTCCGATGCGGACCGTCCGGCAGCACGTGCAGACTCGCCTCGATCACTCCGAACGCCAGCGGCGTGTCGATATGCGGCGTGTCGCGATGGACGTGCGTGATCTGCTCCTTGAGTTGCTCAATCTGCTGTTTCGATTCGTCGGTCGCCGGCTTCTGCTTTTCGAGCTTGTCAATCTGCTGCTGCAACTCTTTCACGCGAGCACGACCCTGTGCCGCCACCGTCGCCAACTCCGCCGTGATGATAGGTCGGTCGTCTAGGCGGATACTGGCGAGCACACCCGCGAGGCCGTAGTAATCTTGCTGCGTGATCGGGTCGAACTTGTGATCGTGACACCGGGCGCACGCCGTCGTCAGGCCGAGAAACGTGCTGCCGATCGCGTCGATCTGCTCTTCCCATTCTTCCGCGACCACCTGCTTGATGACGTTGTGATCGAGCTTCAATTCCTTCCAGTAGGTCGGGCTGAGGCCGAGGAACCCGAGCGCGGCCGCGTCGGCCGGTTGAAAATCCGGCAGCAAGTCGGCGGCGAATTGCATGCGCACGAACTTGTCGTAAGGCATGTCGTCGTTGATCGCCCGCACCACCCAGTCGCGATACAGCCACGCCTTCGCCTGTCCCTCACGCCACGACTCGGGCACGTCGCAGTACCGCGCCAGGTCCAGCCAATACCGCCCCCACCGCTCGCCGTAGTGGGGCGACGCGAGATAGCGTTCGACCAGCCGCGCGAAGGCATCGGGCGATTCGTCCGCGACGAACTCGCGAACTTCATCCGGCGTCGGAGGCAATCCGAGCAGGTCGAATTTCAGCCGGCGAATCAGTGTCGCGTGCGAGGCGGCGGGCGACGGCTTCAACCCGTGCGCCCGCTGGGCCGCGAGGATGAAGTGGTCGATGCGTTGCTGCGGCCACGCGCGGAGAGCCGCATCGTCGGCCGCGACCACGGGCGGCTCGATCGTTCGCACCGGTTGGAACGCCCAGTGCTTCCGCCCCTCGATCAGGTCGATGCTCCGCTTGGCAGCGCCCGCGGCATCGCCCGCTGGAAACGGAGCGCCGCGCTGGACCCACTCGGTCAGGTCCGCGATCTCGCGAGCCGACAGCTTGCCGGATGGCGGCATCTGGAGTTGCTCGTCGTCGTAGCGCACGGCGGCAATGAGCAGGCTTTTGCCGGGTTCGCCGGGAACCAGCGCCGCGCCGGTTTCGCCTCCAGCCAGCGCGGCCTCGCGGCTGTCGAGCTTGAACCCGCCACGCAACTTCTTCGCCGTCGATGAGTGACACTCGAAGCAACGCGTCAGCAGGATCGGCCGCACGCGCTTGTTGAAGAACTCGATGTCTTCGGGATTGGGTTCCGGAGTGCGAGTGTCGTCCGCGGCCGAAGCCGAGTGCAGCGGCCAGACGGCAACAACCAGAACGATCGCGATGGCGGTGACTCGCACGAAACGTGATCTCCGGTTGAGTGGTGGCAACAGGGAGCACGCGAGCCGCGTGCATCACAAACTTGGCGGAGAACCGGCGTGTGCCGGCTTCGTTACGAAAACAGTTTCAACAGCGGCTGGCCGTCGTGGGCGACTTTGAATGGGCGGCCGGATTTCGAGAAGAACTCCTGTTCGAGCGGCAGGCCCAGTGCGTACGCGATCGTGGCATTGAAGTCGGGGACGCTGACGGGGTCTTTGTCCGGGCTGAAGCCGTCCTGATCGGACGAGCCGTAAAACCGGCCGCCTTTGATCCCGCCGCCGGCGAAGAAACCGGAGAAGACGCCCGGGTGATGGTCGCGCCCGCCGTTGGCGTTGAGCTTTGGGGAGCGGCCGAATTCGGTCCCCAGCGCGATCAGCGTTTTGTCGAGGAGGCCCTTCTCCTTGAGATCGACAATCAGCGCCGCGACCGCTTTGTCGAGGTTGCCGGCCTTCGCGGGAAGCCGATCGGCCTGATAGATGTCGGTGTGCATGTCCCAGCCGTCGAGCGAGACTTCGATGTAGCGGATGTTGTGCTCGATCAGCCGGCGGGCGAGCAGACAGCCCTGGCCGAAGCGGTCGCGGCCGTACTTGTTGCGGATGTCGTCCTTTTCCTTGCTCAGGTCGAACGCCTTCAGTTCGTCGCTGTGCATCAGCTTCGTCGCCTGCTGGTAGTATTCGGTGTAGGCGTCCACCTGCTTCTGCGGGAATTTCTTGCGGAAGTTGGAATCAAACTTGTTGATCAACTCCATGCGCTTGTTGAACGAGTCGCCGGTGAGGTACTTCGGCTGCGTGGTGTTCTGCAGTCCGACGTTGGGGTCGGCGATGGGGACCGGCGTGTAGGCTGGTTCGAGGAAGCCGGCGCCGGGATGCCGCGCTTCGCCGCCGATCATCACGTTGTCGGGCAGCGACGGATTTTGCTTGCCGAGAACCTTCGTCGCCCACGCGCCCATCGCCGGATGCCGGATGGACGCGATTTCCTTGTAGCTCGTGCGAAGCATGTAACGCCCCTGATCGTGATCGCCCGTTTTCGTGGACATCGAGCGCACGACCGCCAGATGATTGGCCAGCCTGGCGAGTTCGGGAAGCGTTTCGCCGAATTTCATGCTGGAGACATTGGTCGCGATACCCTTCGTTTCGCCCTGCGTTTCGCGGCCGGGTTTGAGGTCGAACGTGTCGAGATGCGTCATTGCGCCGGACATGCAGAGGAAAATGACGTGTTTCGCCGAGCCACCCTTGCTGGACGCCGCGGGCTTGGCGGCCTGGTTCTTGGACGCCGGCTTTGCGGGCTTGTCGTCCGCGGCGAATGCGGCGCAGACGGGCATCACCGACACGCCGAGGAAAGTTTTCGCGGCGTATTCGAGGACGGAGCGGCGGGTGAGGTCGTCACAGTCTGGAAACAGATCGGGAAGCATGGGTCGCCTCTTGAAAATTGGTCGGGCTGGAAGAATTTCGTAGCCGAGTTGCTCCGCAACTCGAATGGGAGTCACGGAGTGACTCCCCTACGGGACTATTGCAAAAACAGGAATTCGCGGGTGTTGACCAACGCCCAGACGACGTTGCCGTAGCCGGCCATGTCGTGAGCTTTGATTTCTTCGAGGGCGGCTTTGCGTTCGTCGGGAGTGGCACGGCGGCTGAGGATGGCCAGGAAGATCACATCCATTCGGTCGCCAGGTGCCTTTTCCGACGTCACGTTTTCGTACATCAACGATTTCTCTTCCAGCAGCATGTGTGTGATCGGTCCGTTGAACATCTGCAAGACCTGCGGCACGGAGCCATCTCGCGACGACCCCTCGATCGATTCCCGGTCCGACTGACCGAACTGGCGCAGGAAGTGACTCGGCGGCAGCGGCTGAGGCAGTTCGGAGGCCCTGACGAGCAGCTGGCCCTTGTAGGTGTAGTTCTTGTTGCGCGCGTCCCTGGCTTTGCCGCTCGTGGCGTCTCGCAATTCTTCGTCGCGCTTCATGATTTCGGCCGCGGTGGCCTGAGCCAGATCGAGGTCGAGAAGTTTCGCCTGCACCTTCGCCGGTTCGATTTGATATTCATCCGGGTTGTGAACGGCCAGCGTGATGAACGAATCCCACACCTGCTCGGCCGTCATGCGCCGCAGCACCGGGCCGGGGAAGTGATAGGCGTCGGCAGCGTTGATCTCGGCGTGCGTCGCCTCGCGCTGGTACGCCTTCGTGTTGAACACGATTCGCAGGTACTCCTTCACGTCGTACTTGACGCGGATCATCTCCGATTCGAGGAAGCTCATCAGGGCCGGGTTCTCGGCGACCGTTTCGTCCTTGAGATCGTCCACCGGTTCGATCTGGCCGATGCCGAACACCTTCTTCCATAGCCGATTGGCAATCGTCTTGGTGAACCGCGGATTGTCCTTCGATGTCAGCCACCTTGCGAAAGCGATGCGCGGCGACTCGTCCTTCTTGATGACGGCGGGCGGGTCGAAGATCGCCAGCGGTTCGACCACCGATTTCGGTTTTCCGTCGTCGTATTGATAGTCGTGCGGCAACGTGAGCTTGGCCTTGGTGTCGAAGACTTCGACGAGGTTCCCCTGCAGAAACCGGTTGTACTTGCCGCCGCCGTCGAACTTGTCGTCGGCCTTTTTCAAATCGTCGCGCAGCTTGTTGATGACGTTGCCGCCACCGAACTTTTTGTCACCAGCACCCCGCCGCGTCTGCGTGCCGAACGTGAACGCGGCCATTTCGTAAAACTCTTTCTGCATCCAGCGGTCGAACGGGTGGTTATGGCACTGAGCGCATCCGATCTGCGTGCCAAGAAAAATGCGGACGGTGTTGTTCATCGCGTCCAGCGGCATCCCGGAGTCGCGAATGATGTAGCCGGTTCCCGGGTTCTCCAGCAATTTCCCTTCGGCGGCCAACATTTCGTAGACCCATTTGTCGTACGGCTTGTTGGTTTCGAGGCAGATGCGGACCCACTCGTTGTACGGCCGGCCCGGAGCATTGTTGGACAACCGTTCGTTCAGCCGCAGAATGTCGGCCCAAAAGTTGTAGAAATTGCTGGCGTAGTCGTCGGTGCTCAGCAGCGAGTCGATCAGCCGCGCCCGTTTTTCCTTGTCCGTGGTGTTGAGAAACACCTTGACCTGCCGGTAGGTGGGGATGCGTCCCGTGATGTCGAGATAAATCCTCCGCACAAACTGCTCGTCGGATATCAACGGATTCGGTTCGACCTTGTGCTTCGCATAGTTCGCTTCGACGAACTTGTCGATCTTGGCGGCCGAAGCCAGCGCCTGCGGTCGCGTGTTCAGATCGATCTTGGCGATCGTCACGAGACGTTTCGGTACCGGCGGCGGATGGTCGGCGGGCTTCTTGGCCTTGGTGTTCTTTTTCGATTGGCCGAACGACTCGCGTACGCCGAAATCTTGTAGCACGCTCGAGCCGATCAACAGAGCCGTGATAGCGCCCCCCAGCAGCCAGAGCAGGGGCCGCGGTGGTCCATGTCGATCACGATCGGACATGAAATCGTCTCCTCAATTGGAATCCAAACTCCACTGAATGCCCGCGTGCGCCGGCGGAATGATAACTGTCAAGACAACGCCGACGCAACGGTCGATTCAGCAGTTCCCGGTCCCGCCTAGACTGAGCCGAACGCCGTGGTCTGCCGGTCGCCGTCCAAAAAACCTTGCAGCAGTATCTGCGCGGCCAGCATGTCGCGGCGGGCCTTGCGTTTCTTCGACGTGAGTTCGGCCGACATCAGCAATTGCTCGGCCTGCAACGAAGTGTATCGCTCGTCCCAGTACGTCACGGGGAGATTCGTCTCCGTGGCGATCCAGCCGCCAAACGCACGGGCTTCGCGGGCCTGGCCTCCTTCGTCGCCGCTCATGTAGACGGGCAGACCGACCACCAGGCCGACGATTTTTTCGTCGTCGATCAGCCGCCGGAGGTGACGGGCATCCTGCACCGCGCCCTGTCGCGTGTAGTTTTCCATCGGAGTGGCGATCGTCTGTTCCGGGTTGCAAATCGCGAATCCCAGTCGCTTGGTGCCGAAGTCGATTCCGAGCAGCCGACCGCGAGAGGGAACACTGGTCACCGGCGTGTCAGAGGAATCGGCCATGACCTCGTACCTCCAGCAAGGCGACCAGGCGGCGGATCGAATTCTCGTCGTCCTTGCGCGCGACCAGCGTGGCATCGGGAGTTTGCACGATGATCAAATCATCGACGCCGATCGTTGCGACGAGGTGCTCCGGTTCCGATCGCACGATGCAGCCGTGCGTGTCCACGCCGCAATGCCGGCCGTCGACCGCATTGCCGTCGCCGTCCGTGTCGTGCCAGCGGGCGAAGGCTTGCCAGCTCCCCACATCATCCCACTCGAATGGAGCTTCGAGGACGATCACGTTCGATGCCTTCTCCAGCACGCCGTGATCGATCGAGATCGCCGGCATGCGCGGGAACTCATGTTGCAGCACGGCATCCGCTTCGGTCGTCCCCAGCGCCGTCGCGATGCGCTGCACGCGCTCGTGGATTTCCGGTTGGAACTCCGCCAGCAGCCGGAGTACGTTCGAGGCGCGCCAGACGAAGATGCCGCAGTTCCAGTAGAAACTGCCCGACGCCAGAAACTGCTCGGCGACCTCGCGCGATGGCTTCTCGTGAAACCGCCGCACATGGAAGGCAAGCACGTCTGTCCCCCACTCCCCTCTCCCCAAGGGGGAGAGGGGAGGAGTCGATTCGTTGGCTTGGGTCAACACCTCGCCGCGTTCGATGTACCCAAACCCCGTCGCCGGATTCGTTGGCTTGATGCCGAACAGCACGCTTGTCTGCGGTGATGCCTCGACGAGCGCCGCCGCACGGGCGAGGGCGTCGCGGAAGACTTCGGGCGGCGTGATGGCGTGATCGGACGGGAGCACAGCGAGTACAGCGTCGGCGTCCTGCCTCAGCACGTGAACGGCCGCCAGCCCGATGCAGGCGGCCGTGTTGCGACCGCACGGTTCGCAAAGCAGGTTTACCGCCGGAAGGTCGGGCAGCATCGCGGCGACCAACGGTGCGTGAGCCGCGTTCGTCACCACCCACGTCTGACGACGACCGATCAGCGGACGGCACCGCTCGGCGGTCACGGTCAGCATCGACCGCGGTTCGGCCAGCGGCAGGAACTGCTTGGGACGCGCCCGGCGGCTCAACGGCCAAAACCGAACCCCGCTCCCTCCGGCCATGACGACGGCGTGCAGCATGTGATGGTCGAGGGTCGAGTGTTGAAGGTGGAGGGTGGAAGGTAGCAGAGTCAATCTTCGCGCTGAACCACTGACCATTGACTACTGACTCTTGGCCCTCCGCGTCAACTGTGACGGGTCATTCGTTGCATTTCACCGATCATCCCGTATCCTCTTGCTCGTGCAATCACGACCTGCTTCAGATCGTCGCACGATCTCCCTCGACCCTTCACCCTCGACCCTCCACCATCATGATTCGCATCGGTATCATCGGCATCGGTTTCATGGGGATGACGCATTTCGAAGGCGCTCGGAAGGTGAAGGGGGCGCGAGTCGCCGCCATCGCCACGCGCGATCCGAAGAAACTGGCCGGAGACTGGACGAGCATTCAGGGAAATTTCGGCCCGCGCGGCGGACAGGTCGATCTATCGAAGATCAAGAAGTACGCTGACTATCACGACCTGCTGGCCGATCCCGACATCGATCTGGTTGACATCTGCCTGCCGACCGACCAGCACGAAAAGGTTGTGATGGAAGCCATCGCGGCGGGGAAGGCGGTGCTGGTCGAGAAGTCGATCGCGCTGGACTTGAAGGCGGCCGACCGCATGGTCGCGGCGGCGAAGAAGGCTCGCACGCTGCTGATGGTCGCCCACGTGTTGCCGTTCTTCCCGGAATTCGCCTTCGCCGCCGAAGCGATTCGCGGCGGCAAGTACGGGAAGCTGCGGGCGGCCCATTTCCGGCGGATCATTTCCAAACCCGATTGGTCCGCCGACATGGCCAGCCTCGAAAAGACCGGCGGGCCGGGGATCGACCTGCACATTCACGACACGCATTTCATCGGGCTGGTGTGCGGTGTGCCGAAGAAAGTTCACTCCCGCGGCATCCTCGAACGCGGCTTTGCCCAGTACCTCTCGACTCAGTATTTGTACGACGACCCGGAAGTCGCGGTGAGTTGCCACAGCGGCGGAATTGCCGCGTCGGGCCTGGCGTTTGGCCACGGCTTCGAGATCTACTTTGAAAACGCCACGCTGCTGTACGAGTTCAGCACGCTCGGCGGCCAGCCGGTGCTGAACCGCCCGCTGACCGTCTGCACGTCCGACGGCAAGGCGACTCAGCCGAAGCTCAAGGGTGGCACCGAATGGTGCGCCGCGTTCACCGCCGAACTGCAAGTCGCAATCGATGCCGTCAAGTCCGGCAAGGAACCCGCCTTGCTCTCCGGCTCGCTGGCCCGCGACGCTCTGAAGCTGTGCTACCTCGAAGCGAAAAGCGCGGCGACCGGCAAGTCGGTGGACGTGAAGTAGCGTCGTAGGATGGCCGCCCTCGGCCGTCCTACGGACTACGGTAACCCGCACAATCACTCCGCCATCAGCAAGCGAAGAACAGCAGACAATATCAAACACCTTCGTCATCCAGCATCACTCCACAATTCGTGCATGCCCGAATACAGTAACCACGGACTTTAGCGTTTCGCAGCACTACTCCACACGCGGGGCAACGTGGAGCTTGAAACATGCTGCCGGGCAGCACGGAAGTCGAGCCACACTCCGGACAGAACGGTCCGATATTCTGGTCGAGCTCATTGTGACATGCAGGGCATGGCGGCAACCTTGCAAAGACGGCCGAGTATGTGATCACGACCAGCGAAAAGAGTCCTGCTGTACCTGATACCCACAGCGGTAACGGCCGCAGAAAGGTAATTGTGAAAAGCACACACAAAGCGCCCATGCCGATCATGACGCGAATCAAGAGTACGTGTTTTCGACGCCGAGAGATGCGCCGTGCAATCTCGGCCTGCAAATCCGTAATCTCCTGTGTCGAATAGTCCTCCACGAGTTTTTCAGGTGGGGTTGCTTCATGACGAAGATAGAACTTGAATGACTTCACAGTTAGAAAGCTCGGTTGGTTTCGCTGCCTTTTTGCAGCACCTTGAATAACTTGGGCTTTCACCGGGTTGCAGCACACTACGGCAACCCATTTAGCTTCCGCACGATCCACTCCGCCGTCAGCAGGGCGAAGAACAGCAGCAGCGTCGGCCACTTGTCCCACAGCGGGTACTCGTGGCGGATGCTGAGTTGCTGCACTTCAGGGCGGATGAGCGCGGGGAGTTCGGCCAGTTCGTCGGCTTGCAGCAGCCGGCCGCCGCTGGCTTGGGCGATCTGGCGGAGCAGTTCCGCGTTCGCGCTCAGGTCGCTCAGTTCGAGGCCCTGCGGCGAATGCACGAACAGCGACGTGGCGATGTCGTTGGGACCGATGTCCGCGCCTTCGACTTGCAGCTTGACTGTGTATTCACCCGCGGGGAGCGACACCACCTTCCCCTCGTGCACCATCGGACGCCCCTCGGTCGGCGTGAGCGGAACGACGGTGAACGGTTTCTCCGGCGGATCCTTCTCCTTCACTCGAAACAGTTCCGCGCGGGCTTTCAGGTTCGGGAACTTGCGGAGGAACTGCGGCACCCAGCGGGCGCGGAACAGCGCCTCCTCGCCTGCTTCGATATCCGTCCGGTCCGGACCGAACTTGACGAATTCGTTGCCGAGCACCGCCTTGTTCTGCGCCGCCGATCGCGCGAGCTGTCCCCAAAAACGGTGGTGATACTTGTCCCCCACGCGGTAGCGCCACCGCCACGTGCTGTCGATCCCCAGCCAAATCACCTGGCCGAATCCATACGGTTGCTGGACGATCACTGCCCCGCGTCGTTCGGCCTCCAGCACCGACAGGCCGGGCACGCCAAGTTCCTGCCGCGGCACGCTGGCCCATACGGTGGCTCCCGGTTTCGGCTGACCGAACAGCCCCCACGAATGTCCCGGCAAGCCGAACCAGATGTCGCGGTTCTCCTCGCGATCGGTGCTGAATTGCAGCATCGATTCCGCTTCGCCTTCGGGAGTCAGTTTCAGATGGAAGCCGCGCAGCGCGGGGGACTCTGTCGATTGCGGGCCGACGTCGCGGACAGGTTGCAGGTTCGACATCGGCAGCAGACGGGCCAGTGCGGGGGATTCGTGTCGCAGGGGGAAATCGTTTTTCCCCGCACACATCACGAGCGTCCCGCCCGATTCGGACACGAACCGTTCCAGCACGTCCCACAGCTTGGCTGGCGTGTCACCGGCGGCCATGTCGCCGACGATCACCAGATCGAGGTCCGCGAACGGCGTGTCGGCGAGGTCGTCCACGTTCGTGGGGAGCGGCGGCAGCGAGCGCGGAAAAAAAGTTTCGGGGAGCACGCGCAGGTACGGCTGGTCGAACACCACCTGCCGGATTTCGACGCGCGGATCGCGAGTCAGCGCGTTGTCGATGAACCGGAATTCCCACCGCGCGGTCCCTTCGAGCAAGAGCGCCCGTACCTTGTCATCCACGACGGTGACAGCGAACGAGCTGCTGTTGTTGTCGTCACGAGTTTCGTCCGGCTGCACGTCGGTCCGCACCGTGAATTGATGCCGGCCGAGTCCCTTCAAATTCAGTTCGAACTCCACCGGCGTGGCCGGTCCGGTCGGGACGATGGTTTTCGTCAGCGGTTCCTTCCCCTCCTGTTCGAGAACCACCTCCAGTTTTTTTCCCTCGAACCCGGCCGTTCCCATTTGAACTTTGACCAGCGGGTGATCGTCCTTGAACACCGTGGCCGGATAGTCGAGCGATCGGACCGCGAGGTCGGTCGGATGCTTCGACGAACCGATCACAACCGGAAACACCGGAGTCCCCGTCTGACCGAGCCGCCGAGCGACAGTCACCGGGTCGCGTTTCGTGGTGTCGCGCCCGTCGGTCAGCATGACGATGCCGATCACCGGCGTCCGCTCCTCCGACGCCGCACCGCCTCCCACCCCAACCGACAACCCCGCGCCGAGGTCCGTCGTGCCGGGTTGCAACGAGGAGGAGGGTCGAGGGTCGAGGGTGGAGGGTTTCGTCCCCCCCTCGCCCCTTTGGGGAGAGGGGTCGGGGGTGAGGGGGCCGCCCGCCGCCTTTCGCCCCTCACCCCCAGCCCCTCTCCCCGTTCCGGGGCGAGGGGAGTTTCCATCACCAAACTGCTCCGCATCCGCCGATTCGCTTTTCCCCGCGAAGATCGAAAGCTGCACCTTCGCGATCTTCTCCAGTTCCGGCACCAGCGGCGATGTGCCGCCGGTCAGCAGCCGCTCCGCGATTTCGTGCCGCGGGATTTTCGAGACCTCGTTCAGCACGCCGTCGAGGTTCTCGCGGCGAGTCTTCGTCAGCCGAGCACGCTTCTCCGCGTCGGCCACTTCGTCGGCGCTGACCCAGTCCGGCTCTTTGCCCGCGTCGTACGCGGCCAGCCATTCGTCGATCCGCTTCCGCGTCTGTTCGTTGCCGATCATGCCGAGGCCGCGCGCCCAGCGCAGTTTCTCCGCGGGAGTCGCATGTTCGTCCGCCGCCGACATGCTCTCCGACAAATCGACGGCCACCAGAATCCGCCCCGATCGCTCCTGGTCGATGGTCCAACTCAACACCGGTTGCAGCAGCGTGAGGAACACGACAGCCACGACGAGCAGCCTCAACACCAGCAGGGTCGCGCCGACGGAACGCGTCACCAGCCGCCGTTCGTGCTGATACAAAAGCACGATCAGCACCCCGGCCACAGCCGCGCAGAGCAGCCACAGCCAGAAACGCGGACTGCCTTGGAGGAGGAATTGTCGGGTGAGCACGGTTGGGAAGAAGTCAGTGGTTGATTTGTGCTCCCTCTCCCGTCCGGGGGAGAGGGCTGGGGTGAGGGGGCCGATGCGCGCTTGGACCGCCCCTCACCCCCAACCCCTCTCGCCAAAGGGGAGAGGGGAGTTGCTATGTTTGATTTCCATCTTCGATCTTCGATCCCCCATCCTCATCCTTCCACCACAACATGCCCGCCCTGCACGAGACGCCGCGTCAGCCAGAGTTCGCCCGCCAGCAACGCGAGAATGAACAGCATCACGAGTTGCCAGACCTCCGACTTCGGAGCGTCGCCGGCGAGTCGGGTTTGGAGGCCGTCGAAATCTTGAACGAACTTCAGCCGCTCGTTGCCAGTCAGTTTGGCTTCCTGCGAATTGTCAAGCAGGGTCAGGTCCGATTCGGCACGGTCGAAGTTGACGACGAAGTGCTCGTTCCGCATCGCGGCGACTGCGGGGGGCGGCGCGACATCGGGCTTGCGCTGGAGCACGTAAACGCCGGGGACGTGTGTGTCATCCAGGCGCAACGCCGGCCGCTCGTCGTCTCCGCCGCGCTGCGGAGCGAATTCCTTTTTGCCGGGACCGATGAAGGTCAGTGACTGCACCTGATCAGCGACGTCGGGCAAGACGGCGAGGACCAGCGGCTCGCCCGTTTCCAAATTCCGCGACGCGGCCGCGGACCCGGCGAGGTGGAACAGCAGTTCATGCAGCAGCGGCACGAAGTCGGCTTTGGCCGGCAGCGTGCTCCAATCCGAATCGAGAGGAGTCGTCATCAGCACAACGCGCCCGCGACCGAAGTCACGTCCGAGCAGGAACGGGTCATTCGTATCGAACCGGGCCAAGCTCTCCGCCGGACTGCGACGCGGCGGCGTATCGGATGCCTTGCGGTCCCCGATTCCCTTCTCCCCTCTCCCCACCGGAGGAGAGGGGTTGGGGGTGAGGGGGCGGCGCGGCTCACCTTCATCAGCCGCACGCTTCACCTTCGCTTCATCAACCCGCCACCAGCGCGAGAACCGCGTTTCGGTCAGCGTCCCGCCGCGGTCGGTTCGGAACGGAGCCATGAACGGCACGGTCAGGCTACCATCGGTGACGTGCGTGCCGAGCGCGTTCGGTCCGTCGTCCGCGCGGATGTCTCGCAGCGACGCGGGAAGCATCCCGTCACCGGTCGCGAACAGCAGACGGTTGTAGTCGTCAGTGTTGACATTGTCTCCCAGCGCGACCAGCAAGCCGCCTCCTTCAGTCACGAAGTTTTCGAGAGCCTCGACTTGGTCGGCGGTCAGGGTTTCAACGTTGGCGAGGACGACGACGCTCGGGTTTTCGATTTGTGATTTTCGATTCTCGATTGCAGCGGCTCCGGGTGCGGCGAGTTTCGCGGGATCAAAATCTCGAATCGGCACGACGGCGGCTCGCACCAGCGGCGTGTCGTTCTCCGACGCGGACAGGGCGGCGCGGGCGAAAAAGGTTTCGCTGCGAATCGGATCGCGGTGCGGGTCGCCATCGACGAGGAGTGCGGGGAGGGCGTCCGTCACCACGACGGCGGCGTCGGATCGGTTGTCGCCGGGGAGGTTGTCGGGATCGAGCACCACGCTGACGACGTGCGAACCGGTGGTCGCGAACCGGTGTTCGAAAAGCAGGCTGTACTCGCTATCGGCGGACAAGACGGGTGTCTGGACGGTCGCATCCGCCAGCCGCTGGCCATCGACTTCAAAGTAAACTCGCCGCTGGATCGGCGTCTGGCCGCCGGTGTATTTGATTTTCGTTTCGATCCGCACGGGGAGGCCGACCGTGGTGAAATCGCGAGACAGCTTGAGCCGGTCCAGGCTGAAATTCGTGCGGTCGCCGGTGGCCAGACCCGCGCTGACGTTCATCGTCCAGAGATACGGCTTGACCGCGGCCTGCTGAGCGAGGTCGTCGATGATCTCCCAGCGAGCCGTATCGTCGGCCGACCATGGTCGCGACTGGCCGTCGGTGAAAATGATCACGTCGCGGCGCAGGTTGGTCGTGCGGGCGAGGAGTCGGACCGCGGTCTGAGTCGCTTCGGCGAGGTCGCTGCCGCCGGCGGGTTCGGGGAGTTCGTCGATGGTCTTGCGCACGAGGTCGAGGTCGCGCGTGGGGGCATCGAACACGACGCGCGGCCGGTCGCGGGCGTC
>Ga0233425_10002142_pt1 | contig 40167 bp, 30 predicted proteins | sample Watercolumn_Towu_2_FD_181712 | JGI IMG/M metagenome (GOLD analysis project Ga0233425, IMG submission 181712) | Freshwater microbial communities from Lake Towuti, South Sulawesi, Indonesia - Watercolumn_Towuti2014_140_MG | ecosystem: Environmental > Aquatic > Freshwater > Lake | place...
TGGAAGAATTAACCCGGCAGGAATTCCAGCATCCGGAAACCGGGGCCACCATGCGGTTCGCGCTCGTTTGACACAGCAAAAGTGCCAACCTAATTTCCCGCGAGATCAGGAAATCTGAATTTATGAATAGCTCATCAAAACCCAAGCAGGGCCGCCCCCGTGACCCGGAGCGCATGCGCAGAGTCATCGAAGTAGCGGAACAACTCTTTCTGGACCAGGGATTCGAACGGACCAGCGTGGAGGCAGTTGCCAAGGCCTCGGGGGTGTCGAAGATGACGATCTACTCCTACTTCCCCACCAAGAAGGCGCTTTTCGAAGCCACGATTGGCCGGCGCATCGATCACGCGTTCGATTTCCAGAGCGACGTGGGGCTGCCTCCCGCTGATCCTCGTAAGGCGTTGACTCTCCTCGGCCGCCATTTCCTGGCGCTGATTCGGGCGGAGGACGTCATCCGCAAGCAGCGCGTCCTCTTTGCGGAGGCCGGCGTGCAGCCCGACGCCTGCAGCGCCTTTTTCAGCCAAGGGCCGCTCAACATCGTCGCCCGCGTGCGGGATTTCCTGGACAGCGCCGTGGCAGTAGGCAGCCTCCAAGTCCACGACACCGAGGCTGGAGCGGATCAGTTCCTCTCATTGTTTCTCGGCGCCGCCCATATCAAAGCCATGCTTGGGCTAGGCAAGCCGGCGCCGGAAGAAGACGAGGGCCTTTTGGAGCGGAACGTAACTATGTTTATGGGAGCTTACGGGAGGGACTGAAGTCTTCGGAGCCAGACCGCTTTCGCGAAGAAGCGCAAGGCGGCCTTCTTGTAGCGATGCACGGTCCGCCTCTACACCGCTGGGAGATCGCGGGGAACTTGAAGCCATCAAAGCCATATTCGGCCGGGAAGCGCGTATCGCGGTGAGTTCGACCAGGTCGGCCACCGGCCATTTGCTGGGCGCGGCCGGTGGCATCGAGGCCATTTTTGCGGTGTGCTGGCCCTGCGCGATCAGATCTCGCCGGCAACGCTCACCCTGGTGCATCCCGATCCCGCTGCCGACGGCGTGGACCTTGTGAGCGGCGCGGCCAGACCCGTGGCCATCAAGCATGCCTTATCCAATGGCTGAACGTCTCGCTATTGACGGGCCTGCGGATCGGACGGACCTGGTGGGATTGGCGCGGCCAGACCGCCATCCGCTGGACCCTGGGGGGCTTTCTTTCGCTGATGCTGGCCTATTTCGGCAGCAAGCTGGTCTTGGAGCTGATCCTGAACCGGACCTGAGCGGCTTCACATCCGCCCGGCGAGCAGGGTCTCCGCCAGCAGAAAGTCACGTTCGGTGTCGATATCCACCGATCGGGACGCCGGCATGACGTAGCCGAGCGTCTCGTCGGTCAGAAAGCTGCGGGCCTTCTTGAACCAGCCGATCTCCGCCACGTAGACCGCACCGTTCAACACGTAGATCTTCGGCAGCTCCTGGCGATTCACCGAACGGTCGGGATGCTCCATGACCGGCACCATCCGATCGCTCTCCGCCAGGGTGAACATCCAATACGGCGTCTTTTCGGCTTCCGTGACGCTCACGCAAACGGGGGCTCCGGTCTGAAACAGCTTCTCGATCGCCCCGTCGATGTCCTCGGCGATCCGCAACGGAGAGGTCGGCTGGCACAGCACGACGTAATCGAAGCCGGCAACCTGCTCGATGGCGTGCAGCACCACGTCGATACCCAAGGCCTGGTCGGTCGCGAGTTCGGCCGGCCTTTGGAACGGCGCCTCGGCGCCCCACTGGCGCGCGGTCGCCATGATGGCGGGATCGTCCGACGACAGCACGATGCGGTCGATGTAGCGCGACCGCCGGGCCGCCTCGATGCTCCAGGCCAACAGCGGCTTGCCCGCCAGCGGCCGGATGTTCTTGCCGGGCAGGCCCTTGCTGCCGCCGCGCGCGGGAATGACCGCCAGAAACTTCTTGCCGCGATACATCGCCCTCACCTCCCGCCGCGAGCGGCGCCGCGGATGACGGCGCAAACCCGTTCCACGTCCCCGGCCAGCATGTTGGCGGCGCTGGGCAGGCTCAGCCCCCGCCGCGAGATGCCTTCTGCGACCGGCAGGCTTTGGCCGGTCTGATAAATGGGCTGGGTATGGACGGGGTAGAACACCGGCCGGGTTTCCACCTCGTGGGCCGCCAGAGCCTTCATCAATTCATCGCGCCCCATGCCAAACTCCTCTTCGTCGACCAGGACCGTGTAAAGCCAGAACACGTTCTCCGCTCCGTCCCGCTCGGGCGGCAGGGTCAGCCCGGCGATGCCGGACAAGCCGGACCGGTAGAGTGCCGCGATGTCGCGCTTGGCTTTCAGGATGGATTCGATCTTTTCCATCTGTGCCACCCCCACCGCCGCCTGCAAATTGGTCAGCCGGTAGTTGTAGCCCAGCACCGTGTGCCAGTAGCGGCGTTCCGGGCGCATGCCGTGATCCCGCAGCAGACGTGCCCGATCGGCGATCTCGGCGTCGTCGGTCACCAGCATCCCGCCTTCGCCGGTAGTCACGATCTTGTTGCCGAAGAAACTGAACACCCCGGCGTCGCCGATACTGCCCACGGGCTTGCCTTGATACCTTGCGCCATGGGCTTCGGCGGCATCCTCGATCACCGCCAGCCCATGGCGCTTCGCCAGGTCCAGGATCGCCGCCATGTCGGCGGGATGGCCGTACAGATGGACCGGGATGATGGCCTTGGTGCGGGCGGTGATGGCGGCCTCGATGGCGGAGGGTGCGATGTTCCAGGTCTCGGCTTCGCTGTCGGCGAACACCGGCACGGCTCCGGTGTAAACCACCGCATTGGCGGTGGCGATAAAGGTCAGGGTCGGGACGATCACCTCGTCGCCCGGACCGATGCCCAGAGCCAGCAGCGCCAGATGCAGAGCGGTGGTGCCGTTGCTGGTGGCAACCGCGTAGCGGGATGCGCAAAACGCCGCGAACATCTCCTCGAAGCGGCTGACGAACTTGCCTCCGGAGGAGATCCAACCGGTCAGCACGCATTCGTTGACGTATTGAAGCTCCCGCTCGCCCACGGTCGGCTCGGCCACCGGCAGCCGCATGCGCCGATCCATCACGCCCAGGTCGACCACCCGCTCGTCATCGTCCAGGATGGGCAGGATGCGGATCGCCTCGCTGAACAAACTGGCCAGCTGCTCCGCCGACATGCCGACCCGGCCGACGGTGGGATTCGGCCGGCAGATTCGGCTGACGGGCGCCTCCAGCCCCTTTCCTTCCAGCAGGGCCCGGCGCAGGTCGCCGTCGGTCACCACCCCCATGAAACGTCCGCTGGCGGGCGAAACCAGCAGGGCCAGCCCCAGCGCACCGCGATCCACCGCTTGCATGGCTTCCCGCATCGTCCCCTCGAACGGCACCGTCATCCTGGCGATGCGTGCCTGCATTTCCGCACTCATGAGCGAACCTCCACGGTCAGGCTATCGCTCCTCAGCGCCTGTTCCCGGTGGCGCCGGTACGACGCCTCCAGTTCCGCCACCACCGGGTTGGGGACGGTTTCCGCGGCGGCCTCCAGCTGCGGCTTGCCGGCATCGACCCAGTTCAGCAGATTGCGCACGCCGTAGCGCTGCACGCCCTCGACCCGCACGTCGCCGCACCCCGCCCGGCGCAGCGCCAGCTCCAACCGGGCCGCATCGAAATAGCTCAAATGGGCGCGCTGCCAATAGAACTCCCGGTAGGCGGCGCATTCCCACAACAGGGCGTCGGCCACGTTGGGCACCTCGATCAACAGCGTGCCGCCGGGGCTCAGCAAGGCTTTGCAGCGGCCCAGGAACTCCACCGGCATCGGCACATGTTCCAGCACGTGAAACAGTGTCACCAGATCGAACCGGCCCCGCTGAACTTCGACGAAGCGGTCGTCCACCAGCCCGCAGACGAACTCACCCCGCAGGTTCGCATTGGCCAAGGCAACCCGCTCGGTCGACAGGTCCGAGCCCACCGCCTCATAGCCGGCGCCGACCGCGGCATCCACGAAAAATCCGTAGCCGGAGCCGATATCCAGCACCCGCGCCGGCGCCGGCCGCACCCGCCCGAGCCACTGCAGGCGGCGCTCGGTATCCTCCCGGCATTTCTGCCGCCACAGCTCGAAATCGAAATCGGGGATCAGGCTGCGGGCCTGCCGGTCGGCGTCGTAATAGGCCTTGTCGGCTTCCTCGTCCGGCAGCGGGAACAACTGGATATGGCCGCAGACACTGCAACGCCGCACCTTGTGGCGGCCGCTCCGGTCGTCCCGAAGCGCCTCGCTCAGCACCTCCGCCGGCGCGGAAACCCCGCACAGCAGACAGCTCATCTCACCGGTATCCGGCATACGATCTCCCCTGATAGTGGACGCGCCGACGGGTCGGCGCAGTTCATTGGTCGGTGCCCGGCTCCAAGGCGAGCACCCCCAGCAGCCAGCCCGCGCCGGCATCGCTGAAGCGGTAGCCGAGACGCCGGTACAGCGCGACGGCGCGGGCGTTGTGAGCATAGACCTTGAGCCGGACCTGGGAGGCCCCCCGAATCCGCGCCGCCTCGTGCAGGAAATCCATCAGCAGCCGCCCCAGGCCGCGGCCGCGGCAATGCGGCGCCACGGCCAGTCCCAGGCTGGGCACGGCGTAACCCTCATCCCAGCCCCGCAGCATGCCGTATCCCAAGATCTCGCCGTCCGCGGTCGCCGCGTAATAGAGGTCCTGCCCGATCCGATGGGCGATCACCCCGGCCTGTTGCGCGGTAAGTGGGTGGGGATGAAACACCGAATAGTCCCCGGCCCGCTCCAGTGTCTCGAAAAAATCCGCCAGCGCCCCCTCCATGGGGGCGTCGATCCGTCGAATCTCCAACACCCGCCCGGTCACGATGCCTGCTCAGCGCGGCTCGTCGCATCCCAGTTCACGTCGGCATAGGACAGCGCGCTGCCGGCGCCGATGGCCCGCGCCGCGCTCCGGCCGATCACCTCGTCCCACAGCCTGGGCAACAAGCCGGAGCCGCAGCGCTTGGGACAAACGGCGTCGGCCCCGAACACCTCGCCTTCGGCGATGTCGCGCAGGGCGACCAGGCGTTTCTGCATCACCGGCTTGTTCTTGGCCTCGCTCGGCGCGATGCGCTTCACGCCGTCGCCCAAGGCGCATTCCACATCGCGGATGGCGGTCACCAGTTCGGCCAGTTCGCCGGGTTCGATGGAGGCCTGGTGGTCGGGCCCCGGCAAGCCCCGATCCAAGGTGAAATGTTTTTCCAGGATGCAGGCGCCCAGGGCGACCGCCCAAGTGCTCGGCGCGATCCCGACACTGTGGTCGGAGTAGCCGACCGGCACGCGGAAAGCCCGCCGCAGCGTCTCCATCGCCCTCAGGTTCAGGTCCGCCAACGGCGCCGGGTATTCGCTGGTGCAGTGCAGCAGTGCCAATGCCGGGTTCTGGTTGCCGTAACGGACCGCCGCCACGGCCTGCTCCACTTCCCCGAGGGTGGACATGCCGGTCGACAGCAGAACCGGCAACCCCTTGGCGCCCAGATATCTCAGGAAAGGAACGTTGGAGGTATCGGTGGAGGCCACCTTGTAAGCGGCAACTTCCAGGTCCGCCAGCATGTCGACGCTGCGGTAGTCGTAAGGCGTGCATAGATAGACGATACCCGCACGGTCGCAATATTCCTTCAGCTCGCGATGCTGGGCGAAACTCAGCTCGAGGGCCTTCAACATCGCATATTGGCCGCCCCCATCGCCGGTCGCGGCAACCTGGTAATCGGCCTTGCGGACCGCGGGCGTAATCAGGTCCTCGGTGATGAAGCTCTGAAACTTCACCGCGTCGGCACCGGCTTGCCGAGCCGCGTCGATCAGCCGGAACGCCAGCGCCATGTCGCCGTTGTGGTTCACCCCGGCTTCGGCGATCACGAAGCAGGGCCGTCCCGCTCCGACCGGCCGGCCGGCCATGTCGATTGTATTCATAGATTCACCGCGAGCGGATCAATGGACCGGGGAGAACGGCGCGGGCTCAGGCCGCCGCCAGCATGGATTCGACCAGCCGCAGCTGATCCGCCAGCGCCTCGGCGGAACGGCGGTAGACCTCGATGCTGTAGTAATCCAGGTTCCGTTTCAGATGCCGCCAGAACCAGCAATCGGCCGACACCGGATCGTTGCTGTCCTGGGTTCCGTCGTTATCGCTGAGATGATAAGCCCGTATCCAGTTTTCGCAACGATCCAGCATGACCACCGGGTCGTAGCCCAGGGTGCGGGCCGAGACCTTGAGATGGGCGACGTCCACCAACAGGCCGACCTCCTCCGGGGTGTTTCGCATGACATGAACCGCTTCGTCCGGCCCCGTCATCAGCAGCGGATCGCAGCCGAACTCGGCGAAATTGGCTGCCGATACCACGTTGTTTTCGATCAGCAGGGTGACCCCCAGTTGCGCGGCTTCGCGCGCCAGCAGGCCGACCCGCTCGATGAAGCGCGCCATGCTCTCGGCGCGATCGTACAAGGGTCTGGCGGCGATGCGGCGGCCCAGTTCGCTCACTGCGGGATCCAGCAGGAATCCGGCATGAAAGCTGTAGACCGGGCGCCCGAGGGCCACGGCCCAGCGCATCGCCTCCCCCATGTGCTCCAGGGTGGCCTCGGCCACGGCCGCATCGAGCGATCCCAAGTTCAACACCAAGGGGGCGGGCGGCGGCGGAAAATAATTGTGAACCTGGAACACCGCGGCATCCCGCAATCGCTGCAGGTCCGCCAGGAGGTTCTCCGAGTGACGTCCCCCCGATAGCTCGATTCGGCCGATGCCATGGCCGATCAGGGTCTCCACCGCTTCCAGCACCGATTCGCAGGACATACCGCCGGTGGATACGAAGACCATGGAAACTCTCGGGGCAGCAATGGGAGGGCGGCGCAGGCGGCCGGGGCGGATCGTTCCCGCCTGGTCCGGGCGCGGATTTTGGGCAAATTCTAGCCGATGGGTTACCCTTTGCCCAACCACACCGGCGGCCGAGTCTCCCGTTTCCGCGCATGACATCCCCCTCCACCCTCCCCGATACCGAACCCTTCGACGACAGCTTCGCGGTCAACGGCTTCGGCGACCGCTACCTGTACCGGATCAACCGGGAATCCTTCAACCAACTGGGCTCGGCCGCGGTGTTCCAGGCGTATTTCGGCGAGCGGCTGTTCGCGGAACACACCCTGCACGTCGTGGTCGGCACCGATTCCGGGCTGCTGCTGCGCCACATCGCCGGCCGCGGGGTAGCCACCGGCAGCCGTTATCTGTTCATCGAACCAGAGCCGGTGCTGGAGCGGCTCCAGGCCGAAGGACTCGCCGGGCTGCTGGGCGAGAAGGGGCTGTGCGTCGCGCCGGAGCAATGGGTGACGGAGGCCATGGCCTTCAAGATCAACGAGTATTTCTACATCAACAGCGTCGAATTCTGGCAATCGCTGGGCGCGCGGGACGCCAACCTGGCGCAATACACGGAACTTGTGTGGGCCGTGGACGCGGAATTGGCGCGTCTGCATTGGCTCGGAGTCACCGCCCTGGGCAACGAGGCCTTCATCGAGTGTCAGCTGGCCAACCTCGCCGACAACCTCCACCCCGCCACCCTGCTGAAAAACGCCTTCCGCGGCCGCACCGCACTGCTGTTGGCGGGCGGTCCTTCGCTGGACGAGATCCTGCCGTGGGCCTTCGAGCACCGCGACCGGCTGGTGGTGATGGCGGTGTCGCGCATCTCGCGCCGCCTGCAGCAGGTCGGGCTGGTGCCGGATTTCGTGTTCTCCGTCGACCCCACCGAGCTGAGTTTCGACGTCAGCAAGGAAATGCTGGAGTTCGGCGACGACGTCACGCTGATCCACGCTTACCACGTCACCCCCCTGTTGCTGGGGCAGTGGCGCGGCCCCAGCTTCTATCTGGGCCAGCTGCTGCCGTGGAAATCACCCCTGAACCCCGTCTCCCTGCCCCACCCCGGCCCCACCGTCACCAACACCGCGCTGGCGGTGGGTCAGGCCCTGGGCTTCAGCCGCATCGTCCTGGGCGGGGTCGACCTGTGCTTCAGCCGGGACGGCTTCACCCACGCCGCGGGCAGCAACGAACGCAAGGCCGGCCCCCGCTTCGACCTCACCGGACTGCAGGTGGAGACCAACGGCGGCTGGATGGCGGACACCTCGCCGGATTTCGCCCAGGCCCGGATCAACCTGGAACAGCAAGCCATGCTGCTGGCGCGCTTGGGCTGCGAACTGGTCAATCCGAGCGCCGCTTCGGCCCGGGTCGATCGGATTCGCTACTGTCCGCTGGAGGAGCTCGGACCGATGGGCGAACCGCTCGATCTGCGGGCACTGCTGGAGCCGATCCGGAGCCGGCCGGTCGACCGCCACGGCCACGTCGACGCCCTGCTGCGGGAAATCCGCCGCGGCATCCACAACGCCAAGGCGATCCGGGATCTGGCCATCGACGGGCTGGGCCACAACCTCGGCATCTACCGCACCGCCACCGGCAGCGAGGCCAGGCGCAGCAAGATTCGGCTGGACCGGGTCGAACGCCAGCTGAACACCCGCTACCGTTTGTTCGCGAGACTGACCAAGCGGCTCGGCATCCGCGACTTTCTCAAGGTCACCCGTCCCTTCGAGGATGCGGAGATGGACGCATCCGACGCCCAGCAGCTCGGCGCCATCTATTACGAAGCCTACCGCGACGGCGCCGGGCGCTTGCTGAAGCTGCTGGAAGCCACCGAACAGCGGCTGCTGTCGCGGCTGGCCGAGGACGCCGACTCGCCCGACTTCCCCGCCCTGTTCGCGCAGTGGCGCAAGGACAGGCAATTCGGGCGTGGCCGGGTCTGGCGCCGGCGCCATCCGGAATATCCGTTGAAGGAGGAAACCAGGCGGGAATTCGACGATCTCGACCAGGCTTACCGGGAGGTCCTGGACGCCACCGGCAGCAAACATCTGGAGCGGGCCAAGCGGCATTCCAGTCTGGCCGCGGCCCAGACCCGCGCCCGCATCCTGCTGCGGAACCGCCAGATCGCGGAACTGCGGGCGTTGGGGGAAAACCTGGAAAACCACCCCGAGGCGGAGCGAGGCTTGCTGCACCGCCATCTGGTCGCAGCCTGCCTGGCCGAAGCCGAGGGCGACTACGACCGTGCGCTGCAACAGCTGCAACCCATCATCGAGGCCGGCCCCTCGCCGCTGCTGGAGGACGCCCTGATGCGGGTCTTCCTGATCAGCCTCGAAGTCCGGCATCCCGGCAATGCGGGTTTTGCCCTGCAATGCCTGTCCCAGCTGTCGCCGGTCTACCAGCCGAAGTACGCCGAAATCCTCAAGCTGCTGAACCGGCCTTTGGAGGCCGTCGACGCCTACAACGCCTATCTGCTGCGATTCCCCCAGGATCTATACGCCCACCTCAAGGCGGCACGGCTTTACCTGGACATGGGCGCCGAAGACGCCTGCGCGCTGCTGGTCGGCCACATCCTGCAAAAATGGCCGGACAATGCCACTGCGCGGGAATTTCAGCGATTGGCGGCAGCGCCGGACAAACCGCCGCCGCAGTAACGGCCGGCGCCCGCCGGAACACGGCCGCAGTCACTCAGCAGTTGGACCAATCCCCGGCGTAGATGCAGCCATCCGCCGTACCGCCTACGCCAAATCCGTTCAGGTTGTCGTAACGGCTCCAGCTTCCGTCCGAATTCCATTGGCCGCTGCCGTAACGGGAGACGGAACTGCCCGAGCCGCCCAGACAGCCGCTGGTGCCGTTGCTCAGATTCGCCCAGCATCCGTTATGGACATTGACGGCATAGTAGCCCGGAGCGATGACCACTCCCAGCCGGTTCTGCAAGACCGCCACCTCGGCGATCGACAGCTGGCGGCCGTTGACGAAGACGTCGCTCAGATAGCTGGCCGCGTCGACGCGCCCGGCGGCGCCCAAGGCGCACGCCAGCGCCAGCCCCAACCAGGCGCCGCAGCGGAAAAAGTCGCGGGAGTCCCCCAACCGGCCCGCGGTGCGGGCGCCGGCCAAGGCATGCTTGCTGCGGTCGCGAGATCTCATGTCGGCTTCTCCTTCGGATCGAGGAGCGGCGAAACGGCGCTCCATACACCCAAACCTTCGGGATAGCCGCGGGTCGAGCTCCGCCGGGGGTGATCGAGGCAGCATCCCAGGCTTACCGAACCAAACAGCCCCGCCGCGGTCCCACAGCGAGCGATTCCACCGGCAACATCGACTTGGCCAAGCCCATGCATCTACTGATCGCCCTGAATTTTCAACTCTCCGTGTGGCTGTCCGTCATCGGCGGCATCGTCCTCATCAACCACGCCGAATTTTTCTTCGCCGATGCCGGCAACCTGTACGGCCCGCTGGAGAACGATCTGATCTTGGCCACCGCCTGTCTGACCCTGATTCAGCTGGCGGCATGGTGGGCGCGCTACAGCCGGCGCTTCAAGCTGCGGCTGGAGACCTTGCTGATGGGCTTGGTGTTCCTGGGCGCGTCCGGCGGCTTGCAGATTTACGCCCAGGCCAACCAGCTGCCGATCCAGGGTTGGCTGGCACAGGCCTGCCTCTACGCCGCATTCTCCCACCTGCTGTATTTCTGGAGCGATTCCCTGCAGGACCGCGGCGGACGAGCGGAAGCGCGCTGACCGTCCGCGCCACCGCTCGGCCGGCCACTCACTGGCCCCGGCCGATCCCGTGATAGTCGAATCCCATGGCCTTCATGCGCTGCGGATCGTAGAGATTGCGGCCGTCGAAGATGGCCGGATGCCGCAACCGGGTCTTGATGAGATCGAAATCGGGGCTGCGGAACACGTTCCATTCGGTCACCACCGCCAGCGCATCGGCACCTTCCAGCGCCGCTTCGACGGTTTCGCACAGAACCAGGTCGGCGCGGCTGCCGTAAATGCGGGCGGTCTCGGCCATGGCCACCGGGTCGAAGGCGCGTACCTTGGCGCCGCGCTGCCAGAGCGCTTCCATCAGGACCCGGCTGGGCGCTTCCCGCATGTCGTCGGTATTGGGCTTGAAGGCCAACCCCCACAGGGCGATGGTGCGGCCTTCCAACTCGCCCTTGAAATAACCGTCGAGCTTCTCCAGCAGCCGATGTTTCTGGCGGTCGTTGACGGCTTCCACCGCCTGCAGCAGCTCGGCCTGGTAGGAGACGTCGCGGGCGGTCCGTTCCAGCGCCTTGACATCCTTGGGAAAACAGGAGCCGCCGTAACCGCAGCCAGGGTAGATGAAGTGATAGCCGATGCGGGGATCGGAGCCTACCCCCAAGCGCACCTTCTCGATATCGGCGCCCAGCCGTTCCGCCAGATTGGCCAGTTCGTTCATGAAGCTGATCTTGGTGGCCAGCATGGCGTTAGCGGCATACTTGGTCAGCTCCGCCGAGCGGATATCCATGCATACCAGGCGGTCATGGCTGCGGTTGAAGGGGGCGTAGAGCGCCCGCAGCAGCTCGGTGGTGCGGGGATTGTCGGTGCCCACCACGATGCGGTCGGGTTTCATGAAATCCTCGATGGCGGCACCTTCCTTGAGGAATTCCGGGTTGGACACCACGTCGAACTCCACCGTCTTGCCCAGTTCCCGCTGCACCGTCGCCAGCGCCTCGCGCACCCGGTCGGCCGTACCCACCGGCACCGTGGACTTGTTGACCACGATGCGGTAGTCGCGCATGTGCTCACCGACGCTGCGCGCCACCGCCAGCACGTACTGCAGATCGGCGGAGCCGTCCTCGTCGGGCGGCGTGCCCACCGCAACGAACTGGAACAGGCCATGGTCGACCCCCAGGGCCGCATCGGTGGTGAACCGCAACCGCCCGGCCGCCATGTTGCGGGCGATGATGGGCTGCAGGCCGGGTTCGAAGATCGGCACGTCGCCCCGGTTCAATCGGGCGATCTTGTCCTCGTCGACGTCGATGCAAACCACTTCGTTGCCGACTTCCGCCAGACAGGCGCCGGTGACCAGGCCCACATAGCCCGATCCGAATACGGTGACTTTCATGAACTACTCCAAGGTGATGATGTTCCGGAAATCGGCGGCCGAGGGGCCGGCAGCATGAATGCTACATAAGTCAGGTTACGGTCTTGCGTGGATCACCGCAGCCGGTCCGCATCGCTTAAGCGACGGTCCACCGCAACAAATCGTCCTGGATGTCCTGGAGGTTCTCCAGGCCCACGGCGAGCCGGACCAAGCCATCGCCTATGCCGGCGGCGGCCCGCTCGTCGGGGCTGAGGCGGCCGTGGGTGGTAGTGGCCGGATGGGTGATGGTGGTCTTGACGTCGCCCAGGTTGGCGGTGATCGACAGCATGCGGGTGGCATCGATCAACTTCCAGGCCTGCTCCTGCCCGCCCGCCAGTTCGAAGCTGACGATGCCGCCGGGCGCTGTCTGCTGACGCCGCACCAGCTCGAACTGGGGATGGGACGGCAACCCGGGATAGTGGACCCGCTGCACCCAGGGCTGGGCCTCCAGCCATTGTGCCAGCCCCAGGGCGTTTTCGCTGTGGGCGCGCATGCGCAGGGCCAGGGTTTCCAGGCCCTTGAGGAAGACCCAGGCGTTGAAGGGGCTCATAGCGGCGCCGCCGGTGCGCAGGAAAGGAAACACCTCCTTGTCCAGCAGCTCGCGGCCGCCGACGATGGCGCCGCCCACACAGCGGCCCTGGCCGTCCAGGTACTTGGTCGCCGAATGGATGACCAGATCCGCCCCCAACTCCAGCGGACGCTGCAAAGCCGGCGTGCAGAAGCAGTTGTCCACCGCCAGCAAGGCCCCATGGCGGTGCGCCAGATCGGCCAGTTGGGCGATATCCGCCACCTGGGTCAGTGGATTGGAGGGAGTCTCCAGGAACAGCAGCCGGGTCTGCGGCCGGATGGCAGCCTCCCAGGCGGCCGGATCGGTCAGGTCGACGAAGGTCGTCGCCATCCCGAACTTGGCGAAGAAGTTCTGGAACAGCAGCACGGTGTTACCGAACACCCCGCGCGAGCACACCACGTGATCGCCCGCCTTGAGCAGGCCAAACCCCATCGTAGCAATCGCCGCCATGCCGGAAGCCACGGCGATGCAGCGCTCGCCCCCTTCCAGGGCCGCCAGCCGCTCCTCGAAGGCCCGCACGGTGGGATTGGTGAAGCGGGAATAGATGTTGCCCGGCAGTTGCCCGGAGAACTTGGCCGCCGCCTCGGCGGCACTGGCGAACACATAGCTCGAGGTGGGGAAGATCGGATCGCTGTGTTCCTGCTCCGCCGTCCGCCTTTGGCCGGCGCGGATGGCCTGGGTTTCGAGGGCGTAGTGGCTCCAGTCCGGATCGGTCATGGTGGTCTTCCTGAATCGCTGTGGTTGGAATGGTGTATGTGGATGGTGGGTTACGCGGCGCGCAAGCCGCCATATTCACCGAAGCCGGGTCTGATCATGCGCCGCTAACCCGCCCTACGAGGCGTTTCGTCCAGAGCACCTTTGGCCGGTCTCAATCGGACGCTTGCAAACCGAAAAGAGCCCCCAAGGGGATCGCCCAAATCCAAGCGCCGTCCTCTGCAGCAAACCAGCCGACCAACGCCACCAAGACGCCGAACAGGCTCCCCGTGACAACGCACCTCAGCCTTTCCCGCAACATCGGTGTTTCTTGAGTGGCAGGTGGACCCATGCGGTTCTCGCTCATCGGTTCTCCACCAAGGCGTAGGATGGGTCGAGCGAAGCGAAACCCATCGATTGCGCCGAAATTCAGACCACATGCGCCTCCCGTTCCGCCTCGGCCAGCACGCTGTCCGGTACCCCGCGCTTCTTCAAGGCATCGATCAGGCGTGCGGTGGCAGGGGACGCATACTGCGCTTCGTCGCGACGCAATCCCTCGCTGATGTAAGACTTCAGAAGCGTCTGGTATCCGGAAAAACCGCGCAAGGGGGCGATGGTTTTCAGGGAATCCACCACGTCCACCGGAATCCTTAGAGTAATGGAAGTCATCGGTCGATCTTTCGCCAGCCTGGTCTTCATCCGGTCACTGAGCATAAAGGTTCTCCTCGGTGGGGATTGCCCGGCGGGCGGAGATGATACGGATTGCCTCGCCGTCGATTTCGATATGAACCACAAACAGCAGCCTTCCAGCTGCATCGAGCCCAATGACGGCATCCCGCTCCTCATCTCATCGTTGCGCGACGCATCCACGACGACCAGCAACGGGTCCATGAACGCCCACGCGGCTTCCGCGAAGCGAATCCCGTGCTTCCTGACATTGCTCTCCGCCTTCCGTCCATCCCAGACGAAGCTTTCTCCGTTGAGCTCGAAGTGGATGTCCATGGCGCAATTGTATGCAGCGTATTGTCAACGTCAATACACAGCAAAAGGTCCCGATTTCGTCTCCCATGCATCCGATCACCGAGCAGCTTTCCCGTGGTGGGTTACGCGGCGCGCAAAGCGCCATCCCCAGCAGAAAGTTAGTCTGCGATGCGCCTCTAACCCACCCTACGACCCCACGATTGACCGGTGGACCCAGCGTAGGAGGGTAGAGCGAAGCGAAACCCATCAACCGCTGCTCAAACCACGTTATGCAATTCGAGGATGGACGGATCGTCATCGCGCTGCGACTTGGCCTGATCGCTGCGCTGCAGCCCGAGGCGGTCGAGGTAGGGCTGGTCGACGTCGCCGGTGACATAGTCCTTGTCGAAACAGGAGGTGTCGAACCGGGCGATGGACGGGTTGCCCTTCTGCACCGCCTCGATGAGATCGGCCAGGTCCTGGTAGATCAACCAGTCGCAGCCCAGTTCCTGCTGGATTTCCGCCTCGCTGCGGCCGTGGGCGATCAGCTCTTCCACCGCCGGCATGTCGATGCCGTAGACATTGGGATAGCGCACCGGGGGGGCGGCGGAGGCGAAATACACCTTGGCGGCGCCGGCGTCCCGCGCCATCTGGATGATCTGTTCCGAGGTGGTGCCGCGCACGATGGAATCATCCACCAGCAGCACATTCTTGCCCTTGAACTCCAGGTCGATGGCGTTGAGCTTCTGGCGCACCGACTTCTTGCGCAACTGCTGGCCCGGCATGATGAAGGTACGGCCGATGTAGCGGTTCTTGATGAAACCTTCGCGGTACTTCACCCCGATCCGGTTGGCCAGCTGCAGCGCAGCGGTACGGCTGGTGTCGGGAATCGGGATGACCACGTCGATGTCGTGGCCGGGCCGTTCCCTGAGGATCTTTTCCGCCAGCTTGTCGCCCATGCGCATGCGGGCCTTGTAGACCGAGATGTCGTCGATCTTGGAGTCGGGCCGGGCGAAGTAGACGTACTCGAAGATGCAGGGCGAATACACCGGATGCTCGGCGCACTGGCGGGTGAACAAGCGCCCGTCCGGCTGGATCACGATGGCCTCCCCCGGCTGCAGGTCGCGCACCAGGGTGAAACCCAGCACGTCCATGGCCACGCTTTCCGAGGCGATCAGGTACTCGGTCCCCCGCTCGGTCTCGCGCTTGCCGTAAGCCAGCGGGCGGATGCCGAAGGGATCGCGGAACCCGATGATGCCGAAGTCGGTGATCATGGCCACCACCGAATAGGCCCCGCGGCAGCGCGCGTGCACCCCGGCCACCGCCTGGAACACGTCGTCGGTGTCCACTTTCAGCTTGCCGATCTCCTGCAGCTCGTGGGCGAACACGTTGAGCAGCACCTCCGAATCCGAGTCGGTGTTGAGATGGCGCTGATCCATCAAGAACAAATCCTGTTTGAGGGATTCGGCGTTGGTCAGGTTGCCGTTGTGGGCCAGGGTGATGCCGTAGGGGGAATTGACGTAGAACGGCTGTGCCTCGGCGGAGCTGGTGCAGCCCGCCGTCGGGTAGCGGACGTGGCCGATGCCCATGTTGCCCCGGAGATTGCGCATGTGGCGGGTATGGAAGACGTCCCGCACCAGCCCGCTGTCCTTGCGCATGTGCATCCGCCCGCCCTCGCAGGTGACGATGCCGGCGGCATCCTGGCCGCGGTGCTGGAGCACGGTGAGCGCCTCGTAAAGGTCTTGGTTGACGCTGTCGTTGGCGACAATGCCGGCGATCCCACACATCTTGAGGCTACCTCGAAACTTAACGGAAATGCACGTGGCCGGCCAGGTCGGCGGGCACCTGGTCCCGCAGCCAGACGGCCAACGACTGAAAGGGTGGAATCAGGGTGGATTGTTTCCACCAGGGGTCCTGGGGCAAGGGGGTCATGCCGCCCAGGAACACCAGCACGGCGACGATCAAGCCGCCGCGGGCCACCCCGAACAGCAGCCCGGCCAGCCGGTCGGTGCCGCTCAAGCCGGTGCCCTCCACCAGCTTGCCCAGCAGATAGCCCAGCAGGCCGCCCAGCAGCAGGGTGCCGATGAAGATCAGCGCGAAGGCCGCCGCCATCCGCAGCGAAGGCACCGGGATCAGCTGATCGAGCCGGCCCGAGAAATCCCGCGCGAAGCTCAGCCCCAGCCACACCGCCACACCCCAAAGAGCCAGCGAGAATACCTCGCGGATCAGCCCGCGGATCAGCCCCACCAGGGCGGAAATCCCGATCAGGCCGAGGATGCCGTAGTCGATCCAGATCATGGGCGGTTACAGTTGCCTGAATTCGTCAGTTTGCCATCGACCATAACTGGATTCCTTAGAATATGAGGAATCGCTGCGCGATGGCTGTTTGGGTGTGGGTTTTCGGACCCACAGCCGAGTTCATTTCTTTTGCGCCGCCAAAAGAAACGAACCAAAGAAAAGGCGGCCCGACAGTCGCTTGATCCTGCGCTCCTCGCTTTCGTCGGGGGGCGACCGAAGGGGCTCCTGCCCCTCGATCGCCGCGATTCATCCCTGAATCGCCCCTACAGGCTGATCCCGTCGAAAGCTCCGGTGCTCGGCGCGACTGAACGGGATTTGAAGAGCAAGAGCGAAAAGAGCGACAGCCTTGCCGCCTCGGCGCTGTTGCTCTTGATCTTGAATCCCCTGCAGCCGCGCCGAGCACCGGAGCTTTCGGCAGGAGCGGCCCGAAGGGGCGCGGCACGGATGCCGCGCGGCGGCAGAGGGCGATGGATCGCCCTTCTGCCGTCCCCTGCCGAAAGCGAGGAGCACAGGGGCTTTCGCGGCTGGGGGTGGCCTTTCTTTTGGGTACTTTTCTTTGGCCAAGCAAAGAAAAGTATCTCGGCCGTGGGTCCGAAAACCCACATTCAATCGAGCCATCGCGCAGCGATACAATTCCAGACAAACGACTACACATCGTCATGAAGCTGATTCGGCGAGGTCGCCGCGAATATTGAAGACCTCACGGATGCGGCACGATGATCCCGCGAATACCCACGCCGGATTCCACCTGCTTCTGGATCTGCTCGGCCCGGCCGCGATCCAGCTCGGGGCCGATCTGGACCCGGTAAGTGGGGCCGTGATCGCTGGTCGCCGACTCGATGAATGCCGGAAACTTCGACTGCCGCAGCTTGTCGGCCAGCGCCCTCGCCTTCTCCTCCGAGGAGAAACTGCCGGCCTGGATGACCCAGACGTCGGCGCCCGGCGCCGTCTCCTCAGGCTTGACGGCAGCCGGAGGAGCCACGGGCGCCGGCTTGGCGCTCACCGCCGGTTTGGCCGCAACGGGCTCGGCAACCTTGGGTTCGGCCGGCTTGGGAGCTGCCGCCGCCGGTGCCGGTTTGACCGGTGCCGGCTTGGTCACAGGCTGCGGCTCCGGTTTGGCGGCGACTGACTCGACGGACTCGAACGGCTTCAATTTCTTGACGGCCTCCGCCGCCGGCTTGAGCTTCTTGGCGGGCTCAGTCACCGGTTCCGGCTTCGCAGATACCGGTGGACGCTCACCGGCCGGTTCCGGCTTCCTGGCCGGTTCGGTCGCCGGCTTGGGTTTCTTGATTTCAGCCGCAGCCGGCTTCTCAGGTGCCGGCTTGACCGGCTTCTCGGCGGCCGGCGCAACGGCTACCACGGGTTTCTTGGGGGGTTCCGCAACCGGTTTGTCGGCGGCTACGGCCGGCTTGTCGTGCGCCGGGGCAAAATCCTCTTCGCCGCCCTCCTCCAACTCTTCCGCGGCGCCGGGTTGGACTTGAGCCTTGGCCGGCTCCGGTTCGGGCTTTTGCACCGGCGGATCGGTCAACGGCACGATGCGAAAGCCCGATTCCGGTTCCGGCTTTTCCTCCGCGGGCGCCACGTCCTCGGCCGACTTGGGCAGTTCCAGCGTAGTCTCCATCACGTTGGAGGGAATGGGCGGGATGCCGCCGCCCCCGGCGGTCTTGTCCGGACTCTCGTCGAACAGCATGGGGACGAAGATGACCACCAGGGCGACAATGATCGTCACGCCGATCAAGCGCTGCTTCAAATCCTGCTCCATCGGGCTTACCTCAGACCGTGTACCGCTTGTTGAGCCAAAAATTCGGAAACCAGAAAGAACGAGCCGAATACCACCACCAGATCGCCATTCTGCGCGTTCAGGCGGGCCGCCGCAAACGCCGAGGCGGGGTCGGGAAAACCGCTGTCGACCCCTGCCACCCCGATCTTCCGGAACACCTCCCGCAGGCTATCAGCAGAAGCGGCCCGCGCCATGTTCAAGGGCGCCAGATACCAGTGCGACACCAAGTCCTTGATGGGGTTGAGCACACCCACGATGTCCTTGTCCTTCATCACCGCGAACACCGCGTGGATGCGGCGGCCTGGATATTCCCGCCGCAGATGGTCGGCCAGCACCTGCACCGACTGCGGGTTATGCGCGACGTCCAGCAGCACCGGCACCGGCCCCTCCTCCACCAGTTGGAAACGCCCGGTCAGCTGCACCGTGGCGAGCCCTCGGCGGATGGCGTCATCGGCTACCGGCAGTTGCCGCCGGACCAGCCGCAGCAACTGGATCACCGCGGCCGCATTGAGATACTGATGGTCTCCCCTGAGGGCCGGAACCGGAAGCTCCAGCATCTCGCCCTCGCCGCGCCAGTTCCAACCGCCTCCGTCGCAGCGCTGGAAGCCGAACTCCCGGCCCTGGCAGGACAGGCTCAAGCCAGCCTCGCGGGCATACTCGTAAAGGCTTTCCGGGGCTTGCGGATCGCCCACCACCGCCGGGCGGCCGGCCCGGAAGATTCCGGCCTTCTCCAAGGCGATCTGGGAGCGGGTGTTGCCCAGCCAATCCTGATGGTCGATGTCGATGCTGGCCACCAGGGCGCCGTCGGCATCGATCAGGTTCACCGCGTCCAGCCGGCCGCCGAGACCCACCTCCAGAATCTGCACATCGAGATCGGACCGCGAGAAGATGTCCAGCGCCGCCAGGGTGCCAAACTCGAAATAACTCAGGGTTATGTCGCCGCGGGCCTGGTCGATGCGGTCGAACGCCTGGCACAGAACGGCATCGTCCACCGCCTCGCCGGCGATGCGGATACGTTCGTTGTAGCGCAGCAGATGGGGGGAGGTGTAGGCCCCGACCCGGTAGCCCTGGGCCCTCAGCATGGCGTCCAGCATCGCCACACAGGAGCCCTTGCCGTTGGTACCGCCCACGGTCAGGGTGACCGGCATGCGTGGCTGGGGCATCAGCGCCTGAAAGACCTTGCGCACCCGCCCGAGGCCGAGGTCGATGGCTTTGGGATGCAAGGCCTCCTGCCAGACCAGCCACTCGGCCAGCGTGTCGAAACGCATCAATCGCCGCTGGCCGCCACGGTCAGGTTCTTGCGGCGGGCGACCCCGGCATGGGGCGTGCCGTCCCTATGGTGCATCAGCATATCCAGCAGGCAGGCGATGCGGTCGCGCATCTCGCGGCGGTCCACGATCATGTCGATGGCGCCGTGTTCCAGCAGGAACTCGCTGCGCTGGAAGCCCTCCGGCAGCTTCTCCCGCACGGTCTGCTCGATCACCCGGGGGCCGGCGAATCCGATCAGGGCGCCGGGCTCGGCGATGTTGATGTCTCCCAGCATGGCCAGGCTGGCGGACACCCCGCCCATGGTGGGGTCGGTCAGCACCGAGATGAAGGGGATGCCGGCGTCGGCCAGCTTGGCCAGGGCGGCGCTGGTCTTGGCCATCTGGAACAACGACAGCAGCGATTCCTGCATGCGCGCGCCGCCGGAGGCGGAGAAACACACCAGCGGCATCTGCTGTTCCAGGCAGACATCGGCTCCGCGCACGAAGCGCTCGCCCACCACAGACCCCATGGAGCCGGCCATGAACTCGAAGTTGAAAGCCGCCGTCACCACCGGCCGGCCCCGCAGCAAGCCCTTCACCACCACCAGGGCGTCTTTCTCGGTGGTCAGCTTCTGGGCCTGGGTCAGGCGGTCCTTGTATTTCTTGTTGTCCTTGAATTTGAGCGGGTCCAGCGGCGTCAAGGTCTCGCCGATCTCTTGGCGGGTGCCGGGCTCGACGTCGAGGAAGGCGTGGATGCGCTTGCGGCCGTGGATGCGCATGTGGTGGCTGCACTTGGGACAGACCTCCAGATTGCGCTCCACCTCGGCCTTGTAGAGGATGGAATTGCAGTTGGGACACTTGCACCACAGCCCTTCCGGAACCGTGCTCTTGGTCAGCGCCTCGGTGCGTATCTTCGACAGGACTTTCTTGTGAAACCAGCTCACCGTGAATACTCCCGGATCTTCATCTTCACCCTCAGCCATCGATCGCAACCCTCATGGAACCCAGCAGGGCGGCGATTTCATTCCGGGCCACGGCCGGATCGTTCGGATTGACCTCGATCCTGGAAACCAGGGCGCTGCCCACCACCACCGCGTCGGCCAGCTTAGCCACCGCCGCCGCGGTCTCGGCATTCTTGACGCCGAAACCGACGCCGATGGGCAGATCGGTCAGCCCGCGGATTTGGGCGAGCTTGCGTTCCACATCGGCCAGATCCAGGTGGGATGCGCCGGTCACCCCCTTGAGCGACACGTAGTAGAGATAGCCCCGCCCCAGTTCGCCCATGCGGCGGATGCGCTGCTCCGCGCTGTTGGGTGCCAGCAGGAAGATGGGGGCGATGCCCGCCTGATCCAGCATGGGCAGCAGCTCGCCCGACTCCTCCGGCGGCAGGTCCACCGTCAGCACGCCGTCGACGCCGGCCGCCTTGGCGCGCTCGACGAAGGCGGGGTAACCCATGGCTTCCACCGGGTTGAGATAACCCATCAGCACCACCGGGGTGGTCTGATCGGTCTCCCGGAAGGCCTGGACCAGATCCAGCACCTTGCGCAGACTCATCTGGTGTTCCAGGGCACGCTCGCTGGCCTTCTGGATCACCGGACCGTCGGCCATGGGATCGGAGAACGGCACCCCCAGCTCGATGATGTCGGCGCCGGCCTCCACCATGGCGTGCATCAGCGGCAGGGTGAAGTCCGGGGTAGGATCGCCGGCGGTGACGAAGGGGATCAGGGCCTTGCGGCCGGACTGCCGCAGCTTCTGGAAGGTGTTGTCGATCCGGCTCACAGGCTGATTCCCTCACGGGCGGCAATGGTGTTGATGTCTTTATCGCCGCGGCCGGACAGATTCACCAGGATCTGCTGGTCGGGACGCAACGTGGGAGCCAGCTTCATGGCATAGGCGATGGCGTGGCTGGATTCCAGGGCCGGGATGATGCCTTCCAGCCGGGTCAGGGTATGGAACCCCTCCATGGCCTCGGCATCGGTGATGCTCACGTAGTTCGCCCGTCCAGCATCCTTCAGCCAGGCATGCTCCGGCCCCACCCCGGGATAGTCCAGCCCGGCGGAGATGGAGTGGGTCTCGATGATCTCGCCGTCCTCGTCTTCCATCAGATAGGTGCGGTTGCCGTGCAGCACGCCGGGCCGGCCGGCGCTCAAGGGGGCCGAGTGGCGGCCGGTCGCGATGCCGTCGCCGGCGGCCTCCACCCCGTACATGACCACGTCCTTGTCGTCGATGTAGGGGTAGAACAAGCCGATGGCGTTGGAGCCGCCGCCGACGCAGGCGATCAGCGCGTCGGGCAGACGGCCGGTCATTTCGGTCATTTGGGTTTTCGACTCGCGGCCGATGATGGCCTGGAAATCCCGCACCATGGCGGGATAGGGATGAGGACCGGCCACCGTGCCGATGATGTAGAAGGTATCGTCGACGTTGGTGACCCAGTCGCGCATGGCCTCGTTCAAGGCATCCTTGAGGGTCTTGGAACCCGATTCCACCGGCACCACGGTCGCCCCCAGCAGCTTCATGCGCAACACGTTGGGCGCCTGGCGGGCGACGTCCACCGAGCCCATATAGACCACGCACTCCAGTCCCAGCCGGGCCGCCACGGTCGCGGTGGCGACGCCGTGCTGGCCGGCGCCGGTCTCGGCGATGATGCGGCGCTTGCCCATGCGCTTGGCCAGCAGGGCCTGGCCCACGGTGTTGTTCACCTTGTGGGCGCCGGTGTGGTTGAGGTCTTCCCGCTTGAGGAATACCTGGGCGCCGCCCAGTTCGCGGCTGAGACGTTCCGCGTGGTAGACCGGGCTGGGCCGGCCGACGTAATGCTTCAGGTCGTAATCCAGCTCCGCCAGGAATTCCGGATCCTTGAGGTAGCGGTAATAGGCTTCGGTCAGCTCCTGGATGGGCAGCATCAAGGTTTCCGCCACGAAGACCCCGCCGTAGGGGCCGAAGTGACCGCGGGCGTCGGGCAGATCGTAGGTTTGGGGGTTACGGTTGGCCATGGTCAAATCGGTATACCTCGTTTAGAAACGCCGCCATCTTGTTGTGGTCTTTGATCCCTTTCGCGCTTTCCACGCCGCTGCTGACATCCACCCCGTAAGGCCGCACCCGTCCCAGCGCCGCCGCCACGTTGTCCGGCTGCAAGCCGCCCGCCAGGATCACCGGCAGTTCGCAGCGCTTCGGCACCAGTGCCCAGTCGAAACGGCTGCCGGTACCACCCTTGGCCTTCGCATCATCCGCATCCAGCAGCAGTCCTCGGGCATCGCCATAGGCCTTCGCCAGATTCGCCAGATCGGTCCCCGCCGCCATCCGCACCGCCTTGATGTAAGGCCGGGCGAAGGAACGACAGTAATCCGCCGGCTCGTCCCCGTGAAACTGCAGCAGATCCAGCGGCACTCGATCCATCACCTGCGCCGCCCGCTCGCGGGCTTCGTCCACGAACAGCCCCACCACGGTCACGAAGGCCGGTAAGACCCGGCAGATCGCTACGGCCCGGTCGATGTCCACATGGCGGGAACTGGGCGGGTAGAACACCAGCCCGATGGCGTCCGCCCCGAGGCGGGCCGCTACCGCGGCGTCTTCGGGCCGCGTGAAACCGCAGATTTTAACGCGAGTTCGCATGAAGGGATATGCCGGTCAGCCGGTGGCAGGAAGTTGGTGGGCGGCCGGACGATAACGGTCCACACCGGCGGGAAGCAGCTCGAACAGCGGGTGATGGGGGATGCCGAACCGTTCCGGGTAATACACGCCGGCCAGGTAAAGCCCGTCGGCGGGCGCCGTGATCCCCGCCAGGCTGCGGTTTTTCAGTTCCAGCAACTCGCGGGTCCAGTCCGATTCCCTCTTTCCGGCGCCGATCGCCATCAGCACCCCGGCGATGTTGCGCACCATGTGGTGGAGAAAGGCGTTGGCGCAGATTTCCACGATCACCTCCTCGTCCTCCCGCCACACCCGGATCAGATGCATGAGGCGGCGCGGACTGTTGGACTGGCAGCCCTGTGCACGGAACGAGCTGAAGTCGTGGTCACCGATCAGATGGTCGGCCGCTTCCTGCATGCGCCCCGCATCGAGCGGGTAGAAACACCAGGTCGCCTGGCGCGGACGTAGCGCGGAACGCATGCCGCGGTTGAGGATGACGTAGCGGTAGAAACGGGCGATGGCGCAAGACCGGGCATGGAACTCGTCCGGCACCGGCCGTGCCCACAGCACCCGGACATCGTCGGGCAGGTTGGTGTTGACCCCCAGTACCCAGGACCGCATGTCGCGCTGAGCCCCGGTGTCGAAATGAGCGACCTGCTCCAGGGCGTGGACGCCGGAATCGGTACGTCCGGCACATACCAGATCCACCGATTCGGCCGCAACTTTCGCGACCGCCCGTTCCAGACAAGCCTGCACGGTGCGCTTGTCGCGCTGAATCTGCCAGCCGGCAAAGGAGGAACCGTCGTATTCCAGGCCTAAGGCGATGCGCGGCATGGCGGTCAGGCGGCGAGTCCGCGGAGTCCCTGAATCAGGCGGCGGGCGCCCTCCCTTGCTGTCGCGAAATCCAGGGAACCGTAAGCGATCCGCAGCCGGCAGCCATCATCCGTCCCGAAGGCGGTGCCGGGTATGGCGGCGACGCGGTAGTGCTCGATCAATCGCCGCGCCAGCTCCAACGAATCCAACTCGCTGGCGACCTTGAGAAAGACGTAGAAGGCACCCTGGGTTGCGGGTATCTCAATGCGGTCATCTAGGGTTGCTAAATCATCCAGCACCTGCCGCCTCACTTTCGCTAATTCGGCGAGCTGTCCGCGGCAATAGGCCGACCCCACCTGCAGGGCGGCAACCGCGGCATGCTGGGACACCAGGGGAGGACAAATCAGATTGGTGTCCTGCACCTTCTCCACCGCCGCCAGCAGCGCCTCGGGGATCACCATGTAGCCGATGCGCCAGCCGGCGAAACCGTAAGCCTTCGACAGGGAATAAAGAGTCACGGTGTGATCCTGGGAATCTTCGATGGCACCCGGCGAAAAATGCCGCGCCCCATCGTACACGAAGTTTTCGTAAGCCTCGTCGGTGATGTGATAGATTCCGGCGTCCCGGCACAGGCCGTTGACCGCCCGCAGGCTCTCTTCCGAATAGACCGCGCCGGTGGGATTGTTGGGGGAGACGGTCACCACCGCGCGGGTGCGCGAAGTGATTGCGGCGGCAATGGCGGCGACATCAAGCTGGTAATCGGCAGCGGTCGCCACCGCCACCGGCCGGCAACCGAGCATGCGCGCCGCCATTTCCTGTTTGAAATAGAACGGCAGCGGCAGGATGACCTCGTCGCCCGGGTCGGTGATGGCGAACAAGGCATTGAGGAAGCCCATGTTGGCACCGGCGGTGACCACTACGGACCGGCCCTGCAGCGACATCCGATTCTCCCGCTCCAGCTTGGCGGCGATGAGATCGCGCAAGGCTTCGATCCCCGAGACCGGACCGTAGCGGTGATGAGAAGAAGCCGCACCGTAGGCCCGCAGCACCTGCAGAGCTTGAGCCGGCGGACCGTAGCCGACCATCCCCTGGCCCAGGGAAATCGTGCCGGCATGAGCCCTGGTAAGGGCTGCGATCTCGGGAATGATCGGCGCCTGTATGCCCTGCAGGCGATTGGCCGGGAACGGAGGACTCATGGAGTGGGAAAACGACAGAAACAAAAAGCCCGCTAAAAAGCGGGCTCGTCTTTTTTTATTCTTTTTTTAAGTTATTCGTCAGACCTCGCAAGTGGGCCAACGCGTAACGGTAGTGTTGTTATTATTTTTATCTGCACCCTAGCGGGCGCCCCTCCTCTTCAGAAGTCGTTCAACTTCCGGTTCTCTCCGTGAAGCGGGGGAGAGTGTAAAGGAAATTCTCCCCCTGTCCAGAGTTCTTTTGTGTAAATTTTCAGACCTTGCAAACAAAGAATAAAGTCGTTTATATTCATCTTGTTATTTAGCAATCACCAGCAACAGCCGACAAATCCATAGAAAATTGCAGTGAATTGTCCTTTAGACTGAGCCTCTCATCCTCCGACCAAACTGCACATCGTCGCCCCTGCTGAGAAGGGTCATCAGAACGAAGAGGGATGAGCCGAAGACTCGTCCGTGATTCATTTCAGCAACTGAAACTCCTTCAAGACGGCTGCCGCGGGTATGGCCCCTTCCAGGCGCGACCAAGGGCCGTCCCGGCGCGCGTGGATCAGTACCACGGAAGGGTGGTTGGCCTTGCTTCCCCGAAAGGTATCGAATGTCTGTTGCAACAGCTGAACGCTAGCTACATCACCGGTAAGGAAATGCCAACCTGGGCCGGCCTTGAATTTCTCTGCATATTTTTTCAGCTGTTCCGGCGTGTCCTGCTCAGGATCGATGGATACCGAAACAAACTGCACAGGCTCGCCCGCATCTTTGAACAACCGGTAAGCCTTGGCAAAGGTGGCACTCAGTATTGGACAGATCGTGGTGCAGCTGGCATAGACGAAGTTCATAATGACCGGCTGCTCGCCATCCAGCAATTCCCGCAACCGGACCGGTTTCGCCTCGGCGTCGACGAGAACCAAGTCCGGCAGGGAATAGCTGCGCCGCACGACCTGATAACCGGCACCGGCCGATGGATCGGGAACCGCTGCCGCTGTCGCGCCCAATAGCGGCAGTGTAAACAGCACCCACAATACTGCGCGCTTGAGATTACCACTCAACATGATGCATGTCTCCCCAGATTCCATCTCCCACACAGGCACATAAACTCCGAGCGCCATTCGGCTTTATGGGCTCTTGGCAGTGGCGCCGGGCTGGAAACTCATTGCAACTTTGAGTCCCCAAAATTCTGCCGTCAAGCTGTTTTCGCCGATGTGGCCGTGAGCTGTCCAACGCCGTTTCGGACAATCGCAAGCATCGCTCTGATCTGGCGTCCATTTTTTTGTCAACGACAGGCTCAAGATCTAACTCTCGGCAGCGACGACAGCGAGACCGGAAGACTGAGAGATTGCGCAAAAGCCCCCGAACAGGCCAATTTGAACTCCTTATATATTTCAATATATTGAAATCTGAAAATCCGAGAGGAATTGACTTTTCATAAATTCTTAGCATCGGATCTTTTCTCTCGGGTTACAACGCCAGCGATCGTCCTCCACATCAACACCAATCGGGGAAAAGTATGTATCTCCTTCTCCCAACGTTACTGGGAAAGAAACCTCGGCTACAGGGCAATACCCCTCCTTGCCCGATAGAGGCCCAAAAAATAAAGTGCAGTGCCGAAGGCGGCTTGAGAGACGCGATCCTGATGCCTGCTGTCATCCTGACAGCGGTCACTTTACTGTGCGTTCTCAAGGAACAATTTCGGGTTCGGATGGATCGCGTTGATCTGGTTACACAACGGGGTCAAAGCCTCTGAACGTAGACCGACCTATTTCTCAAACCACCTGTCACCTGACAGTTTCTTTCATGTTTGCGGGCGGCGCAAATACGCCATGGCAGGTTAATTGACAAGTCAAAAGATCCAACATATTGGTTGCCCATCGAGGGTTGACCAAAATTGCACTCAACGGAAAACCCCTATTGCATTGAGGATTACAGCCCAATGGCGACCGTCTGCAAAACCCGCAAGAATCGCATTTTCGATGCCGTCGCCCCAATATCAACCGAGCAGTTCACCGGTCACCGGGCTTTTTCTCAATCACACAATCACCTCGCCCCTGTTCAGTGTCACATTAATCCGACAGCGTCAGCATTTTTTACATTAACCGCCTTACGCCAGAGCCAATATGGTTCGCGCACCACCCTGAAAAAAGCACGAAAGACTCGCTGTATCAATCCTAGGACAGCGCAAGAGCAGCAAAAATATACCCATTTCAAATCAGCAATATAATTCAATTTTTATTGGCGATGATAATACTTCTCGTCGGCATCGCTGTCGAATTGGTGTCAGCTTTTTTTACAATCTTCGTTACCCCATTACCAAGTGCTTATTTATCCGATTGGGACCCAGCCGTCCATGGATCGAAACACTTGCGCCGCACTAAAGCAACCCAATAACTTCAATCATATCCAACTGATATCATCATTGATATTGCTTGTAGGAATTCATCTCACCTGCATTAAACCCGGCCCTGCGTCGGAATTTTTTACAGCTTCCATATCTCCTTTCGTTTTCCGTTGTCAATCGGGAACCCAAGACGACCAAGCCCTCCCTGCGGCTCCTCCAGGAAAATAATCTGTTTCGCATTGAACTTTCTACGTCAACAGAAGAATTAACAAGATTTTTTCCCGTTTACTTGCTCCTGGCCCATCCTCTCTCTCTTCCCCTCTGGCACGGCCCATGCTCTTGCCTCATTCGTGGCGTCCTACGACACATTTCGCTGAAAACGGACACAGAGTGAAACAGTGGTGGTTGTTTCATCGCAATAAAAGGCGATTTCACCAAAGCGTGCTAACAAAGACGCCGCCCCGTAAAACTCTCGGGCGGCCACAGCCGGATTCCGACGCTGAACCAGAGGCACAAGGCGGGCGGTTTAGGAAGTCCCAAAGCCTGACAAAGCGTCTCCTCCCACTGCACGCGCCAGCCAATCGCACGCGACGCGCCCAAACAGTGTGGCCGGCAATACCGTTGAGGAGGGCGACGGGCATAGCGACGAGGCGCCGCCCAACTGCCGGCGAACCCGGCGAGGATCGTGCACCCCATCGAAGCAACGAACAAGAGGTTTAGGACCATGAGTAAATCAACACAGACGACCAATCTGCTGCGCCGCAGCATACGGCTGGCACTTGCCATGCCGTTGCTGGGAGGCTTTGCAGCAAACGACGCCCTGGCGGCGACGGTGAACCTCACCGTCAACGACGAGCTGGGCAACGCGGTGAGCGGCTTCCGCTACATCGTCGAGGAAGACGACACCTATCAGTCGCCCCCCGGCGTGCACGTCACCGACCCGCTGTCGGTGCAGCTGCACAACACCAAGGCCAAGGTGATCACGACCGGTGAGTCTCCGGCGAGCGAGGTTGGCACCACCAGCATCAGCTTCACCGAACAACCCGGCAAGAACTATTTCGTCTCCGTGCTGCCCTTCGACGGCGGCCATTCCATGGGCGGAAGCCAGGTCAAGCTGGACGCCACCGGCACCGCCACCGTCACGACCCAGGTCATCACCCACAACCTGCCGACTTCGCAGATTTCGGTACAGATCTTTCACGACCACCTGGCCATCGACAACTGGCCGAGCCTGCCCGCCGAGTCTCCGGCCGATCAGGCCAACGGCATGAACGCCACCCAGTTCACCATCAAGGTGTTCGACGCCGGGGGCGGCTGGGGTGCCATGGGTCCGGGACCGGTCCTGACAGACGCCTTCGGCAATCCCCTGGGCACCACGTACGACGGCTTCGGCAACGTCCTCACCCCGGGCAACGGCATCCTCCATCCGGACGCCAACGGCCTGTTGATCATCCAGAACCTGACCCCCGGCAAATACGGCATCGAAGTGGTACCGCCGGCCGGACAGGGCTGGGTGCAGACCAACACCATCGAAGGCACCAAGCAGATCGATGCCTGGGTCGCTGCCGGCAACTCGCCGTTCTTCGCCGAATTCGGTCCGGTCATGAACCACGCTCACTTCGGCTTCATCAAGGAATTCAGCCTGCTTCCCGGAGCTGGCGGCGCCACGGTAACCGGCCGCATCCTCAACGACCACTTCCAGCGTCCGCCTTCCCTGGCCGCCGCTCCCGGAGCGCCGTTCCCGGAATGCCGCATCGCCATCAACGACGCCGCCGGCCGCGGCATCTACCATGCCCGCTGCAATGCCGACAGCAGTTTCAGCATCCCCAACGTGCCGGCGGGTACGTACCAACTGGTGGCCTTCGACAGCAACCAGGACATGATCATTTCGTTCTTCACCCTGATCGTGAATCCGGGCGACGCCAGCGTGAACATGGGGGATCTGACCGCGCCGGCCTGGTTCCACACCTCCAAGCACACGGTGTTCCTGGACAACGGCGGTACCGCGGGCCCCAACTCCGCGGAGGATGGCAATGGCTTCAAGGATGCCGGCGAGATCGGCCTGCCGCTGATGAACGTCAACCTGCGCTTCCGTGACGGCCGCCTGTACCAGTTCGCGCCCACCGACCCCACCGGCGAGGTGGCCTTCAACGAAGTGTTTCCGTTCTTCCACTGGCTGGTGGCCGAGGTGGATTTCGCCCGCCACAAAGCCACGGGCCTGACCACCATCGCCGACGACGGCGGCCCGGTGGACCCTGCCTGGACCGGCGGCTTCCCCTACTTCGACGAACTGGTGCCGCAGCCGCAGTTCTGCACCACCTTCCTGGCGGCAGAAACCGGTTGCACCGTGGGTAGCGCGCTGAACAACCCCAACAGCGGCGACAACCGGTCCAAGACCGAGACCGGCCCGATCCTGACCTACGCCTTCCAGGGCTTCGCCGGCGAGACCAATGTCTTCGAATGGGGCAAGAAGCTGTACGAGGGCGAGGAAAACGGCGGCATCTCCGGCATCGTGTTCTATTCGGCCACCCGCGCCGAAGACGATCCCCAATACGGCACCGGCGACCCCTGGGAACCGGGCGTTCCCGATGTAACCGTCAACCTCTACAGCACCGTATTGTGCGGCACCAACCCCGGCGTAACCTGCGACGCGGACGAGCTGCACGAACTGAACGCCGACGACGGTTCGCTGGCCAAGATTCTGGTCAACACCGTGCAGACCGACAGCTGGGACGACTCCAAGCCCACCGGCTGCCAAGGTCCGGCCTTCAGCCTGACGGCGGGTGCCAACACCAATGTCATCGACTGCATGGACGGCCTGCGCAACTACGACCAGGTCCGCTTCGGCGTCTATAACGGCGCTTACGGCTTCATGGACTACTGCCCCACCGGCCTCGATCCCCTTACCGGAAGCTGCTTCCCGGATAGCAACGGCGATCCGGTGGCCAAGACGGCGATGATCCCCTGGGATTACATCGTCGAAGTGGTGCCGCCGGCCGGCTACGAGGTCGTCAAGGAAGAGGACAAGAACGTGGAACTGGGCGATGCCTGGGCACCGTCGCCGCAGCTGCTGCCGGCCCAGTGCGTGGGCGCGCCCCATTTGGTGCCGCCGTATCTGAGTCTGCACACGGACAGCGCCGGCGATTCGGTGGTGACCAACCCCATCGCTGCGCCTCACGCCGGCGAAACCCGGCCGCTCTGCGACCAGAAGCTGGTGCCGCTGAACGCGCTGCAAAACGCCGCCACCGACTTCCACATCTTCACCGATACCCCGAAGTCGGCGCGCGTGGTGGGCACCACCACCAACGACCTGATGGCGACCCTGGACCCGACCGCGCCGAGCGCCGGCGAGAAGCTGACCCCGGCCTGGGTGCCGATGTCGTTCCGCGACTCCACCGGCAAGGAAATCGTCCGCGTCTACTCCGACGAGTATGGTTCCTACGAGGCCCTGCTGCCCTCCACCTGGACCGCCAACACCCCCAACCCGTCGGGCTACACGCCCAACATGATGGCAGTGTGCGTGAACGATTCCGGCACGGTACCGAACCCGGACTTCCCGGCCGCCTCGTCGGTGCCGTTCCTGCAGGATCCGTTCTACGACAAGAACCACAGCACCACCTGCTTCACCTTCCAGTACATGCCGCAGTCGATCACCTATCTGGACACCCCGGTGGTGCCGCAGTCGGCCTTCGCCGGCCTGCCCCAGTACCCGGTGGATTGCGAGCAGCCCACCACCACCCCGGCGATCGCCAAGATCACCGTGGCAGGCAGCGCCAACGCCGGCCAGCCCGGCAACCAGGTGGTCCTGGATTCGGCGGGTATCCTGCCCGTTCCCAACCCCAACTTCGACGGGTTGGGACTCACCGGGCAGACCGCCAAGACCGTCAAGCGCAACTTCGGTTTCGGCGCCGCCAAGGGCACGGTGATCCTGACCAACCAGCGGACCGGTGGCACCAGGGTATTGAGCGAAGCCGCCCTGACCTGGAACACCAACCGGATCAGCTTCAACATTCCGACAGACTTGGCGAACGGCAAGTACGAAGTCCAGGTCAAGGCCGCGGGTACCGGCGGACGGACCTCGCCCACCGGCGTCACCCTGATCAGCGGAAACCAGCCCGGGCAACCGATCGTGCATGTCCTGCCCTCCGCCGTGGCCGGCGCCACGCCGATCCAAGATGCCATCGACGCCGCCGCTCCCGGCTCCATCCTGCTGGTGCACGCGGGCTACTACGACGAGTACCTGACCCTCACCAAGCCGGTGCAGATCGTCGGCCAGGGCGCCTATTCGACCTTCGTGTACGGCGGCAAGACCGCGCCGTTCAAGATGGTGAACTGGCGCACCCACTGGCAGGATGCGCTGGGCAACGGCGAGTTCGACCTGCTGCCCGGCCAGTCCGCCGATCCGGCGCTGACCTTCATCACCGAGGAAGGTGCGGCGGTGCACGTCATGGGGAATGCGGGCGGCGAGTTCACCACGGCACCCTCGCGCATCGACGGCCTGACCATCACTGGCGCCGACAACGGCGGCGGCATCCTGGTGCACGGTCATGCCACCGGGCAGCCCTGGGATGGAACGACGGGAATCAACCGTGACCGGCATCTGGATATCCTCAACAACCGGATCGCCTCCAACTCCGGCAACATGGCCGGCGGCATCCGCATCGGTTACGGCAACCTGGTCGATGCGGCCACCGGCAACTACACCGATGGCGACAATGACAACATCCGCATCCGCTGGAACCACATCGCCCAGAACGGCGCCATCGGCGTGGCGGTGGGCACCTCCACGGCGGGCGGCGGCATCGGCCTGTTCAAGGGTGCCGACGGCTACGCGGTTGCCGACAACTTCATCTGCGGCAACTTCGCCAACGGCCAGGGCGGCGGCATCGGCCATTCCGGCTTCAGCGACAACGGCCGCATCGAGCGCAACACCATACAGTTCAACCAGACCCTGGCCGGGGCCCTGGCGGTGTACGGCGGCGGCATCTCCATCAGCGGTCCTGCGCTGCTGGCCAGTGACACCGTCAGCGAAGGTGCCGGCTCGGTGGTGATCGACAGCAACCGTCTGCAGGGCAACCATGCCGGCGCCGGCGATGGCGGCGGCATCAGCCTCAAGGCGATCAACGGCGAGGATGTGCGCACCAACGTCGATCCCACCCTCTGGGACACGGTGAATGTGATCAACAACCTCATCGTCAACAACGTCGCGGCCTGGGCCGGTGGCGGCATCGCCCTGCAGGACGCCCTGCGGGTGAACATCGACCACAACACGGTGGCCAACAACGACAGCACGGCGACCGTGGGCCAGGCCTTCCCGGGCGCCAACCGCAACCTCAGCGATCCGCAGCCGGCCGGCATCGTCGCCCATCAGCACAGCCCGAACCTGGGTCAGCTGGCGAATGCGCCGAACGGCTTCTCGGCACCGCTGACCCTGGCCAACAACATCGTCTGGCACAACCGCTCCTTCCACTGGACCGCGGACCAGGACGGCGACCCGCTGACCGCCGACCCGGCACTGCTGCCTGATCTGTCGATCGCGGGCACCCTGCCGGTCTACGACGACTTCGGCGTGATCCCCGCCAGCCTCGGATCGCTGGCGCCGGTCAAGAACCTGGTCATGACCGGCACCCCGGAGGCCGATGCGGACGACGTGCAGACCCTCAGCTCGCCCTTCAACCGGGAATACGTCAACGGCGGCCGCAAGCTGAGCAACACCGGTGTGGTCCTGTCGCCGAAGTTCGCCACCGCGGCGGCCTTCGACGAGGCCGGCAACAACGTCAGCGTGGAATACGGTCCCTTGACCCAGATGCGGGAGACCTACAACGCCACCGCCAACACCCTGCCGTCGAACACCGCGGCACAGTGCACGGCGGCCACGCAGACGCTGATCGGCTGCACCTGGCGCGGCACCCGCGGCGACTACCACCTCAACACTCCAGTATCGCCAGCGGTGAATCCGGCAGTGGGGACGGCGGTTGGAATCGCGGGCGTCAGCGGGCTCAACCGCGACTACGACCGGAATAACCGTCCGCGGACCACTCCGGCCGGCCCCGACATCGGCGCCGACGAGCGTGGCGGCATCGCCAACCAGCGGCCGTAAGCAGTTCGTAGGGTGGGCAAACGTCTCTTCGTTTGCCCACCGAAAAAACGGTGGGCAGAAAGAGCCTGCCCACCCTACGGCTGGCTCCAAGAACCCCATCGAAGAGTTTATGAGGTAAACACCCATGAATAGCAGACCCATCCAGCTCCTCGGCGCGCCGCTGGCCCTGGCCATCGCCGCCGCCTTTCAGCCGGCCCAGGCCCTGGTCCACATCCAGTGCCCCGGTGACATCACCTACGTCGATCCCGTCAGCGGTGCGACCTTGCCTGGCAAGGACGCCATCCCGGATCCGTTTCTGGCCGACGGCGTGACGCCCAATCCGAGCTACGACCCCGACGTCAAGTGCTACCACGTCAGCGGCGGCGACGGCTACATCACCATGGGCGACCGCAGCGAGCAGTACATCCTCGGCTTCGGCAACCTGGCCGGCGTGCCGGAGGGCCAGGCCGCCGAGTACGGGCTGATGCGCGCCACCTACACCGCCCCCACCATCGAGCTGAAGCAGGGCCAGAAGGTCTACACCAACCTGAGCAACGTCGGCATGCTGCTGCGTCCGGATCTGTTCGATTCCCACTCGATCCACTTCCACGGCCAGCCCAACGCCTCCACCATCTTCGACGGCGAACCGGAGGCCGGCGCCTCCATCGCGCCGGGCTCCACCTTCACCTTCTTCTGGCACCCGACCGATCCCGGCACCTACATGTGGCACTGCCACGTGGAGGCCTCCGAGCACATGGCCATGGGCATGCTGGGCAACCTGTTCATCCACCCGGCGCAGGACGGCCAAACCATCGCCGGCCATAACAAGTTCGTCTACAACGACGTGGACGGCTCCACCGGCTTCGACGTGGAAGTCCCGATCCAGCTGGGTTCCTTCGACTCCCACTTCCACGCCGAGCACATCGCCATCCAGCCCCTGCCCTTCGCCGACCTCAAGGACGACTACGCGATGATCAACGGCCGCGGCTATCCCGACACGGTCGATGCCAACGGCCCGCCGGCACCGAGCGCGGTGACCGACGTCCACGCGGAAGTCACCACCACCCAGCCGCTGGGCTCGCTGATCAGCGCCACCGCCGGCCAGCGCATCCTGCTGCGGGTCTCCAACCTCAACGTCACCCGCGATTACACCGTCGCCGCCATGGGCCTGACCATGAAGGTGGTGGGGAAGGATGCCCGCATCCTGCGCGCCAACCAGGTCAGCGATCCGCTGGTGCCGCGCACCGGCGAGGCCGCCGCCAACCTGTACTACGAGACCAACTCGGTGACCATGGGCAGCGGCGAGACCTACGACATCCTCATCGACACCGCTGGGGTCGCGCCGGGCACCTACTACCTGTACACCACCAACCTCAATTATTTGAGCAACGGGCCCGAAGACTTCGGCGGCATGATGACCGAGATCCAGGTCCTGTAACCCCGGCCTCGGCAAGCGAAATCGGAGACGACACATGAACAAGCAAATCCATTTGAAATCCGCCGGCCGGATCCTGGCGCCCCTGGCGCTGGCGCTGACCGGCCTGGCCAGCCCGCAGGCACAGGCCGGCGCCAGCGTCGCCGGCATCAGCGGCCCCAGCTTCACCCTCACCGCCAAGGACATGTACCTGCCCACCCCCGATGGCGGCAGCGTCTACACCTGGGGCTACGACAGCGCCGGCGACTCCGTCCCGGTGCAGTACCCCGGCCCGACCCTGATCGTGAACCAGGGCGATGTGGTGACGGTGACCCTGAGCAACAACCTGACCCAGCCCACTTCCGTCGTGTTTCCGGGCCAGTCCGGCGTCACCGCCACCGGCGGCATCGCCGGCCTGCTCACCAAGGATGCGGACCGCGCCAGCTGCGGCGCCGCCGGCGCGGCTTGCAGAACGGTGACCTACAGCTTCACCGCCGGCAAGCCCGGCACCTATTTGTATCACAGCGGCACCCGCCCGGACCTGCAGGTGGAGATGGGGCTGGTGGGCGCGCTGATCGTGCGGCCGGCGGGCTATGACCCCAATGCGCCGCGGGCCTATGGTCACGCCGGCACCGCCTACGATCACGAATACATGGCCCTGCTTACCGAGATGGACACCCGCATCCACAACGAGGTGCGGCTGAAGAAATCCAACAACACCTTGTACAACAACATCGACACCCGGACCTACAAGCCGGTGTGGTGGTTCATCAACGGCCGCAACGGCCTGGACACGGTGCTGCCGGACAATTATCCGCTCAACCCCAACCAGCCCTATGGCTCCATCGTCCGCGCCCATCCCGGCGAGAAGGTGCTGTTCCGCCTGCTGAGCGCCGGCCGCGATCCACACCCCTTCCACAACCACGGCAACAACTTCTCGCTGCTGGCCAAGGACGGGCGGATGTTCGAGAGCAACCCCGGCGTGTCCGGTCCCGACCGCACCAGTTCCGGCTTCACCACCGAGGCCAATCCGGGCGAGACCTATGACCTGCTGTTCACCTGGACCGGCGCCGGCATGGGCTGGGACATGTACGGCTACACCAACGCCACCCAGCCGGCCTATTGCGATGCCGGCGGCAATGCAACGGCGGCCTATCCGGCGGACAGGATGACCCAGACCGCGGCGGACCGCTGCAAGCCCATTCCGGTCACCCTGCCGGAATTGCAGGACCTGACCTTCGGGCCGTTCTACAGCGGCAGCCCCTACCTTGGTTCGGCCGGCTCCCTGCCGCCGGGCGAGGGCGGCTTCAACGCCAACAACGGTTTCTTCTTCATGTGGCACTCCCACAGCGAGCGGGAGCTGATCAACTTCAACATCTTCCCCGGGGGGATGCTCACCTTCCTGATCGTCGAACCGCCAGGAGTCGCGATTCCGTAAGGAGAGGTCTGCCCCACCCCGGGGCAGCCGTAGGGTGGGCAAACGGCTCTTTGGTTTGCCCACCGGAAAGACGTTGGGCAGATGGAGCCTGCCCAACCTACGAGTCTGCGATCCGCCCGATTAATGCGAAAGAATCCATGATGAGGTTATCTCCATGAAAACCAACATGAAAACTAAACTCCTGGCGAGCGCCGTGGCCCTGGCCTGCGGCCCCGCGGTGGGAGCCGAATACTGGCTGTGCGCCGGTAGCTTCAACAAGACCATGCCCGATGCCAGCTCGGTGACGATGTGGGGTTATGCCGATGTCACGGCTATCGCAGGGCATACCTGCCCGGCCAACGGCTCGGCCAGCTACACCTCGCCGGGTCCACGCCTGACCGTGGCACCGGCCGACACCAGCCTGACCGTGCATCTGACCAACAACCTGAGCCAGGAGACCTCCCTGGTCATTCCCGGTCAGACCGAAACCGCGATGGCGCCGGTCAAGCACACCACCGGCCCCTTCACCGGCCGCGTGCGCTCCTTCACCCACGAGGCGGCCGCCGGCGGCACGGCGGATTACATCTGGAACAGCCTGCGTCCCGGCAGCTACGCCTACCAGACCGGTACCCATCCCCAGGTGCAGGTGCAAATGGGCCTGTTCGGCGCGCTGACCCAAGACGTGGCAGCAAACACGGCTTACACCGGTGTGCCCTACACCACCGAGGTGATGCAGTTCTACAGCGAGATCGACCCGGCCCTGCACGCGGCGGTGGCCGGCGGCACCTACGGCACCACCATGACCAGCACCATCGGCTATGACCCGAAGTGGTTCCTGGTCAACGGCAACGTGTTCGTCGATCCGTCCCCGGCGGCACCAACCCCCATCGTCGCCGGCAACGTCGGCGAGACCACGCTGATCCGCTTCTTCAACATGGGCCTGCGCAGCCACACCATGGTGCTGCAGGGCGCCGACATGAAGCTGGTGGCCGAGGATGGCCATGTGGTCCCGACACGCCACGATCAGTACTCCCTCATGGTGGCCGCCGGCAAGACCCACGACGCGCTGTTCACCCCCGCCGCTCCCGGCACCCTGCCGCTGTACGACCGCCAGCACAACCTGACCACCTCCACCGGCACCGCCAAGAAGACCGGCGGCCTGATGAGCTTCCTCCAGGTGGGCGGGGCCAGCCCGAACCCGGTGGGGGTGGCGGATCCGTACAGCACCGACGAGGACGTGGCGTTGAGTGTCGCGGCCCCCGGTGTGCTCGGCAACGACACCGATCCACAGTCTGATCCTCTGACTGCGCAGCTGGTCTCAGGTCCGGCCCACGGTACGCTGGCGCTGAATGCCAACGGCAGCTTCAGCTACACCCCGGCGGCCGACTACAACGGGCCGGACGGCTTCGTCTACAAGGCTTCCGACGGCACCAATCTGAGCGGCGACACCGCGGTCTCCATCACGGTGAATCCGGTGAACGATGCCCCAGTGGCGCAGCCGGATACGGCGACGGTGGACGAGGGCGGCACGGTCAACATCGCCGTCCTCGCCAACGACAGCGACGTCGATGCCGGCACCGTGCTGACGCCGGCTATCGACACGGCGCCGGTCAACGGCACGGCCACGCTCAATCCCGACGGAACCGTGACCTATGTCCACGACGGCGGCGAGACCACCTCGGACAGCTTCACCTACCACGTGACCGACAGTGCCCTCAACAGCGCCACGGTGACGGTCTCGGTGACGGTGACACCGGTCAACGATGCCCCGGTCGCCGTCAACGACGGCCCATACGTTACCCCGGTGAGCACGGTTCTCAACGTGGTGGCCCCAGGCCTGCTCGCCAATGACAGTGACGTGGACGGCCCGAGCATGAGTGCCCAGGCGGTCAGCCAGCCGGCCCACGGGACGGTAGTGGTGAACGCCGATGGGTCCTTCGGCTACACGCCGACCGCTGGCTACGCAGGTCCCGATAGCTTCACCTACCAGGTGAACGATGGCGCCGCCAGCAACAACCTGAGCAACGTGGCGACGGTGAGCATCGACGTCCAGGGTGTCACCAACACCCCGCCGGTGGCAGTCAATGACACCAGCTTCCTGTACCGGCAGAACGTCCTGCGCACTGTCAACTACGCCGGTCCGCTGGGTCTCGGGGTACTGGCCAACGACAGCGACGGCGAGAACCAGCCGCTCAGCGCCCAGGTGGTGACCAATCCGGCCTCCGGAACGCTGGTGATGAACTCCAACGGCTCCTTCACCTACCTCCGCAACGGCACGGGTAACGCGGCCTTCACCTACCGCGCCAACGACGGCCAGGGCGTCAACAACCTCAGCAACACCGCGACGGTGACCATGCGCACTGACGCCGCCCCGACCGCCATCGGTGACAACTGCGCCTATGACGTCAGCGCCCAGACGGTGACCCAGCCGGCTCGCTGCAGCGTCAACGCGGCCAAGGTGGTGACGGTGAACGTGGCACTGAATGACACCGACGCCAACACCACCACCAATGTCCCGACCGACGGCGTGGGCGATGCGGTGGTGCCGGGAACGGCGGTAATGACCGCGGCCGGTACCGGGGTGAATGTCGCGGCGAGTGCCTGTCAGGCGGCCATCGGTGCGGCTCCGGGTGCCCGCGGCACCATCGTCAACAACTGCGACGGCACCTTCACGGTGACGATCGCAGCCGCCAACAACAGCAACAGCGTCAGCTACAGCTACCGCATCAGCGACGACCTCGGCGCGCAGTCCGGCGTCCGCGGCAATACGCTGACCGTGCAGCCGTGAGGTTTGGCTAGAGCGTAGCGACAGTGGCGGAACCCGTCCGTGGTTCCGCCCTACACAAGTCGATGGAACAAGAAAGGTGAAGGGAATTCCTTCACGCCAAGACTCAGGTGGACCGGGTGATCCGGTCCACCCCGTCTTTCGGTCTGCGTCGTCGCCGACGTCGCAACCCCAAAGATGGCAGGACAGCGCGAAACCGCGCCCCGGCCTGTGCCTGAATCGTTCGGATAGGAGAAAGTCATGAATCTATACGTCACCCGCGCCGTAGCCCTGGCCCTCCTGAGCCTCAGCGGCAGCCTGGCCCGCGCCGGACAGATCGACCCGGAACTGCAGGCTCAGCTGAAGAGCCTCGAGCCGGACCAAAAGGTGGACATCATCGTCACCCTCGACACCCAGGCCGACGTCAACTCCATCACCGATAGCGACCGCCACCTCCGGCGCGCCCGCCTGGTCGACCGCCTGCAGCGCCATTCCAAACGCCAGCAGAAATCGCTGCTGCGCTTTCTGACCCACCGCGCCGAGCGGGTCCAGCCACTGTGGATCATCAACGGCGCCGCCGCCAGCGTGGCGGCGGCCTGGATCCCGAAACTGGCGAAGCTGCCGGGAGTCGCCAGAATCCATCCGAACGCCACCCTGGGCCTGCCCGCCCCGGTCGGCGACAGCGCCGCACCGCCGCAGTGGAACCTCACTGCGGTACATGCCACGGATCTGTGGAACCTCGGCCATGTCGGCCAGGGCATAGTGCTGGCCAACATGGACACCGGCGTCGACCTGGCCCATCCGGACCTGGCCGGCAGCTACCGCGGGGGCAGCAATAGCTGGTACGACCCCCACAGCCAGCACGCCACACCGACCGATTATTCGGGCGCCGTCAGCGGCCACGGGACCCAGACCATGGGCCTGATGGTGGGCGGCGACGCCGGCGGCAGTTTCGTCGGCGTCGCCCCCGGCGCCCGGTGGATCGCGGTCAAGGTCTTCAACGACGCCGGAACCGCGCAGGAAAGCGATTTCCACATGGGCT
>Ga0233425_10002143_pt1 | contig 40155 bp, 45 predicted proteins | sample Watercolumn_Towu_2_FD_181712 | JGI IMG/M metagenome (GOLD analysis project Ga0233425, IMG submission 181712) | Freshwater microbial communities from Lake Towuti, South Sulawesi, Indonesia - Watercolumn_Towuti2014_140_MG | ecosystem: Environmental > Aquatic > Freshwater > Lake | place...
CCATCCTGATTGTCGCGCGCCTCTCACCCAGATTGTCGCGCCATAGCAAGGACAAAATCAGTTGCCGAAGGTCGTCAGCGGTGTAACATTCCGCGACGGCATCGAAGTCGCAAGCGATGAAAAGTCCGCCGCATGATTCACGCCGTCACCGAAAATCCAGCATAGCTCTAATTGGCGTTGCCAGCGTCGATTTTATCCGGGGGGATATACCCCCAAAGGGGATCGATCAGACCGCCGCGTCGGATGTCGCCGACGATATTGGCGATGTGCTTGCCGTCGATCGCCCAGGCATTGTCGCGCAGCCAGGCCATCCACTCGCCGAAAGAGCGAAACTCTAACGAAACTTCCATTCGCGTCGCATCGGTCGCTGGCGCGGCTAAATTCATGACCCCTCCTCGACGAACCTTGCCGACGCCGAAGCGAGCCTCTGCGAGGCTTGCGCGGTCAGGCGCGTGTGATCGCATTCGTTTAGATCGCGCCGCCCGGGTGAGGTTTGGTTGCGATCAGATATTGCGCCCAAGCGAACTTATACCAAACGGCATAGGTAAGTTCGACAGAGTTATTATCCGTCCTGCCATGCGCCATCAGCTGATCGGCGAGAAAGTCGAACCACACGCGGCCGGCCGTGTTGATTTGCAGCCCGGCCGCCTGCAGACCTTCTGCTATTTCGAACATGGGCCATGCTTCGATGTGGGTTTTGTCGTCGAAGAAGTTGGTCGTCATAACATTGACCCCGCGTTCCTGCAGCACCGTCAACGAAGGCATTTTTTTCGAGACTGGATGGGGCCATTCCACATAGACGCTGCCCCCCGGTTTAAGTCGCGCGCCGAAGAATTGAAGCGCTCGCGCTGGATTCGATAAATGTTCGATGAAGTGGGAGCATATGATCGAGTCGAACAGCATGCCGCCGAAATTCGGCAGGGTCTGCTCGAAATTCCCGATTTCATAATCCTCGTAGAGATCGAAACGTTCGCCAACTTCGAGGGAAACGGCGTACATGCGCATATCGGGGCGCGCTACGAAAGGCCATTTCTTGAAAATCGCCAATCCGCCGTCTCCGGCGCCGAGATCGAGGATGTGCGCGTCGACGCATGCGTTGCGCAGGAAGACCGAGCGAGGGATGACGGCGTTCACATATTGGGCGAGAAGCGTCCGGTCCCAGCGCTCTTCGATGGGATTCGTGGCGAAAGCCACAACACGTTCTTTCAGCTCGCCGAGCGAAAGATTGTCATAAGGGGCGCCAATGTCGATCGGCATTCTCGGGCATCCTGTTCAATGCGTCCTGACCCGTCGATGAGCGCCGACGTCAAGCCTTGTTCCTACAGCGAGCGGCCAATTGCAAAGGACGCCAGCGAAGACATGGTCAGGCATCGCCGAACGCCTCCTTGTCCGCGATACTATCGATAGCCGCAACTTCTGGTACATTGTCCGCCGGCATCCGATCGGCAGCGCTCTCGTAGGCGTTGCCGGCCGCGTCCAGCTGTCTAGCGCGATTCGTTCAAAACTCAGCGTCGTCAACGTCCGTCGCTTCGAGCCTAGTTGGGCGCTCCCCGGCGACAGGCGCTCGTCCGTCTATAATACTTGTGTAATTTCAGTTACTTGCATTTGCTTCTGGCGGAGACGGTGGGATTCGAACCCACGATAGGGTTTCCCCTATAACGATTTAGCAAACCGTCGCCTTCAGCCTCTCGGCCACGTCTCCGGCGTTCCCCGGTTTTCGGGGGAACGGCGCACGACATATGGCAAAGGTCCGGCGGGATGGCAAGCGAAGCGCCCTAGGCGGCGCTTCGGCGGCGGCGCGCATCGCCGGGATCGGCGCCATGCGCCCGCCATATCTTTTCGATAGTATTTGCACAGTCGACGGTTCGCCGTCGCAAGCGAACGCCCCGACCTCGGATGTAAAGGCGGGGCGTTTTCGTTGGACCGGCGCACGCTGGCCGTCGCCAAGCAGAAAGGCGGGCCGCGAAGGACCCGCCTGGAGTTGGCCGCAGGCGACCGCTGCTTGGAAGCGGCGCCCGCGGCGCGACGCACGATCTGAGTGCGCATTCTTCTTGGCAGAGCCGGCTCTTGGCGGATTTGCTGCACTATGTCTCGATTGTTGCCCGCGCCGCCTTTGATCGAAATCGCCGCGTCGCGCGCGAGCGCGATTACTCGACGCAGCGCGCCTGCGCGCCCGTGCGAAGATCCTTGAGTTGAGCGGTGACGCGTTCGCCGTCGTCGAGACGGAGGCTGACGATATTGTTGTAAAATCCCCAGCGGTAGTCGGTTTTCATCGGATACGACCGACCAGCGGAGACATAGAAGCAATAGGTGCTGTATTGCGGATTGGCGCGCAGTGAAATCGAACAATGAATCGAATAGCGCAGCGGCGTGCAGGTCAAGGCCACGTCTTTCGACGGCAGCATGAAATTATTGGCGCTCATCGCCCCGGCGGCGGCCGGTCCCGCCGTAATGCTCAGGGCCGCGCAAACCGCCGCGGTCACGGACATTTTTCGCATGTAAGGCCTCCAGGAAGATGCGCGACCCGACATAGGCCCGCGACAGTCGCTCGCTCGGTCGAGCGCGCGCAAGCGTTGCGCTGAAAACCGATTCAGCTCCTCCCCGACGTTTCGAACAAGACGTCGCCGCGCTCGAGATTCGCACGCCGGCGGCGCGGTGCTGCCAGCCTGCTTGAATTATGCTAAAATCGCTCTTGGCGCGCCTCGCGCCGGGCAAGTCAGCCCGAGGAGGCGACGATGAAAAATGCGTTGTGTTCTTGCGTCCCGCCGCCGGTCGGGTGGAGCGTCAACCGGCGAACCCATCCTGCGATCGCTCAAGCGATTTTCGCTGTGTCCAGCGACGCACGAAGTCCCGAAGCGATTTGGGAGACGCCGACGCCGGACGAATGGCGAAAGATTTCCGAACTCGTGGCCGAATATGTCGAAGACGGCGATTTCGCCTTCGACAATGGCAAATTCGCCTGGGGACCGTTCGAAACTCTTCGCCTATGGCCGATGCGGCGCGATGGTTGAGTAGGCGCCAGTCGCTGGCGATCAGTAAGGCGGGAACATCGGCGGCGGCGGGAAGGGTCGCGGCATGAAGCCATTGAGCTCCCGCGCGAATTGCCGCTGGCGCGGGGGCTGAGCGCGTGGCTGCCCATGCGCGTTCCCAATAATTTCGCCGCTCTCGGTGACGACGATCCAGCGGCCGGCGCGCTCCTTGATCGCGATGACGCGGCCGACGCCGGGCACGACTTCGCCGGGCTCGACGCCGATCATGCCGCTGTCGGATTCGATCAGCGCGGCGCCCTGAAATACGTCGCGCACTCTGTAGCCGCTCACCACTTTCGGGGCCGGCGCGATCGAGTGGACGGGCGTCATGTCGATCTTGGAGCTCTCCAACTTGGCGCTTTCGCTCTTGGCGGCGCGAGCGACTTTCGCATCTGGATTTTCGGAAGGACGCTGCGCGGAGGGGGCGGCTTCCGACGCGCCGACGGCGGCCTTGTCCTGCGCAGGCGGCGGCGCGCTCGCGGCCTGGGCGCTGAGCCGGTCGGCCTGTTGCCGTTTCTCCACGACGTCGAGTTTCGCGCGCAACTCCTGCACTTCGCCCTGGAGAGAAGCGATTCGATTTTTCGTCGCTTCGTCCAGCGCCGGGGTCGCTGCCTGGGGCGACCCCGCCTCGACCTTTTCGGTCGCCGGCTGTTTGGGACCGTCGGCGGGATAAAAATGCGTGGCGGCTACTCCAGCCAGACCGATCACAGCCGCGATCAGGCCATAGCGGAGCGGCCGACGCTGACGCCGATCAATCACGATTTCAACCGGCACTTTCGCCGGCGCGCGGCTCCCTTTCGGCTGCGGCGGCTCCGGCGGAATAATGAGGTCGTTCATATGCGAATCCTGCCTTCGGAAACGAACGAAATCGCAAGCTGCGCCTCAATCGCGGCGAAATGTCGTCATTCCTCGCCGCCGTGCGGCGAGCGGCGCGGCCCTGCATCGCCTGGCGACTATTTTACCGGATAGGGGGCGGGCCTGGCGAGCGGCGGCGGACCCGGCGACGCCGTGATCACCGTCAGGAGTCGCTCCATGAAGCAGTGCGAATCATATGGCTCGACGCCCCGGTTGCAATCTGGATCGGGAATATAGAGCGGGGGCTGTAGCTTGTCGGAAAGGGCGGTGCAGACAGGGTCCGTATAGGGGCTTCCGACATTGTCCAACACGATCGGGTGGCCGCATTGGTCGAGGGCCGGGGGCGGCGCCGCGCCTGCCGGCGCCGGCGCGGGGATCGCCTGCCTCTGCTTCGCCTCGGCGGCGCCGGACAGCGCGGCCGCGACGAGAATGGCGGCAAGCGCGCCGCTCTTGAGGCCGATCCACGCGCCTTGAAGCTCAAGACTTCCGACGCGCCCGGCCGAGGCCCCAGGGCGCGCGTGGTTCAGCGGGATGCTCATGACGCTCCTCTCGACATCGCGCGCCGATCAGGTCGGCGGCGCCGTTCTCGCTCAGCCATTATAGCCGACATTCGGCCGCGCCTCGCCAAGATCGGGACTCTCGTCGGCAGAATTTTGCGGCGCCGCCGAAAGCGCGTCCGCCACGGGAGCGTCGTCCCGCGCCTCTGTGGCGCGGCTGCCACAGTCGCTCAGAAACCGCGCTCGGACCGGCTAAAAAACAGTCATATCCTTTGACTGTGTGACGGGTTTCTTTCTACCAACTTGGCCACAGGCGAATCTCGCCGCGCGCTCGAATTGAAAACTCATTAAGGAGGAAGGTACATGAAAAAGGCAATCCTTGCTGCCTCGGCCTTAGCGCTGATAGCCGGATCGGCGATGGCCGCCGACCTTCCGTCTTATAAGGCGCCCCCGCCGCCGCCGCCGCCGCCGCTCATCACCTGGACGGGCCTCTATGGCGGTTTGAACTTCGGCGTCGGCTTTTACGCCAACAATTCGTCGAACGCGTGGGGCGCCGGCTTTAACAATCACGGCGGCAGCCGCGCCGGCGTCGTCGGCGGCGGTCAGATCGGCTATAATTACCAGGTCACGCCGATGTTCCTCGTGGGCGTCGAGACCGACTTCCAGGGCACGAGCATCGGTTCGGGCGCCGGCGGCAATACCTTCAACTGGTTCTTCGGCCTGCCGCCGGTGACGACGGCGACGCTGAACTGGTTCGGCACGGTTCGCGGCCGCGCCGGCCTCACGCTGCTCAATTCAAAGGTGCTGATCTACGGCACGGGCGGCTTCGCCTATGGCGAGGTGCAGCGCAACGGCTGGTGGAACCAGAACAGCGCCGTGCAGACTGGCTGGACAGTCGGCGGCGGCGGCGAGTGGATGGTTATTCCGAACTGGTCGCTCAAGCTAGAATATCTCTACACGCAGATCAGCGGCAACGGGAATAACAACGGCGGCTGGTTCTTCAACCCTGGCTGGGGCCTCAACAGCACCAACAATCGCACGCGCTTCCACACGATCCGCGCCGGCGTGAACTATCACTTCAGCTTCGGCGCTCCGGCCCCGGTGCTCGCGAAATATTGATCGATCGTTCGAACAGCACTGATCGAAGGAAAGCCCGGTCCGACGGCCGGGCTTTTCTTTTGCACCGGACGCAGCGGCGCGGCGCCAACGCAGGGACTCGAAATCACGCCCTGCAGTTCAACATTTTGTCAAACGGCTTCAACTCGGCCCTTGTTCTCATGAAAATCACTAGTTTGAGTGAATTTCTTCGCTGACGCCGCGAATGGCTCTTGTCGACTCCTTTCGATACTATCGCCTCGGGTTGAGTACTCGGGGCGTCGGCGCGGAGGATTATCGAATGAAGACGCTGATTGCTTCCCGCATAATCCTGACGAGCCTGCTCCTGACCGGCCCGGGCGCTTATTCAGCCAGCGCCGACGAAGTCATTGGCGCCACGACGCCACAATCCGCGCCGCCTCGGATTTGGACGGGCTTTTACGCAGGACTGAATGCTGGAGGTTTCTGGAACAACACTTACGATCCGGCGTCCATCGACTGGTCTCGACTGGCGACGCCAGGCGGCTTCAACTATTCGTCGAGCTTTGCGACGGTTCCTCAGAGGGGAATCGCATGGAACAATGGCGTCGGCTTCATTGGCGGCGGCCAGTTGGGGTACAGTTTGCAGCTCACGGATAGAATTGTGGTTGGCGTTGAAACCGACATTCAAGGATTTGCCGGCGGACGTAACAGCTGGAGCATGGGCGGGCTGACAAACTCGCAATTCGGCAATGGACCAAGCTTCGCGGGTTCCGTTCGTGGAAGCGCTGGATATCTTGTAGAGCCCAACGTTCAGATTTACGGAACGGCCGGGCCTGCGTTCGGCGGCCGAAAATAACATTAGCGAGTCGTTGGCGCCTGTCCTTTCGAAAATGACAGAAGCCGAGCGTCCCGGACATGCTGTCCGACGAGCGGCGCAAATCAATCGAAGATTTCCACGCGGCGCTCAAAATCCAAGAAGAGCATGAGCAAACTTCGAAGCGCATGTGCGAAGTCGCACTGCGGCGTCTCGTTATTCTTGCTACTACGCCTTCACCGATCAGCCGAAGGAGATAGCCATGTCGAGTTACTTTGATTGGGAGGTCGCTCAGGAGTCGACGCGCAGGCAGCTTCGCGTTTCTATTTTAACACTGGCCGCCATGGCGACAGCCTCATTGGCGATCGGCTTTCTCGCGTGAAGCGACCGCACATCGCGGCAACGTCGCATCGACATTGTTCGGAACTCAAAATTCGTCAGCAGTTCCTTCGAATTTTCTCGAATTTTTTTTTTTGAACTGGTGCCGGTTGCAGGATTCGAACCCGCGACCTACTGATTACAAATCAGTTGCTCTACCAGCTGAGCTAAACCGGCCCTAGGGTCAATTGAGGCGCGTCGCGCGACCTCTCTATGCGTCCAAGCCGGCGCGAAGGTCAATCCCGTGCACTGACCCTTCATCCCAGTCGCGTCGTCACGACGCTCAAGGCGGCGGCGCAGGCGTTCGATACGTTGAGGTTCTTGATCGGTCCCGGCAGATCGAGCCGCGCGACGGCGTCGCAGCGTTCGCGAGTGAGGCGGCGCAACCCCTTGCCCTCGGCGCCGAGCGCCAACACAAGCGGTCTCGACAGCGCGACGGTGGAGAGCGATTCGGCGCCTTCAGAATCGAGTCCGATGCGGGCGTAGCCGCGCTCGGCGAATTCGTCGAGGGCGCGCGCCAGATTGACCACCGAGACGATCGTCACGAATTCCAAGGCGCCCGACGCCGCCTTGGCCAGCGCGCCGGAAAATTCCGGACTGTGACGCTCGGTGACGATCACCGCGTCGACATTGAAGGCGCAGGCCGTGCGCAGAATCGCGCCGACATTGTGCGGATCGGTGATCTGGTCGAGCGCTAGAACGATGCCGCTGTTGCTGACGATGTCGGAAATATCCGCTTCGGGCAGCGGGCGCGCTTCGAGCATCAGACCCTGATGCACCGCATCGGCGCCGAGGCGGCGCTCGAGATCGCGCGCGTCGACGGGGCGCGGCTCGAGACCCGCCGCGCCGGCGAGATCCTTGATGCGCGGCAGCGCTGTCTCGGTTGCGTAAAGCGCCAGCAGCTTGCGCCGGCGCGCCGTCAGCGCGGCGCGCACCGGATGCGCGCCATAGAGCGCGACGAGGTCGGGCGAGGCGGGGCGGAACGGACCGCGCGCGTCCGACGGCGGGGCAGGGGCGTGGCGGCGCTTCTCGGGCGCGCCGCGGTCTCTGGGCGGCGATCGGCGGGTCATCTCAGCGCGGCCGTCTTGACCCACCACGCCGGATGCTGGGCGCGAATGACGTGGGCCGCGCGCACGGCGTCGCGCCGCGTCGCAAACAGCGCGAAACAGGTCGCGCCGGAGCCCGACATGCGCGCCAGCCTGCAGCCGCGCGCGGCGCGCAGAATCGCGAGCGCGCCGACGATCACCGGCGCCTGCAGGCAGGCGGCGTCTTCGAGATCGTTGCGGCATATTGCAAGCGCGGCGAGAAGCTGCGCTGCGTTGGGCTGGGGTGCGATCTCCACATGCGCGGCGCCGCCCCGCGCAGCGCCTGGCTGCAATCCGAGCGCGGCGAAGACCGGCGCCGTCGCGACCGGAACGCCGGGATTGATCAAAACCGCGGGCAGCGGCGGAAGATTGATCGGCGCGCCGAGACTTTCGCCGGCGCCGCGCATCATTCGCGCCCGGGGCTCAAGGCAGACCGGCACGTCCGAGCCGACAGAGCGCGCCGCGTCGCGAAGGCGCGGGTCGTCGAGCGCAAGATCGTTCGCTTTAGCCAGAAGGCGCAGCGCGGCGGCGGCGTCCGAGGAGCCGCCGCCGATGCCGGCCGCCACGGGCAGACGCTTCTCCAGGCGAAATCGCCCCAGCCGCAGCCCCTTTACGTCTTCGGCGAGCCGGCGCGCGGCGCGGAGCACCAGATTGTCGTCGCCGGCGCCGGCGCCGGAAGCGGTCGGTCCCGAAATATCGAGCGACAGCGGTTCGCCCGGCGTGAGAGACAGCGTGTCGCCCGCGCCGGAAAAGGCGACGAGGCTTTCGAGGTCGTGATAGCCGTCCCGCCGGCGGCCGCGCACATGAAGCGTGAGATTGATTTTCGCGGGGGCGCGCGTCGTCAGCATCGAACCCCGGCCTCCGCATATGGGGAAATTGCGGAGCCTCTCAAATTGGAGCGGGCGAAGGGATTCGAACCCTCGACCCCAACCTTGGCAAGGTTGTGCTCTACCCCTGAGCTACACCCGCATCCGTCGCGCTGGTAAAGCCTGTCGCCGAACCGTCGCGGGCGTCGTTATGCCGGAAACGACTTTGCTTTGCAACTGGGCGATGGGCCCGCGTGCGACGATAGGGCTAAACGCCCGTCGCGCAGTGCGTCGCCGGATTGCGCGCCCCGCCTTCCGACAACGGCAGCCCCGCCCAGGAGGCTATTTGCATTCCTGCACGGCGCGGGAGAGCGCTTCCGACAAGCCCTTGAGCGAATAGCTGTCGGTGGTGGTCGTGCCTTTTGACGAAGAGGCCTTCACGATGAGCTTTGAGCCGCCGCGCAGGGCGCCGACAAATTCCCGCTCGTGCGCCTGATCCTTGACCCAGGCGTTGGTGCCCTTGGTGATCAACTCGTAACTGTCGCCGTCGATGTCGGCGACTGCGGACGAGCCGTCCTTGGTCGGATAACCCAGATTGATCGCGACCTCGTTGTGAATATTCTCGGCCGGCCGCGTCGAGATAAAAATATAGGCGGCGGAATCCTTGAGTTTCGCCTTCGGCGTGCGTTCCTTGGGCTGTCCGAGCGCGTAGCAGGTTCGGTTGCGCCCGCTCTGGGCGGCGTAGGCGCCCCATTCTCCGAAGCTGCCAAGCTGCTCCGGTTTTTCCGAGCCTTTGTCGAATGAGGCCTTCTCTGTCTTTTCGCTTTTCGCGTCGCTCTTGGCCGGCTTGCGCTTCGCGGCGGCCTTTGCGCCGGCGTCTTCAGCCGGCGCTTCTTCTCCCGGCTTGGGCTTCGCTTCCGCCGTACTGGCGGCGAGGGCCGCGGCCAGCGCGGCCGCGGCGAGAGTGACGAAGAATCTGGAGCGCGGAGATTTTCTATGCATAGGCCGGGAGACTAGCGGCGGCGGCAGGCGCGAACAAGAGCTTCAGCGCGATTGCTGCTCTTCGCCAGGATAGAAACTAATCCGCTTTCCGGGCCGCCATCAGATAATTGACATCTGTGTCGTGGCTCTTGCGCCACCGTCTGGTCAGTGGCTGGAAACTCATCCCGGCCCGGTCGATTTCCCGCATGCCGCCCTGGCGCAGCCAGGACGAAAGTTCGTCCGGGCGGATGAATTTATCGTGATTATGCGTGCCTTTGGGCACCCAGCCGATCACATATTCGGCGGCGACGATGGCCAGCAGATAGCTCTTCATCGTCCGGTCGATCGTCGCCAGGAAGAGGAGGCCGCCGGGTTTCAGCAGGCGCCCCAGCATGGCGACGAATTCGCGTGGGCCTTCGACATGTTCGATGACTTCGAGCGCCGCCACCGCGTCGAACTGCTCGCCGGCCGAGACGAGGTCTTCGGCGGTGAGATTGCGATAGTCGATGTCCAGTCCGGATTTTTCGGCATGCCTCTTGGCGATGGCGATATTGTTGGGCGCCGGATCGACCCCCGTGACCTGCGCGCCGAGCTGCGCCAGAGATTCGCTCAATATGCCGCCGCCGCAGCCGATGTCGGCGATGCGCACGCCAGCGAGCGGCAGGTCTCCGGGCGCGTTCAGCGCGCCGGCGTCATGCCTGATGAAGCGGCGCACGTGATCGCGGATATAGGCCACTCGAACGGGGTTGATCTCGTGGAGAATCCCCATCTTGCCGCTTCTGTCCCACCAGAGTTCGGCCAAGCGGTTGAAGCGCGCGACGTCTTCTGGATCGACGCTGGCGGAGTGGGGCGATGACAACAGAACCTCCGCTTGTTCGGATGCAAGAGCGCCATCGGCGCTATTCTGACTTTGCTCGACTAAGCCGGCTCGAGGGCGTGAACCAATGTTTTCGCCACGTCATCGATCGGTTTGTTGGCAGCCTCGAAGATCGCCAAGTCGGCGATCTCGCTCGGCGATTGTCTGCCTCGCGCATCCGGCATCACCGCCAGCACCTTTTTCCCCAGCGCTTTCGCCGCGCCCGCCTCGAAAAACGCGGCGTTCGCATGAGCGGTTCCGGTCTCGGGAACGACGAGGATCAGAATGTCGGACGCTTCGATTTCATTGCGAAGGCGGGCCAACAGATCGAGGCCGGGCGGCGTGTCGCGCGCAGGATCGAACACGCGGACCCCGTCCCGTTCGATGCTCTCGCGCAACGCGCTCGCAAAGACTGCATCTTTCGAATTATACGACAAGAAGGCTTTCACTACTCGCTCTCCGATCGGATGCGCTGCGCCAGCTGGCTTATGTAATCATCGAAGTCATCGAGGGCAACGAGATTTGTCGCGCCGAGGAACGCCATTCCGCCATGATTTTTCTCGATTTCCTCGATGGTTACGCCATAGGTGACGCCAACGAAGCGTTTGCCGAGCGCCCAAGCCGCGGCGATCTCCGCCCAAACCCAATTGCGTTCGACTGACCAAGGCGTCGGCAGCGCAACCAATTCACGGCATTCCCGCGTGCCCTCCAACATGCGTTCGGCGATGCGATCGCCGATTTCGATGTCAAAAATATCGATAAAAGGCGATCCTCCCGCATCGGCGACAAGGCGCGCCATTTATCGCGCGATCCATCGGTCATGCCAACCATGAGAGATGAAAATCCTGTACGCCAAAAATACTCTCCAAAGAATAAGGGCTATGAGAACGCCCGCGGCCAACGTTGACAGGCCCGTCGGCGCGGACACATATAGCGCCGCTTCCTGTGGGACGCGAGAGTCCCGCCTATTTCCCGGTCTTCATGTCACGCCTGGTCATGAAATTCGGCGGCACGTCGGTCGCCACTGTCGAACGCATCCACAATGTCGCGCGCCACGTCAAACGCGAGGTCGACGCCGGGCATCAGGTCGCGGTTGTCGTTTCGGCGATGGCCGGCAAGACTAACGAGCTTGTCGGCTGGTGCAAGGAGGCGGCGCCGCTGTGCGACCAGCGCGAATATGACGCCGTCGTCGCGTCGGGAGAACAGGTGACGGCCGGGCTTCTCGCGATGGCCTTGCAGAAGGCGGGCGTGCCGGCGCGCTCCTGGCTCGGCTGGCAGGCGCCGATCTATACGACCGCCGCGCATGGCGCGGCCCGCATCGAATCGATCGACGGCTCTGGCATCGTCGATGGCTTCGGCCGCGGCGAAGTCGCGGTCGTCGCCGGCTTCCAGGGCGTGCACCGCGACAGCGGGCGGATCACCACGCTCGGGCGCGGCGGCTCGGATACGAGCGCGGTGGCGCTCGCCGCGGCGATCAGAGCCAATCGCTGCGACATCTATACGGATGTCGACGGCGTCTACACCACCGATCCCCGCGTCGTGCCGAAGGCGCGCCGCATGGACAAGATCGCCTTTGAGGAAATGCTGGAGATGGCGTCGCTCGGCGCCAAGGTGCTGCAGGTGCGCTCGGTCGAAGTCGCGATGGTGCATGGCGTGCCGACCTATGTGCGGTCATCCTTCGACGATCCGGAGAATCCAAGTCAGGGCACGCTGATCTGCAACGAGGAGGACATTGTGGAAGCCCAGGTCGTCACAGGCATCGCCTTCTCGCGCGACGAAGCGCAGATCACGCTTCGCCGCGTCGCCGACAAGCCGGGCGTGGCAGCCGCGGTGTTCATGCCGCTGGCCGAAGCCGGCATCAATGTCGACATGATCGTGCAGGTCGTCTCCGAGGAGGGCATGACCGACATGACCTTCACCGTGGGAACGGCGGATTACGAGCGCGCCTTCGCCATCATCGAAAAGGTCAAGGATACGATCGGTTTCGCGCATATCACCGGCGAGAAGGACGTCGCCAAGATTTCGGCGATCGGCATCGGCATGCGCAGCCACGCCGGCGTCGCCGCCCAGGCGTTTAACGCCCTCTCCGAAAAGGGCGTCAATATTCGCGCGATCACCACGTCGGAGATTAAGTTTTCGGTGCTGATCGACGAGGCCTACACCGAACTCGCCGTCCGCACGCTGCATTCGCTTTACGGGCTCGACGCCGCATAGCTTGCATATATAGCCTCGCTTGAAGCCGAGCCTCGCCGCGACATCTTTCCCCGCAAACGCAATGGTTGCGCGGAGGATGTCCAATGGAAGAACTTACCTCAAACGTCGTCGCTGATACGAAGCTCGATCCTACGATCGCCAAGGCCGCGCTCGGCCTCGTGCTTGGATTCCTGCGGGACAAGGACACGACCGGCAATATGGAGGTCATGATCGCCAAGATGCCGCGCGCCCTGGAGGTCATCGAGGCATCGCAGTTCGTCGGCGACGGCGGCGTCACTCAGGTCATCGAAGGCATGTCAAGCTTCATCGGCCACGGCCGCGCTGACCTGAACATTCTAGCCGGACAGCTCGAGAAGCTCGGGATCAGCGAAGAGCAAACGGACGCTCTGGTGCGCCAGGTTCTGAAGCGCGCCGAGAATGTCGTTGGCGCCGAAGGCGCCGAGAAGATCCGGAACATGCTGCCCGCTCTGCGGGAGCGCACCGATTCGCCGACGGATTTGCGTCGATCGGCGTAATTGTCCAGCTGGCGCGCGAGCCGCGCGCCAGCCTTTCTCCGGTCTCGTTGGCGCACCAAACGTGAGCCTGGCGGCGCTTGATTTTCCTCGCCGTCGCGGCGACAGTCCTTGCGTTTTCGGACTGCGAAATGGGGGGCCGGGCTATGGATGAATTGGTAGCGCGCGTTTCCGCGGCGCTTGGCGTTGACGCCAAGGTTGCGCGAACCGCGATCGGCCTTGTGCTGGGCTTCCTGCAAAAGGAGTCGCCCGACGGGGCGGTCGCCCAATTGCTTGATAAGCTTCCTGGCGCGCGTGAGGCGATTGAATCAGCCGAATCCGCAGGCAATGGGGGCGGTCTCGGCGGATTGATGGGCGGCATGGGCGGGCTGATGGGGCTCGGCGCCAAGCTCAATGGCGCCGGCGTCGCCATGAACCAAATTCCGGCGCTCGGTCATGAGATTTTTGCTTATGCCGAAGCCGAACTCGGCCCTGAAAAGCTTCGCGAGATCGTCGACTCAATCCCTGGCCTCGCGCAGTTCGTTTAGCGCCTTAGGCTTCGAATCGTCACGCCGCCCGCGCGAAGCGCGCCGATAAGCGCGCCGGCGTAGACGAGCGCGCCGGCGACGCCGAGCGCCGCAAGCGCAACGAGATTGGCGAGAGCGCCAAAATGCGCGCCGAGCGCCAGCGCCGAGGAACGGCCGAAAATCGCGACGGCGGTCAGAAAGGCGCAGGCGACGACTGTCGCGCCGAGCGTTTTGACGAAGACGCCGTCAAACCGCATCCAGTGCTGGCCGAGTGCGACGCCGACGAGCGCGGCGAGATTGATCCACAATCCAACCGATGTCGCCGTCGCGAGACCGACCGCGCCGAGCGGGCGAAACAGCGCGACTTTCAACGCGACATTCGCGGCAAGCGCCGCAAGCGCGATGAGCATCGGCGTCCTGGTGTCGCCGCGCGCCTGAAAGCTCGCGCGCGCCGAGGCGATCAGCACCAGCGCCATCAGACCGGCGCCATAGGCGGCGAGCACGTCGCCCGCGGCATAGGCGTCGGCGGCGGAGAATTTACCTCGTTGGAACAGCCCCGCGACGATGAGTTCGGGAATCGTGTCGAAGGCGATGAAGAACGGCGCCGCGAGCGCGACGGTGAGCGCCATGGTTCGGCTCTGCGCGTGATGCGCGCCGTCTTCGTCGTCCGCCGCGAGGCGCCGGCTCATTTCCGGCAACAGCACCGTGCCGGCGGCGATGCCGATCACGCCCACGGGAAGCTGATAGAGCCGCTCCGCATAGGAGATCGACGAAACGCCGCCGTCCGGAAGCATCGAGGAGAGAATCGTATCGGCGAGCACGGCGATCTGCGGACTTGCCGAACCGATGATCGCCGGCCCGAGCCGGATGAAGAAATCGCGCACGCGCGGCCAATGCGGCTTGCGCAAGCGCTTCAGCACGCCGATTTGCCGCGCCTGCCACATCAACAAGCCAAGCTCCAGCGCGCCGGAGACGGTGACGCCCCAACTCGCCGCATAGCCGGCGTTGGGAAAGAGAAAGGCGACGGCGAGCGCCGCCATCACCGAAAGATTCATCAAATTGGGCGCAAAGGCCGGAAGCGCGAAACGGCCGCGTGCGTTCAACGCGCCCTGGTGCAGAACGAAGAGCGTGATGAAGAGCAAGTAAGGAAAAGTGATGCGGGTCAGATTGACGGCCAGCGCGAATTTTTCCGGTCGGTCGTCGAGGCCCGGCGCAAGCAGCGCGACGAATTGCGGCGCGAGCGTCCAGACGATTGCGAGCAGGATGATCTGCGAGGCGAGCAGCAGCGTGTAGACTTCGCCGGCGAATTCCTCGGCCGCCGCGTCGCCTTCCTGCTCGATCGCCATCGAATAGGACGGAACGAAGGCCGCGTTGAAGGCGCCTTCGCCGAAGATGGCGCGAAAGCTGTTGGGCAAACGCTGGGCGATAAAAAACGCGTCGGAGACAGCGCCGGCGCCCATGATCGCCGACTGCATGGCGAGCGACAGAAAGCCTGTCACGCGCGAGAGCAGGGTGAAGCCGCCGACCGAGAGAAGATTGCGAATCATCGCAATCGTCCTAGCAGGATTCCGTTACGCCCGCGCTCTTCTCAATGCTCGGGACAGTGCAGCGAATAGCCGCCGGTGATCGTCGCGAGTTCGTCGCCTTCGCCGCGCGACCAGCGAATATTGGCGCTGCGGCGGCATTTGTCGGAAATGCCCGCGCCGCGTTCAAAGGTGGCGATGTCCTTGTCGGCGTCGACCGTAAAGCCGTCGTCGCGCAATTCGTCGATGAGATCGTCGACCTCGGTCGACCCCAGATGAAAACGCTCGGCGAGCCGCGACTGGAAGACTCGCTGGTCGGCCTCGGTCTTCGACTGGGGCAGGCCCTCGAGCAGGCTCGGGACCTCCCCGCTCAGTGCGAAACGCAACATGCGCACGCCGAAGGCGGCGAACAGCGCGATCAGCGCCGCCGCGATGATGAGGTTTTTTCCGGGCAAGGAGGAACGGCTGGAGTCGGAATTCATGAGATTACGCCTCGTCTATAAATCGTGCCTCGTCAATGAGTTGCGGATAGAGCGCGCCGCAATCGCCAAAGACTCATCCATTGTTCGTGTCCGCTATGGCTTATCGCTCGCATTCGCCTTGGCCTCCCTAGCGCCCAGCTTCTCGGCGACGAGGTAGAGCGGCCTTCCCTTGACCTCATTAAAAATGCGCGCGACATATTCGCCGAGCACGCCGAGCGAAATCAGCTGAATGCCGGAAAAGAAGGCAATCGACACCACCAGCGTGGGAAAGCCGGGCGTATCGACGCCAAACAGCATGGTGCGGGTCCAGTAATAGCCGGCCAACGCGAGCGCGAAGGCTGAAATCAACAGGCCGACATAAGTCCAGACCTTGAGCGGAATCGAGGAAAAGGACATCAGCCCGTCGAGCGCGAAACGCGTCAACCGAGCGAAGTTGAATGTCGACTTGCCGCCCGCGCGCTCGTCGACGTCGAAGGGCACGCCGATCGATTTGAACCCGATCCAGGCGAAAAGCCCCTTATTGAAGCGGGCGCGTTCGCGCATGGTCAGAAGCGCGTCGACGGCCTGCCGGTCGAGGAGACGGAAGTCGCCGGCGCCGGGCGGCAGCCGCACGTCGCCAAACTTCTCCAAAAGGTGATAGAAGACGCCGGTCAGCGCCGTGCGCAGCTTGGGGTCGGTCGCGCGATCGATGCGCTGGCCATAGACGTTCTTATAGCCTTCGCGCCATTTCTCGATGAACTGGGCGATGACTTCCGGCGGGTGCTGAAGATCGGCGTCCATGATCACCACCGCGCGCCCTCTGGCGTGATCGAGCCCGGCGGCGATCGCGACCTCCTTGCCGAAATTGCGCGATAGCGCCAGGGCGCAAAAACGCGGCTCCTCGGCGCAAAGCTCGCGCAGAACGTCCAGGCTCTCGTCGGCCGACCCGTCGTCGACAAAGACCGCCTCGTAGGAGACGTCGCAGGCGTCGAGGGCGGCTTCGATACGAGCCGCCAGCGGCCGAAGGTTTTGCGCTTCGTTAAAAAGAGGGATGACAAGCGATACGTCTGGGCTGTTCATGGATGGGTTAAACCAATATTTATTGGAGCGGCATAGGGATGATCGCCGGATTCGGAGAGGCGGGCCGATGGCTAAGGAGCAGATTGTTGCGCTGTGCGCGGACGATTATGGCCTGTCTTACGGGGTCAGCGCCGGCATTTTGGAGGCGCTTGACGCGGGCAGGATCACCGCCGTTTCGGCGCTGGTGAACGGTCCGCGCTGGCCGGCGATGGGGTTGGAGCTGGTTCGCCACGGTCGCGACGCCGACGTTGGCCTGCATTTCAATCTCACCTTGGGTCGACCGCTTTCGTCGATGCCGAAATTCGCGCCCAGCGGCGAGTTCCCTCCGCTCGCCCAGGTCGTGAAGATGGCCTTTGCCCGACGGCTGCCGATGGACGAAATCCGCGTGGAGATCGACCGGCAGTTCGACAGGTTCGAAGCCGTCATGGATCGTCCGCCGGACCATGTCGACGGCCATCAGCATATCCATGTCCTTCCCGGCATCAGAACCGCGCTGCTTGACGCCATGGCGGCGCGGCGGCTGGGCGGCCGAGTCTGGCTTCGCGACGCGGGAGACGGCGTGCATCGTATTCTGGCGCGCCGCGCCAACGCCCGTAAGGCGCTCTCCGCTCTTTCCCTGGCCAGGGGATTTCGCCGGGAGGCGCGCCGGCGCGGCTTCGCCGTCAACGACGGCTTCGCCGGATTTTCCGATTTCCATCCGAGCTTCGATTACGCGAGAATCTTTCAAAGCTATCTTCGGGCGCCCGGTCGCCGGCATCTCATCATGTGCCATCCCGGCCATGTCGACGAAGACTTGCGACAGCTTGATCCGGTGACGATCACCCGCGAGCAGGAACTCGCGTTTCTGCTGTCGACCAGGCTGCCCGAGATGCTGGAGCGGCGCGGCCTGCGTCTGGCCCGTCTGTCGCAGGCGGATAAAAGGCCGCAGGAGCCGCAGGCGGCCGCGGCTCAGTAGATTCCCTCGAAGGAAATCGGCGCCCGTTTTTTGCCGTCCTTGAGATAGATGTCCTTCAGGAAAGACGCGCGTCGGCGGTTGAAGTCCTGAAGCCACCAGCCGTCGCCCAGCGGATCGAAAACCGGCGCGTCGGTGCGACGAAATAGGCCGGTCGAGCCGACGAACTCGACCTTCTCGAACATGCGGTCTTCGCTCAGGAAGTCTGCGAGCCGGCTGATGGTAGGAATATGGATGTCGTCGACGACCAGTAGGCCGCCGGGCTTCAGATGCGGATAGAAGTAGTAATATTCGAGATCGGGAAACGGAAAGCCGTGCGGCCCGTCGATCAGGACGAGATCGTAGGGCAGGTGATCCTCGTAACGCGGCAGCGTGAGCTGGGTGGGGCCAAAGACGAGATCGAGGCGGTCCTGCCGCGTCGCCGGACAGTCCAGGAAATAGTCGACGCTGGAGTTTTCCTGTCCGCGGTCGTCATAGCAGAAGACCTTGTGCCGGTCGGCGATGCGCGACAGGAATATCGTCGACTTGCCGCAACCCGTTTCGGCCGAGACGATCGACGTTCCGGTCAGCAGCCGCTCGATGCGCAACAAGGTGCGCAGCGGCATCGAGCCCGCGCTGTGGGCAAAGCCGTAGTCGCGCTCATAGTCGCCGATTTCGGCGGCGAGAGTTTTGTCGCGAATCGCCTCGGCCCGCAGAGGGCCCGGCATCGACGAGATCGGGGAGCTCCAAAGCCTTCGCCGTGCTCGGCTGATCAACTTGCGAACGAAGGACGGCATGGCTCCTGAGGGTTTTCGAGGTATCGGTAGAGAGTTTATAGCAGCGCGCGCGATCCCAAGAAAGCGACCGGCGACGGTGCGCCGCGATCGCCCGTTTGAGGCCAAATCATCAACTGATTTCAATGTCTAAGCCGAAGTCGAAACTAGGCGCGGAATGGGTCAGCGCTCCGACGGAGATGAGATCGACGCCGGTTTTCGCGATTTCGGCGACATTCGACAGCGTGACGCCTCCGGAGGCTTCGCAGATCATTCGACCGCCGACGAGCGCAATGGCGCGGCGGAGATCGTCGAGCGTCATATTGTCGAGCAGCACCGCGTCCGCTCCCTCGTCGAGAACTTCCTGCAGCTGATCGAGCGTATCGACCTCGATTTCCACCTTCACGAGATGGCCGACATTCGCCTTCGCCGCCTGGAGCGCCGGAACCACGCCGCCGGCGACGGCGATGTGATTGTCCTTGATGAGCACGGCGTCGTCGAGGCCGAAGCGATGATTGACCCCGCCGCCGCAGCGCACCGCGTATTTTTCCAGAGCGCGCAGCAGCGGCGTGGTCTTGCGGGTGTCGCAGATGCGCGCCGACGCGCCCGCTACCGCTTCGACATAGCGCGCGGTAAGCGTGGCGATGCCCGAGAGCCGTCCAAGAAAATTGAGTGCGACGCGTTCGGCGGAAAGGATCGCGCGAGCCGGGCCTGATACAAGCGCGATCAGCATTTCCGGCGCGATCCGATCGCCGTCGTTCGCACGCGCCTCGAACATTATGTTTGTTTCCGTCAGGGCGAAAGCGGCGCGCGCCGCCGCAAGTCCGGCGACGACGCCGCGGCCGCGGGCGACGATGGCGGCGTTCGCCTGGGCGTGCGCCGGGATGGTCGCCTGCGTCGTAATGTCGCCGGCGCGGCCCAGATCTTCGGCGAGCGCGGCGCGGACCGCTTCCTCGACCGCCATCGGGGGCAATTCGTAAATCATGCCGCTACCTCATCGGCGATGCGCAGCACGGCGTCGAGCGTGTTGAGCGAGCGTCGCGCTAGCGCGCCGTCCAGCTGCGGAAAGTCCGAGCGGAAATGCGCGCCGCGACTCTCTCGCCGCGCCAGCGCCGCCGCCGCGATGATGAGACTCGTCGTCAGCATGTTATGCGCCTCGACGTCGCTCGTGCGCGACATCATCCGGCGGATCGATCGCACCGCGGCGGCCAGTCCGGCGCCCGTGCGGATGACGCCGACATTCGCGGACATCAAATCGCGCAGCTCCTCGATCACGGCGAAATCGCGATCGCGCGGGGCCGGCTCAATCCGATCCGTCTGCGGCCGCCGTTCGACGAGCGAAAGCGGAGTCGCCTGCACGTCCGCCGCGACGCGCGCCCCGAACACGATTGCTTCGAGCAGAGAGTTCGACGCGAGTCGGTTCGCGCCGTGAACGCCGGTCGAGGCCACTTCGCCGACGGCCCAAAGCCCGTCGAGGCTGGTGCGTCCGCGCGCGTCGGTCCAGACGCCGCCCATATGGTAATGCGCCGCGGGCGCGATTGGGATCAATTCACGCGAAGGGTCGATTCCGGCGCTCATGCAGCTTCCGTAAACTGTCGGGAAGCGCGTCGGGAATTCAGCGCCGACCGCCGAGCGTGCGTCAAGGAAGGCGCCGTTGCCGGCCTCGATGCTGGCGAAGACTCCCCGTGCCACGATGTCGCGCGGCGCGAGTTCGCCGGCCGGATCGATGTCGAGTAAAAAACGTCGGCCGTTGCGGTCGACGATCGCCGCGCCTTCGCCTCGGAGCGCTTCGGTCGCGAGCGGCGCGGGATCGGCGTCGATGTCGATCGCCGTCGGGTGAAACTGAACGAATTCCGCGTCGGCGATCGTCGCGCCAGCCCGCGCCGCCATCGCGACGCCGATGCCGCGCGCCTCCAGCGGATTGGTCGTGACCCGGTAAAGATGGCCGATTCCGCCGGTCGCGAGAATGAGCGCCGCGCAAGGCATGTCATGGATCATGCCGGCGTTGTCGCGGGCGCGCACGCCGACCGCGCGTCCGGCGCGCATCACGATTTCCTGCGCAAAATAGCCTTCGCAGACGTGGATCGACGGGGTTCTGGCGACTTCCTTCGCCAGAGTGTCCATGATCGCCCGCCCGGCGACGTCACCCTGGACGCGCACGATCCGCCGGCGCGAATGCGCCGCCTCCTGCGACGGGAGGAAGCCGCCCAGGACCGATCGATCGAAGGGCGTTCCCATCGCCGCCAAATCTTCGACGCGGGCGCGCGCTTCCCGCGCCATGCCGAGCGCGATGTCGCGCTCGACGATGCCGCCGCCGGCCGCCACCGTGTCATTGGCGTGGTTTTCAGGCGTGTCGCCTTCCTCGACGGCGGCGGCGATGCCGCCCTGCGCCCAGAAGGACGCGCCGCTGATTCCGATCGGAGTCGGCGCGAAAACCGCCACCGGCGTCGGCGCCAGTTTGAGCGCGCAGAACACGCCGGCGAGCCCGCCGCCGACGATAATGATGGAGGGCAAATCCTCGCGCATCTTCCGCTAGTCGATCGCGACCGCTGCGAGCCGTGCGAGCGCTCCGGCTTCGCGGGCGAGCGCGGCTTCAACAAGCTCGCGCGCGCGTGGTGGAAATGGCAGGGCGAGCGCCGCGGCGTGGCCCTTGGGCGACATTTTGCACAAGGTCTTGCCGAGAATGTCGACGAGCTTGTCGTCGGCATAATCGCGATGCTTTTCGAGAAAGTCGTCGAAGTAATGTTCAAGAAAGACGATCGCGGCGATGTTTTCCAGCGCCTGCGACTCGCGGTCTTTCTTGAGCTGCTCCTTGCGGATCAGCGCGCCGACATGGGCGATGGCCGATGCGTCATAGCGATGCGCGCGCATGATGTCGGCGACGAGATTGGCGTGATGGATGCGGCAGGCGCGCCGCCAGTCGTTGTAGCCGCGGCGGCCTTCCTCATAATCCGCGCGGTCGATCTCCCAGCGGCGCAGATGTTGCGCGCGCGTCGCGATCTTGAGGAGATCGGAAGCGTCGGGATAGAGCGCGGCGAGCCGCGCGCTCATGCGCTTGGCGTAGACCAGTTCGAAGGCGCGGCCCTCGATCTGACGGGGGTCGTCGGCATTGGCGGCGTCGATGGCCGCAATCGTCGCATCGAGCGCCGGCATGATTCGCCCTGTTCAAGAAAGGCCGAAGCGGCCAGCAGTCTAGCCCAGATCGATCATGCGCTGCACGCTGCGGCGCGCGCGCGCAGCGATCGCGGGATCGACGGTGACTTCCTCGCGGACGTAAAGCAGGCTGTCGAGGATTTTCGGCAGGGTAATCCGCTTCATATGCGGGCAGAAGTTGCAGGGCCGCACGAATTCGACATCCGGCGTTTCGGCGGCGACATTGTCGGCCATCGAACATTCAGTGACGAGGAGCACGCGGGCTGGCTTTCTGCTGCGCACAAAATCGATCATCGCCGCCGTCGACCCGGCGAAATTGGCGACCTCGACCACTTCGCGCGGACATTCGGGATGCGCCAGCACCTGCACGCCGGGATGATCGGCGCGATAATTCTCGATTTCCTCGGCGGTGAAGCGCTCATGCACTTCGCAGGCGCCATGCCAGGCGATGATCTTGACCTTCGTCTGCGCGGCGACGTTTTGCGCCAGATAGCGGTCGGGGACCATGATCACGCGATCGGCGCCGAGGCTCTCGACCACCTTGACCGCGTTCGACGAGGTGCAGCAAATGTCCACTTCCGCCTTTACGTCGGCCGATGTGTTCACATAGGCGACGATGGGAACGCCGGGATATTGCCTGCGCAAGGCGCGCACGTCGGCGCCGGCGATCGACTCGGCAAGCGAGCAGCCGGCGTTGAGGTCGGGCGTCAGCACGACCTTGTCGGGATTGAGCAGCTTCGACGTCTCGGCCATGAAATGCACGCCGCCCTGGACGATGATCTCGGCGTCGGATTTCGCCGCGAGCTTGGCGAGCTGCAGGCTGTCGCCGATGTGATCGGCGACGCAATGATAGATTTCCGGCGTCATGTAGTTATGCGCGAGGATGGTGGCGTTGCGCGCGAGTTTCAGATCGTTGATCGCCTTGACGTAAGGCGCGTGAAACGGCCATTCGACCGGCGGAATGACTCTCGCCACGCGCTCATAGAGATGCGCGGTCGCGGCCTGAACCTGCGGCGTCCATTCCAGAACCGGGCGGGGCAGGATTGGAAACCGGCCGTTCGGGCCGACGCCAAGGGCGTTTGCCACAGGCTCGCGCGTCACGCTCGATACGCCGCGCACATCGCCAGTCAGGTGAGTCATTGTTCCACGCCTCCTACTTATACTCAAAGTGAGTATAAGTAGACCCGATAAAATCTCCGAGACGGGTCCCCGCCCGGAGCGCTCAAGCCTTCAAGACTAAGCCGCGATTAACGATCTCGCAACCGTCGTTGCGCATGACATGTGCTCGCCGCGAGCATATGTCAAGCGAAACACTGGCGCGGGCGACCCTGAACGCGACGGTGGCGGGCGCTTCCGGCGCCGGGCAAAGCTGCTATAGACGGCGCATGCAAACTGGGACGACGCAGGCTTCATTCCCGCACCGGCACCTTCTCGGCATTGAAGGGCTGAGCCGTCCAGACATTGAGATCCTTCTCGACATGGCCGAGGAGGCGATCGAAGTGTCGCGGCGGGTCGACAAGAAGCGCTCGAATCTGCGCGGGCGCACGCAGATCAATCTGTTCTACGAACCCTCGACGCGCACGCAGGCGTCCTTCGAAATCGCCGGCAAGCGTCTCGGCGCCGATGTGATGAACATGCCAGTGGCGCGCTCCTCTGAATCGAAGGGCGAGACGCTGATCGACACGGCGGTGACGCTCAACGCCATGCGGCCGGACATCATCGTGGTCCGCCATGCGCAGGCCGGCGCCGTCCATCTTCTGGCGCGCAAGGTCGACTGTTCGGTGGTCAACGCCGGCGACGGCGCGCATGAGCACCCGACGCAGGCGCTGCTCGACGCGCTGACGATAAGGCGCAACAAGGGCCGCATCGAAGGGCTGACGGTTGCGATCTGCGGCGACGTTCTGCATTCGCGCGTCGCCCGGTCGAACATTCTGCTGCTCGGCGCGCTCGGCGCCGTCGTACGGCTGATCGGGCCCTCGACGCTCGTTCCGGACAGTCTGTCGCGGCTCGGCGTCGAGGTGTTTCACGACATGCGGCGCGGGCTCGAGGGCGCCGACATCGTCATGATGCTGCGGCTTCAGCGCGAGCGCATGGCCGGCGCGCTGACGCCGAGCGCGCGCGAATATTTCCATTTCTTCGGATTGGACGAGGACAAGCTCGCCTGCGCCGCGCCGGACGCGCTGGTCATGCATCCGGGGCCGATGAATCGCGGGGTCGAAATCGACAGCGCCGTCGCCGACAGCGCACGCTCGCTCATTCGCGAACAGGTCGAGATGGGCGTCGCGGTTCGGATGGCGGTGCTGGAAGCACTCGCGCAGCATCTGCCGAATGTGTAAGCTCGCCAAAAAACAAATGATCCAAGGGGAGTAAGATGGTCAAGCTCGTCCGCTTCGTAGGACTCATCATACAGTCGATTCTCATCGAGTTCTTGCATGTCTTCGGGCTTGTCGCCTTTCTCGTCGCGGCGGCGCTCGGCTTTTTCCGGCTGCCGTCCTGGCTCGTGCCGATTGTCGGCATCATCTGCGGCGTCATCGCCGACAAATACGTCGATCAAAGCGAAGTGGTCAGCATTCTGGAGAAGGCGGCGTCCGCGAATATGCGCGGCGGCTTCCTGGTGATCGTCTATATCGTGATCGTCGCGGTCGGCTATGTGATCGGCGCCCATTCGCGACGGTGGCTTTATCAACGCAAGATCGCCGAGGCCGCGCCCGCCCCGGCGCCAAAGCCGAGCCCCGCGCCAAAGCCGCCGCAAAAGCGCAATAGAGGCGGATCGTCGAAACGCTGAACGACGCGCGCCGGCGCGCCTACAGCCCCTCGAACAGCGCCGTCGACAGATAGCGCTCGGCGAAGGAGGGGATGATGATGACGATATTCTTGCCGGCGGCCTCGGGGCGGCTGGCGATTTCCATCGCGGCGGCGACCGCGGCGCCGGATGAGATGCCGACGGGAATGCCTTCGATCCGCGCCAGCAGCCGCGCTGTTTCGAACGCCGTCTGATTGCCGATTGTGACGATCTCGTCGATGACGCTGCGGTCGAGAATCGGCGGCACGAAGCCCGCGCCGATGCCCTGAATCTTGTGCGGGCCGGGCGGCCGACCGGACAGCACCGCCGAATCCTCGGGCTCCACGGCGACGACCCGCAGGGCGGGGCGGCGCGCCTTCAGCGCCTGGCCGACGCCGGTGATCGTGCCGCCGGTGCCGACGCCGGAAACGAAATAGTCGACTTCGCCATTCGTGTCGTTCCAGATTTCCTCCGCCGTCGTCACGCGGTGGATCTCGGGATTGGCGGGGTTCTCGAACTGCTGCGGGATGATCGCGTCGGGGTTCTCGGCGGCGAGTTCATTGGCCTTGGACAGCGCGCCCTTCATGCCCTGCGAGGCCGGGGTGAGCACTAGTTCGGCCCCGAGCAGCGCCAGCATCTTGCGCCGCTCAAGCGACATCGACTCCGGCATGACCAGGATCAGCCGGTAGCCGCGCGCCGCCGCGACGAAGGCGAGCGCGATGCCGGTGTTGCCCGACGTCGGTTCGATCAATACCGATTTGCCAGGCGCGATCCTGCCGCTCTTCTCAAGCGACTCGATCATGCTGACGCCGATACGATCCTTCACGCTCGCGATCGGATTGAAGAATTCGAGCTTGGCGAGGAGATTGGCCTCGACGCCGCGCTCTCGCGCCAGCCGGTCCAGCCGAACCAGCGGCGTATCGCCGATTGTCTGGGTGATCGAATCATAGATTCGGCCTCTGCCGGGTTTTGTCGGCGGGGTGAACTTTGGCGCTGCCTGCAACATGTCCAACTCCTGAGCAAAATCTCGATTAGATGGAGAGTTTGATTCCGACGAGCGCCATGACGCTGGCCAGCGCCGGGCGCAGATAGCGATCTGGAACGCGCGCGGCGAAATGGGCGCCGATGGCGATGCCCGGAAGCGAGCCGATCAGCAGCGAGAGCAGCAGCAGCCAGTCGACGCCGCCCATCAGCCAGTGTCCAAAGCCGGCGATCAGCGTCAGCGGCACGGCGTGGGCGATGTCGGAGCCGACGAGGCGCGCGGTGGGCGTATGCGAATAGAGCGCCAGAAGCACGGTCATGCCGATCGCGCCGGCGCCGACCGAGGAAATCGACACCAGAACGCCAAGAAAGGCGCCGTTCGTCGCCGTCAGCCAGAGCAGGCGCCTGTCGCTCATCGCGTTGGTGTGTCTCGCGATATGATCGAGCAGCCAACGACGAAAGAGGATGGAGAAGGCGGTGAGCAGAAGGGCGAATCCAAGCGCCGAGGTGATCAGCCCGTTGGCCGCGTGGCCGCCCGACTTGCCGAGCCAGGAGAGCAGAACGAGGCTCGCGATGGTCGCCGGCACGCTGCCATAGGCCAGCCGGCGGGTGATGCGCCAGTCGACCGTGCCATGCAGCGCGTGCACCAGCGTGCCATTGGTCTTGGTGATTGCGGCGTAGAGCAGGTCGGTGCCGACCGCCGTGGATGGCGCTATGCCGAACAGGAGCACCAGAATCGGCGTCATTAGCGAGCCGCCCCCGACGCCGGTGAAGCCCACAAGCGCGCCGACGCCGAAGCCGGAAATCGAATAGAGCGGATTGATAGCGCTCAACGCGTCAAGAATTGCCGCCATTTCCCTTTACCTGCCGAGACCCAAGCCATACTCTATAAACCGGGTCGACTTTGTCAATTCGACGACCCGTCGGCCTGACCTCTCCTAAATTATAGCAAACCTGCAGACTTGCCGTAGTATGCCGGCGAAGCGGGCAATCCGCGCGATCGGCGCTCACCCCCGAAGGCCACGAGGAATGCTAACGAAGAAAGCCAAATACGGTCTCAAGGCCATGGTTCACCTCGCCGGGGTGCGGCCGGGGGAGACCGCCCTGGTCGCGGACATCGCCGCCTCGAACCAAATTCCAAAAAAATTTCTCGATGCAATTTTAGGCGAACTCCGCAACGCCGGCTTCGTCCATTCCAAAAAAGGCAAGGGCGGCGGCTATATGTTGGCGCGTCGGCCCGAGGACATCGGCGTCGGCAATATCGTGCGCGCGCTCGACGGGCCGTTGGCGCCCATCCAATGCGCGAGCAAGACCGTCTACCGTCGGTGCGACGACTGCGTCGATGAGACGCGCTGCGCGGTGCGTCTCGTCATGTTGCGCGCGCGCGAGGCGATCGCCGAAGTTCTCGACAGGACGTCGCTTGAACAAATGCGCCAGTTGGGCGTGGGCGGCGAAGGCGTTCAGCTTCTCTTCGGCGCGGAGTTGTGAGCCGCCGGCCATGGACTGGCCATGGACATGTCGCAAGACGGCGCCTATAAAGCGCCGGCGGCGTTTCCTGCGCTGCAGCATCTCCCGTAAAGGGACGGCCGGCGGCCGGACATCGAATGTTGGACATGGTGGCGCGAGTGGCGAAGACTGGCGAAGCGACCGCGACGCTCCGGCGCACAATGGTTGAGCGCCAGCTCCGTCCCTTCGACGTGACGGACGTCCCGTTGCTGCAGCGATTCCTGGACGTTCCGCGCGAAGTTTTCCTTTCCGACGCGCTCGCGCCGCTCGCCTATTCGGATCTCGCGATCGCCGTGAGGTCCGCCGGCGGACGCAAGCGCCATCTGCTGCCGCCGCTCGTGCTGGCGCGCATGCTTCAGGCCGCGGAGATCAAAGCGACCGACAAGGCGCTCGCGATCGGCGGCGCCGGCTATGCCGCGGCGCTGCTCGCCGGACTTGCCGAGAAGGTCGTCGCGCTCGAGTGCGATCCCGATCTGTTGGCGCGCGCCAAGTCGGGAATCGACGCGCTCGGGTGCGAAAACGTGGCGTTGGAGCTGGGGCCGCTGGAAGCGGGCTGCCGCGCCTCTGCGCCCTATGACGTCATTATCGTCGAGGGCCACGCCGAGGCGGGCCTCGACGCCTTGTTCGAGCAGCTGACGCCCGATGGACGGCTTCTGGCCATCGTCACGCCGGAGCCGCGCGGCGGCCAGCAAGCGGTGCGTTTCGAGCGACAGGCGGGTCGCGCCGCCGGCGAGCGGCCTCTGTTCTCGGCGAACGCGCCGATTCTCGATGGTTTCGCCAAAGCGCCGGGATTCAGTCTTTAGCGCCGCCAATTCGCCTAAATCATAACTAGCGTTGCGTTCGGCGTTCATCGTTGCGACTCACCAGCGGCAAAGCGGCTCGCGCGAGTAGAGGTTGAAGAACAATGGCGACTGACGGGCATGGATTCGGCGCGCGGCGACCAGCCGCGCTCCTGCCTCGTTCATTCGCCATGTTGGCGCTCGCGTTCCTCTGCGCCGCGCCCGAGCGGGCGGCGGCCGAAAGCCTGATGTCGGCATTGGCCCGCGCCTATTACGGCAATCCCGATCTCAACCAGAGCCGCGCCAATGTGCGGGTGCGGGACGAGGATGCGCCGAAAGCCAAGGCGGGCCTGCGGCCGAAGGCGAGCATCACGGCGCAGTACGGCGCGCAATACGCCGCGATCAAGATTCCGTTTGGCGGCAGCAGCAGCCAACAATCCGGCGCCGCCTCGGGGGCGAGCGGCGATTTTCAGGACACCTACGTTGGTTATCCGCGCGGCGCGACGTTGAACGTATCGCAGACGCTGTTTGACGGCTTCCGGACTGAAAATTCCGTTCGCCAGGCCGAATCCGGCGTGCTCGCGGCGCGCTCGACGATGCGGCTGACCGAACAGGCGACGCTTCAGAACGGCGCGACCGCCTATATGAACGTGCTGCGCGATACCGCTGTCCTGTCGCTGCGCAAGAACAACATTACGGTTCTGGACGAGCAGCTTAAGCAGACGCGCGACCGGTTCCAGGTCGGCGAGGTGACGCGAACCGACGTCGCTCAGGCCGAAGCCTCGGTCGCTCTGGCCCGATCGGAATTCTACGCCGCTCAGGCGCTGCTCAAGAACAGCATGGCGAACTATCGCCAGATCATCGGCGCCGAGCCAAAACATCTGCAGCCCGGGCGCAGTCTCGAGCCTTTGCTGCCGAAGTTGCTGGAGGCGGCGATCGCCATCGCTCTGGTGGAACATCCGGGGGTGACGGCGGCGCTGCATCAGGTCGATGCCGCCGAACTCGCGGTCAAGGTCGCGGAAGCGGCGTTGATGCCCAATTTCTCGGTCAATACCCAGGTTTCGAACCAATATGATTCCTTTCTGGGCCTGCCGGGCTCCAGGCAGTTCACCGCATCGGCGATCGGCCAGTTGAACGTGCCGCTTTATCAGGGCGGCGCGGAATACGCCTCGATCCGACAGGCGAAGGAGCAGCTTGGGCAGGCGCGGCTCAACGCCGACGTTCAGCGCGACAGCGTGCGCGCCAGCGTCGTTTCGAGCTACGGACTGCTCGAAACCGCGAAGGCGTCGATCATCTCCGGCCAGGCGGCGGTCAAGGCCGCGGAGACGGCGCTCGCCGGCGTGCGCGAGGAGGCCAAGGTCGGGCAGCGCACGACTCTCGACGTCTTGAATGCGCAGCAGGCGCTTCTGAACGCCAGGGTCAATCTCATCGTCTCTCAGCGTGATCGTGTGGTCGCCTCCTATGCCGCTTTGGGCTCGATAGGGCGCTTGTCGGCGCAAGAGCTCGACCTCGCCGTCGCGCTCTATGATCCGAACGTTCATCTCGATCAGGTGCATGAGAAGTGGTTTGGTCTCGATACGCCCGACGGCCGATAAGAATTTCGTGGTAGCGTCTCAGTTTGAAATTTCTTCGCACGTCTTTTTATAGGCATCGCGCGGTCCAGGCTTCGAAGCTAGTTGGAGATGGCTGTGGATCAAGCTATCGCAAGCATTATCGCAGCCATCATCGGCGCTGCCGCATCGATTGTTGTGGCGCTTGTTACGACGCGCGAACGTGTGGACGTAAAGCGGGCTCCACAAGATCTTTTAAATAACAATCTTACGTCGGAGAGGCTGGCGAGCACTATAGCGTCACCAAAGATACCCATGAGTAGAGCTAAGTTGCTCGCAGCACGTTTATTACTACTAATTGTATATATTGTAGCTATATATTTATTGGTAATGGCTGTATATATTCCGTTTATTTTGATAAAAAGCAACAATGCTGATGATCACGCGTCACGTGCCGCATTCATTGGCATAGGCCTTATCCCAGCAATATTCTCGGTTATGTTTTTCAAAATTGGCCGGTCCTTTGGAAAGCGTATACGATCATCATGATATTTTCTTCGTAAGCCTGTGTTTGTTTTGCTACGCTGGCAATTGTCGAATCCTGGCTAGGATCGCAAAATTCAAACTGAGACACTACCATTTCCTGAATGCGGGTGACATCATAGCGCGAAACGTGTCGAATTCATTCAGGTCGAGTTGATTCGCCGTTCGGCGCAGTCGGATATCCGGTCCCTTCTCATGCGCGGCGCGTTCCGCGCAAAGCGGCAGTATTCCATGAGCGCAGCGCAGGCCTCCGCGACATCGCACACGCTTCCGGATGAAGCTCGCGCGAATGAGCCGTCGATGGAGGAAATTCTTGCCTCCATCCGTCGAATCATCGCCGACGATGAAAGCATGCCGGGCGTGCGACGCGACGTCCGCCGCCGCGCGCGCGTTGACAGTGAAGCGACGTCCACGGCGCGCGGCGCCTATCCGGCGCCGGCGCTTGAGCGCGGTCAGGATGAGCCGCCGCTGCCGATCGCCGATGGCGCGCGCAGCGAGAGAGGCGATGCAGCCGCGCTCCGGCCGTTGGTTGGCGCCGACGACGCCGGACAGGAGCGCGAAGCGGCTTCTTCCAATGCCGAGACGCCGTCGAAAGCCGAACGCGTGACCGAAATGGAATATCTCGACCCGGACATCGTCGGCTTGGCGTCCGGCCAGGACGCTCCGCTGCTGTCGGCCGAAGCGGCCGCGACGGTCGCGTCACAGTTTCAGACCCTCGCCGCTGGCGTGGCGTTCAGCGATAGCGACATTCTGAACCGATGCGCGCAAGACTTGCTGCGGCCGATGGTGGAGAAATGGCTTAACGACAATCTGCCGTCGCTCGTGGAGCGGCTCGTGCGCGGCGAAATTGAACGAATTACGCGGGCGGGAAGCCGCGCTACGGCCTCGGCCGCGAAATCCATTCAGCCTTAACGGCGCATAAACGCGTGGCGGCTAGGGTGACGGTCATGCATCGTCTTCGAGTTCTCGTTCGCGCGCTCGTGCTTCCGCTCAGCCTCTACACGGTGGCGGGCGTCGCAGCTGCGTATTTCGTCTGGCATGGCGTCAATGGCCAGCGTGGGTTGAAGACCGGCGAGGAATATGAGCAGAAGCTCGAACAGCTGCGTCTGGAGCGCAATATCCTCAAGCTTCAACGCATGCTTTGGGAAAGCCGTCTCGCGCTCATCAAAGGCCAGACGGTGGACGCCGACATTTTAGATGAAGAGGCCCGCAAGCGGCTTGGGCGCGCCCATAGGAACGACGTCGTGATATTTCTCCGGGCTTCGGGTCAGCCCTAAGCCGAACGGCGCCAGAATCGCGCCTCGAGGACCGGCTGTCCCGCGCAATCGACAAGGCCGCGCGCGATCAAATCTTCAAGATGCGCGAGCGCGGTCATCGCCGCGGCCGGATGGAGGCGTTTGTCGACGCCCTCGTAAATATGCGCGACGATGGCGGCGATCGTCTCGTCTCCTGCTTCGAGACGCCGGAGAATCGCCGCTTCGCGCGCACGGCGATGGTGAATTAACGCGCGCAGAAAGCGCGGAGGATCGCGCACCGGCCCGCCATGCGCAGGCCAATAGATAAGGTCGTCTCGCTTAAGCAGCCGCTCGACCGAAGTGAGATAGTCGCGCATCGAGCCGTCCGGCGGCGCGATCACGGTCGTCGCCCAGGCCATGACATGGTCGCCGGTAAAGAGCGCGCGCTCCTTGGCGAGCGCGAAGCAGAGATGATTCGCCGTGTGGCCGGGAGTCGCCAAAGCCAGGAGCGATATGTCGCCGATCACCAGTTCGGCGCTGTCACCCAGCACGATATCCGGCGTGTAGGCGAGATCATGGGCGGCGTCGAGATTGAGGTCGCCGACGCTTGATGAATCGCAAGGCGCGTAGGGGGCGCATCCGGCGATCGTGGCGCCCGTCGCTTCCTTCAAGACTCTCGCCGCCGGCGAGTGGTCGCGATGCGTATGGGTGACGAGCACATAACGCAGTCTTTCGCCGCCAATCGCGGCAAGCAGCGCTTCGATATGACGCGGATCGTCAGGCCCTGGATCGATGATCGCCACATCGCCGGATCCGACGATATAGCTGCAGGTTCCCCTATAGGTGAAGGGACCGGGATTAGGCGCGAGCGCGCGCCGCGTCAGCGGCGAGACGCGCGCTGCAGCTGCTCGGGAAGTTTCGGCTCGAATGACGGAACTCTCGACGCGGCCCAGCGACCGCAATGCACCATAGGGCGTCTGCCAAGGCTTCGATAGAGCGGCGCGGCGATGGGGACGTCCATCGCCGAGCCGCGCAGATTAGAGCGGGAAGAGCGCGTTCTGGCGCTGCAGTTCGGACTGAATGGCGTAGCCCTTTTTGCCGCCGTAATTCACCTGGCACCATATTACGCCGCCCGTGCCCTGGACACATGCGCCCTGGTTGACCGTCTGGTTTTCCGGAATGTTTCCGATGATCTTGTAGTTAACGCCGGGGCCCTTGTAGATCGCGACCTGGTTGTTCGTCACGACGGGGGCGACAAGCACATTATTTCCCTGCGTGCCGAGCACGCCCGCGGCGACGAAGCCATGCACGGGGCCCGCCTGAACTTCGCACCAGTCGCGCTTCCAGCCGGCGCCGCAGTCGATCACCGTCACATCGGTGCCTGCCGGTAGGCTCGCGATGACCGGCCATTTCGGGCTAGGGCCGGACCGGACATTGGCCGGGCTGGTCACCGGATCGGCGAAGGCGGCGCCCCCTAAGAGAACGGCGGCGGCTGCAGCGAGTCCAAGGATTTTATTCATTTTTTTCCTCCCAGTTGAAAACTTGACTGATCAGCGCGAGGCTTTGGCTTTGGGGGTAACGAAATCCGAACCAAACGGTTCCGCCCAAGGCCAAAATCCTTGTGGGATTCTGATATTCCCACGCTTCGATCTAACCGAGGCGGAGCCGGAAGCGATAGAAACAGTTCAATTTAGGGTTATCCGCAGGGCTGTGGAAAATTGCCGCGGCTCCCACAAAAAAAGCGGCTTCGCCTTCAACGAAGGCTAAGCCGCCCGAGTTTTTCACGCGCGAAACTCAAGAACACGCACGCCTCGGGCCGGACCTCACCTTTGCATGTGGAGTCCGACGCGAACTTCTGATCAGTCGAACACAGCGCCCAGAGCGACGCCGAGCAGACCAACGACGACCGCCGCCGGCAGCACGGCGTAACCGCCGAGCAGCAACGCGCCGATCACGCCGCCGATCGCCGCCGCGACGACTCCGCCAACAATCTTGCCGGTGTAGCTGTCAGCCTTTTCCGTCGCCGAACCGGCGTTCTGCATCGCCTCTTTCGACATGGAATCCTCCCGCGACATCGAGTGACCGCCGCATCGACGAGTCGGTACCAAAGTCATGTGAGGGCGTGATGAGAGTTTCGTGAACGCGCCGTCATCGCGCCGCCATCATAGGTTCATCATGGCGCGAGCGAAGCGTCGCCGTCGCCGCGAGCGAGCGGCGAAAACAAAATCCGCGGACGCGAATTCAAAAGCGCTACGGCGCCATGCCGCGCACCACCAGCACCGAACATTGCGCGTGATTGACGATCGTCGTTGCGTTGGAGCCGATGAGAAACCGATCCATGCCGGGTCGATGCGAGCACAAGACGATGAGATCGGCGCCCCATTCCTCAGCTTCGGCCAGCACCCTTTGGTAGACTGGTCCAAACAGCACGATGGTGGAAACGCGCTCCGGCGCGCAGTCGATCTTGGCGGCGACCGCCGCGATCTCCTTCTCGAGTCCTTGACGCACCTGTAGATCAAAATTTTCGGGCACATAGTCGAGAAACGCGATCGGCAGCAGCGACTGGACGTTGACGAGACGCAGCTCGCTGTCGAAGGGTTTCGCCAACGCTTGCGCGACGGCGACCGCGCGGTCGGTCATCGCGGATTCAGTGATGTCGATCGGCAGGAGAATTTTGCGACACATCGGCGCGCTCCGGGGAGATGTTCTCATCGGATATGGCGCAGGATCGGCGCGAAGCAATCGAGACGCGTTCAGCCCTGCTCCGCTTCGTCGATGGCGGGGCTGCGCGGCGGCCGACGCTTCATCCCAAGGGCGCTGTCGAACGACCTCGGCCGCCAATCGGTCGAGTTCTGCGCAAACCGCCGCCAGCCGTCTCGAGAGCGCGGTCCGGTCGGTGATCGCCCGGACTCGCTCGGCGTCGAGCACATCAGCCCGAGATAGGTGTTCAGCGGCTTCCGACGCCAGCCGGTCGCGCTCTGCATAGACAGCTTTCAGCTGTTCCGCGAGCGCGTCGCGGTCGGCGACAGCGAGGTCTCGCTCAGCGCACAGCGAGTCTGCTCTACTGCTCTCACTAACGGCTTGTTGACGGAACTTGTCCATTTCAGCGCTCGCCTCGACCGCGTACGCCAAAGTTCGCGCGACATTTTCTTCAACATCGACGAACAACCGGCCGAATATTTTGGAGGCCCTTCCAAAGTCCGCTCTTACTTCGTCGAGCGTTTGTCGCTCGCTATGCGACGTGGGGTCCTTCGCCAGCGCGGTCATCGCCCCATGCGCCGCCCGCGCCCACTCATGTATCTCGGGATCGACATGCATGGCTTCCGCCTCCGCAACCTCATGCCGCAGCTCCGACGAAATGAACTGATCAATTTCCGCGACGGACGACTCCGAAAGGTTTGGCCAGATCAGACCCGTCTGCTCAGCCACCTGAGACATTGTCAATTGCCAGTCCGCCAGAAAATCGGGCCATTGAAATACCGCCCTGGGCAAGTGACGGCTCGATGCTTCCGCGTCGAGCATATGACGCAGCCACAACAACAATCCTTTGCTGATGGGAATTCCATTTCTTGTTTTCAGCGAGCGCGCAACTTCGAGCGGTGAGCGCACCGGCAAGAGCGCCCGCACATGATAACCGGCCCGATCGAATATGCGCATCCACAGGGGCATCATTCGGGATATGCGCGGGTCCTTGACCGCAATTAAACAGGCGTCGGCAAATTCTTGCGCCAGCGTCGCAACGCCCTTCGCCTCCCATTCGTCTGCCTCGGCTCCGGTCGCCCAATCCGCGTTGAACGCGCGCCAGTCGTCCCAGACAGACCCCGCTGAAGACAAAATCTCGTCGTTTAGGCTCATAAGCGCAAAGGATTCGAAATAGCCCTTCAGATTATCCGAATCGGGTCCCATGAGGCAGTTGGGCGCTTTCGCCCCCAGCCCAACGAGCGCGCCGGCCACGGATGAAGTTCCGCCTTGGTGCATGCCAAGCACGAGGGCGGCGGTTTTCGCGGCAGCGGGACACAACGTTGGTTGACCGCCGGCGAGCGACGCGGCGCTCTCCAGCGGGAGAACAAAATCCGCAGGCGGAGCTTCCGCCGCCGAGAGCGAGGTTGGCTCTGTGCTTTTTGTCAAGAGCGGCCCGCCTCTACCAGAGCTGACGCAGACATTTCGCGCTCCGCCTCGGGATCAACGTCGAGCGAACCTGCCCTCCGGTCAGATCATTCCAAAGACGAGGCGCTCGCGTAGGCCGACGTGAACTCTTCATGCTTGAAAGCCAAATTAAGTCCTATCCACAATGTTCGGAGCGAATTTAAATGTTATCCGCGCCTTTGCAAGGACGCGCGACATTCCCGTTCGCCTAATAGCGCGTCTCGTTGGGCGTTCGCTGGCGTCGCGCCGTTCCAGCGTAGGTCGTTCAAGGGCGCATTGGACGGCTGATGCGCGACATTGCTCCAAGAAAAGAGCCCTCGCCGAACCTTGCCCCTGAAGGGTCGCTCAACGAAATCGTTGCAGCGCGGGCGGTTTTTCTCCGCCTGGGATGGTTGGGTGACTTTAGCGTTCGACGATGGCGGCCGTGCCGTGAACGAGCGCGCCTTCGCTCCGCCTTGCGAAGCCGAGAGCCTCCAAGGCGTCGGTTCTTGGTGGAGCTGGGGGGATTCGAACCCCCGACCTCTGCAGTGCGATTGCAGCGCTCTCCCATCTGAGCTACAGCCCCGCTCCGGCGCGTGGGGTACACGGGGGCCGATATCCTGTCAATCACATGCTGCGCGCTTAAGCGCGCGACATACGGGCGCCGTCCAGGATTGCCGTCGCGAGGCGGGGAGGCTAGACAGTCGTGGGTCTCTTTCCCGCTGGAAACCGGTCATGTCCTACGCTGTGGTCAAGCTCCTTCTGACGATCATCGATATTTACTGGTGGATTCTGCTCGCCACGGTGGTCGTGTCCTGGCTCATCGCCTTCGACGTCATCAACATGCGCTCGAACGCCGCCTATTCGATCTGGAAATGGCTGAACGCCGTCACCGAGCCGCTACTTGGCCCAATCCGCGCGGTGCTGCCGAGCGTCGGCGGGCTGGACATTTCGCCGCTCATCCTGCTGCTGCTCATGCAATTCCTGCGCGATCTGATCGCGAGCGCCGCCGGCGGCCTTGCATACGGCTAAGCAGCGGGACGCCTGGGCGGCGGAGCCTGACGGCGTCGCGCTTTACGTGCGGCTCACGCCAAAGGGCGGACGCGACGCCATCGACGGCGTCGAGACTCTGGCCGACGGGCGCAGCGTGTTGAAGGCGCGGGTGCGCGCCGCGCCGGAAAACGGCCGGGCGAATGACGCGCTGATCGCGCTGATCGCCTCGGCGTTGCGAGTCCCCAAAAGCGCGGTCGCGATCCGCGCCGGCGCGACAAGCCGGGTCAAAACGGTTTTCATCGCGGGCCCGCCCGAGCTCTATCTCGACGCGCTGGCGAAGCTGGCGCCAACAAATGGTTAGGACATGATGAAGTCGAAGATCAACGTCGGCAATTTCTTCGAGGACTTCAAGATCAGGCAGATCATTCGGCATGCCGCGCCGCGCACGGTCACTGTCGGCGAAGTCGCGCTTTATACCGCGCTCTATTTGCCGCGCTTTGCCGTCCAATCGTCGACGGCCTTCGCGCAGGCGATCGGCTATGAGGGCGCGCCGATCGACGATCTCCTGGTCTTTCATCTGGTGCTCGGCAAGACCGTGCCGGACGTTTCTTTGAACGCCATCGCCAATCTCGGCTACGCGGACTTCAAATTTCTCGTTCCCGTCTATCCTGGCGACACGCTGTCGGCGACGTCCGAGGTCATCGGCCTAAAGGAAAATTCCAACAAGGAAACCGGCGTCGTCTATGTGCGCACGACCGGCGCAAACCAGCGCGGCGAGACCGTGCTGAGCTATGCGCGCTGGGTGATGGTGAAGAAGCGCGACAAGGACGCGCCTGTCGGGCCCGATGTCGTCCCCAATCTGCCGAAATCGGTCGATCCGTCAGAGCTCGGCAACGCGGCGCCGCCGATCAATGTCGCCGCCTATGACAAAGCGCTCGCCGGCTCGCCTTATGTGTGGGGCGATTACGACAAGGGCGAGAAGATCGACCATATCGACGGCATGACGGTCGAGGAGGCGGAACACCAGCTTGCGACGCGGCTCTATCAGAACAATTCGAAAGTGCATTTTAATCAGTATTATGAGTCACAAGGCCGGTTCGGCAAACGCATCATCTACGGCGGCCATGTGATCTCGCTCGCCCGCGCCCTGTCGTTCAATGGACTCGAGAACGTCTTCCATATCTCGGCCGTGAACGGCGGGCGCCACGTCAATCCGCTGTTCGCCGGAGGGACGGTCTTCGCCTGGTCGGAAGTGCTGGACAAGGCGGAGATTCCCGGGCGCAAGGATATTGGCGCGCTGCGGCTGCGGCTCGTTGCGACCAAAGACAAGCCCTGCGCGGATTTTCCGCTTCAGGGCGCCGACGGCAAGCCCGATCCGGCGGTTTTGCTTGATCTTGATTATTGGGGCGTGCTGCCGCGCTGAATCAGCTATGATGCGAGGTCCTAACAGAAATCTGAGGGGATTGGTCGAATGAACAGAACTTTGCTCGCTGCGCTTGCCTTGGGCGCGGCCATCGCGGCCGCGCAGCCCGTCGTCGCAGAGACGCCCGCGCCGGAGGCCAAGCTCGCCGTGCCGATGGAGGCGCTGCCGCGCTACGGCTCGCTTGTCTCCGCTTGGTACAAAAAGCCAGTCTACGACACCAATGAGAAGAAAGTCGGCGTGATTACCGACATGCTGTTTTCCGGCGGCGAGATCGACGCGGTCATGCTCGATGTTGGCGGCTTTCTCGGCATCGGCGCCAAGCATGTCGCCATTCCGGCGAACGACATCACGGTCACTGAAAAGAACAACAAGACCTGGCTCACCATCAACACGACGAAAGACATCGTGAAGAAGGCGACTGGCTACAAATATGACGCGAAGGAACACGCCTGGAAGAAAATGTAGGCGGCGCCTGCGCGCGAGCTTCGCTCGCGCCCAACCCGCGCCTCGTTAGACCTTCGCGAGAGGATTTTTTCATGCTGAAACGAACAATCATCGCAGCCTCGCTCGCTCTTGTCGCTTTCGCGCCTTTGCCGGCTGGCGCTGAACCGGCCGGAACCGAAACCATGGTCATCGTGCCGCTCGAGCGGCTGCCGGTCTATGGTTCGGTGGTTTCCGCTTGGTACAAACAGCCGGTTTACGATCCCAATGAAAAGAAGCTCGGCACGATCGCCGACATGCTGTTTTCCGCCGACGGCTCGATCAATGCGGTGATGCTGAACGTCGGCGGCTTTCTCGGCATCGGCGTGAAGCATATCGCGATTCCGGTTTCCGCGATCACCATCACCCAGAAGAACAACAAAAGCTGGCTGACGATGAACACGACCAAGGAACTGCTCAAGAAGGCCGTCGCATATAAGTTTGATAAGGCCACGGGCCTTTGGGATCCGATCTGAACGGCGAAGCTCTTTCCAACACGCGGCGGACTTCGACCAAATCGGAATCTGCCGCGAAGCTTGGAACATCGATCTCCGGCGCTTGTTCTATGCGCATGCGAACATTGGTTCGTTGTGACGCCAACAAACACGCACGGAGACAGTCAAGCTCAAATCCTATGCCCTCGCGGGCGCGCTCGTCGCGACGCTGTCGGGCGCCGCTTTGGCCGAACAGACGATGAATCGGACGACAGGGCGGCCGGAATTCCTGACCACCCTGCCGCAGAACGCCTTGCTCGTCTCGAACATTCACGAGCAGAACATTTACCATCCGCAGGAGAATAAGATCGGCGAAGTCAAGGATCTGATGCTGGATCGCAACGGCAAGATCACTGCGGCGATCCTTTCCGTCGGCGGCTTCCTCGGCGTCGGCGAAAAAGATGTCGCGGTCGCCTTCGATGAGATCAAGGCGACGGAGCGCAACGACAAGTGGTGGCTGACGATGAACGCCACCAAGGACGAACTGAAAAACGCCACGGGCTTCCGCTTCGACAAGAACAGGGGATTGTGGACGGTCGGCAGCGCCAAGTAATCTCGGCGTAATCTCCGCGGCGCCGCGGGAGCGTTAGGTCAGGAAATCAGTTCCCGATGGGGTATGCGCCTCGCCGTATGCGGAGGGGCGCATACGTCAACATCAGGAGAAGCTGCGGCAGTGCTCCATAGGCGAACTGGCAACGATGCAGCGCAACCTATCCGATTTTTCATGGTTTCGCATTGTACAGGCGGCAAGTCGGCGGCAGTTTATATTGAGCGCGATGGTCACGCCACCGGGAAAAGACAGCCAGAAATTTCCGATCTATCGTCAGTTTCGCCGCTGAGCTCTGCTTGGATCAGATTCGTCCGCATCAGATAATCAATTTTTTGCCTAATTGATCAGCTGTTCTACCAGGTCTGCTACGGAGAGGAGTTCCGATGGAATTCTTTGCTCGCGCCGCGCTTATAGCGGCCGCTACTGTTTCCGTTGAGGACGGAATGCTCGGCGGCGCGGAATTTGGCGTTCTTAGCGGCGCCGCGTTCGCACAGACGTCCACGCTGCCGATAAGCCCCCTTCTGACTGCTGAAGCGCTCATTGGCGGCGAACATGCGCCGGTTGTTCAATCAGCCATCACACGCAACGCAACAGCGCGCAACAACGCGAAGCTTTCGGGCGCCGGCTACGATATTCGCTCCTTCGGGCTTGTGGCGGGCGATAGTCCAGAAAATTCCGTTCTCAACAGCGTCGCTTTGACAAAACTCTTCGCCGATCCGAGCGGCCCTTTGGTCGTCATTCCGAGGGGCATGACCTTTCGGCTGGCCTGCGGCGCCCAATTCAGCGCGACGGCCGGCGTGTCGTTCATTGGTAGCGGCGACGGCTCGGGAACGCTCAAATTCGACCCAGGCTGCGCGTTTACGAGAAGCGATGTTTTCGTTTGGGATGGAGTTTCGCATGTCAGCCTGAAAAACTTCACGCTCGACTTGAATACGCCGTCCGTGTCGGCGGCGACAGTGAGCATCCTGGGTTGCAAGGCGTACCGCGCCGACGTGAATTCATGCATGAACTTGCCCCCGACGTTGGACCGGGTTGGCCGGAAAATTCCTGCTTCATTTGAACTTGCCCCCGACGTTGGACCGGGTTGGCCGGAAAATTCCTGCTTCATTCGCCGGCCGGCTGGCCGGGATTGCCGGGCGGCGAATGAAGCTCTCTCGGCGTTTTATTGCCGATCGAGCTATGC
>Ga0233425_10002144_pt1 | contig 40150 bp, 34 predicted proteins | sample Watercolumn_Towu_2_FD_181712 | JGI IMG/M metagenome (GOLD analysis project Ga0233425, IMG submission 181712) | Freshwater microbial communities from Lake Towuti, South Sulawesi, Indonesia - Watercolumn_Towuti2014_140_MG | ecosystem: Environmental > Aquatic > Freshwater > Lake | place...
CGCCGGCTCGGTAGCCGACGCCAATGCCGGGCTGGCCAAGCCGCTGGACCCCACCGGCCTGATTTTGGGCGACGGCACCGGCTCTGCTTCCAACTACGTCCTGGCCGGCACCACGACCCTGGACATCGCGCCGCGGGCGGTGACCCTGACCGCACCGGGTGCGAGCAAGACCTACGACGGCACCACCGCCTACACTGCGACCGCGGCCGACCTGACAGCGCTGGGGTCCGGCCTGGTAGGCGGCGACACGGTGAGCGTGGCGACCCTGGCTTATGCCGACAAGAACGCCGGCACCGGCAAGACCGTCAGCCTGACCGGCGCGACCCTCAACGACGGCAACGGCGGCGCCAACTACACGGTCACCCTGACCGACGGCAACGGCGGCACCATCACCCCGCGGGCGGTGACCCTGACCGCACCGGGTGCGAGCAAGACCTACGACGGCACCACCGCCTACGCGACGACCGCGGCCGACCTGACGGCGCTGGCGACCGGGCTGGTAGGCGGCGACACCGTGAGCGCGGCGACCCTGGCTTATGCCGACAAGAACGCCGGCACCGGCAAGACCGTCAGCCTGACCGCTGCGACGGTGAACGACGGCAACGGCGGCGCCAACTACACGGTCACCCTGGCCGACGGCAACGGCGGCACCATCACCCCGCGGGCGGTGACCCTGACCGCACCGGGTGCGAGCAAGACCTACGACGGCACCACCGCCTACGCGACGACCGCGGCCGACCTGACGGCGCTGGGGTCCGGCCTGGTGGGCGGCGACACGGTGAGCGCGGCGACCCTCGCCTATGCCGATAAGAACGCCGGCTCCGGCAAGACCGTCAACCTGACCGGCGCGACCCTCAACGACGGCAACGGCGGCGCCAACTACACGGTCACCCTGGCAGACGGCAACGGCGGCACCATCACCCCGCGGGCGGTGACCCTGACCGCGCCGGGGGCGAGCAAAACCTACGACGGCACCACCGCCTACACGACGACCGCCGCCGACCTGACGGCGCTGGCGGCCGGCCTGGTGGGCGGCGACACCGTGAGCGCGGCGACCCTGGCCTATGCCGACAAGAACGCCGGCACCGGCAAGACCGTCAGCCTGACCGGCGCGACCCTCAACGACGGCAACGGCGGCGCCAACTACAACCTCAGCTACGCCGACAACACCACCAGTACCATCAATCGGGCCGACCTCACCGTTTCCACCGGCAACGTCAGCAAGACCTACGACGGCACTACGACTGCCGCCGGCACGGCCGTGGTCACCGCCGGCAACCTGTTCGGCACCGATACACTCAGCGGCGGCAGCTTCGCCTTCACCGACAAGAACGCCGGAACCGGCAAGACCGTGACGGTGTCCGGTGTCACGATCAACGACGGCAACGGCGGCGCCAACTACAACCTCACCCTGGCCGACGGCAGCAATGGTGTCATTACGCCGGCTACCCTGGTGATCAGGGCGGATAACAAGACCCGTTTGGAAAACGACAGCAACCCGAGGTTTACCGCGACGTTCCAAGGACTGGTGGGGGGCGATAGCGCGGCAGACATTTTGAATTTGATATTCCGAACCCCAGCGACGAAGTCCTCACCTCCCGGAAACTATGCCATCAGAGCAAGCGGTGGCGTAAACGCGAACTACAGCATCACCTATCAGCCTGGCGAACTGAGCGTAACGGACGATCCGCAATTCCCTCCGCCTGTAGTCGCGGGTGACGATACGGGGGTACCGACGGGAGGTACGGCTGTACCGGGTATCGGCGGTCCGACGTCGGCAGGCGGGAGTACCCAAGTCACCTCGGAATTTTTGTCGGCTGCGATCCTCGGCAAATCCGTCACCGCAGCAGGAGAAAGCAAGCCTCTGATTTATATTGCTCAAGCTGCGTTGGTCGATGATGGAAGCGGAGGAATTGTCAGCTCGGATGCCCAAGTCGACGATGGGGCGAGCGGTGGTGAAACTACTGTAGCTTCCAGCGGCGCCTCCGACGTTCAAGGCAGCGGCGCTGCCGGCGGCACAAACGAATCGACTACAGGCTCGAGTCAAACAACTCCGATGCTTTCGGCTGTTCCGCAAAGGAGTGCGGCGGCATCGCCGCTGCCGGCTGTGCCGAATGGCACGACCGAAGCTGCGGCATTGGCCTCCAGCATCACCACACCCAATGGCACCGGCAGTTCCGTACCAGGCGGTTCCGGGGACACCGGCACTGCTTCCGGCACCCAAGGCGGCAGCGCTGCCGATGGCACACAAACGCCGAACATCCAGCTCAGTCAGAGAACGCCCCAGAGTTTGGCCGTTCCCCAAAGGGGTGCCGGTGCAGCGCCGACACCGGGTCTGCCGAATGGCACGACCGGAACTGCGGCATCGTCCTCCGCCACAACCACATCCAATCTGCTCGGCGATACGGAAACAGCGAAGTCTGGGAGTACCGGCAACGCTCCGAGCGCTCAAGGCGGAAGCACTGCCGACGGCACAACGGCTTCGGCGACCGCTGGTACCGCAACAGCGGCCTCATCCTCCAGCGCCGCCACGTCCAGCACAATCGGCAATGCCCAATCGACGCCGTCCGGAAGCACCGAAACAGCGGGTGGCGACGGTGCCGGACCGGCATTCCTCCCCAACAGCGGAACAACCATGGTCGCAAATATCGGCGACACGGCCGCTAGTGGTACTGCCGCGAACGCTGCCTCCGGTGCTGCCGCAACGGCGGCAACGGCACGCGGAGGCCATTCGTCGGCCGGCGGCGCTGCTGGCGCTTCGACGGGCCCCGGCAGTACCATCACGGGCCCGGCGGGATTTGCCGGCGCGGCGCTGCCGGGAGCCGCCACGACCGGTGTCCAGGATATTATTTCGTCAGAGATGCGGCAGGACGCTGGATTGAGCCTCCCGGACGAAGAGATCTTTACGGAACCGTTTGACGATGATCCCAATGCCGCTTCCCTGGGTAATCCCTATAGTCTTTCCAATATCGCAAAACCCCCCTATGAAGAAACGCGCGATACGGAAGATGTGATCATCTATAACTTTCTGTTACTGTGGTAATACAGCCGGATGCGCTCACGAAAGCAGGTGCCACGGTCCTGCAGCTCCGGTATTTCAACCTGCCTGCCCTATCCCTTGGACGATTTCATGGCATGGGGGCTTTCCCGAGAGTATTTGTTCCAACCTTGTTTGGGTTCTAACGGAGATGATTATGCTCAACTGGTTTCACACGCTCCCGGATATCATGATCGAATTGATTATTCTGGTCTTCATGTTGGGGATTACGACTGTACTTCCCTATATCATCAGGCGCCGATTCAATCTGACGCCCGACGATGGCCTGGCCAAAGGTGCCGAGGAGTCATTCAAGGTGCTGATATCGGTGACCATCCTGTTGTTGGCCTTTTGTTTGGTGAGGCTGCAGGGAGATCATCGCACGACGGAAGATCTGGTTTCCCGCCAGGCCATGGTGATGCTGAAGCTGGATCGGGCATTCGGTGCATTCGGAGGAACAGAGGGTGCAAGACTCCACTCGTTTCTGGAACAATACGCTCAATCCGTACTGGATGACGAGTGGCCGCTGCTCATCCAGAACGGCCGCTCGGATAAGACCGATCAGCACCTCGTTACCCTGGCCCAAGCGAGCAGGGAACTCGAGGCAAAAGGCGCTGCACAGCAACTGTCGCGGACGGAAGTCCTAAAAGGCATAGAGCAATTGTCCGATCTACATGAGGCTCTGCTGTCGACAGGACGCCTCGCTTTGCCCGAGCTTTACTGGTACGCAATCGTCACAAGCCTGATATTTTTCACGGGGCTCGCTTGGTTTCAGAGTCCGCTCAACAAATTGCTGCTCTATGTTGGGGGAGTCACCTGTGGTATCTCACTGCTGTTTGCGCTGTTCGTTGCGCACGTGAGCCTGTTTCAAGGGGAAAGCAGGGTGATGGCGACGCAGATTGAAAAGGCGATCGTACATATCAAGAAGACCAAAGTTGACGGTTGATCTGGCTGCCGCCGCTGTCACTTTCTCAAATCCATATCGAAAATCATGATTTTATTCGAGCTGCTCAGTAAGGAGTCGGCGGGGTCGCGGCGTCTGATCATTGGAGCTATCGCAATATCGGGGATCGCAAACGCGATCATGGTCGCGGTTATCAATGCGGCCGCGAAAACGGCGGCATATGATGAAATGAATTTCCGCTATATGGTCATGTTCGTTGCGGCGATCGGACTCTATATTGTCGGCCTCAAATACAGTTTCGATGCGATCACCAAGCTGTTTGAAGGCATGATCCACAAAGTTCGAGTCAGGCTGATCGAAAAGATCAGCCACTCGGAGTTGCTGCTCTTGGATCACATCGGAAAAGCTGAACTCTTCAAGCGGATCAACCAGGATACGACGGTCATCTCCGAATCCCAGAGTCTGCTGGTGGCCTCCGTGCATTCCGCGGTCATGGTTTTGTGCATATCGGTGTATGTTTTGACGATCTCGGTGGCCGCCTTCATCATCACGGTGCTTCTGGTGTTTGGTGGCGTGACGATCTTTCTGAGCAAAAAGCAGGAAGTCGAGCGATGCATGGAGCAAACTGCGGCCATAGAAATCGATTTGATCGGGCTGGCGAATCACGCCATCGAAGGCCTCAAGGAACTCAAGCTTAGCCAGGAGCGGACGCGGGAACTTCTCGTGGACGTCGTCGACATATCGAAGTCATTGGAGAACGTCAAAGTTCGCACAATGAATATGTATAACGACATGGGGCTGTTTTCCCAGAGCTTCTTTTACATACTCGTGGCGTGCATCGTATTTTTTCTGCCGTGGATGGAGGAAACATATAGCGGGTCGGTTACCGAATTGGTGGCTGTCATACTGTTCATCATAGGTCCGCTATCGACCATCGTTAAGGCAATACCGACGTTTTCCAAGGCAAATACAGCGATGGAATCGATCGTCTCCCTGGAAGATGCCATCGAAAATTTTGGCGCGCAATTTGGGGAGTTGAATGCCGTCGACAAGGAAATGAACTTCACCAAGAAAATCGAAATCCGCGGTTTGGAGTTCCATTATGGCAACCCAAACGGGCAGGATTTCAAAGTGGGCCCAATCGATTTGGAGATTGACAAGGGCAACATCGTCATGATTGCTGGCGGCAACGGCAGTGGCAAGACCACGTTCCTGAAAGCCATGACGACATTATATTTTCCGACGGCCGGAAGCGTTCATGTCGACGGAGTCGATATCGTGGACAAGAATGTCCAAAGGTATCGGGGGCTGTTCTCCGCGATATTCACGGATTTTCATCTTTTCGGGAAATTGTATGGCCTGGGTGTCGTCCCCGCCGACACAGTCCTGACCTTGCTTGAATTGCTTCGCCTCCGGGATAAGACCGGCTACCTCGATGGCAGATTTACTTCTCTCGACCTTTCGACGGGCCAGCGGAAACGCTTGGCACTGATCGTCGCCCTGTTGGAAGACCGGCCTATCATGATATTCGACGAATGGGCGGCGGACCAGGATCCCGACTTTCGCAGATACTTCTACGAAACCCTGCTTCCAGAGTTACGGACCAAGGGAAAGACTGTGATCATTTCCACACACGACGACCGCTATTTCGAATTGAGCGATGTATTGATAAAGATGGAGAATGGTTTGGTCGTCGACTATGTGAAGCACTGAGGCTGCACCGCGATCATGGTCGACGGTCTGAACGCCGGATAGACGTCAAGCGGAGGCAAGGCCAATCTCCTGCAAGACGGACAGACCTCAACAACACCGCCTCACCCCGTTCCACCTGCGGTCCTGCTCGCTGCGGAAAAACTCCTCTCGCGACCAGGGTTCGCCCTCTTCCTCTCCATGGTGCTGCCGCCAGTGCTGGAGATAGCGGTCATAGGCGGCCTCGCCGTTCAGTTCCCGGAACAGCTGACGGAGGCACCCGAGCAGGTCTCGATCGGTCATGGAATCTCACGGACTGGATTGAAGATCGTGCGCCGATGATAGCCTTTCTGCGGGAACCGGTCTCTTTGCCGACGGGAAAACACGGGTCATGGAGCGGTACTCTCCGGGTGGCGCCCTCCTGTCGGGGTGCCTGCCGTCGGCTCTGCTCGGATCGATGCGATAATGCCCCGGTTAGGTCCCGGCGCCAGCGGCCGGGCACCGTCACTTCAACCGGCAGGCAGCGACATGCAGGAAAAGGGTTCTGGCAGTTCCATCGGCAGCATATTGGCTTGGCTCGCGGTGGCCTTGGGGGGCGCCGCGGCCCTGGGCGGCATCGCCCTGAACCGGGGTGAGACCATCAACAGTTTCTGGTTCGTGGTCGCCGCGGTGTGCGTCTACGCCCTGGGCTACCGCTTCTATGGTGCCTTCGTCGCGGCGCGGGTGCTGATGCTGGATGCGGGCAGGTCGACTCCGGCGGAACGGCTCAACGACGGCCGCGACTTCGTTCCCACCAACCGCTGGGTGGTATTCGGCCACCACTTCGCCGCCATCGCCGGCCCCGGCCCCCTGATCGGCCCGACCCTGGCGGCCCAGTTCGGCTATCTGCCGGGCACCCTGTGGATCCTGGTGGGGGCCGTGCTGGGGGGCTGCGTCCAGGATTTCGTCATCCTGGTGTGCTCGCTGCGCCGCGATGCCCGCTCGCTGGGGCAGATGGCCCGCGACGAACTGGGCGCCATCGGCGGCGGCGCGGCCCTGGTCGGGGTCATGATGATCATGGTCATCCTGATCGCCGTACTGGGCCTGGTGGTGGTCAACGCCATGAAGCACAGCCCGTGGGCCACCTCCACCGTGGCCGCCACCATCCCCATCGCCATCGTGATCGGGATCTACATGCGGATGCTGCGGCCCGGCCGGGTGCTGGAAGCCACGGCCCTCGGGGTGGCGCTGCTGCTGCTGGCGGTGGTGGCGGGCCGCTGGGTGGACGAGTCGCAGGCGCTGCGGGGCTGGTTCGATTACGACGGCCCGCAGCTGGCGCTGATGGTGATCGGCTACGGCTTCGCCGCGGCAGTGCTGCCGGTATGGCTGCTGCTGGCACCGCGGGATTACCTGTCCACCTTCATGAAGCTGGGCACCATCGCCGCGCTGGCGGTGGCCATCGTGATCCTGCACCCGGACATGAAGATGCCGGCGCTGACCCGGTTCGTCGACGGCACCGGCCCCATCTTCGGCGGCAAGCTGTTTCCCTTCGTGTTCATCACCATCGCCTGCGGCGCCATCTCCGGCTTCCATTCCCTGATCGCCTCCGGCACCACCCCGAAGCTCCTGGCCAACGAGGCCGACGCCCGCATGATCGGCTACGGCGCCATGATGATGGAATCCTTCGTGGCCGTCATGGCCATGGTGGCGGCCACCGTGCTGGAGCCAGGGGTGTATTTCGCCATCAACAGCCCGGCGGGCGTGGTCGGAGGCGCAGCGGCCGATGCCGTGGCCAGGATTTCCTCCTGGGGCTTCCCGGTCACGGTGGAACAAATGGCCGACCTGGCCAAGTCCATGGGCGAGGCCAGCCTGTTCGCCCGCACCGGCGGCGCCCCGTCCCTGGCGGTGGGCATGGCCAGCCTGTTCGCCAGCGCCTTCGGCCAGGGCTTGCTGTCCCTGTGGTACCACTTCGCCATCATGTTCGAGGCGCTGTTCATCCTCACCACCCTGGACGCCGGCACCCGGGTCGCCCGCTTCATGCTGCAGGACCTGCTGGGCAACTTCATCCCGGCCCTGGGACGCACCAGCTGGTATCCGGGGGTGCTGCTGACCTCCGCCCTGGTGGTCGCCGGCTGGGGCTATTTCCTCTACATCGGCACCATCGATCCTCTCGGCGGCATCAACAGCCTGTGGCCGTTATTCGGCATCGCCAACCAGATGCTGGCCACCATCGCCCTGTGCGTGGCCACCACCATCCTGCTGAAATCGCCGCAATCCCGCCACGCCTGGGTGACCGCCCTACCCCTGGCCTGGCTCATCACGGTCACCTCGGCGGCGGCCTGGGAGAAGCTGTTCAGCGAGGAACTGCGGGTCGGCTTCCTGGCCCACGCCAAGGACCAGGCCGACAAGCTGGCGGCCGGCCTGCTGTCACCCGAAGTGGCGGCCAAGGCACCCCAGCTGATCTTCAACGACTACCTGGATGCCGCATTGACGGCCGCCTTCCTAGGCATCACCTGGGTGCTGGTGCTAGACACCCTACGGGTGGCGTTCTGCATTCTGACCGGCCGCGACTACCCGCCCAGTTCGGAATCGCCCCGGGAGCCCGACGCTCTTGTGGAAGAATGGGTGAGGGATTAGAGGACGTTGTTTTCCCGAATTTGTGGGCGACCGCGGCGGCCAGCTCAACTGCCTCCCCGCCCAGCCGTTTCCGCCAATGGCTGTGGCAACGAGAAGTAAAAGGCGGCGCCCTCCCCCACCTTGCCCTCCGCCCACACCCTGCCGCCGTGGCGGCTGATGACTCGGCGCACGTTGGCCAGACCGATGCCGGTGCCTTCGAACTCGTCGCTGCCGTGCAGCCGCTGGAACACACCGAACAGCTTGCCGGCATACTGCATGTCGAACCCCACGCCGTTGTCGCGCACGAACACCACCGTCTCGCCGGCTTCGCCCGGCCGGCAGCCGAGTTCGATGATCGCGGCAGCGTGCGGCTGGGTGAATTTCAAGGCGTTGGAGATCAGATTGACCAGGACGACCCGCAGCATGGCACGGTCGCCGGTAATCACCGGCAGCTCCCCGATGCGCCATTGAACGGCCCTGCCCCTGGTTTCCTGCTCGAACTCGCCGATGACCTCGCGCACCAGCGCGTCCGGGTCATTTCGTGGCGTCCCATCCGGGAGAACGACAACAGATCGTCGATCAGCACTCCCATGCGCCGGGTGGCGGCGGAGATGGTGTCCATGTAGTGGCCGCTTTGGGCGTCGAGCTTGGCGCCCGCCTGCCGGCGGAGCAGACCGACAAAGCCGTTGATGTGGCGTAGCGGCGCGCGCAGGTCGTGGGATACGGAATAGGCGAAGGCCTCCAGCTCCTTGTTCGCCTCGGCCAGGCGCGCGGTCCGCTCGGCAACCCGCCGCTCCAGGTCTTGGTTAAGTTGACGGTAACTATTCAGTCCCGTCTGAAGCTCGAAAAAAGATCGAATACCCCGCAAAAAACACTTGACAGGGTTTTTGGCCGGATTTTCCATTTTTTGGCGCAGCCCAAACACCCCGCTCAGACCGCCAGTTATCCGGCACCTGCGCCCTGACTAGCCTTCGTGCCGAGACATCCCCCGGGGGGCTCGGCGCCAATTTCTTGCGGGTCGCAAAGAACGCCTCAAGAGCCAAAAATTGTCCGAAAATTCCCGTGATATCCTGGCTTTACTGAACTAAGCCCAAGATTCCACGGTTGACCCTCGATTCCCAGTCTGTCGAAGCGACTCTCCAAGAGGTGAAGGCGCTGCTCGCTCGGGAAACGGCGCTGTCCCCGGCTCTGCGGGCGGCGTTGAACGTCCTGCTGGCGCTGGTGGCCGCGCTGCTGCAACGGCTCAACCTCAACAGCCGCAATAGCAGCAAACCGCCATCCACCGACCCCAACCGCCCCAAGACGGCGAAACCGAAAAGCCCGCGCAACCCCGGCGGACAGAATGGCCATGTAGGGACCACCCTGCAACCGGTCGAGGAGCCCGACACCATCGAACACCTGACCGTCGACCGTAGCACCCTGCCCGAAGGCGACTACCGGCCGGTCGGGTTCGAAAAGCGCCAGGTCTTCGACCTGGACATCTCCCTGATCGTCACCGAGTATCGCGCCGAAATCCTCGCCGACGCCCAAGGTCAACGCTATACCGCGGCGTTTCCCGTCGGCGTCTCCTCGCGGGTGCAATACGGCCCCGTCATCAAGGCCCATGCGGTCTATCTGTCCCAGCAGCAGCTGCTGCCGTACCACCGCGTCGAAGACTATTTCCGCGAGCAGCTGCAGATCCCCGTCAGCGCCGGCTCGCTGTTCCACTTCAACCAAGAGGCGTTCCAGCGCCTGGCCGCTTTCGAGCCCTGGCTGTGCGACCAACTGGCCCACGCGGAGGTGCTCCATGCCGACGAGACTGGCATCAACATCAACGGCCAACGCCAGTGGCTGCACTGCACCTCCAACGCCCACTACACCGCCTTCTTCGCCCATCCCAAACGCGGCACCGAGGCCATGGATGCGATCGGCATCCTGCCCCGCTTCCAGGGCCTGCTCTGCCACGACCACTGGAAACCCTACTTTCGCTACGACTGCTCTCACAGCCTCTGCAACGCCCATCACCTGCGCGAACTGGAATGGGCCTTCGAGCAGGACGGTCAGGTCTGGGCGAAAGCCATGCAGGACCTGCTGATCGAGTGCAATCAGGCGGTCCAAAACGCCGGCGGTTGCCTCGCCGCCGAGCAGGACGACGCCTTTCGACTTCGCTACCGAACGCTGTTGCAACACGCCGATCGCGAATGCCCGCCGCCCGATCCAGACGCCTCGCCACCACGGCGCGGCCGCCAAAAACGCAGCAAATCCCGAAACCTCCTCGAACGCTTACGCGACTTCGAGGACGAGACCCTGCGCTTCATGACCGAACCACGGGCTCCCTTCACCAACAATCAGGGGGAAAACGACATCCGCATGACCAAGGTTCACCAGAAAATCTCCGGCTGCTTCCGTTCCCAGGAAGGCGCCCAGATGTTCTGCCGCATCCGCAGTTACCTCTCCACTTGCCGCAAACACGGCATCTCCTCGACCCATGCGCTCTCGTCGCTTTTTCAACCGCCAACCCTGGACTTCGCCGCTTTCTTCGCGCCGCAACCAATTACACCGAGCCGAGCAGCTGAATAGTTACAGTTGACGGATTTCCGCTTCCGCCCGCTTGCGCTCGGTAATGTCGCGCACCAGGGCCAGGACGTACTCCTGGCCGTCGAATTCGAAATGGTTGGCGCTGACCTTGACCGGGAAGACTATCCCGGGACGAACCGCACCCAATGTTCGCGCCGTTCGGCGACGATGCGGAACAAGGTGTCGAGTGGGGGAAGGCCAGCGAAAAGCCAGCGAAGCGTGTCCCACAGAATTGCTATGCCAAACGGAGTTCCCGACGCCGTACGGCCGCACTAGCGGGACGGCAATTGCCTTTGGCGCCCCAGCCGTCCCCGCTCGACTCTTCCAAGTGACATTAAAGCCGTCACCTGCATTTTCGCTCGCAGATGACTCTACGGCCAGCTCGGGATGCCTTGCAGGTCCCCTACGGATGAGGATAAAGCCCCGCGCCCTCCGGAACCCACCCGGCCCTGGCCCTTGCGCTTGCCAGGAGCGCCACCAGCTCGCTCTGGCGCCGGGTTCCGGTCTTCAGAAACAGTGATTGAAGGCGGGAGCGCACAGTAGTGATCTTCACCCCCTTGGCATTGGTGTAGTCCTTCAACGAGCAGCCCCGGCACAATGCCTCGGCCAGTGAACGTTCCGCTGCGGTGAAGCAAAACCCGGATTCCGGGAGGCCTTCGCCCGTGGATTGATCCGCCTCGGAAATCAGTATCAGCGCGAGCTTCTCGGCGGCTTCGGATTTCAGTTGGGAAGAGCCCGACAGGGGCATCCCGAACACCTGATGCCGATGCCATCCCGATGGGTCCATGAGGACGATCGACATGGTGGCGGATGGGATTTGCGCTCCGAGGACCTTGTTCAGGAGATCGGTCAAACCGCGCTGCTCCTTTTCCCCGCCCACCCACAGCACGCCATTCCGGAGGCGAAGGCCGGCATGGGAATCCAGCAACGCCTCTGCCCGTCTGCTCAGGCTTCGCAGTCGCAATTGGGCGTTCACGACGAACATCGCTTGGCCGAAGGCGTCGATGGTGCAGTCGCCCAACCGGGAACTCTGGCGATCCCTCATGCGTTCTCGGTCGATGCGGGCGGCACGGTGCAGATGTTCGGCCAGGTTGCCAAGACGCAGCTTGTCGGCCTCGGCCACTGGTGCCTTCTGGGGGTTTTGCAGCCAGCCCGCCAGGATGCGCCAATACAGCAACGCCTCGGGCTCGATGCCGGAGGAACCCCCCGATGCATCGTGATCGCCGGAGGCCCGCAGCGCTGAGCGGCGATCGAGATACATGCGCCACAACACGCGGTAGCCAATGTCCGGATCGTATGTCGCGGAAGGCAGCCCGCATGCCGAGGATGAACACTTGGAGCATCGCGGCGCCTCCTTGGAACTGCCGGCTTGGCCGGGATCGGATAACTCCCCGCAAAACCGGCAAGTCGGGTCCCCCCCCCCAAAGGTCCGGGCGAGGAACCGGGCCACCTCCGTCAGCACGAAAGGCCAACGCTCTGTTTCCAGGGAGGCTTCATACAGCGCCGCGATCAATCGATGAAAGTCCTGTTCGCAATACATGATGTTTGTACCGAATGCACAAAGTTATCGTCGCTGGAATAAAAAGGTTTCACGAGATCACACAAAAAGGGATATTCAACAATACGATCAATTCCTATTATTGAGCGGTAAACCATTCTCCATCCGAAAGATATTTCAGCCCAAGGCAGGTGCTCAATAGGACGTTTTACTACATCCATTTTCAGGCTGCGGATAGCCCAGGGAAATGCCAGAGTTATCTCCCGGGAACCTGGTCGAGCGATTCAGGAAACATCCTGGTTAAAAGGGCGATTTACCCAAGAAACTAACCACTGAGGAGATGGTTATGAACACGAAAATCACTGATTCAAGGGCGGGGCGCAGTTCATGCGGTGAGAAAAACCGGTATCCGGTGAATCCGGTCATGAACGCCATGGCGGTTTCGTTGACTCTGCTGGGTGCTGCCAGCGCGGGGGCCGTCGTTCTGCCCGGCGGCCCCAATGGCCTGGACCCGTTGCTGGTCCCCAAATTCAACAGTGCACTGGTGATCCCGCCGGAAATGCCCAAGACGGTCGCCGGGTCGACCTACAACAGCAACCAGCCAGCGGCAGACTACAACATCGCCGAACGCCAGTTCGCGCAGCAGATCCTGCCAATCGCAGGGTGCAGCACGCGAGCCCGTGCCGCTGCCGGGTTCAAGCCCCCCGTCTGTGCCGGAACCGCATTCAAGCCGACCACGGTGTGGAGCTATGGCCGTGCCGATGACGCGGCACCGGCCGTGGCGCCGGTGCCGGCGGCCGACTCGTCGTTCAACTATCCCGCCTTCACCATGGAGACCGTCAACGGTACTGCAGTGAACGTGCGCTGGATCAACGAACTGGTGACCCTGACCAACGGGCGGCCGACCATCGACAGTCGCTTCCTGCCATCGCTCACGCCGGTGGACCAGAGTCTGCATTGGGCCAATCCGGGCAAGCTACCCTGCCTGCATCCCACGGCCAGCGGCACGGACTGCGAACCCGATCCGGCACAGAACCCCAATCTGGCTATGCCTTACGCCGGGCCGGTGCCGATGGCGGTGCACGTGCACGGCGCCGAGGTGAACCCACAGAGTGACGGCTACGCCGAAGCGTGGTGGCTGCCCGCGGCCGCCAATATCCCGGCCGCCTATGTCCGCCGTGGCTCGCTGTTCACCCAGGCGGATACCGCCAACAGCTATCCCGGCTCGGCGCTGTTCCACTATGAAAACGACCAAGCGCCCGCCACCATCTGGTATCACGACCATACCCTGGGCATGACCCGCAACAACGTCTATTCCGGACCAGCCGGCTACTGGATGGTACGTGGCAATTCGCCGACCACGCCGGGACTGACCGACTTGACCAGGGAATTGCCGGGCGGCACCGCCGTGCCGGGAGCCGCTGCCGGAAGCTATGTTCTCGGCCGACCGACTTACCCCGGCACCAGTTACCCCGCTTTCGGCGCCGCCGGCAACGCCGTGACCGCCAGCGGCTGCGATCCCAACTTCGATGGGGTCTGCAGGCAGGCCATCCGCGAAATCCCCATCGCGCTGCAGGACCGCAGCTTCAATGCCGACGGCTCGCTGTTCTTCCCGGCGACCCGTGACTTCTTCCAGCCGGGGCCCGCGGCGGCGGGCGTGGTTCCCTACAAGCCTGCCGCCAACACCGATGTGGCGCCGGTGTGGAATCCGGAGTTCTTCGGCAACGCCAACGTCGTCAACGGCGTGGCCTGGCCGAACCTGACGGTCTATCCCCAGCGCTACCGGTTCCGTTTCCTCAATGGCTCCGGCGCGCGCACCTATAACCTTTATGCGATGACCTTGCCCGCTTCATTGAAGCCTGCGGAACAGAACGTGATGTCCAATGCGACCGTGTTGAGCCATGTCCGACGTAGAGACCAGGGATACCAGGAAGTGCCGTTCTACCAGATCGGCGCAGAGCAGGGTTTCCTGCCCAAGGTGGTGAAGATCACTAAGGGCGTCGCGGTACAGCTGCCCGGCAACGACACCAATGTCAACGGCCGCTGCCGCATCAATACGGCGGTGGCACCGGCCTACAACGGCTCCAATGCCAATGATCCGCTGTGCGAACGGGGCCTGTTGATGATGCCGGCCGAGCGCGCCGACGTGATCATGGACTTCACCGGGCTGCCGGCCGGAACCCAGGTGCGCTTCATCAACTGGGCGCCGGATCTGCCCTTCGGCGGATTCCTGCCGACCGGACTGGGCGCCGCACTGGCGGCTGATCCCACAACGACCGGCAAGGTGATGACCTTCACTGTGGCGAATCTGCCCGCCGGTGCTCCGGCCGATGCCAGCCTGTCGCCGCTGAGCCTGAAGCTGCCCAGCGAAAAACCCTTGGATCCCGGCATCCGGACCCGACGCATGGCGCTTTTGGAAGGGCCCTCGGACGATCTATGCATGGAACTCGATGCCGCAATGAAGATCGCCGCGACCTGGAATCCCGCGACCTTTCCCTACCGCGATCCCAATGTGTGCATCGATGCCGCCCATCCGGCGGGCCTGCCCTATGCGCCCCGGCAGACCCAGTTGGGCAATGTGGACGGGAACTGGGTGCCGAGCTTCCAGGCCTGGATGGATCCGATCACCGCAGCGCCGCAAGTGGGGACGACGGAGGACTGGGAGATCTACAACACCACCGTCGACGCTCATCCGATGCACATGCATCAGGTGCGCTTCCAGGTCCTCAACCGCGAACCGTTGGCGTCCTGGCTGGATAACAACACCGGCTTGCTGACCAATGTCACTCCTTGCATGGATGCGGCCGCCAACGCCGCCGCCTTGGCCAATTCGCCCAATTCCGCGGTGCAGCCATTGGCCGGCCCCTGTGCGGTGAAAGCTGCGGAACTTTCGGAGCTGGGCTACAAGGACACCGTGATGACCCAGCCCGGCGAAGTGACCCGTGTCCGCGCCATGTTCGTCAAGCCCGGGTTGTACGTGTGGCACTGCCATGTGGTCGACCACGAGGACAACGAAATGATGCATCCGATGTACGTGGTGGATCCGGCGCTGGGTGTCGGCGCCAGCATGCCGGCCTTCCCGAGCATGGCTGGCGAGCAGAATGTGAGCATCACCAACCATGGGGTGGGGCTCTGACCGGTCCCTAGCCCCGCAGGCGGCTTGCGCCGCAAACGTCAGCAACCAGGGACGGCACCAGCCGTGCCGTCCCCGGGCCGACCGATCAACCCGGAATTTAAGGAGTTGCAATGAACACAAACGCAGTACGACCGGTTTTGTTGTGTCTGGGCCTCAGCCTGTACGCTCAAGCCGGCTTATCCCTCGAACTCAAGACCGAGCAAGACCGATTGAATTATGCAGTGGGTCGCCAGATCGGCGTCGATTTCCGGCAGCACCGCGTGGAGCTGCAGGCGCCGGCCCTGGTTCAGGGCGTTAGGGATGCCCTGGGCAGCGGTGAGGCGTTGATGAGCGAAGAGGAGATGGAAAAAGTCCTGGTGGCCTTCAAGAATCGGATCGAAGCCCACCAGCATGCGGAGATGAAACGGACGATCACGTCGACGGCCCAGGGCGACATCGCCCGGGGGCGGGCATTCTTCGCCGAAAACGCCAAGAAGCCCGGTGTGACGGTGCTCCCCAGCGGCCTGCAGTACAAGGTGCTGCACAGCGGCAAGAGCCGCCGGCAAGCCTCGCCCCCGGCAGACGGCAAGGTCATCATCAACTACCAGGCCCGCCTGATCGGGGGCAGGCCGTTCGCCACTTCCTACAAGCAAGGCAAGGCCGTCCCCCAGACCTATGCGCTGACCGAGTTGGCGCCGGGCATGCAGGAAGGCCTGAAGCGGATGAAGCAAGGGGACCAGTGGGAATTGTTCGTGCCTTCGGAACTGGGTGTTCCCCGAGGCAAGGGACCGATGGAGATGCGTCCGATCATCTTCGACGTCGAACTGGTGGGGTTCAACTAGTAGCATAGGATGTGCTTCGTTCCTCAGAGCCATGCACTGGGGCACGAGGCGCATCGTTCGCGACCGATGCGCCTCCTATCGTCGGCACATCCTACGACCCTGAAACGACACTTCTGGATCGTCTCAATCTTTATTGATCATAGCGATGGAGTAGAAGGTGACCCCAGGGCGTAGAGGTCGCTGCGGGAATCGATGGAGCGGTTCATGCGGCCGGTCTGCTCCGGCGCCAGGTAGGCCAGGGTTCCGGCGATGAGTTCCGGGGAATCCGGCGTCTGGCGCTGACGGGGCTGCCGGGTAGCCAACCCGAAACCGGTAAGCTTCAGCGGTACCTCGGCATCTCGCCACTCATCGGCCAGCAGCACGTTGGCCGGGTTGATATCCTTGTGAACCACGCCCTGACGGTGCACGGCGGCCAGCGCGGCGCTCAGCGCGACGGCGATCTCGAAGAATCGCCCCAGCCCCATTGGCGCCGCCAGTTCGTCGGCCAGCATATGTCCGGCGAAATCCTCCAGCAGCAGCACGACGGTCCCTCCGACCCGCTCGATCCCGAGCGGCTGGAGCACGAACCCTGGGGCCAGTCCGCGCGCCACCTCGTATTCGTGTTCCAATTGCTGGAGGATGGAAGTCTGCGGCCTGGCGGCAAGCGGCAGTTTGATCAGCGTGGGCGGTCGCCCCTGGAATGATGCCCGGCATACCGCGAGCGCACCGGTCTCGCAGAGAACGGACAGCGCCGAATAACCGGGAGGTAAGGCGATTTGCGACGCCATGCGACTGATTTCTCATCCAAACGACGATGCTGTTCCGGCCAAGCACCCGTGCTGTTCCCTCAGCGCCCCCGGAAACGCGGAATACGGCGCCCTATTGCAACGGCACGTTGACGATTTCCGGGTAACCGTCCAGTTCCAGGCACAGCCTCAGACTGCGGGCACTCTGGGCCTCGTCCCGGCCGGGAAAGAACAGCACGCCGTGGACCAGGTCTCCCGGCTGAACCCGCTGGTTCTTCAGGGTTTTGGAGGCGAGATCCTTGCGGATGGCGGTTTCCACGGCATAGCCGGAGTCCGACAGTCCTTCCATGACACCGAATCCGGCCCCCACCCCAACGCCCTGCAACACCGGGTCGACGAACCCTTTGCCGAGCAGCGTCCCCAGGGCGAAGCCGGTGGCGGCGCCGGCGGCGCTGAATAGCTTGACGGTATCCACGGTGGTGCGGGCGATGTCGCCGCGGCTAACGGCGTTGCTGACCCGGTTGTAGGCCTGGTCCGAAGTCAGGACCGGCCAGGCCTGGCCTTCCCGATCGATGAGAAAGGTCTGTTCGGGACGGATGTGGACCACCGCCCGGCTCTTGTTGTCGAGGGCGAAACGCACCGGATACAGGCCGGCGCCGCGCACGTCGAAGCCGAAGGCGGTCTCCGCCTGTTCCGGATCGTTGTACGGCGCAGCATTGACCAGCGCGCCCTGGACGTTGACGCCGGCGCTGCGGGCGGTCGGCACGGGAATGGGCGTGATCTTGGGTTGGCGCGGCGGACCGCAGGAGACCAGCAGGGCGGTCAGCAGGATCAGCCCGGCCAACCGCAGGGCGGTCGCCGCAATGGAAGAGAGGAGGGTCGGATGCATCGCTGGGCCCGGGTTTCGCCTTGCGCCGCGTGGGCGGGATAGGCTTCCATTATAATGGCGATTTGTCCCGACATTTCCGCAGCACGATGGATCAGCCATGAGCGAATCGACCGCCCCCCTGGAATCTGCCTTTTCCCCCGCCCAGGCCGCATTGCGGCGCTTGCGCGAATATGTCGTCAGCCGGGTGATCGGCCAAAATGTGCTGGTGGAGCGCATGCTGATCGCCCTGCTGGCGGATGGCCACATCCTGGTGGAAGGCGCCCCGGGCCTGGCCAAGACCCGCGCGATCAACGTGCTGAGCCGCGGTGTCGAGGGGGACTTTCACCGCATCCAGTTCACCCCGGACCTGCTGCCCGCCGACCTCACCGGCACCGAAATCTACCGCCCCCAGGAGGGCTCCTTCCATTTCCAGCAAGGTCCCTTGTTCCACAACCTGGTGCTGGCCGACGAGATCAACCGCTCCCCCGCCAAGGTGCAATCGGCCCTGCTGGAAGCCATGGCGGAGCGGCAGATCACGGTGGGCCGCACCACCTACCCGCTGCCCCGGCTGTTCCTGGTGATGGCGACCCAGAACCCGATCGAGCAGGAGGGCACCTACCCGCTGCCGGAAGCCCAGCTGGACCGCTTCCTGCTGTACGTGCGCATCGGCTACCCGGCGCCGGCCCACGAGCGGGAAATCCTGCGGCTGGTGCGCGCCGAGGCCCGCCAGGAAGGCGGCAACGAGGGCGAAGAGGGGATGGAGCCGGTGCCCCAGGAAGCACTGTTCCAGGCCCGACGGGAGGTGCTGGACCTGTACCTGGCCAAGCCGCTGGAGGACTACCTGCTGCAGCTGGTGCTGGCGACCCGGGAACCGGCGGCCTACGGCGCCGACCTGGCGCGCTGGCTGCAATACGGCGCCAGCCCGCGCGCCACCATCGCCCTGGACCGCTGTTCCCGCGCCAGGGCCTGGCTGGATGGAAGGGACTTCGTCACCCCCGAGGACATCCAGGCCATGGCCTACGACGTCATGCGCCACCGCCTGATCATGTCCTACGAAGCCGAAGCGGAAGGCATCAGCGCCGACCACTTCATCGCCGAACTGCTGCAGCGGGTGGCGGTACCCTAAGGATTTGGTCCAAAATAACTTCCCCGAATTCTCGCAGGACGGAGTCAGAGCCCTTCGGGTCGAAATCTGGAACCCTCTCCCCGCGGGAGAGGGCAGGGTGAGGGCCAAAACGCCTGATGTTTCAACGAGCTTGTCGCAAGCACAACGCGCCCAGGCCCTCACCCCAACCGGCTCCGCCCGCCTCGCTTCGCTCTCCCCGCAGGGAGAGGGGCTCCAAGGCGACCCCATCGGGTCTGGCTGCTCAGAAATATCGGTCGGGGACTTTCGGGAAGTTAGACCTTGAATCGCTCCACCGTCGACTTGAGGTTCTCGGCCACCGTCAGCAAATTGGTGCTCGCCTGGGAGGCCTCGTGGGCGAAGCTGACGGTTGCGATGGAGCCCTCGCTGATGCTGGCGACGTTGCGGTTGATCTCGTCGGAAACCGCGCTTTGCTGCTCGGCGGCGCTGGCAATCTGGGCGTTCTGATCGGTGATGGTGGAGATCATGTGGGTGATGTCCTCCAGCGCCTGGCCGGCCAGGGAGGCCTGACGAACCCCGTCCTGGGCGCGGTTGCGGCTGTCCTGCATGACCGCCACCGCCTGCCGCGACTTTTCCTGCAACTGCTCGATGGTGCGCTGGATCTCCACCGTGGCCTGCTGGGTGCGGGCCGACAGCGAGCGCACTTCGTCGGCGACCACCGCGAAACCGCGGCCCTGCTCCCCCGCCCGCGCCGCCTCGATGGCCGCGTTGAGGGCCAGCAGGTTGGTCTGATCGGCAATGCCCTTGATGACCTGAAGGATCTTGCCGATGCTCTCGCTGTCGTTTTCCAGTTCATGGATCACGCCGGCCGCCCGTTCCACTTCGGCGGCCAACTGGGTGATGGCGCCCACCGTTTTTTCGACCACCTGCTGACCGCCGCGCGCCCGCTCGCCGGCGTCGCGGGTGGTCTCGGCGGCCTTGGCGGCGCTGCGCGCCACATCCTGCACGCTGTCGGCCATCTCGCTCATGGCGCGGGCCACCTCCTCGGTCTCGGTCTGCTGGCGCTGGGCGCCGCCCTCGGTCTGCTGCACGATGGCATTGAGCTGGTCGGAGGCGACCGATACCTTGTCGCCGTGCTCCCGCAGTTCCTTGATGATGGACTGGATCTTCTTCACGAAGCCGTTGAAGCTGGCCGACAGCCAGGCCAGTTCCGACTTGCCCTCGGCGCGCAGGCGTCCGGTCAGATCGCCCCCGCCGATGGCCTGCAGATGCAGGATGATGTCGGTCAGCGGGCGCACCAGGAAGACATTGGTCACGTTGTAAACCGCCACCGCGACGATGAGGAAGCCGACCACCGCGAACAGGGCGAACCACAGGATCGCGCTGGTGATGGCGGCATTGGAATCCTTCAGCGAGGTGACGATCTCCAGTGCGCCGTGGAGATCGCCGGCCTTCTTGTTCTCCATCCGGTAGCCGAGCACATCCACTCCCTCCCGATTGCCCCAGATGGACTCCGAACTGGCCGGATCGCCGTGGCACAGCAGGCATTGCTGCTCCAGCCGGACCGGCCGGAAATAGCGAACCTGCTGGTTTTTCTCGTCGACGAAGGAATATTCGGCGAGCGACGGTTCGGCGGCGAAGCGGTCGAGCACCTGCCGCTCCAGATCGTCCGGGGCGTTGGCGGGATTGCGCGGATTCTGGCGGGGAATCTTGAGGAAGAACTTGCCCTGCTCGGAGGAGTCCCGCACCACGTGCCAGGCGTTGAACATGGGCACCAGGTAATTGAGCCGTGCGGTACGCTCCTTGGAATCGCCGATCTTCGCCGCCTGTTTCAGCATGTCGGTGTTGTACATGCCGCTCTGCCACATCTCGACGACGTTGGCGCGGATCGCCTCCGCCACCAGGATCAGGTTGCGGGCTCCGCGAACCTCGGTGGCCACCACTTCCTTGCGCTGCTGATGGGCGTACAGGAACAGGGAGGTGCCGGTGACGACCAGCATGAGCACGAGCAGCGCCAGATTGATGCGCATGCCCACGGATGTCCACTTCATCATGATACGAGTCTCCTCGCGGAACACCGAGCGGTTGCCGCGCCGGCTCCCGTTCCGCCCGCTTTTTCGCTGTTATTGTCGGGGATGGGCTCGCCGCAGGCGGCCAGGCGAAAAACCCTCGCGTGGCCAGGGACTTCGGCGGCAAGCACCGACTAAGCGTAGCGGAGGAGAGAAAAATTCCTACCCTTGCGGGCGGATTCTGCGAAGGAAGGGGCCGGCGGCCAGGCCGGCCATCGCCTCGACCAAGGGGCTGAGCCCCCACCGGTCAGCCGCCCAGCATCTCCTTGACCCAGGCGCTGCGGCGCTCCCGGTCGAGAACTTCGGCACGGGCGCGCATCAGCACGACCGCGAAGTAATAGACCTGAAAGGATACCGCCATCAGCAGCAGCGGTATCAACATGCTGACGTGGATAGAGGGCTTGTCCATCTTGGTGACGGTCGCGCCCTGGTGCAGGGTGTTCCACCACTCCACCGAATAGTGAATGATCGGGATGTTGACCACCCCCACCAGCACCAGCACGCCGCCGGCGCGGGCCGCGGTGCGGACATCCTCGATGGCCGACACCAGGGCGATGTACCCCAGGTACAGGAACAGCAGGATCAGTTCCGAGGTGAGCCGGGCGTCCCACACCCACCAGGTACCCCACATGGGCTTGCCCCACAGGGAACCGGTGACCAGGGCGACCAAGGTGAAGGAGGCTCCCAGCGCCGCGGAACTGCGCACCATCACATCGGCCAGCTTGATGTTCCAGATCAGGTTGATGGCGCTCAACACCGCCATGAAGGTGTAGATGAACATGGACATCCAGGCCGCCGGCACATGCACGAACATGATGCGGTAGCTGTCGCCCTGCTGGTAATCGGGGGGGGCGACCACCAGACCCAGATAGAGGCCGGCGATCAGGGTCAGCAGGAATAGGCCGACCAGCCAGGGGATGAACTTGCCGGAGAGGTCGTAGAAATATTTGGGCGATGCCAGTTTATGGAAAAACAGCCACATGGAATTAACTCACACTGATGCGAAGGGCGGCGGCGATCGCCAGCGGCGCCAGCGAGAGCGCCAGAACCAGCAGCGATGCCAGGAAATACAGCTGGCCGGCGATCGGCATGCCGGCGGCGGCGGCGGTCACCGCGTTGGTGGCGAAGATCAGCACCGGGATGTAGAGCGGCATGATCAGCAGGGTCAACAGCACACCGCCCCGCCGCAAACCCACGGTGAGGGCCACGCCGATGGCGCCGATCAGGCTCAGCAGGGGGGTGCCGACCGCCAGGGTCAGCTCCAGAGCTGCGATACCGGAGGAGGACATGGCCAGGAAGATGCCCAGCAACGGCGCCAGCAGCAGCATGGGCAAGCCGCTCACCAGCCAATGGGCGAGCACCTTGGCCAACACCAGCACCGGCAGCGGGTGGGGGCTCAGCAGCATCTGCTCCAGGGCGCCGTCGTCGAAATCGCTGCGGAACAGGCTCTCCAGGGAGAACAGCGCGGCCAGCAGGGCGGCGATCCAGATCACCCCCGGCGCGATGCGGCCCAGCAACGCCGGCTCGGGGCTCACCCCGAGCGGGAACAGGGTCACGATCATCAGGAAGAACAATAGCGGATTGGCCAGTTCGCCGCGGTGGCGGAAGGCCAGCATCAGATCCCGCTTGAGCAGGACCCAGAACGCCGCGGACACCCCGTTCATGACAGCGACACCTTGACCATGTCGGCGTTGACGCCCACCGCCTGGTGGGAGGTCAGCACCGCCATGGCGCCTTTCGCCGCGTGTTCTTCCAGCAGCCGGCACATCAGCGCCACCCCTTCCACATCCAGGGCGGTGAAGGGTTCATCCACGATCCAGAGGGCGGAAGGGCACACCAGCATGCGCGCCAGGGCAATACGCTGCTTCTGCCCCGCCGACAGTTTGCGGGTGGGGAGTTCTTCGCGGCCCCGTAACCCGGTCCGTTCCAATACGTCGTACAACTGGTCCAGATCGGCCGACACTCCGGCCAGCGCCAGGGAAATCTTCAGGTTCTCGATGGCCGACAGCTCGGTCTTTACCCCTAAGGCATGGCCCAGATAAACCATCTCGGCGCAGTAGTAGCCGCGGTATCTCTGGATATCCAGCCCGCGCCACAACACCATGCCGGCACTGGGCCGGGCCAGTCCCGCCAGGATGCGCAACAAGCTGGTCTTGCCGCTGCCGTTGGCACCTTCGATCTGCACCAGCTGGCCCGCGTGAATCTCGAAGTTGAGCTCGGAAAACAGCAGGTTGTCGCCGCGTATGCATTCGAGGTCGACCACCGCCAAAGACGGCGGGGCAGCACTGGGGTTGGTCATGAAACGGGGATCGAAAGCCGGGGATGGGTATGGGCGGAGATGGGTGCCGCCGAGCGGTCGAGCCTAAGGCGGCATCGGCGGCAGGCACTTGGCGGTGTCCATGATACCCGGTCCGGCAGCAGGGGGAAACCGGCGGACCCCGGACAGGGTCTTGGCGGGAAAGGACTCAGCCGCCGAACGGGCCATCCCGTTCGGCGAGCTGAAGTCCTGCGGAGGTCGAAACCTGTGGCTGTTTGACGCTTACAAGGTCTTGAGGAATTCCACCAAATCCCGCCGCTCGTTCTCGGACAAACTCGTCCCATAATCGTGGCCGCCGTTGTAGTTACCCGGCAGGGTGGTGTCGAACTCGAAGCCGTGCCGCGAAGGCGTGCCGCGGAATCCCACCTCATCCGGATCGAAGCGGTGGCTGCCCAGATGGAAGCGCTGCGGCCGCTGTTCCGGCGGCAGCAGCAGCTGGTACAGGCTGGGCACCGATCCGTTGTGGAGATAGGGCGCCGTCGCCCAGATGCCGTCCAGCGAGCGCGCCCGGTACGCCAGCAGATTGCGGGGAGCGTAAGGTGGCAATCCGGGCGCCTTGAGCCGGTAACCGATCAGTTCGGCCCTTTCGCCGCTGCTGAAGGCCGGATCGGCGGCGGCAATGGCGTTGCCCACCGCCATCCCCACCAGTTTCGACAGCAGCACCGGCGCCGGCAGCTCGTCGGCCCCCAGCAGCGCGGCCAAACCCCCGGTAGCCACCTTGCGGGTCGCGAAATTGGCGGCCATGAGGGGATCGGTGCCGATATCGGCCAGCGCAATCATCCGGGTCTCGATGAATTGCGCGCCGAACAGATTCTCCTCCGCCGGTGTCATGGGATAACGTCCATTGCCGTCGGGCAGGGCATGGCACTCGGCACAGCTGGGCTCGTCGCCGCGCTGGGCCAGGTAGAGCTCCCGGCCGCGCGCCGCCTTGGCATGATCGATGGAACCGAGCACCGCCTCGGGCCACTGGGGCGGGGCCAACTTGGCCACCAGGCGCTCCAGCTCGAACAGCTCCCGCGGCCGCGCCGAACTTTGCCCCAGGGTCGCCGGATCGGTCAGATTGACGCTGCCGTAAGTGCCCAGCACTTCCCCCAGGTTGCGGCCGAAGGGATTGTTGGCCGAACCGTTCCACTGCACCCAGTCCTGTTGCGGGGTGGTCCACAGGAAGGGATAGCTCACCGGAGCCCCCGGCACGCGGACGTTGTCAGGGACATGCATCTCGCGGCCGAACACCTCGTTCATGATGATGCCGAACGCGTCCACCCGGCCGTAGCCGTACGGGTAGGCCGGGGTGTTGCGGGTGTTGTACTGCTGCAGCCACTCCAGCCGCTCCCGCAAGCGATTCCGCAGCTCCTCCCGCTCGCGCCGGCCGGCGTCCGACAGCACCGCGCGTGAAAAGCGGCGGAACTTGCCAGGCTGGTCGAGGGTGGCCTGCAATGCTGCCGCCACGCCCTCGCTCAGTGCGGTGAAATCGCCCAGAGTCGGGGCACCGTCGATACGGAGCGTCTGGCCGCGATAGCGGATTTCCCCGGTATGGCAGGCGGCGCAGGTGAGCCCGACCCAGGTCTCGCCACCGGCCACCGGCTCCTTGGCAAACCCTACCGGGAGTCCTTCCGGATTGGCGGGACCATAGGCACCGTCGTCGTTCAGAAATCCCAGCCGGGCGATGTGTTCAGGGCTGTTGAAGGGCGCGGACGAGTCGGCTCGTTCCAGCGCCATGAACCAGGCCAGGGGCATCAAATAAGACCCCTGCGGAGTAAAGTAGAACCAGGACCGCTCCGCACCGTTCCAGTTCTGGTCCAAATAGATCGGCCAGGAGCCCTCATCGCCGGCCATGGCCACCGCGGACTGCAGCTGCAGACCCAATGCAATCAGCAACCCCGCTATCGCTCTGCCTCGTTTCATCATCGCCCTCCGGTTGTGGTTACGCCGATGTCATCCCATCGGCGGCCGGCCATTGTGCCCTGCTTCAGCATGGCCGCACCATCAGCCATGGCTGACTTTCCCGTAAGCCTGGGCTTACACCGCCGCGCCGGAATGACGCATAATCGCGGCTTCCTCGCCAGGAACCTCGATGAACTTCAACGACATCATCCCCATCCTGCAGATCGCCATCGGCCCGACCATCCTCATCTCCGCGGTAGGCTTGCTGCTGCTGACCCTCAACAACCGGCTGATGCATGCCATCGACCGGGCCCGCGGCCTGTCCGATCTGATCGAGCATTCCGCGCAGACGCGACGCGACCGGCTGGCGGCGGAAACCGGGGTCATCTGGCGCCGCACCCGGCTGATCCGGCGCAGCATGGAACTGGCAGCGCTGAGCGCGCTGCTGGCAGCCATTTTGGTCATCACCCTGTTCGTCGCCGCCCTCGAAAATCTGTCGGGCACATGGACCGTCACAGTGCTGTTCATCTCCTCGCTGTCGGCCCTGGTCGGCTCCCTGTGTTATCTGATCCTCGACGTCCACCAGTCGCTGGTCGCCCTCAAGCTGGAGCTGGAGGTCACTGGGATTGTCGAATCGGCTACGCCGGAAAGCAGCTCGCGGAGGCCACAATAACGCCTGTCGGACTCCGGCTGACCGCCCAACAGAACAGCCCGCCAAACGCCTAGCGCGGACCGAATCGGGCCGGATCTACCGCCGGAACCGGTCCTAAGCGCGGCAGCAAAGCCAAGTCGCGCTCCTCAATCGTGCCAACGTTTTCCGAACCCCAACCGTTTTGCTCCAATACCGATTCCGACAGCACATCCCATGCGCCTTCGGCGGTGATCAGGTATAACTGGTAACTCTGGTTCGGGCCCATGACGGCAGTGACTCCTGGTTGCGGCCGCTGCAGGTCACGCAAGGCTCCCGCGATGGTTACTCAAATGACCGCATAGCCGTCCGGCAGCGGATGGCCATCCTTGTCGGCAGGGTAGAGCTTCGAACTTTTCAAGGCTGCCTGGCGCAGCGGGCCAACGACGTCGACGTAACGGCTGTTCGGGAGCTTGGAAATGGCTTCCCGCAGCCTCTCGATATGCTGCATCTCGTGGGAAATCAGCTCGCCGTAGGCTGGCGGCTGCGTGAGCCCCTCGGCCTCGATCCGGAGGGAGTAGGCCAATTCCTTGGTCGGGATGACCGTGAATACCAGCCGCGAACCGGTCCCGGTTACCGCTTCGTCCATGATCCGCGCCGTCTCTCCCATGATGCCATAGCCGGCGACCACGGCAGGACTCTTCGGATCGTTGGAGTAAAACCGCAGCCGCGGGGTGTAAACCATTGCAGAGCCATCCTTGAAGTCGGCCTTCCAGGTTTCCGAATCCGGCGCCGGGAAGGGCACGTTGGGCAGGTCGGAGAGTTTCAGGGCGGGGTCTGGGCGCAATGAGCGCCACTGATCGAGCGCATAGGCGGCCTTGAAGGACTCCAGGGGATCGTTGCCGGTGTAGTAGGCGACGATGACGACCCGCGGCTGGAACTTCCCGGCCAAGGTGAACATGTTGAGATATTGCACCGCGCCCCAGCCGCCGGTAGCCATGCTGTAGAGCGATGTGGGCGGCAAGCCGGCGTGGCGCCGCATTTGATTCGGCCAGTTGGCTTCGATGGCTGCGTTATTGCCATAGGTTTGACTGTCGCCGATGACGACGATCGGAGCCACATTGGGAACCAACCGGTTCCGAAAACCCAAGACATCGTGAGGACCAAACAGCATGTTGCCGGGAGCCAGCGGGCGCGCCCTGACCAGGGTGATGGGATCGTTCACCAGAAAGTCCGCGGTCTCTTTCTCCGCGGGGTTGTGAAAAACCGTTTCATAGAACGCGGGCAGCTCCTTGCTCAAACGAACCACTTGTGAATCCGTAGGTGCCTTGAATAACTGGGGGGACAGCCAGCGGATGACGCCCAATCCCAGGAAAACAGTGAGCACGATACTGGTGAGCAAAAGCCATAATTCCTTTTTCGTCATGACGGTCGGTTCTAATCGGGGGTGAATTTGTCCTTGTAGGTTTGCAGGAGCTTGGGGTCCTGCTCGCTTTTCCTGAGAAACGAGTCACCGATGGCCAAGGTATCCATCTCCGTACCCATGAAGCAGTGAAAGGCATCTTCCGGGGTACAGACGATGGGCTCCCCGCGGACGTTGAAGCTGGTGTTGACCAGGACTGGGCAGCCGGTCTTAGCCTTGAACAGGGATAACAGGCGGTGATACTTCGGATTGGTTTCCTCATGCACGGTCTGAACCCGCGCCGAATAGTCCACGTGGGTGACCGCCGGGATGAGGGAACGCTGCAGTTTCAGCTTCTCCAGGCCGGCCAGCTGTTCGGTGCCTTGCGGCAGAGGCAGACGCTTGCCGTCGCAAACGTCGGCAACCAGCAGCATGTACGGACTGGGCCTATCCAGGTCGAACCAGTCGCCGCAGTCTTCCGCCAATACCGATGGGGCAAACGGACGAAAGGATTCGCGGAATTTCACCTTCAGATTCAGCACCGACTGCATGCCGGAGGAGCGGGCGTCGGCCACGATGGAGCGTGCGCCCAAGGCCCGCGGGCCGAATTCCATGCGTCCCTGAAACCATCCGAGGGCTTCCTGATCCGCAAGGGATTGCACGGCCGTGGAAAGCAGGCGTTCCGGCTCCAAAGTGCTGAATCGGGCGCCGGCTCGCGTCAACCGGTCTTCGATGTCGCGCTGGGAAAACTCGGGGCCGAGATAGGCGCCCCGCATCGCATCCGCTGTGTTGAGCACCCGCGGACGGTCGGCGTGCAAGTGATGGACGGCCAGGGCGGCACCGACCGCGCCGCCGGCATCGCCTGCCGCCGGCTGAATCCAGATCTCCTCGAATCGGCCATCCCGCAGGATCTTCCCGTTAGCCACGCAATTCAAGGCGACCCCGCCCGCGAGGCAAAGATGCTTCTGGCCAGTCTCGGCGGCAATGGAGCGGGAGAGGCGGATCATCACTTCCTCGGTCACCGCCTGGATCGAAGCGGCGATGTCCATGTGCCGCTGGTCGACGGGATCCTCCGGCCTGCGGGCCTTCAACCCGAACAACCGCTCGAACCGCTTGTTGATCATGCGAAGACCGCTGAGATAACCGAAATAGGCCATGTTCAGGCGAAACGATCCGTCGGCCTTGATATCGATCAGATTGTCCCTGATCAGCTCGGCATAGCGGGGGGTGCCGTAAGGAGCCAGGCCCATGAGCTTGTATTCGCCGGAATTGACCTTGAACCCGGCATAGTAGGTAAACGCCGAATACAGCAGCCCCAGGGAATGCGGGAAATTGATTTCCTTCAATACGGTCAGGCTGTTACCGCGACCTACAGCCAAAGAGGTGGTCGCCCACTCACCGACGCCATCGAGCGTCAAAACCGCCGCTTCGGCGAAGGGAGACGGAAAGAAGGCGCTTGCCGCATGGCTTAAGTGATGTTCTGAAAACAGCAGGCGATTCTTTCCATCGAAATCCTTGTCTATAGCGAGCAGTTCAGTGCGCAGGATATCCTTCTGGAACAGCTTCTCCTTGATCCAAACCGGCAGTGCCTTTTGAAACGAGCGAAAACCGTGCGGCGCGATGGCGGTATAGGTTTCCAGCAATCGCTCGAACTTGAGGAAGGGTTTGTCGTAAAACACGACGTAATCCAGATCCGCAAGCCGCAAGCCGGCTTCGGAGAGACAATATTGGACGGCGTTTTTCGGGAATCCGCTGTCGTGCTTGCGCCGGGTAAACCTTTCCTCCTGTGCCGCGGCAACGATGGTGCCGTCATCGACCAGCGCAGCCGCACTGTCGTGGTAATAGGCGGAAATCCCTAAGACCCGTAATGACCGATCCATTGGCGGTTAGAACAAGGTGTAAATCAAAGGCGCCAGAGCCGAAGACTGCGCGAAAATCAGGAGCCCGCCCAGCATCACGCTGATGACTATGATCGGAAGCAGCCAGAATTTCTTTCTCACCTTGAGAAACGCCCACAGCTCACGCAGAGTATCCACGGCACGCCCTCAAAACTGACGGGTAAAATCGGTAATCACGGGAATCGGTTCGCGCGCCATCCAGTAACTCGCCAAGTTGGGATTCCGCCTTAGCCGCAAGGGATCCTTCCGGAGCAGGCGCAGCCACAAGCCGATGGGCGTGACGACGGCGAAGAAGATGACACCGAGCACCAAGGGATTGACCACCAGAGACAGCCCATAACCCAATCCCATCCAGAGTACGTTCAAAGGGCGCAAAACTATGGGCGCGCAAAGGGATGACGCCAGGATAATACCGGCGGCAAGCACCAGCCAAATCGTTTCCGGATACGAGAAATACCAGGCGTAGGCGGCCACGGCGGTGAGTAATGCCGCCATAATCATTCCAAAGGACTGGTCTGAAGGGAGCTTTGGTCTCATGACGAAATTCCGGTGCGATGGGCGTGTCGGAGCGACATTGCGTGATGGATGGGTACCAGACCGCAAGGCAAGGGCAGTATAGTCCGAGCCACCGAATGGACGAGCCGTCAAAAAAACCAGCGACAGCTGACGCCGGCGCGGCTTTCTAAGCCACCCCGACCCGGTTGGAATGAAGTGTCACTGTGTTTCGCGGGCGCGCAGTCGCACCAGGTTCTGGTGGGCGAGTTCGTGGTAGGTCGGTGACAGAGAAATCGCCTTTTCGAAACTCTCCTGGGCGGCGTCGTTGTGGCCAGCCATCATCTGGATGTAGCCCAGGTTGTTGTAGGCATCTGCCGGTTCCAAGACCCGCCCGAAGGCCTTCAGGGCTGCTTCGTCATCGCCCTGGCGAGCCAGTGCCAGACCCTTGTTGAGCCAGGCCGGATGGTATTTCGGATCGGCCCGCAATGCCGAGTCGAACAAATCCAGGGCACCGGCCATATCGCCCGACAGATAATGGGAATATCCCAGGTTGTTCAGCAACTGGGCGCTGTCCGGGAGCACTTTCAGGGCGTTCTGGAAATGCCCCATGGCGGCTCCGTGATCGCCGCCACGGTCTGCGATTAGGCCCAAGGTGTTGTGGGCTCGCCACAAGCTCGGATCGACTGCGACTGCCGCCGCCAGCGACTCGGCAGCGGCCGGCAGTTGTCCCCGGCGGAACTGCACCTGACCCAGGCCCAATAAAGCCGCGGCATCTTTTGGGGCATTCTGCAGCGACAGCCGATATGCGGCAACTGCCAGCTCGTCGTTGCCCTTTTCCGCATGAATCTCCCCGATCCGGTCGAGTGTCGCGGGGATCTTGTCGTCGAACTCCAGGCTGACGACGTAGTAATACAGCGCCTCGTCCCGGTTGCCGCGCTGCGCGGCCGCTTCGGCGCGGCGCAGGGCCGATGCCGCATCGACCGGCCGATCCCTCACCTCCTGCATGAGCGTCGATTCCCCGCCGTAGAGCTGGCGGAGGCCGGGGCCGACCGGCTTATTGCTAACCGTCGTGCACCCGCCCAAGGCCAGAATCAGCGCGGACACGATGAGGAATGTGCGGGTTTTCATGGGAGCACCTCCTAAGCATCGTCAATGCTGGCCCAGCGTCGGCAGAAAGGCCATGACCTTGATTACCGCCGGTCCGATGACCACAATGAAAAAGCCCGGCAGCAAGCAAAACGCCAACGGAAAGATCATCTTGGTGCCAAGCTTGGCGGCCTCCTCGTCGGCGCGCTGCATGCGCTTGTCCCGGAAATCCTCGGAATAAACGCGAAGGGTCTGGGCGATGCTGGTGCCGAAGCGGGCGCTCTGGGCCATGATGGCAACCAGCCCCTTGATGTCTTCGAGCCCGGTACGCTGGGCCAGATTGGACAGCGCCTGGTTGCGCTCGATGCCGGCCCGCATTTCCGAGGTAACCAGCAACAGTTCCTCCGCCAGGTCGGGATGAATCTCCACCAGAACCTGAGCCACCCGTAGCAAGGCGGCATTCAGCCCCAGCCCGGCCTCGGTACACACCACCAGCAAGTCGATGGCATCCGGCAAGGCATTTCTCAGCGTACGCTGGCGCCGTGCGATGATCTTGTCGAGCACATAGCTGGGGATGATCATACCCACCAGCCCGGCCACGACGGCGGCCCACAGGACCTGATGCAGCGCCAGCCAGGGCAGCAGCGGAAACGATCCCGCCACCAACAGCGGCAGGCTCACCATGGACAGCATCCGAATGGCGTAATAGACCAGCAAGCGGTTGGGCGAGCGGTAGCCGGCATGGGTCAGGCGATCGATCGTGCGCTTGCGGATCGCCTGATCCTTCGGCAGCACGCGGCCCGCGAAGCCGTCCAGGAATTCCGCCAGCCGTTCCGCCGCCGGCAGCGCGGGGGCGCAGGTCGGCGCCACCGCCTGCATGCGCTTTCGCACCGGGTCGAAATACCACGACAGCGCCAGGACGCAACCCAGCCCCGCGCAGAATATGGCGGCGGCCAAGAACCCCACCGCGAGCCAGTTGATCAGGGCATCGTCGTAGCTATCCATGGTTTCAGATCTCGATGGAAATGATCTTGCGGATCCACAGGGTGCCGGCCACGACCAGTCCCAGCCCGGCCGTCACCAGCTTATGCCCCAGCGGATCGGTGATGAGCGGCGCCACATAGTCGGGAGCCACCACCGACATGGCCCCGAACAGCACGAACGGCGCCAGTACCAGGATCCAGGACGACATCCGCGCTTCGGCGGTGAGGGTGCGCACCCGGCGCTGAAACCGGAACCGGCCACGAATCAGCTTGCCGATGTTCTCGAGCGTCTCGGCCAGATTTCCGCCGGTCTCCTTCTGGATCGTCACCGTGGTGACGATAGCCATGAGAGACAGGCTGGGAACCCGCTCCAATAGGTTTTTGAAGGCCCAGCGCATGTCGAGGCCGAAATTGATTTCATCGAATGCTGTGCCGAATTCCCTGGCGATGGGATCATCCATCTCGGTGGCCACCAGATGCAGGGTTTCGTTGAAGGGATAGCCGGCCCGCAGGGCACGGGTCATGATGTCCAGCCCCTCCGGCAACTGCTCCTCGAAACGTGCGAAGCGCCGCGCCAAGTCCAGCTTCAGTTTGAGCACCGGCAGCCAGCCGGCCATCAGCGCGGCCGGCACCGCGACCACGGCCCGGTGGGTCAGCAGCCAGATCGCCAGACCGCCGGCGCAACCCAGCAGCAGCATCCCCAGGATCAGGCGGTAAGCCGGAAATCCATGGCCGGCGCGTTCGATGAAGGGCAGTAGCCGACGCATCCCCGGCAATGATTCGAGCCGCTGCTCCAGGGGCGACAGCCCCTGCAGATACTTGTCGCGCACCAGGGAGACCTGGATCTCCGGCTGGAATTCTTCGGCGATGGCCCCCAGCCGCCGTTTCAGACGCCGGCTCTCCTGCCGCCCGGTTCCGAAGGTGGGCACGATTACCAGCTGGGTCAGCAGAAACACCGACCCGAAGATCAGCAGCAGAAAGATCGCCAGTGTGTCTTTGTCCATCGCCGTACTCCCCTATTAAATGTCGAGGGTTTGGAGCCGATGCGGCCCATTGACAGCCCTTACTCCTCCCGGTCCGAATCGAAGAGATCAAACGACAGATCGATCCCCCGTTTTTGCAGGCGCTCGTGGAACCTCGGCACGATGCCGGTGGCCTTGAAGCTGCCGATGACGTTGCCGTATTCGTCGATACCCTTGCGCTGGAACACGAAGATTTCCGACATCGTGATGATGTCGCCCTCCATGCCCTGGATTTCCTGGATGCTGACGAGCTTGCGGTTGCCGTCCTCCAGCCGCGCCAGCTGCAGCACCACGTTGATGGCCGAGGCGATCTGGCTCCGCACCATGCGCGCCGGCAGGTCCAGCCCGGTCATCGCGACCATGTTCTCCAGCCGGCCCAGTGCATCGCGGGGCGTATTGGCGTGGACCGTGGTCAGCGAACCATCGTGACCGGTATTCATGGCCTGCAGCATGTCGAAAGCCTCGTCGCTGCGCACCTCCCCGACGATGATGCGATCCGGCCGCATGCGCAGGCTGTTGCGCACCAGATCGCGCTGGCGCACCTCGCCCCTGCCCTCGATGTTGGGCGGCCGGGTCTCCAGGGGCACCACGTGAGGCTGCTGCAGCTGCAGTTCCGCCGAGTCCTCGATGGTGATGATGCGCTCGGTCGCCGGAATATAGCCGGACAGCACGTTCAGCAGGGTGGTCTTGCCGGAGCCGGTGCCGCCGGAAATCAACACATTGAGCCTTGCCTTGACGATGCCGATCAGCAGGTCGGCCATGGTTCGGGTGCAGGTGCCCAGTTCAATCATGTCGGGCATGCTGAGGCGGTCGATGGTGAAGCGCCGGATCGACAATGTGGGGCCCTTGAGAGCCAGCGGCGGGATGATGGCATTGACCCGCGAACCATCCTTGAGGCGTGCATCCACCATGGGCGAGGATTCGTCGATGCGGCGCCCCACCGAGGACACGATGCGGTCGATGATGTTGAGCAAATGGGCATCGCTCTGGAACCGCAGCGGGGTCAGCTCCAGCTTGCCGTAGCGCTCCACGTAGACCTTGCCGCAGCCGTTGACCAGGATATCGGCGACATGGGAATCGCTCAGCAGCGGCTCGATGGGCCCCAGCCCCAGGATTTCGTCTTCGATGCATTTACCCAGGAATTGCCGGGTCGCGGCGCTGAAGGGCACCGCCAACTCGTCCATGATGCGGTCGCACAGCTCCCTGATCTGGGCGCGCGCCTGCTTGTCCTCCAGCCGTCCGATCAGCGACAGGTCGATCATCGCCATCAGCTTCTGATGGATGCGCTGGAGCCAGTCCATCTCGTTGTCGCTGAGCGCCCGCACCGCCAGCGGTTCGACCTTGGGCTGGGGACGTTCGGGCAACGCGGCCATGTCGCCGGTTGCAGCCTTGGCATCGCCCTTGGCGGAATGCCCCATGATCCGGAATCTCAGGTCCATAACCTAGCCCCCCGGCAGCAGCCTGGAAAACAACGTCTGTAACAAGCCCCTGGGCTTCGGACCGTGCTTCCCCACCAGCGTGGCCGCCAGCTTCTGGATCGAGCGGGTGGCGGGCGAATGGGGCGCATGGTCGGCGATGGCCACACCCAAATCCGCCGCCTTGTGCAGATTGGCGAAGTCGTTGGGGATCAAGGCGGCCGCACCCAGCCCCAGGCTGCCCTGCACGTAGTCCGGCGTGATCGGGCGCTTACCGTTGTAGCGGTTGATCACCAGATGGACCCGCTCCACCGCGATTCCCAGATCCCGCATCATGATGCCGGCCAGCCGCTGGGCATCGCGCAAATTGGTCAGATCCTGCTGCAGCACCACGATCACATGTTCCGCCTTTTCCAGGATCAGGTAGAACACCGGATCGATCAGTCTGGGCAGGTCCACCACCACCCGGCCGTAACCCCGATGGATCAATTCCAGCAGCCGGCTCAGCCGGGCCTCGTCCACCTCGCCGGGCAGGATGACCTGATCCAGCAGGCAGCCCAACACGTGCAAACCGCTGGCGTGTTGCGCCACATAGCCGGTCAGTGCGACCTCATCGAGGGAGTCCACCGCAGCCAGGGCTTCCATCAAACCTTGTTGAGGATGGAGGTCCAGGTTCAGGCACTGGCAACCGAACTGGAAGTCCAGATCCAGCAACAGCGTGCGAAGCCCGTGGCGGCTGGCGAAGGCGTGCGCCAGCGCGCTCGCGATGGTGGAGGCCCCGGCCCCGCCCTTGGCATTGACCACCGCGGTAAGGCCGCGCGCGGAATCCCGGTTGGCCGCCAGTTCCTCCCTGAGCACTTTCTGGATCGCCGCCAGGGTATCCTCGATCACCTGCGGCCCCATGATGAAATCCCGCACCCCGGCCTGCATGGACAACCGCATCAACTGGTGGTCGGCCACAGCATCGCCGTCGACGATCAGGGTGATGGGCCTCAGGGGCGGCGGCAGCCCGGCGAGCCCCGCCAGATCGGCCTCCGGCCTGAGCCCCAGCAACAGCACCAGGATGTCGGGCTTGAAATCCGCATCGCCGCCAAACTCATAGCTGGCGCTGCCCAGCATCCGCAGGCGGATGTTCACGTTGGGCAGCTGGCCCACCCGGTTCCGCAGCTGTTCCAGCTCGGACGTGCTGTGGCCGGCGATGAGGATATTGGTGGTCGGCTTCATATCGGTCGCATCATCTCAAGCGTGGACTGTTCCGCTGCACTCCCCCGACGATCTCACTCTTGGCCCCTCTAGCCCCGCTTCCCTTCGGCAATGCCGTTAAGAGTTGCCGCGTCACCCCAGCAGGGAATGCCGGGGTCCAGTAGCCAGGGATGGTCAAGGCCTAACACATCCATGCGCCCTGGATTCCGGCAGTACCAATCGCAAACGGTTGCTTGAGTCGCAACCCTTCCCTGCCGGAATGACGGCTTAGCGGCACTGCCCCCTTCGGAGGGAAGCTCGTCCGATCGCTGCACGCATCGCGCTGAAACCGCGTCATTCGGGACATTGAATGCTCCCCTCTGCATCGTCCGGAACTGCCCCCATGCTCTCCCGCGGCAAGGTGGTGACGAATTCCGGGGCGCTCAACGGCGACATGTCGAGCCCTGGGATCAAGGCCGGAATCAGCAGGGTGTGCTGATAGCCGCTGATCCGGACCCGCACGAAGCCGTCCGGATACTCCACCGTCACCATGTCGGCATCGAGGCCCGCCAGCACCGGACTGGCCCCGGCATCCCCCGGTGCGTTGAACACCGCCACGTTCCTGATGGAGGGATGGTCCTCCGGACAGACCACCGCCAGGCGGGCGCCGCGGCGGGTCGCCTCCGTCAGGGTGTTCCAGACCAGCAAAGCGCGGCCGAACTCGATCACCGCGAACAGCAGCACGAAAAACAGCGCGCCGACCAGGGCGAATTCCACGGTGTGCATGCCGCCTTGCCGCTTCATATCTTCCTCATCGTCGAAGTCGCGCTCATCACGAACGGCGACGGCAGCGAAGCGTCGTCCCCCCAGAACCGCATGAATGCCTGCAGGGGATTGCCCGGAAGAAACTGAAAGGTGTAATGGGCGGTCACCGTCACGAACACGCCGCCGGCGGTGGACTCGACCACCGGGTCGGGAACGTCGAGGGCCCCCGGCAACAGAGGATCACCGGTCCCGCCGGTGTTGCCGTAGGTGACGAGATTCACCGTGTGCTGCTCGATCTCGTCCGGGCTGAGGTCGCCGTAGCCGGCCTCGAAGGTGGCGGGCGCCGAGTAGTAGCGGGCGCCGTCGCGCACCGCCTTGGTCAGGCTGTTGTACTGGAACAGCGCGCGGCCCAGTTCCGTCACCATCAGCATCATCAGCAGCAGGAACGGCGCCACGATGACGAGTTCGACCGCGGCGATGCCACGCTGATGCAGCAGGGGACGCAGGCGACCCAATGGTGTTGAATTAAGCCCCTCTCCCAGAGGCAATGGCGTTGAACTAAGCCCCTCTCCCCTTGGGGAGAGCGAAGCGAGGGGGGCGAAGCCGGTTGGGGTGAGGGCCTGGGCGCCTTGTGCTTGCGGCAAACTCGTTGAACCGTTAGGCGCTTCAGCCCTCACCCCGCCCTCTCCCAGAGGGAGAGGGTTCCTTATTTCAACCGTATGGCCACCCTGCCATCCCCGCTCCAGGGAACCACTCGTGTCCGCCAGAATACGACGCGCCTCGACGGGCGTGCGGATGCCAAACGGGAACCTGGCTGAGGCGTTCATCGGTCTGCCGCCTGTTCGTCGAAGTCCTTGTAGAGGACGATGGTATGAGGTCCTGGGCCGGTCACCGGATCGGGCCCCGGACGGCCCTCCGCCACACATTCGGTCAGGAACTCCCCGTAAATCTCCTGGCTGCCGTTGTGCGCCGCCGGCCGGGTGAGAAACAGGCAACTGACGCCGAGCACGGCGACCGAGCCCTGGCCGTTCACGGTTCCGCTGCAGTCGATGACCGGAGCCGCCACGACCCGGCGCGGGGGCTCCAGCTGGGCCGGGCCGCCGGGGCTGGGCTGAAGGTCCCAGTGGGAGGGATCGGCCCGGTCGCTGACATAGTCGCTGTAATAGTCCCGGTAGCCGCCGCTCCCGGCGTCGATGACGACGTCGGGACGGTATTCGGAGGTATCCACCCCGCCACAACCGGGGTGGGGGCAATCGAAGCGGGTATTCAAGCCTTGGGCATTGGCGCCGACGCTCTTGCCCGGCTTGGTCAGGATGGTGTCGCCCTGGATCGCGCAACCGCGGTACTTGCCGGCCATCTCGTCGCGGATGCAGTCGGCGCCGGCGCCGCAATCCAGCTGGACGTTCTGGTAGTTGCCGGGCCCCACCTCCCAGCCCTTGTTGCCGTTGCCGGTCTTCAAGACCACCTCCTGTCCCAACGCATAGCCGAAGTTTTCGGCGCCGGGGGTTCCGCAAGGAGCGACGGGAAGCAGGTCGCACACCTGCCCCAGCACCGGGCTGGGGCCGGCCACGGCGCTGGAGGGCTGGTCGAGGCTGTCGATGCCGAGCAGCTGGATCAGCCACGACCCGGTGCTGAACCTCGCGACGCTGGCACGCACGAAACGCGGGTCGGAGCCTCCGTCCGCCGTGAAGCTGTCCATCAGATTGGTCGCAAAGCTGACTTCCACCTCCTCGATGGGGATGGCCTGCAGTTCGGCATTCCCATCGGCGCTCGCGTTCAGCGTGAAGGCCTGGTGGGCGGCGCTAGTCGCCGCGGCGGTACTGTCGGTCTGATCCAGCGTCTTGGCCCCGCTGAGGGCGGCGGCATCGAGGGCATTCTGGAGCCGGGTCCGGTTGACGTAGAAATGCCCCAGGTCCAGGGCCATTCCCACCATCCCCAGCAGTGCCACCAGCGCAATCACGAACAACGGGATGATGGCGCCGCGCTGGCGATCGCTCGGGTCCCCGGCTCGCGGAGCCGACCGCGCTGATGAGCCTAAGATGATCATGGCCCTGACTCCCGCACCCCATGGTCAGCGCGACGAGCCCGAAGAGCCGGTTCGGCCGATCACGCCCAAGCTGGTCTTCTTTTCCACATCGGCCGGCTTGCCCGTGTCGCTGCGGTAGACTTCCAAGGCGCCTTCCGCCTTCATGCCTTCGATGCCGTCCGGCGCCTTGGCGGCCGGATGCTGGGCCTTGCCCGGGTTGTAGACCTGCTGGGTGACCATGTTGCCGACCGCATGCCCGAAATTGCGGTCGATGCGCGCCGGGGTGGCGCTCCAGTCGGCACAGGCGGCCAGGGCCAGCAGGCCGGTGGCCAGCAGCGTCCGGGCCGCGATCCGTGGGAGGGATACAGTGTTCATGGCTCTACTCCTGTCAGGGTTGCTGGCCGAAATGACCGCGCAGGCCGCCGGTGTTGGGTGGGGTGGAAACCCGTGGCGGCGACACCGCGGCCTCGGTCCGGCCCATCAGATAGAATTCCATGTCGCTGGGTTCGGCGAACCGGTCGGTCGGCAGGTCGATGCGGTCCGGGGAGATCGGCTTGACCAGATGGGGGGTGACGAAGATCAGCAGCTCGGTCTCGTTCTTCAGATAGGTCTGGCTGGTGAACAGCTGGCCGAGGATGGGAATGTCGCCCAGTCCGGGAAACTTGGAGATGTTCTCCCGCAGGCTGTCGCTGATCAGTCCGGCGATCCCCAGGGTCTGGCCGTCGTCCAGCTCCAGCGCGGTGTTGGCGCTGCGCTTGGTCAGCGAGGGGATGACGAAGCTGGTGTTGCTGCTGCCGGCCTGCAGCGCCACGGCGTTGTCGCTGGACAGCTCGCTCACGTCGATGTTGAGCTTCATGCTGATGCGGCCGCTGTCCAGCACCACCGGGAGGAACTTGAGTCCGACCCCGAACGGCTTGAACTGGATGGTGACGGTGCCGGCGCCTGCGACCCCCATGTTTTGCGGCACCGGAATCGGGAACTCGCCGCCCGAGAGGAAATCGGCGTCCTGCCCCGAGATCACCGTGAGGTTCGGTTCCGCCAGCACCTTGGCCAGACCGTTGTCCTTGGCGGCGTTGATCACCGTCTTCACCGCCGCATCGTGGCCGATGAAGCGGAAGAACAGGGCGTAAGGGCTGGCGAAGGAGGGCGCCACCGCCATCGCTTTGGTCAGGGCATCCACCGCGGCGGTGCCGCTGATGGTGCCGCTGCTGAAATCGCCGGCGCCGCCGATGGCGGAGAAATCCACCTTGAGATTGCGCGCCAGACGCCGGTCCACCTCGGCCACGGTCACCCCCAGCATCACCTGCTGCGGCCCGCCCACCTGCATCAGGTTGATCACCCCGGTGTCCTGGCCTTGCGGGGCGGCCGGGGAGGAACCGGGCTGGCGCCCGCTGCCGGCCGCGCTCTCCCCCAGATTCAAGGTGGTCTGGCTGCCGGTGCGGTATTCCGACGGCTGCTGCTCCCCGCGTGGCGCAAAGGTGCCGGCGATCCTGAGGATGGCGTCCATCTTCTGCAGGCTGGAAACCTGCCCGGCCAGCACGATGGCCCCCTGCGACGACAGCACCTTGGGGTGTTCGCCAGGGAACAGCTGGTGCAGCTTGGCCTTGAGCCCGTTCAGGTCGTGGGTGACCTCCACCTCCACGGTGCGGAAGCAGGACGCCTTGCTGCACAGGATCACGTTGGTGGAACCCAGCCGCCTTCCGAACACGTGCAGGGTGTTGGGCTTGAGCAGCTGCACGTCGGCGATTTCGGGATTGCCGACGGTGATCTGGCTGGTGGAATCCGGCACCCGGATGAAGCTGGATCTGCCGACGGTGACGGCGTGCATGCCGTCGTCCGCGAGTGCCGCTCCCAACAGGACGGCGAACAGGGCGGCACACGCGAAGCTGTGGTATTTCCTGGTCATGGTCGTATCCTCCCGACGGTGCTTGCCGACCGCCGCTAGGGGCCTTGAGCAGGCTTGATCTGTACAGATGAGTCAAGTTTTCAGGCGGCCAGTTTGGCTTCCTCAAGGAGTCGATCGATGGCTTGGCTGGCTTGAACCAGGACACGAGGTGCGGTGCCG
>Ga0233425_10002145_pt1 | contig 40146 bp, 32 predicted proteins | sample Watercolumn_Towu_2_FD_181712 | JGI IMG/M metagenome (GOLD analysis project Ga0233425, IMG submission 181712) | Freshwater microbial communities from Lake Towuti, South Sulawesi, Indonesia - Watercolumn_Towuti2014_140_MG | ecosystem: Environmental > Aquatic > Freshwater > Lake | place...
CGAGCGATAACGGTCCCTGGTTCGGGGGCAGCAGCGGCGGACTGCGCGGCATGAAGGCGACCACGTGGGAAGGCGGGTTTCGCGTACCGCTGATCGCCCGCTGGCCGGGGCGGATTCCGCCGGGGCACACCAGCGTGCAACCCGCCGTCATGATGGATCTGTTTGCCACGGTGCTGCAGGTAACGGGAGCGACAATGCCCGACGAGCGGATCATCGACGGCAGGAACATTCTACCCTTGCTCATCAGCGACGCGGCCACACCGCACGAAGTGATCTTTGAACAGCACGGGCCGCGACTGGCCGCCGTGCGCGACGGCCGCTGGAAACTGCACGTGCTGGCCCCTAGTGCCTTGAATCTCAAACCCGACGACCAGGGGCGGTGGCTCGACCCGCGTGCTCCGGACGGCGTAACCATCCTCGCGCCCGTGGAGCAATACAATCTCGACGCGTATCCGGGCGTGCGCACCGGCGATGCGCCGGCGGCCATGCAGTTGTTTGACCTGCAGAATGATCCCGCCGAACAACACAACGTGGCAGACCAGCACGCGGCAGAGGTGCGCCGTCTGCGAGCAGCCTATGACGCGCTGCAGCCGCACGTACCCGCGGTGCAGCCGGCCAAGTGGCTCCCCTTGAAACAATGAGATTGGCGACGTGAGGAGCGGCAAATGACTCACGACGTGGCTACTCGGATACGACTGGTCCAAGGCGACATCACGCAGTTGAGCGTGGATGCCATCGTGAATGCCGCCAACGAGTCACTATTGGGCGGCGGTGGCGTGGATGGGGCAATACACCGCGCGGCCGGACCGGGGTTGTTGGAGGAATGCCGCAAGCTGGGCGGATGCCCCACCGGACAGGCCAGAATCACTCGTGGCCATCGCTTGACCGCGCGCCACGTTATTCACACCGTGGGGCCGGTCTACCATGGCGGTCGCTACGGTGAGGCGGATTTGCTCGCGTCGTGCTATCGCGAATCACTCCGTTTGGCGAAGGAGGCTGGACTCGAATCCGTAGCGTTCCCCTGCATCTCCACCGGCGTTTACGGTTATCCAAAGGCCGAAGCGTGCCAAATCGCCATCTCGGCAGTCACGGGATGGCTGGCGGCACACGCTGTTCCCAAGGAAGTGACGTTCTGTTGTTTTGCCTCCGAGGATGCGGACCTCTATCGTGCGCGGCTGGCCGGATGACGCGGAATCACGGGATGCGAGGCAGCCGTCGCGGCAGCGCTGTTGCCCCCAAACTCGTTGACTACGAATGCTCACAACCATAGTATTTGCGACCTTGTTCATCGGCCTGATCGTTGCGTCGCTCGTCTTGTGGGCTGTGCTGCTTTGGCTCGGACTACGATGGGCAAAGGTGGCTGACGTAACAACTCGTCGCGTGGTTCTGGCAACCACCGCTGCTGTCGTCCTCAATGCTACGATCGACGTTCTGTTTGCCCTGGTGTCCCCATCTTCCGACGCGCTGTTCATCGCACTTGTTGTCGCGCAACTTGCTGCCGCCGTGATTGTCCCTTGCCTGGTGATCGCGAAAGTCTTCAAGACGCGATTTCTTCGCGCAGTGCAAGCCTGGCTCCCGACTCTGCTCGCCCCGGTCTTGCCCGTTGCTTTTGCCATATTCGTGTTGAGACCCTTGCTCTACGAAGCATTCGTTGTTCCAACGAACGCGATGGCTCCAACACTGATCGGCTACCACTGGCAAGGCGTGTGCCCGGAATGCGGTCGACCCAATTACTGCTCCCCGCTGGATGAACGATTCGGTCCGTCCGATCCCCCGCAGATGATCTGCGACAACTTCCACGTCATCCAACCTTCGGATGTCGATAGGCGCACTCATACGGCGGACCGCTTTTTCGCCGCCAAATTCCTCACGCCGCGACGGTGGGATCTTGTCGTTTTTCAATATCCGGGAGAACCGTCAACACTATACGTGAAGCGGCTCGTCGGTCTGCCTGGTGAAAGAATTCACATTGACGATGGAGCAGTGTGGGTCAACGGCAAGAAACAAGCTCCGCCTGACGCAATTCGTGGCCTCGTATACTTGTCCGAATTATGGGGGTCGGTGCGTCGTCCCGCCGTTCTTGGCGACGACGAGTACTTCATGCTCGGCGATTTCTCCGCACAATCGAAGGATTCTCGATTGTGGGAGCGGGGTGCACCCGGCCACAATCCGTTTGCCGTTCCCGAATCGCACTTGAAAGGTGTCGTGACTCACACCTACTGGCCACCCGATCGCTGGCGCATCCATCGGTGAGGTGGGACGAAGTTGTGCAAGCGCTGCACTTGCCTTCTCTCCTCGTGCACGTGCTTGAGACGGCTGGCCGGATCGGTTGGATCGGACGGATCGGCATCGGGCCATCCCTCTGTGTCTCGGCAGCTTCCGTTTGTGCCTCCGTGAGAACCATTCGATCCACCGGATCCCCCGAGCCGGATCGCGATGGGGATGTGCGCCGGGGATGTGCCCGGTTCATCGGCGGCGGAACAGGTCCTCCCATGAGGCGAGCAACTGCTCTGCTTCCGGTGTCCCTTCTTCCGGCGCCCAGGCGGCAAAGTCCTTGTCGGAAGGTCGCTCGTACGGTCCTGGCTTCACCTCGAATACCACGGTATCGGGAGCCAGTGCCACGATCGTGTGCCAAATGTGTTCCCGAATGTCGACCCCCAGCACGCCGCTCTCGTGCGAAAGCAGCACCAGACCGTTCTCATCCAGTTCACCGTCGTCTGAAAACGTCAACACTCCAAGACACCCATTCAACAAGATGAATGCTTCCGCCTTTGGCGGATCTTGATGCCGGTGCGGGCGCACATAACTTCCCGGCTGAATCGCATTGAGCATCCTGTGAAGGAGTTCCGTGTCGTCGTAGTGCAGGCAGTGGATCTCGCGCAATCGCGGATTCGCTCGCGCGTCGGCCGCTTTGACCCGGATCAGGTTCATGTCGATGCCTGCAATGCGCGCGTGGCTGGAGCGCGTCGCCAAGGATGATTTGCGTTCAAGAACCACCTGCTTCTCCTTATCTGAAATCGCCAGCTCTTCCACATTGCCACGAATTGCGCTTTGGCGACAACCGAGTCGGCACTATAATCCGCCCCCTTGCCGTTCTGAGAGCATATCGTATCTGTCCGAGGTAGTTGGCCGGTGGGGAACATTTCGGGTGGAGAGACCTTTCGGAGGGGAAAAACGGCCGTTCTGCCGTCAACGGGACGATTCAAGAGCAGGTCGGTGTTTGGGCGATACTGATAGTGGTGAGGTCTGGCCTGGCGTTCAACACAATCGACTGGGTAAACCAATGAGAAAATCGTGCGTCGTGTCGGTACTGCTGCTGGTGCTGGCGGTCCCCTCGCGTTGCTGGGGGCAATCACCCTATGAGCATCGCAACCGCGGCCTGGGATTGGGCGCCGTGATGGGGGCTGTGACGGGCGGACTCATCGGCGATCGCAACAACGAAGCGGCGGCTGGGGCAGCGATCGGTGCGGCGGTGGGAGGTCTGACGGGTGCGGTGATTGGCAATTCGGTGGACGGTGAAATGGCCTATCGCGAGCAGCGCGCGGGGCAACGCGTGATCGCGCAGCAGCTATCGCGTGCCGTGACGGTGGCCGACGTGATCTCCATGTCGCAGTCACGGCTCAGTGACAGCGTCATCATCACGCAGATCCGGACGCACGGCGTGGCACAGCAGCTCATGGCACCGGATCTTGTCACGCTCAGTAACGCCGGAGTGAGTGACGCGGTGATTCAAGCCATGCAGACGGCGCCGCTGGCGGCGGCAGCTCCCGCCGTGGCCGTGCCGGCCTACCGCGATCGCGTGATCGTGGAACAGCGCTATGTCATGCCGCCGCCGTATCCGCAGCCAGTTTACTTTCACGACTTCTACCACCACCCGCACTTCTATCACTGCCCGCCACCGCGCTCGGGCGTGACGTGGGGGTTCTCGTTCAGCAATTAGCGCTGACGTGGATGGGAAACGCATGAATCGTTTCCTGGTTGCGCTGGTTGGCTGCCTCATCAGTTCGAGCACATCATCGGCCGCTGATTGGCCCCAGTTCCGCGGACCGCGCGGCGACGGTTGCGCTGAGGTCCGTAACTTGCCTCTCCACTGGGGCGGCCTGTTTCACCGAGCCGCCTGGCAGACCGCCATCCCGGGAACGGGTTGGTCGTCGCCGATCGTTGTTCGTGACCGCGTCTGGCTGACCAGCGCGGAACAGACTGCGCTGGACGTGGAGTCGTTGCAGCAGCGTCTGGCGGAGAACCCCTACGGTGAACAGGGCTTCCAGGCGCACGCGTCGGTGACGCTGCTGGCCGTGGAACTGGACCTGGCCAACGGCCGGATGCTGCGCCAGCTCAATCTGGCCACTGTGGACAAACCAGCGCCGATTCACACGCACAACAGTTATGCGTCTCCCACCCCCGTGGCGGACAGTGAGCGGGTCTACTGCCATTTCGGTTCGCTGGGAACGATGGCTGTCGAGCAGGAAACAGGGAGCGTGATATGGCGACAGCGGTTCGCCGTCGACGACATTACGGGCCCCGGAACTTCGCCGGTTCTGATCCACGGTTTGCTCATCGTGGCCTGTGACGGCGCGGACGAACAATTCGTGGTGGCAGTGGACGCACGCACCGGCGCGGTCCGTTGGCGCCAGACACGGCCCGTAATCGCAGCCGATGAAGGCAAATTGCGCCGCGGTTTCAGCACCCCCCTGGTGATCGACTACGCAGGACGAACGCAAGTGATCGCTCCGGGATCTCAATGGGTCGTGGCCTACGAGCCCGCCAGCGGGGCGGAACTGTGGAAAGTCAAGTTCGGCGCCGGTTTCGCCGTGGTGCCGCGGCCCGTCTTTCGCGAGGGCGTGGTCTTCTTCTGCACGGGCTATCCCAAACCGGAGCTGTGGGCCGTCCGCGTGGATGGCTCCGGTGATGTTACCGACACAGAAGTCGTATGGAGGTACGACCGCCAGGTGCCGGACGTTTCGTCCCCCGTCATTGTCGGCCGGGAATTGTACTTTGTGTCGTCGCGCGGGATCGCCAGTTGTCTGGACGCGGAGTCGGGTGAGATGGTCTGGCAGCACCGGTTGGGAGGTGGGTTTGCGGCCAGTCCTTTGGCCGCGGACGGGAAGCTGTTCTTCACCAGTCAGGACGGCACGACAATTGTCCTGCGCCCGGGGCGGAAGTATGAGGAACTGGCCCGAAACCAACTCTTTGGCCGCACGTTGGCCTCGTTGGCCGTGGCCGGCGAGGCACTGCTGATTCGCACGGATCCGCTTCTCTATTGCCTGCGGAACACCGATCCGGCGGCACCGCGCTGACGTACCGGCTTGCCGAAATACGCAACTGGCCCGACAATGAATAGCGTCTCGTCAGGGGTATTTCACCAATCGGGTAGGACTGTGCGGCGCTCTTTCTGGTGTGGGCTGGCGGCTGGCTTGCTGTTTTCCTTCCACGGCTTCTGCGCCTGCGCGCAGCCGAACGTGCACTACGACGGGGTGGAGAATCCGTATCTGTTTCTGTTGCGTGAACCGGCGATCTACGACGAACTGCGACTCACGGATGCTCAGAAGAAGTCGCTGCTCGCGGTGAACGAACGTTTCGACGGCCCCTTGCTGGCTCTGCGAATCAAACCGCCCGATGAGGCCCGCCAGGAACTCGCTCGGATCTACGACGAAACGCAGCGTGAGACACAGCAGTTGCTCAGTGCTTCGCAACAGCAGCGGCTCAGCCAGATCCTGTTGCGGTTGCGCGGCGCCGAGTGCCTGCTGAACGACAAAGTCGCCAGTGGCCTGGAGATGTCAGCAGCGCAACGCAAACAGATCGAATCCCACGTGCAGGAGGCGGGAGAGGCCCTGAAGAAGCTCGCTGACCGCGCGCAGTCCGAAGGCAAACGTGCGGAGCACGAACAGGAGTATCAGCGTCTCCGGCGGCGCGAACACGAGCAGTTGCTTGCCGTGCTCGCGCCGAGCCAGAAGAGCCAGTTGGGAAAGCTGCTCGGAGCGGGTTTCGATCGGGCGCGGCTCGGTCGAGTTGGCTTCAAGGCGCCGGAACTGCGCGCGAGCGACACGTGGCTCAACTCATCGCCGCTGCGCCTTGCGGATCTGAAGGGAGAGGTGATCGCACTGCATTACTTCACCTACGGCTGAATCAACTGCATCCGCAATTACCCCTGGTACAGGGGTTGGCATCAAGACTTCAAGGACCGGGGACTCACGATCATCGGCGTGCACACACCGGAAGGTCAATCGGAAAAGAGCGTCGAGCAGTTGCGGGCAAAAGCTGCGGAGGAGAAGCTCCAATTCCCTATCCTGGTCGACAACGACCGCGCGAACTGGAACGCTTGGGGCACGGGCATTTGGCCCAGCGTCTATCTGATCGACAAGGAAGGATACGTGCGCTACTGGTGGTACGGTGAACTTCAGTGGCAGGGAACCGACGGCGAGCAGATCATGCGCCGGTGCATCGAACAGCTGCTGGGGGATTCGTCCTCGACCACCGGTGGGTGAAGAGACGGACGCCCAGTTCGCGCGGCATTGCACGATCGGGAGTTCTCGTCCCCTCTCCCCACCGACTCGTGATCGCTTCCCGCACGCTGCCTGCACCCGGAGTTCCCCCGGCACGCATCAGCGGAGATACTGTTGAGTTCCGGAGGGAACCGAAGGGTCAGCCCGGATGATGCACGAAACCGGAAGAGCCACCACAGAGCCACAGAGAACACAGAGGAAAGCACAAGAGGCGGAATTCACAGCTTGCCAGATTCGGTCCAATCATCATCGTTGCGAAACTACTTGCCTTGCTTGCGTTTACTTCAACCTCTGTGCCTCTGTGGTGAATGATCCGGGTCAGCCTGACGGCGGAATGCCGCCGGACCCTTGAATCCGGTAGGAGCCAGATATGCGGTTGGCAGCGCGTTGCGAGCGTTCGTTTCGTCCGGCGACGAGAAGCGATGGTTACCTCTGCTACCGGCGAGATACCATCAATCTCTTGCCGCACTCGGGCGACTCGGCCCGGTTCGTGATCAAGGAGAAGCAAGGGGCGACAAGGCAGGTTGAGATCGACTGGAGTCTCGCCCCGGAGGGTTCATTGATTGGGATTTGCACTTGCTCGATCTACCTGGGTGGTTCCTTATGCGAGCACGTGTGGGCCGCGCTGTTGATGCTCGATGAATTGGGCTTGATCGATATCAAGGGCACCAGACCGCTGAAGATGCTGCACGAAAGTCAAGCGCCTTTGGTCGAAGGCTTTCTCGAAGAATTCGACGATGATGAGTTCGACGACGATGAGTGGATGCCGTTCAACTTGTCTCAGACTCTGTCGCGCGCAAGCGCGATGCGGCAGCAGGCTGCGCGACCCGATTGGCAGCAGGTCTTGGACGAGGTTTCAGCCCGCGAGGCGCAGGACGACCGGCAGCGCAAGGTGGTCCCTGCAGCCCGCCAACGAGAGCCGTGGTTCGTCTTGCGAGGCGCGGCCACCCAGCACGAGCCAGAGTTGTTGTTGGAGCTGTGGCAGCGTGAGCTGAAGAAGAACGGGCAGTTCGGCAAGTTCAAGAAACTCGACGTGCAGCGAAACGGACCCTGGAATTTCCTGCGGCCGGAAGACGAGGAACTTGTGCACCTGTTGCTCGGTTGCCGCAGCACGGACGAGTTGTCTTGGGGCTACTATGCGTATCGCAGTCAGCGCTTCCGTAGCTTTGTCCTTGATCCGTCCACGGCTGCGTTATGGCTGCCACGGCTCTGCGCGACGGCGCGGCTGGTGTGGCAGGCCGGCACGAGCGCTCCCAATGAGGGACTCCAGCCGGTTTCCTGGGATTCCGGGGACCCATGGCAGTTCCAACTCGGCGCGACGGCCGACGGTGCGGCACAGCAGTGGCAGCTGGAGGGACAACTGGTCCGCGGGGAGGAAACGCGGCCGCTCAGCGCGATTACGCTCGTTACCCGGTCCGGTTTCGTGTTGTTTTCCGACAGCCTGGCCCGCATTCAGGTCGGGGCGGATTTCGCGTGGCTGGCACGGTTGCTCGACGGACCCGCTGTCACGGTTCCGTACGCTGCTCGAGAGCCGTTCTTGAAGTCCCTGTATTCCCAGCGATACCCGCCCGAGACGGCCTTCCCGCCGGAGCTAACGGTGGCCAAGGTCGTCGGCAAGCCCACCGGCAAGTTGCGGATTCAGGCTGCCGGCAAGTCCGCGTATTATGCCCCACGCGATGCGCTGCTGGCTTCCGGCTGCTTTGTCTACGGCGACAAGAGTATTCCCTTCTCTAGTGACAGCGGCAGCCTGTACGACGAGCAAGCGGGTCAAGTCACACTGCGCGACTCGCAGCGTGAGTCCGAACTGCTGGCACAACTCGCGGCCTTGCGATTGCGCAAGCCGGACGCCTACTTCTTCCACGGGGTGGATTATCTCGTGCCCAAGAAGAGGCTGAGCGAAGTTGTGCTGCGGTTGACTGCGGAGGGCTGGACCGTAGAGGCCGAAGGGATGCGCGTGCGCCGCGCCGGGGCCGTCCATCTCAGCGTGCACTCGAACGTCGATTGGTTTGAGCTCGAAGGTCGCGTGGATTTCGAGGGCGCAACGGCTTCCCTGCCCAGTCTGCTCGCGGCAATTCGCAGCCAGGAGCGCGTGGTGTTGCTGGACGACGGCTCCCAAGGGCTGATTCCGGACAAGTGGCTGGAACGCTACGGTTCGCTCCTAGCGCTTGGTCAGGCCCACGGTGCTGCGGTGCGGTTTCGCCCTTCGCAGGCGCTGTTGTTGGATGCGCTGTTGGTGGAGCACGAGCAGCAGGCGGAGTGTGATCAAGGTTTTGCCGAGTTCCGCCAGCGCCTGGCGGGTTTCGCCGGAATCCGGCCCGGTGAAGCGCCACCGGGATTTCAAGGGACTCTTCGTCAATACCAGAAGGAAGGATTGGGTTGGCTGGAGTTCTTGCGAGGCTTTCGTTTCGGAGGATGCCTGGCGGACGACATGGGATTGGGCAAGACCATCCAGGTGTTGGCCATGCTCGAGGAACGGCGAGTGCGTTCGCTGAACCATGATGAAGAGCGGCGACCGTCCCTCGTGGTGGTCCCCAAGAGCCTGGTCTTCAACTGGCTGGATGAGGCCGCGCGCTTCACGCCGGCGCTTCGTACGCTGAACTACACGGGGAATGATCGCAAGCCGCGGCTGGCGGAAGTGGCGGATGCCGACCTGTTGATCACCACGTACGGCACGCTGCGCAACGACATCGTGGACTTGAAGGAAATCCATTTCGACTACGCCATCCTCGACGAAGCTCAGGCGATCAAGAACCACAATTCCCAGGCAGCCAAGGCCAGCCGCCTGATCAATGCGGCACACCGGCTGGCGCTGACCGGCACCCCGGTCGAAAACCACCTCGGCGAACTCTGGTCGCTGTTTGAGTTCCTCAACCCAGGAATGCTGGGGCGTTCCAGCGCGTTTTCCGCCTGGAGTCGCAATCGCCGGGAACAGGATGAGTCAGCGGTTGCACTGTTGGGAGCCGCGCTGCGCCCGTTCCTGCTGCGACGCACCAAGGAGCAGGTGCTGAGCGAACTGCCCGAGAAGACCGAACAGACCATCATCTGTGAGTTGTCACCGAAGGAACGCAAAAAGTACAACGAGCTGCGCGACTACTATCGCGCGCAACTCTCCCAGCGCGTGGAACAGATCGGGCTGCAGAAAGCCAAGATCCACGTGCTCGAGGCACTGCTCCGCCTGCGCCAGGCAGCCTGCCATCTGGGACTGCTGGATGCGAAGCAGGCGGACGAACCCAGTGCGAAGCTCGAATCGCTGCTGGAACAGGTGGAGGAAGTGATCGCTGAAGGGCACAAGGCACTGGTCTTCTCGCAGTTCACGAGTCTGTTGGCCCTCGTGCGCAAACAACTCGACCAGCGCGGCATCGTCTATGAATACTTGGACGGGAGTACTCGCGACCGAGGCGCGCGGGTGCAGCGATTTCAGGAGGATTCCGCCTGTCCGCTGTTCTTGATCAGCCTGAAGGCGGGTGGCCAAGGCTTGAATCTCACGGCCGCTGACTACGTGTTCATACTGGATCCGTGGTGGAACCCGGCCGTGGAAGCGCAGGCCGTCGATCGCGCACATCGCATCGGCCAGACGCAGCGCGTCTTTGCCTATCGCCTGATCTGCCGGGACACGGTCGAGGATAAGATCCTGGAATTGCAGAAGAGCAAGCGGCAGTTGGCCGACGCGATCGTATCGGCCGATAACAGTGTGATTCAACAACTCACGGCCGAGGACCTGCAACTCTTGCTGAGTTGACGGCCCGGGGCTGATGGCGGGCGGCTGCTGATGCACATTGACGCATCCACCATCGCCTGGTTGATCGTGATCAGCGAATGGATCATTCGCCTGACCATGCTGATCGTGATACCGGTGCAACGCACGCCTGACGCGGCCAAGGCCTGGCTGTTGCTGGTCTTCTTCGAGCCCTGGGTCGGCCTGCTGCTCTATGTGCTGATCGGGCGGCCGCGGATGCCGCGTTGGCGCCGCCGGCAGTTGTCAAGCCTGGGTGCCGCGTTAAAGCCGTTGGAGGAACAGTGCCGCGCGGCAGCGCACGTTCCGCGCACGGAGTTGGCGGCCGACGTGGCCGATGCGGTGCGACTGACGCAGAATCTCGGCCACTTCCCCATTGTCGACGGCAACACAGTGGAGCTGCTGACCGACTACGATGCCATCGTCGATCGCCTGGTGCACGACATTGATGCAGCCCGCCGGGAAGTGCATCTGCTGTTCTACATCTTCGGGACGGACGACACAGCGCAACGCGTCGTGGCAGCTTTGACTCGCGCCCGGCAGCGCGGCGTCTGTTGCCGCGTCCTCATGGACGCGCACGGTTCCCGCCACGCGCTGAAGATACTGGCTCCCCACATGCGGGCGGCCGGCATCGACGTCCGCGCGGCCTGTTCGGTCGGGTTGTTCGGCAGGCGCATTCTGCGCCCCGACTTGCGCAACCACCGCAAGATCGCGGTGATCGACGGCGTCACTGCCTACACCGGTTCACTCAACCTGGTGGATTCGCGGTTCGTGCAGGGTGTGGTGTACGAAGAACTGGTGATTCGCGTGACAGGTCCCGTGGTGCGGCAACTACAGTACGTCTTTGCGTCGGACTGGTTCATCGAGACGGGGGAGCCGTTGCAGGCCGATGCGCCGCCGTCGGAGGGACTGACGGACGGATTTGCCTTGGCGCAGACATTGCCTAGCGGTCCGGATTTCGCGCGGCACAACAACCAGCAGCTGTTCGTGGCCTTGATCCACGCGGCGCGCGAGCGGATTGTGATTACGACGCCCTACTTCATTCCAGATGAACCGCTGATTCAGGCACTGGGGACAGCCGTCTTGCGCGGCGTGGAGGTGCACTTGATACTGTCGGAGCGCAGCGACCAGCGCCTCGTCGGCTGGGGACAGCGATCCTACTACGAGGACCTGCTGGAAGCCGGCGTGACGATTCACCTATACCGGCATAATTTTCTGCACGCCAAGCACATGAGCGTTGACGACCACGTCTGCATGATCGGCTCCAGCAACATGGACATCCGCTCGTTTGTGCTCAATGCGGAGGTTACGTTGATTCTCTACGACCGCGACGTGGCGCAGAATCTGCGGTTGGAGGAGCAGCGCTACTATCGGCATTGCGTGCAATTGGACCTGGACCGCTGGCGGCAGCGACCGCTGCGCACAAGACTGGCCGAGATGTTCGCGCGCCTGCTGAGTCCGTTGTTGTGAATGGTGGTGCGACCTTCTGCTTCGCGCTCGATACTCGGCCGCGAGGCATTGAATGCGATCACGCGCGGTTGTAGGTCTGATTCCTTTTAGTGCGGATCCCCGTTGGGGACCGGGCACACGTCGCGCGAGGTGCGGCGAGTCGCCTTCCAAGCCCTGTTTTCCTGGGCGTTCAGGACGCTACGATATAGGCACTGGGCCGAGTGGCGGAATTGGCAGACGCTCAGGACTTAAAATCCTGTGTCTCGTAAGGGACGTGCGGGTTCGAGTCCCGCCTCGGCCACTGCTGCAAAGCGGTGCGGATCGATGTAGTCCGCTGCGATTCCGTGCCGAAAGCCCCGGGTTTTCCAGGGCTCTTTGCGTTTCTGCCGCCGACCTCGATCACGTGCGAGAAGTGCAGATCGGTGAACATCGTTGCGTATCGATGCAGAATAGCGCGAACCGTACGGCACCATTTCGGGCACCTTCTCCCGCCGGCTCGGCACCACGGGCGGCACCGTTCGATGCGAGTGTTGACCGCATGTTGCCTCCCACCAGCGTGCTTCAAGAACGGTCAAGTTGCTCGATTTGTGTACGCTCGGGGCGCGCTCGGAAATGAGTTGTCGCATCGAACATCGTCGCACGGCTCTCCGAGCCGTGATTTCTCGACTCGGAGAGTCGAGCGACGGACGGCAATTCGGTAATTTATTGTTGAGCGCGCTCTTGGTGACCGCGGCACGATCCGGGATCCTCCGCGCCGAATGCTCGCCGAAACGACGGCCACCAGCGGAGCGATAGTCCTTGCCGCTGATCGGGTGGCGTTGAATCTCCAAGGCGCATCGGGCTTGGCTATCGGGCTCCTCCCAAGGGACTCTTACGATGGCCCCCGCGAGCTACCGGAGATTGATGAGCCGACGAACGAAATCGCACTGGTGACGAGGGGGACTCGCAGAAATATGAATATATTGCCTCAAGGACGAAGGCATGCAACGACTACGGCGTGCGACACTCACGGGACTGCGGAACATTGCGGTGGCCAGGCTCGCTCGCAAAGGAGACCATGATGACGAACGAACGGCATGCGTCACGAACACTCGTGAGTGGCATTGGTCATTCCCGCCGCCAGTTCATCGGCGGCACCTTGGCCACGGTTGCGGGGTATCCCATGTTGGGAGCAGTCGCTGCCCTGGGCGCCGACCGTGCACCGGGCCAGACGCAACTCCGGATCGGTGCGGCTTCGGTGGACATCACACCCAAGCCGCCGGTCGCGCTCACCGGTTTCCAGACGGTGCGGATCACGTCCACCATTCAGAGTCCGTTGACGGCCAACGTCCTGGCCCTGGAATCGCGCGACGGCGATCGCGTCATCGACCAGGCGATCTTGATTTCGTGCGACCTGTGTGTGATTCGCCCGGGTGTACAGGAGGACTTTCGCAAGCACGTGGCCGGCCGGTTGCCGGGCTTCGACATCAACAAGCTGTTTCTGGCTGCCACCCACACGCATTCAGCGCCCGTGACGGTGCAGGACCAGTACGACGAGAAGGACTACGGCAACGCGACGCAGCCGAAGGACTACTTGCCGTTCTTGTACCGGCAGATGGCCGAGGCAGTGGCGCAAGCCTGGAATAGTCGTGCGGTCGGCGCGGTGGGCCACGGACTCGGGCATGCGGTGATCGGTCAGAATCGCCGCATCGTTCTTGCAGACGGCCGGGCCCAGATGTCGTTTGAGACAAACAACCCGCAGTTCCGCCACTTCGAGGGTTACGAGGACCACGGCGTCGATATCCTGTGTTTCTACGACGGCAAACGCCAGTTGAAGGCCACCGCGATCACGTTGGCTTGTACGGCCCAGATGTCGCAAGGCGAAACGGTGGTGAGCGCCGATTTCTGGCATGATGCCCGGGAGTTGCTGCGAGCGCGATACGGCAAGGAGCTGTGCGTACTGGGCTTCTGCGCTCCGGCCGGTGATCAGTGCCCGCATCTGTCGTATCGCAAGAAGAGTGAAACACGCATGGATCGGTTGCGAGGGCTGACGCGAACGCAAGAGTTGGGGCGTCGGATTGCCCACACTTTCTTCGAGGTGGCCGATCTGATTGCGAAGGACATCCACGACGACGTGCCGCTGGTTCACCTGGTGCGGCAGATTGCCCTGCCGACGCGAATCGTCACGGACACCGAACACGCGATCGCCAAGAAAGTGTGCGATGCCATCGATGCGAAACCCGAACGCAGCGGCTGGGACGGCTGGGTCCGCCGGTTGTACGGAAAAGTGTGCGACCGCTACCACGACCAGCAGCAAGGCAAGCGGGATTACGCCATGGAATTGCACGTACTGCGCCTGGGAAACGTGGCCATTGCCACCAACCCATTTGAGTTGTACGTCGACTACGGGGTCCAGATCCAGGCCCGCAGCGTGGCCGAACAGACGATTCTGATCCAATTGGCCGCCACCGGTGCGCAGGACGGCTACTACGTGCCGACACCGCGCGCCGTCGCGTCCGGCGGACTCAGCGAAACCGTGATGGACAACTACAGCGCGACCGTCATGACCAACGTGATCGGTCCGGAAGGCGGACAAGTGCTCGTCGAACACACCCTGGAGGCCATCCGCGAACTCTGGCACACATCCCCGTGACAACAAGGTCTGGTCGTCTGCGGATCGGGGCCATCACGGAGAGTGTTTCCACTTCGTGCGGCCAGTCTGGCAACGACGCGTCCACATGAATGAGTCGAGCCGCCGCGGTCTTGGACAAATGCATGGTCGCAGACTTGACCACCAACCCGACTTCGTGGCAGGCGGCGACGAGCCGCCGCTTGACGTCCTCCGCCGGTTCTCGGCCAGCTCTTGTCATCCGTCACTCCTTGTCCGTGGTCGGGTCCGCATCGTCTTGGATTCTAATGGGGACCTCTGGGGAGACGGCGCCTTCCTTCCTTCGAGCCCGATTCAGAAACGAACTATTCCATCAGAATCAGGAGAGACTCCGATGCGATTGACAGTGACAGTCATGTTGATAATGGCAGCGCTCTCGACTGGCCTTGAACAAGCGATCGAGCCCCAGGCCACCGACGCGCCGTCCGCCGAGATCGCCAAGAACCCGACTGCTGCGGGGCCTCGCAAGATCATCGTCGGCACCACGCTGCAGTCGTTTTGGGGAGCATACCCGGGGCTCGACGCGCGGCTCGAGCAGCTGGCCACACTTGTCGACGAAACTGCCGACGCGGCCCGGGAGAAGTACGGACGTGGTCCGGACCTGGTGGCGCTTCCCGAGGTCGCGGTCACCGGCGAGCGCGGGGGAAAGGCTGTGGATCGTTCGATTCCCTATGAGGGCAAGGTGCAGGAGGTCTTTGCCGCGCTGGCACGCAAGCATCACTGCTATCTCATCGTGCCTCTGGATTTGCTCGCGGACGCCCGTACTGGCCTCTGCTACAACGCCTGCGTCGTTGTCGACCGCAAAGGGGAAACCGCGGGGATCTACCGCAAGATGTTCCCCGCCGTGCAATCGGGCACTGACAACATGGAAGGAGGGATGACACCAGGCCCCGACGCACCCATCTTCCAGTGCGACTTCGGCAAGCTCGGTGTGCAAATCTGCTTCGATATCGAGTTCGACCAGGGCTGGGAGGAATTGGCTCGCAAGGGCGCGGAACTGGTCGTGTGGACGACGCAGTCGCCGCAGACCACGCACCCCGCGGCGCGCGCCTTGAAGTACCGCTACTACATCGTCTCCTGCAACTGGCGCAACAACTCGACCATCTTCGAGCCCACGGGCAAGATCGTGGCGCAGATTCGGCCGCCGCAGCGCGTGCTCGTGGAGGAGATTGACCTGAGCTACGTGATTCTGCCCTGGAGCCCGCAACTGAGGAACGGCGCAGCATTGCAGGAGAAATACGGCGATAAAGTGGGTTTCCGCTACTATGAGGACGAAGATTGTGGCCTCTTCTGGTCCAACGACTCCCAGGTAGCCATCGGCGAGATGGTCAAGTCGGTCAATGTACGGGACTGGTTCGAAGAGCATGCGCGACTCGAGAAGCTCTTCGACGAAGTACGACGGAATGAGTGAGCACGAAAGAAAGGCGAAGTTTGCATGACGAAGCCAGAGCGGCAGTCCCCTCAGTACGATTCAGGATTCATGCTTCTGCGTTCCCTCGTGCTTGCGTAGTTCGCACTCGTCATTCGCTCGTCGCCATTACTCTCGAATTGCGCGCGGCCACGAGATCCGGCCTCGGTTCGCCCGCTACTTTCCACCGAGCAGGTTCAGGATGGCGTCCTTCAACAGGGCTTCGGACCCGCGCCCCACATGCGTAGCGCTCGGTTCGTATCCGCCTTCGTCACAGGCCTTGTCGGTGCAGACGTAACCGGTGCCCAGATCAGCGTACGCGGCTACCGCCACGAAGTCGTCCGGAGCCACGCGTTGGGCATACAGCTGGAAATCCACGAGGCATTCACCCGGCAAGCCCAGGATGTGGATGCGGCCCATCTGTAGTCCGGTCAGAATCAACGGCCGGTCCAGCCGTTGCGCATAAGCGGATTCCTCGGGCCTCGTCGTGTCTGGGGGAGTTTTCGCCGCTGCGTCGTCGACGCTGCTCGCGGCGGGCTGCAGCGGCGGCAGTCGCAGATCAACGGCGCGCCATTGGATGGACTCGACGGAAACGTAACGCGTGGCGGCAATCGCCGCCTCCATGCTTCGGAGGAGCCGCCCCCGAAACTCATCGCGCGCGGCCCGGGTGCCGTCGTTGTATTTGCCCACCAGGACGTCGCCTCCACAGCCCGTGAAGTAGACCTGGAACACGTTCTCGTTCTTCTCCAGCTCCTCGCGGGCCATGCCGGGAAAATCGTAAGTCACGCGGGGATCGCCGTAGAAACTCTGGGGATGGCAGGCGTAGAAGTGCAGCCGCACCAGCGGCTGGTCGCCCCGCGCGAAAGTGATGGTCTTCAATAGCGGATCGATGATCCCTTCCTCCCGCTCCCGCACGCCCATGGGGTTGCGGTTGCTCCAGCGCGGAGTGTGGACCTTCCCGTCCGCATCGATCAGGCGTCTGGTGGAGCCCACGCGCTCGACTTTGGCTTCTCCCGAGCCGATGCGATCGAACGGCTGCAGGCAGACCAAGGACTCCCGCACGGCCACCGCGAGCCAGTCGGCCGCCACCTCGTAGAATCGTGTATCGCGTGGGCCGACGGAGTCGTTGGACTGCGATGTCCCGCGCAACTCGTCGAGGTCCACCACCGGAGCGGTGTGTTGATGAACCGTGTGCAAGGCAACCCGTGCGACCTCGGTGCCGGCGGCTTCGGCGATCTTCCGGCGGTAGAGGTCGTGAGCCGAGTTGCACAGCGCGCACCAATCGATGGCGCACAGCACGTACCGCTGGCCACCGCCGTCGTCAATGACGATCCCTTTGGCTATCAGCGGGTGCTCGATGATTGCCAAGGGCTGGTTGTTCGGATAGGTGTTATGTCCCAGCGGAGGAGTCATGTCGCACCGAAACATGGCGAGGCGCAGTCCGGCTGCCTCGGCAGCGGACGCCAACGACCAGACCACGGCTAACACGGCGGCGACAACACGGATCCGTCGGACAAGGATCGTGCACACAGACCACTCCCTTCTCCACGCGTCCCGATCGAGGTCGTATCTGCTCAACGGCTCCATTCTACCTGGAGCAGAAGACCCAAACACCGTTCGTGAGCCTTGTTTCCCTGGTCTTTCCCGGCTACGCTCAGGTCTGTGGTCAGAATCAGATTTCCTATCACTTGGTCCAGAGGGCGACGGCCCGACATTGCGTTTCACGATTCGCGGAGGTCCTGATTGGCGGCCACCACACTCCAACAGGGATGCGTCCGTTCTTCCGCGAATCTTGAAACCCGATTTAGGCGACACGGGGCCAGGAAGATCGCATCGGCGCCGCTCGGAGGTTTGCACTGTGCAAGCTCGAACGGTCTAGCTCCCGGTCGTTTCCGGAGAAATCTCCCGGGGTCGTTTTCGGATCGGCTGGTCTTCTCGACTTTTTTCCAGGCCTTCAGGAGCGTCTGTCATGCGTGATCACGGCCGGTCATTGCAGGCTGTCTGCTGGGTTGTATTCGCATCGGGGATCATCCGCGGCTATGCGGCAGAGCCCGCCAGTCCGCCTCGCGGCCCTTTCGGCCACGGGTTGCTCGAGAACGCTCAGGGAGGAATGGCCGACGCGGAGTTCTTCCTGTCGAACGAGAGCTGCGCGACTTGCCACGAGCGTCAAGCGCGCGAGTTTCAGGGTTCGATGCATATGGCCGCCCACAACGATCCGCTCTATCGCCACCTGGCCGAGATCGCGCGCCGTGAAGGGGGGGACGAGGTCTATACCTTCTGTTCCTCCTGCCACGCCTCGGCGGCCGTGCTGACGGGGGCCATTCCATCCGTATCCGACAAGGATCTCGCTCCGGAGCTCAAGGCCGGCGTGACGTGTGACACTTGCCATCTGGTCACTGCCTTGAAGGGTTCCCAAGGCGGGTGGCGGGAGGAAGGGAACGCCTCCTTGATCATCGAGCAGGGCATGGCGCGGTTTGGGCCGCTGGCAGACCTCGCCGAGAATCGACTCCACACCAGCGAAAAGCGGGATTTTTTCGCTCGCTCTGAGTTCTGCGCGAGCTGCCACACGGTCATCCATCCGACCTCGGGATTGCGCATCGAACACACGTACGGCGAGTGGAAACAGAGCATCTACGCGCAGAAGGGGATTCAATGCCAGGACTGCCACATGAACAGCGTTGAAGACGCCGTGAAGGTAGCCGAGACGCTTGAGCCCGTCGTCCGGACAGGGCAATCGGCGGTCGATACCCCAAGCCGACGGATCCATCCGCATTTTTTTGTCGGCGGCAGCGCGGACGCCGAGCGGTTGGCAAACGGTCCGGAACACGCGCGGATGGCTGAGGCCCGCCTGAAGAGCGCTGCGAAAATGGCGATCGCGGCGCCTCGCAGCAGCGCGGCGGGCAGCGACCTCCGATTCGAAGTGGCGGTCCAGAACGTCGCCGCGGGCCACAACCTTCCCTCGGGCGTCACCGAACTGCGGCGGATATGGGTCGACCTGCACGTTGTCGACGGCCGCGGCGCCACTCTCTATCGCACGGACAAGGCCGATGGGCACGGGGATTTCGGCTCCGACACGCTCTGGTTCGGGGCACTGGCTGCCGGCGCCTCCGGCCAGCCGACCTATAAGCTGTGGGAAATGCAGCGGTTTCTCACCCAGCGCGGCATTCCACCCAAAGGCACGGAGCGAAAGACGTTCACGACGAAATTACCGTCCCAAGTCGTCGGACCGATTGCCATCGAGGCCCGACTCCTTTATCAATCCGCTCCGCCCTCCATCGTGGCCGAAATCATGAAGGACGACGCCTTCGTGCCGAAGGTCACCGAAATGGCAACCGCGCGCGTTTCGGTGGAAGTCGAGTAGCGGTCTTGGGGCGGCCATACCGCGAGCCGCTCCAGACCGACGGGATCAAGAAAATACTGCGCTACCGTCGTCTGCGTTGTCCCGCAGTACGACTTCTTCCTCGCCCCCTGGTTTGCCCGGGCTTCCCTGGCTATGCTCAGGTCCACGGTGAGGTATCAGATTTGCTACCACTCGTTTTCACGGCCCTGCTCTTGCGCGTTCCCCTTACGGTAATCTCCAACTGTTCTGTCGTGTGTATGCGTCACTCTGCGGGAGGATAGGTGATGGCCGAGGCAACGGACGAAAAGGCGGTGGCGTTCGAGGTGCTCAAGCGGTTGGGCGGCAAATGGGCGGTCCTCGCGGCGATGAGCATGAGTATGTCGCGGAGGGGGATCGTCGTGCCACCGGAGGTTCACGAACGACTCCGGATGGCGCGGGTCAAGATCGGATCCGGTTGTTTCTCCCCGTGTGAAGCCAGCTGCGCGCTAAGCGACGTGGAAGGGCGGCTGTTTTCGCAGTCCCATCTGCTGGAAGATGAGGAATTCATGCGCTGGTCGGACCTGCTGGGCGAAGCCATGCAAGGCAAGCTGGATTACGACCGGATCGCCGGTATTCCGGCGCTGTCGCCCATCAAGAACGACTGCCAGTTTCTCGGGTGCAGTTGCGCCGACACTGGCAGGGCCTGACGGTAGAGGCCGTAACGGCACACATGCCGCAAACGCGGGGCGGAGAACGCCAGCACCAGGGCTTGGACCACTGCGGCTACGCCACCCGTGGTAACAGGAACCGGGGTTCACCGCGCCCGCTCGCCGTGATTTACCAGAAGGCGAGCCGCGACTGCCGGCGGTTCAGAAGGACCAGGAGTCGCCGGAGCGGACGGTGGTTACGCATGCTGGCGACATTGAGCTGCGTCGTCAGCCTTGATCCTGTGTGAAGTGCCGAATCGCCTTTCTCTTCGTTGAACGTGCGGCTGGGTCTGAGGACGGGAGGCTATAGCCCGACGCATCTGCAGCGGCTGAGTGAGTGGATCGGGTGAGAGTGGGTCGATGTGCGAGACGAAGAAGTCGAAAAGTCTCGCAGGGCCGAGCTGCCGCGCAGCTACCAGGAGCCCCCCGCCAGATGCGGCGGTGGTGATGCTATACGGCGGCCGTTTTCAGACGCGTCTCGAGGATTGCAGCCGCGGCGTGAGCGAGCCGAGTTGGCGCGGGTCGAAGGTGGCCTGCTGCCTAACGCTCCAGACTATTTGCGCCGCGCGGCGATTTGCCTTTTCACATGCTCGTCGGAGAGAATCCGGCCTGCGTCCGCATCGTCCCGGCCTCGCTGTGACACACGCGTAATGATGCCGCGGAAACGGCGTATTTCGTGCATTGCTGTCTCAGTCTGTCCATCGTCCCACGACTCGATCCGCTCTCAGTGCGCTTGTGCCCCCTGACCCATTGCCAAGGAATAGGAAGTGCGCCCATTTTCACGGGCGCACCTCTCGTACCCGCTACCGAGACTATCGGAACTACTGCCGCACCACCGTGGCACCACGGGTGACATACGTTCCCGGCTCGTCACCACTCTGGAGCACGGACATCCCGGCCTCATAGAAGTCGAACTTCGCCACGATCCGGCTGACCAGCGGCAGCAGCGTCAGGACCTCCTGCACCGGCTTCAAGTCCTCCGGATTGGCCTGCGCGCCAGCGACGGCAAGAGCCATGGGCAGTAGCGAACCCACCTGATTGATGGTCGCAGCGGCCTGCCGGATGCTTTCGGCAAGATTCGTGTAACTGACGCCCACGACCGGTCCTTGGATCTCGAGCTGGAACTGTTTGAACGCATCGGTCTCGACGATGGTCTTTCCCGTGCCGGCGCGGGTCGCCAGCACTTTCTTAATGCCGTCGGCATTCGAGCCGATCATCAACCAGCCGTCATGAAAACCGATCACGGGCTTCACTCCCAGCATGGTCGTTACGCCTGCGGAGATCTGCTCGAATCCCTCCAGTTCTGCGCAGGGGTTGACTTGAAACTCCTGCATCTTGACTGCCGGTATCTCCTTGAGCCAGTTGAAGAGGCGCTGGAGCAGTTCGCGAATGCGCTCCGGGTTGTGGCACCGCAAGGCCAGCACGGAATCTGCACCGCCGAACGTCTGCGGCGTCGCAGCCGGCAACGCCACGGACACGAACTCTCCGCTGAAGGCTTGCAGAATGTCCCGATCAACGTACACGCCCCATTCATCCTGCTGTTTCTTGAACCTTTCCAGGACGGGTTCCGCTTCGGGTATCCGGTTGCGAATCAGCTTGACAATGCCTTCGAAGACCACATGCAGGTTGACTCCTGTGTGTAGCGAATAGGAGAGCGATTCCGCCGGGACCCACGACTGCCAGTTCTCGAAGGGTTGCCCCGTGGCGAGCGCCTTGAAGGCCAGCTTCTCCTCGCTGCCGGGCAGCAACCGGCCAAAGGATGCCGAGCGATTCAGGTTTCCTTCGGTGTACTCCACCGTCACCTGGCTATCGATAATGGTCACGGAATCGAGAACCGTTTCCATGATTCCTGCGATCTGCATCGCCTTGGCATCGTCGCGCCCCACCTCGCGGATGAAGTCCGCAAGTTTGCCCATTTGGGATAGGTGCAGCTTCCCGTCGTAGAAGACCAAGCTGTCCTCCGGCTGGGGCAGGTGACGCAGGGCATCCTGCAGGCGCGGGTCGTCGAACTTCGAAGTACCTTCACCGCTGGTGAGCATGCCCAGACTGCGCCGCGCCAGTTCCTCCGAACTGGAGAACAATAACACGTCCGACATGCGGATCACGGACGGCCGGAACGGAACAGGGTTCGGTACCGCCAGCGTGACGATCTGGGCATCGCCTTCCGTGGCGGTCTGTACGGGCGCCTTGCCGTGCGAGTACTTCTCCACGAGGCGAAAGAGCGCCGCGATTCCCTCCTGCGTTTTCGTTGCCGACTCCGGCGTTAGCCGCACGAGGAACAGGTGCTGCGAGACAACCGGTTGCCGCTCCGCTGCCGTGCCGATCTCGAGCAGTTGCGCGTAGATAAGCTCTGGGCAATCGAGCAGCGCTTGCATGTCGATCGTGGCAGCCGCTTCCTGCACTTCCTTGAGCACGGCCTGTGCGCGCTCCAAATCGCCTTGGGACATCCGCGAGGTAACGATCTGCAGTGCTTGTTCGAGGATCTTGGTTTCCTTGACGGTCTCCCAGACCTGCTCGAAGTGCCGCCGCTGAAAGTCCCGCTCGGGATTGCGTTTGCCGTGAACGGCCATGTACACGTCCGTGGGCACACCGCGTCGGAGGTCGAGCGACTGCTGTTCCGCAGCGCTCACGGCCAACGACATGGGAAGAAGAACTGCCGCAGCCAAACAGAGTCCAAGCGTCTTCATAATTTGATTCTCCCGATTACGACCAGGCACATCACTTTGCGACAATCTACCCAAGGTTCACTCCTTGGCGATTTCTCGTCGGATCTCCGGTATTGAGCGGAAGGGAATGACTCGTTCCTCCTTGTCATCTTGAAGCCGTACGAAGTCCGTCGCTACCTCGCTCACCTTGTGACACCTTCGGCATGCGTCGAGGGAATTCGCGGAGGCCAACGTTGTCCTTTGATGTCCGACACGCGAATTAAGCGCTGTCATGTCAGCTTTCACGACTGCGGACCGGCTTCGCTATGAATTACCCGCGGATTACAGCGTAGGATTCGGCCGAGTCGCGAGATCCTTGGCGTTTCCGGCTAACAGCCAGGGCCAACGATGCGACGCGTGAACAAAATGTACACTTGTCACCAGACAGCCATATCCCAAGCCGCGGACAAGACTTCTGACAATCCGTGGCGTGGCATCGCCGGCCATTCCGCGCCCCCCTGAAATCCTCGCCGCATCGCACTGCTGGTGCCTACCACCTTTCGCGCTGTCGCGTTTTCGCGATCCAACGGCTGTTATACCGCCTCCCTGTGTCATGCAGCGCGAAGACGCGAAATCGACATGCGCTCGAGTGAGTCAGTTCTGCTTTCGTAAGCGTTCACGGGTCGGTGTGTTTTGCACCAGACAGGGATCGGCCCATGTTTTCAACCGCCGTCCGGCAACGGCGGCAAACCGTCAACGCCGGACAATGCGCCAATCCCCCACCGACCCGTGAATGCTCACGTATTCTTCGCGACGACGATCCTGATGACGAACGTCCCGAACGCCGCGCGTCCCGTGGGTGCTACGGCAACCGAACACCGGCGCGTTTCGCGCAGAGAAGGAGAATGGGTACCGAACCGGCTTGTTCCTGGGCGCTCTGCGAAAGAAACGCATGCCGGGCCAGTTCGTAAGTCTTGCGGTTCCACTCCGACAACTCCGACCAGTGGGCAGTCAGCGGCGAGAACTCATGTGGCTTGCGCCCGTCGACGGCGGCAGCCATCCGCGGCTGCTGCTCGTCCTGGTTCCACATCCGCCGCAACCACGTGTTGGCGAGACGCGTCATGTCCGACCCGGTGAAAATGACGTCGCGGCGGGCGGCTTCCACGGCCAGGCTGACGTTCAGCGCGGCATGACTCGTGTCTTCGTATCCAGAATGTCCGCGCTCTCCGTTCTCGATCCAGTCCCAGTAGTGCCAGCGATACGCGTCGTTCGGTTCATCCAATTCGAGGTGGCTGTGGAGATAGCGGACCATCTGTTCGGCGCGCTGCGCCATCAGCGGATGAGCGCCCGCGACGTTTCGCAGCACGAGCCACGCTCGGGCCAGCGCGGCGAACTGGTTGTGCGGGAGGATCCGATTCGGGTAGCGTTCGGTGATCCGGGACTGAAAGCGATACGCGCCCCCCAATTCCCCCATGTCCAGCCAGTCCTGCTCGTTCTTCTCGAATACGTGTTTGTTGATGAACGCCAGGAACTTCTCCGCATCCGCGCCGAATTGCGGCTGCAGCGCGGGTCGGGACTTCACGGCCTCGATGAACAGCGCCGTCGGGTAGACGAACATCCCTTGGTGCACCGCGAACTCGAGGGGTTCCGGAGCGACCGTGCGGATCAGAAAGCGGTCTCCCTGATGCGACGGACCGCTGAGCTTGAAGCGAAACGGTTCGATCTGGGTGATCGCGGCGCTGCCGTCATAGGCCACGTCAGTGGCGATGGCCGAGCGAGCGTCCCGATCGAGAATGGAGAACTGCTGTGAGTTCCGCGGAAACTCGATAAGGTACGTGTGTCCCGAACACTTGGCGGCTGCGTCGCCGTTCAGGTTCTTCTGAAATGCGGGTTCGATGCCGGTGGCCGAGACGTTGTGTAGTCGCTCGGCATACGCCGCGGCACAGGAATAGGTCTTGGTGCTCCAGCTCAAGAACCCGTCCCCATCGGGATCCGAGGCGCTGTCCATGATGCGTTGGAAGTGTTCCGCGATTTTGGCGAGCCAATAGGAGTCCTCGGTTGCCTCCCACATCTGGGCATAGCTGCGGATGACGGCACCTTCACCCCAGCCCAAGGTTCCGGAATCGGCGCTATCGGAGAAGCCCCTTCCCGAGTTGCGGGCCGAGTCGTAGGCCTTGTAGCGCTCGGACAACCCGGCCATATCGACCTGGGCCAGCAAGCTGCTGGAGTTAACGAGGAAAGCCATCGCCAGAGCACATACCGAGCGTTTCATTTGCGGCCTCCTGCGCCGGGCTGAGCGTGAACGGCTTTGCGTGATCCGGGGAGCCTCGCCTGCTGCGCGTCGCGCGCGAGTCATCTGACCCTGCCCTATTGTCCGCGTTCCGTGTCTGCTTTCAACAGTCCCTGCAGCGCGTCTTCGATCAGGTCTCGTCGAGCCAAGCCGTCACACCATTCGCGCGGGATTCCGGTTTCACCCCAGCAGGCTCCAGCGAACTGGCCGCACACGGCGCCCGTGGTATCCGCGTCGTCGCCGAGATTGACAGCGCGCAGCACAGCTTCCCGGAAGTCGCGGGCGTCGCAGAAGGCCCACAAGGCAGCCTCGAGCGATTGTACGACGTATCCGGCCCCGACGATTTCTGGTGGCTGCTTCCGGCGAAAACTGCCGTCGGCAACCGCTCGAATCTCGGCATGCAAAGGCGCGCTGCAGCAGGCTTGCCGCATCGGTTCCCAGTCGGGATCCAGCACCTGCTCGCGGGGCTGGCCGTGGAGCAGTCCGCTGAGCACCAGCGTCATGTACACGCACGCGGATAGGCACTGCGGGCTGGCATGTGTGGGCAGGCTGGATTCCCACGCGCGCACCACCAACTCGTCGATGCGGTCCGGAAACAGATGGCCGTACCGTATTGGCACCGGCGCGAGCCGCATGACAGACCCGTTGCCGCTGGCCCGCCCCGATCGGTCACCCGAAGTGTGAGCATCGCCCGACTGCCGAAATCGCTGCAGCGCCGCGATGGTCGTGTTGCCGATATCAAAACAGCGGCCGTTGACCGAGTATTGACCCTGCTGCCACCAGGCGACATAACGTCGTGCCTGGTCGTCGAGGTTCCAGCCCACTTGACTGATGCTGTCCGCGAGGGCCAGAGCCATACTCGTGTCATCGGTCCATTCGCCGGCGGCCAGTCCGTGCGGACCGCCACCGCGATACCCGGTGACGAGCGGGAAAGTCCCCGGACGCCGAAATTCGACAGCCGCTCCCAAGGCATCGCCGACGGCGAGGCCGAGCAGCATTCCGCGTTGGCGATCGACGCAGTGCACGACAGCTCCTCCTTGCGGCCAGCTTTGGGGCCGTGTTGTTGCCAGGTCGCCGGCAAGCTACTCGACGGCAACGCGCCGCCAGTCGTACTTCGTCTTGCCGTTGCCATCGAGCAGCAGCAGCCGCTGGTCCGTCAGTTCCAGAATCGCCTCATCGACACGATCGCCCATGGCCTTCAGAATCAATTGCACCTGAGTGGCGGGCGTTCCCTTGATGGTGCGTTTCTTCAACCGGCCGTTCTCCAGCGACCAGACCATGTCGAACTCCAGGCGTGGCGCAAACAGCCGGGACTTCAGGCCCGTTAATTCCACCACCATCCTTCCCGTACCGTCGGCCGCCAGCGTCATGGTGCGCTTGCCCTGGTAATTGTCCTGCCAGGTGCCGACGACCAGGCGGCGGAAGCGATCATCCCGAGCGGTGGGCTTGGCGTCTTCCTCGCTCCGTACCGGATCCGCGAATAGGAGGCAGACGGTCGTGACGAACAGGATATCGCGAACCATAGTAGCGGAACTTCGGATGTTGGATCAGTATGCTGCACCACGAGTGTACCAACGGGGCGCGCAAGGAATCACCGCGTGAGCGTCCAGCCGTGCTCCGTTACGCTCAGCCCTGTGTAGCCGTGATACTGGTCGCAGACTTTGTGGAGTTCCTCGAGGGAGTCGAAGTAGCCGACGATGAAGGCCGCACTGAACGACTCCCCGGCTTTGATGGGACGCCCGCCGAATTCCTCGATCATGCACACGTAGCCGCGCTGATGGCACCAGGCTTCGCTGACCACTGCGGGTTCGAGTGTAATGCCGGCCAGCCATGGTCCGGGTGCGCCGCTGGTCCGATCGCGCAGATGACACGCGCGAATGAACCGTGAGGGAGGGCGAGCGAGTCCGTCGCGCCGATAGTTGAACCGTTCATCGGGGGCGAAGTCCTCCCGGAACATACTGGCTGGAATCGTCCCTTCCCGATAGCTCAGATAGATCTCGCTGAAGGTGTCGCCTCCGTCGTGTTTGATGTGCCCGGGCATGTCAACGCGCAAGAACATGGCGTCGCTGCTGTTCACGGTATCGATGCGATCACTGGAGATGAAGTACCGCTTTCCTGCGGGGAACACGATAGTCTGCGTCCATTTCGAACCGGTCTGCTTGCCCGGTGCAGCGGTTCGGTATTGGTAGGAAGTGCGCACCGCCACGAAATCACTCCCGCGAATGACCGCGGGCGACACCTGCTTGGCCCGGGTGCAAATTTGTGGTCCTTCGAGAGAACGCTTGGGAGTTGTGCCGTGGTAGGGAGTATTGAACGCGTAGACCAGTTCCGGATCCAGTTGGTCCCGGTATGCCTCATCGCTACCCGGCTCCATGATCCAGTCGACGATGTCCAAACCGAATCCCACATCACGGAAGCCGGTCTTCTTGTCGAGCAGCGATCCCGCGGCAACGCCGCTGACATAGCCTCGCTTGCGGATGGCGGCCTCAAGTTGCGGCGTGACAATCACGATCTGCTCGTCGTCTTCCGTGACCTGGATCGATTCGGCACGCGACATCGGCGCAGCGCAGAGGCACAGCACCGCACAACGGTACACGCCGGCACGAATCATGGAACGCTCTCCACGCGACGAGGTGCGACACAGCTACGGCAAGTGTAGCTCGGGCGGCACGGATTTGCACCAGGACGCGCGATGCCGCTGCGGTGACTGGCGAGGTCACGTACGATCCGGCGCACCTGGTTGGACGCTCCCGAGACTGGACAGGCTAACGAACGTCAGAGAGAATCGGGCGCCGCGAGCGGGCGACGAGATAGGGCGGGCATTTGATCGGGAGCTGTTTCATGACTCAATGTTGTCTCGCAATGATTGCGCTGTTGAGCATCTCCGTGCCGGCAGCCGAGTCAGCGCCGGGCGGCACGATTCCCGACGACTTCCCGCGATTCGTCGTGCCCGGATACGAGCAGGAGATGCAGAGCCTGCGGCAGCTGTTCTGGCTGCACTATCAGCCGGCAGGTCCCCTGATTCCCCTGTGGGACGAATGGATGCCCATGTCCACGTTGTGGCCGGCCGTTGCCAGCGACCGACCGCTCGACACCATGCGCAAGCGCTGGGCCGGGGCGCTGGCCGGTCGCGGCATGAACTCCGAGGGCTATGTGCACACGCATCAGCACGACGGCTTGGCGCATGCCGAAGGCTGGCCGTTTCCTCTGTGGACACAGGCGGGCGGCATAGGGTGGCATTTTCGTGGGACCGGCGTGCCTGGCTACGATGCGCCGCCGGCGGTACCCGACGGCTGGACGCTGACCGGCGCACGCGGATCCGGCGTGGGTGAAAAGGGATGGGAACTGGAATTGGCCGAACCGCAAGCGGTGATCGAGGCCCCCAAATTCTCGATCGCGTCCCGGATTGCACCCTGGCTGCGCTTGAACTGGTGGTCGGCGGGGCTGGAGGGCGCGAAGTGCTACGTGGAGTGGACCACTGCCGAGCAGCCGGCATACAGTCCGGAGCGGCGCGCGTACTTCGCGCCGGCCACGAGCAGCGGGGAGCTGAACGCGTCGCTGCCCATGGGTGGCGGTGGAGGTCGGCTTGACACGAGTGTCAGTGAAAACCGGACGATGATCCCCGTCTGCCGCGCGGCGGGGTGGCAGGGAGTGGTAACCGGCATTCGGATTGGTTTCGGCAACGCGGGTCCCGCGCGCGTCGTCATCAAGTCCTTCCACACGGCCTGTGATACCCGCCACAATATCAACAACTCGAACTTCATCCGCGGTTGTTGCGACTACTTCCGCTGGTCCGCTGACGAGACTTTCCTGCGGGAACAGATCGGCCGGATCCGCCATGCCATGCGTTTCACCATGCGCGAGTTCGACACGCGGAATCGCCGGTGCGTGTACACCAGTTGGCCGGGTCACGAGGGGCGCAGCGGCGTGCGGTACGTCGACGGGAAGAAAGTCATCGTTGCGGGAGAAGGGATCGGCAGCAATTATTGGGACTTGCTGCCGTTCGGCGGTGAGGATGCGCTGGCGACGATCTATTACTACGACGCTCTGCTGGACCTGGCGGAGTTGGAGGAGCAGATCGCAGCGCATCCGCAGTGGCGTGTGGCCGCGGGCTCGGAAGCTTTCGCCGCCGCCGACCTGATGCGCCATGCGCAGGAGGTGCGCGACTATGGGACGCAGCGGTTCTGGAACGCGCGCACGGGACGATTCGGCACCGTCGATCTCGCAGGAGAACTGCACGATTACGGTTTCACTTTTCTGAACAACGAAGCGGTCTACTATGGATTCGCCACACTCGATCAGGCCCGGAGTATTTGCGCTTGGATTGCCGGGCAACGGAATGTGGAGGAGGACACGTCGCAAGGGGCTGACATCTATCACTGGCGCTTCGGACCGCGCAGCACTACGAAGCGGAACATTGATTACTACTTCTGGGCCTGGTCCGCACCGGAGTCGATTCCCTTCGGCTATCAGGTACAGGACGGCGGAGGCGTGCTGGGGTTCTCGTATCACGACTTGATGGCGCGTCTGCTCACGGCCGGTCCCGATGATGCCGCTCGGCGCCTGCGGGAGATCTGCACGTGGTTCGCGGAAACGCAAGCCGCGGGTGGATATCGCGCCTACTATAGCGATCCCGCGCGGGGGACTTTGCAGGGTGGCAATGTGCCGGGAGGGTTGGGGTTGGACCGGGAGTTCTTCGAGTCCATCCTCGTGCCGCAGGTGATGCTCTATGGATTTCTGGGCTTTCGCCCGACCGCTGATGGATGCGAGATTGCACCGCGTTTGCCGGGCGAGTGGCCTTCGTTGGGAATCACGCGCATCCACTTGCACGACCACGTGCTGGACGTCCAAGTTCAGGAACGCACCATTCACGTCACGGACCACAATCCCGCCGGCAGCGCGCTGCAGATCAAGGTCCCGTCCGATTGGAGGCTGCAACCATGAACGGCCCGGTGCTTCCCGCTTCCGCCACCATCTCGGACAGGAGGTGGTTTCGTTCCTCGTGGTTATTGGCTGCCTGCTGCGCGCTGGGCGGGATGTGTTGGGGAGGTGAGCCGTCCGGCCGCCCGAATATTGTACTGATCCTGAGCGACGACATCGGCTTCTCTGATTTGGGCTGCTACGGCAGCGAGATCGAGACGCCGGTCCTCGATGGTCTGGCTGCCGGCGGTCTGCGGTTCACACAGTTCTACAACACGGCTCGTTGCTGCCCCACGCGGGCTTCGCTGTTGACTGGCCTGCATCCACATCAGGCGGGGATGGGGCACATGACCGCGGATGGCGGGCGTGACGGTTATCGCGGCGTGCTCAGCGACCGCTGCGTGACAATTGCCGAGGCCCTGCGACCCGCCGGATATCGCACCTATCTGTGCGGTAAGTGGCATGTCACACGGCACGACGAAGCGGATGCGGACCAATCCGCCTGGCCGCTGCAGCGCGGCTTCGACAAGTTCTACGGCACGATCAAGGGCGGCGGCAGTTTCTACGATCCGACGTCGTTGTGTCGCCAGAACACGTTCATCACTCCGGACAACGATCCCGAGTATCATCCGGCGCGGTTCTATTACACCAATGCGATCAGCGACAACGCGGTCCGTTTTCTGCAGCAGCACCAAGGTGAGTCAGCCGGGCAGCCGTTCTTCCTGTACCTGGCCTATACCGCGGCGCACTGGCCGATGCACGCGCTGGAGGAGGATGTGGCCAAGTACGCGGGCCGGTACAGCTCCGGATATGAATCCGTGCGGGCCGCGCGGTTTGCGCGGATGAAGCAATTGGGAATCATCGGAACGGACGCCGAACTCTCGCCCGCTGCGGCCGACTGGTCCGACGTGGAAGACAAGGCCTGGGAAGCACGCTGCATGGAAGTCTACGCCGCCATGATCGATTGCATGGACCGTGGCATCGGGCGCGTGATCGCCCAATTGAAGAAGGATGGCCGCCTCGAGAACACGTTGATTCTCTATCTGCAGGACAATGGCGGCTGCGCGGAGGGGATGGGTCGGACCGCCAACAAGGATGCACCGGCGGACTTGCAGCCGATGCGTCCCGACGAACTTCAGCGGAATATCTGGCCGCCCATGCAAACACGTGACGGCCGGTGGGTGCGCACCGGCCCCGGCGTGATGCCCGGCCCGGCGGATACCTACGTGGCCTACGGTAAGGCCTGGGCCAACGTGAGCAACACGCCGTTTCGGGAGTACAAGCACTGGGTGCACGAAGGCGGTATCAGCACGCCGCTCATCGCCCATTGGCCGGCGGGAATCGCGGCGGCACGTCGCGGGCAGCTGGAGTCGCAACCGGGCCAGTTGGTGGATCTCATGGCCACGTGCCTCGATGTCGCGGGCGCAACCTACCCCGCGGAAGTACGCGGGAAGATGATTACGCCCCTGGAAGGCGTGAGCCTGCGCCCGGCCTTTGCCGGCAAGGAAATCGCGCGCGACAAGCCGCTGGTCTGGGAACACGAAGGCAACCGTGCGATCCGCCAGGGGAAGTGGAAGCTTGTTGCCAAAGAGAACGGTCCGTGGGAACTCTATAACCTGGAGTCCGACCGGAGTGAACTGCACGATCTGGCGGCGGTAGAAGCGGAACGAGTGCGGGCCATGGCGGCCGCGTGGGAAGCCTGGGCCGGGCGCGCGAATGTTCTGCCGCTCGGGGCCTGGCGCGGCAAGAACGCGCCTGCCAAGAAATCCGGGAACAAGTAGCATGGACCGATCAGCCAGCCGAAAAGTCGCCAAAGCGTTTGCGTTCACGAGTCGGTGAAGAGACGGGGCCAATGAATACCGCGAAGCGAGTCGCCGTCCTCATGGCGATGATCCTGGTGCTGACGAGCGGGTGCGGCCGGCAAACCGCGACTGTCGAAGAAGCTCCGTTTCGTCAGGCTATTGAGCGCTATCTCGAGGCCAACAACATGGCGCTGGCCATCAAGGAATTCAAAGAGATCTCGGATCCCGCCACGGGCGATGTGCGCGTGCGCGCCTCGCTGGTGCATCGAGACCTGGGCGGGCCGAGTGTCACTTGGACGTTCTATTGTCAGCGGCCGGCGAATGCGGACTGGTCCGTGGTCCGTCATGAGGACTGATGGCCCAGCGCCGCGACGAATCGTTGATTCCTTTCTGCTTCTGGTCGCAGCGGACATGTCCCGTTATACGCGATTACGAGCACGAGCACCGCTGGCGCTGAGCACGAGCAGGAGAGAATAACCGCATGGTCGGCTTGCGCGCTGTGCAGGCCGATTTGAAGACGCTCTGGGAATTGATTAAGGTAGGTACCGCTGTAACTCGCATCATTCTACTGAGAACCCATAGAGGACCGAACCCATGCGCAAGACCAACCGACGAGCTTTCCTGGCCGGTACGACGGCCGCGACAGTTGCCTTCACCCTTGTTCCGCGTCATGTGCTGGGCGGGCCGCGATTCGTGGCGCCGAGCGAGAAGGTGAACATCGCGCTGGTCGGTGCGGGAGGTCAGGGGCGCTCCAACCTGCGCCTGCTGTTTCGGGAACCGGATGTCCGCGTCATCGCGGTGGCTGATCCGATCGAGCGTCACAGTCTCGATGCGTTCTACTACAAAGGGGAGGGCGGGCGCCTGCCGGTGAAAGCGGAGATTGAGAAGCACTACTCGGCCGAGACGCCGGATTTCCGCTGCGCGGACTATGTGGATTTCCGCGAGATGCTCGACAAGGAGAAGTCGCTGGACGCCATTCTCTGCGCGACGCCAGATCACCTGCATGCCTATGTCTCCGTGATGGCCATGCGCGCCGGCAAGCACGTCTATTGCGAGAAGCCGCTGACGCACAACATCTGGGAAGCGCGCAAGGTGGCGGAAGTCGCTAAGGAAACCGGGGTCGCGACCCAATTGGGGAATCAGGGGCACTCCACCGACGGAATCCGGCAGACGTGCGAGTGGCTGGCCAATGGGGTCATCGGATCCGTGCGCGAAGTGCATGCCTGGGTGGGAGCGCAGCGGTGGAACAAGACGTTGACGAGCAAACCAGCGGAGGAGGTGCCCGTGCCGGCCGGAGTGAACTGGGATCTGTGGATCGGTCCGCGGGAGCCGCGGCCGTATCATCCGGCCTACACGCCTGTTACCTGGCGCGACTTCTGGGCGTTCGGGTCGGGATCCCTGGGTGATTTCGGCTGCCACGACATGGATGTCGCGTGTTGGGCGTTGGATCTGGACTCGCCGACAACCGTGGAGGCGCTGCCCGCCGGGGACATGGACGCGGAGATTACGCCCCGCGGAGCGATTTGTTATTACGAGTTCGCCGCCCGCGGTGACAAGCCGGCGGTTCGTTTGACCTGGTATGACGGCGGTCTCAAACCCGCCTGTCCGCCGGAGATCCCACCGGGGAGTGCATTGCCGGGTCGAGGTGTGTTGTTTGTCGGTGACCGAGGCCGGCTACTCTGCGAAGGCGCCGGCGGGCCGCCGCGCCTGCTGCCCTATGAGAAGACCCGCGACTACCAGCGCCCGGCGGCTACGATCCCCCGATCCAAAGGGCACCATCGCGATTGGCTCGACGCCTGCAAGGGAGGCGCGCCGGCGAGTTCCCATTTCGGTTACGGCGCCCGGTTGACCGAACTGGTGCTGTTGGGAGTGCTTTCCCTGCGCACCGGACAGAAGATCACTTGGGATGCCGCGCAAATGCAGGCCAAGAACCTGCCGGCCGCCGAGGCGATCATCAAGGAGTCGTACCGCAGCGGCTGGGAGATCGCATAGGCGCAGGCCAATGCCTCGTCGATCGCCGCGAGCACTGGCGCGCACGTACCGACTCGGGACCGCGAGTGGCGCTGGCAATTTGTGTTTCCGCAGGAAATTACTGGTCCAACTCGCCGACGGCAGAGCAGGGACGACACCACGTCCACGAGTCACTCCTGCAACAGGCAAGCCGCACCAGCAAGTTGAACAAGATTGAACACCGTTTGTTTTGTCACATCACCAGCAATTGGCGGGGACATCCCGATCATGCTGACCATGTGGAGCAACCCCAAGAAGGCACTTGTCACCATTCGCTGCAATCGCTGCAGCTGCCAGGGGCCAGCCAAAGGGCTGTGGGTTCTGTTCCGAGGCATCAAGCCTGTTTGCGCGAGACACCAGAGCGAATATGGAGTCACGGCACAAAGCCGCTCGCCTTCTCATTTCGCCCTTGCTGCCAGGGTGTCGGAACAACGACAATACGAGGGGCAGCGCGAAAGGTAGTTGATGGTAACCCCAGCTGGGAGGGTGAAATGCTCGACACGACAACAGACAAGCCGCTCAACGTCTCAACGGACGGGGATGCGGGGCCGTATATCATGGTGCCGGTGGTGCAACTTGAGACGGTGAAGGTCCTTCTCAATGCGAACCAGGTTCCTCATTGGGTCGATGAAGAGGCAATATCGCTTGACGGAAAACCAGAGGTCGCAGTAATCAATCTAGGACACGGAAGCGACCCGACAAAGGTTCAGAACCTCCTGGACAGTATCTCCTGATTACCCGGCGGGCGCAGAAGATGGCACTGACGGATGATATTCAAGCCCTCACGACTCGCACGCTGTCCGCGCTGGACGCGAGCCACGACTACTACACGTACACGAAAAGGGTGTGGCGATTGCTGCAACAGATCGTCAAGGAAGGGCGGAAGTTTACGTTCCGAAACCTGACGACCGGCACGCGGGTAGACGAGCAAGTACTTCTCGGACGAGCGCAGCTTTATGTGACCGACTACCTGATGTCCTCGACCTTCCAGCACTTTGTCTCGCTGTTCGAGGATTTCTTTTTCGGATTGCTCCGCCAATGGATTGCTGCCTATCCAGACAGCCTCTCAGGCAAGCAGGTTAAGATAGGCGCGGTCCTGAAAGCACCTGACAAAGCTGCCATCATCTTGACCGTCGTGGACAAGGAGTTGAACGACCTGAAATACGAGCGTGTCGCCGATTGGTTTGCTCGTCTCGAATTGTTGGCCGAACTCGGTTGTCCGACCACTGCGGAGATCGAGAAATTGGCGGAAATTAAGGCGTCGCGTGACATCTTGGTGCACAACCATGGCGTGGTGAACGCGATCTACGTTGGGAAGGCAGGGAGGTGGGCTCGGTACCACGATGGTGAAAGACTAGAGATTCCGGAGCAATACCACCGCGATAGCTGGGAGACGATCAAGAAGGTGGTGCACGAACTTTCCGCCGCTGCCGCGGCGAAGGCGCGGCACAGCCCGCCGTTCTGAATTGTTGGAAGTGACGAGAAGCCGAGCAGGTAGTTGCGGCAGACGGCGGCCAACCTCGGTCAACGTGACACGTCCGAAGACGGGCTCGGTACGCGGCTGGTGCGTGCTGGTTGCTGCGCGGCGGGCAGACAGCGCTTCAGCGACATGAGCACGTACCCCGTGCCGTATTGTTGATGGTAGTTGTAGAGCGGGTAGTCCCACCAGGATCCGTCCTTCTCCTGCAGCGCGACCAGGGTCGAGGCCAGATGCGCCTGTAACTCGGGTTGCCGCTCGGCCGGCAGTTGTTCAATGCACAGTGCCGCGTAGTAGTGGCCGAAGTAGTAGAAATATCCGGCCACTTGAAACCACGATTCGTGCGGAATCGGGCGCTTGCGGCCCAAGCTCAGCCAGCCGTTGCGGGCGAACAAGCGATTGAGCCAGGCGATCAGCACTTCGTCCGTGATGTCCGGGTCATGCCAGAGTCGCAAGGCCACATTGCAGGCCTGCGATCTGCCCAGGCTGCCTCCCGGCCGATTGATCTCCCGCATGGGACGCATCCGCAGATACTCCCCGTACAGATACGAGAAGTCCGGCTTCTGTTGGCGATGCAGAGATTCCACGGCGCGCTGCACGAGTACCTCGGGCGGCTCCACCCCGATTTCGCGCGCTTCATGAAAAGCCACCAATACGGCAGCCGAGACGAAACTGCAGGTCTTGGTCGCCGGCTGTTTGGCATGGATGTCGAAATCGTAATATCCCCAACCACCGTCGACGGACTCATAACGGTCGAGAAAATCAACTTGCGTGCGGACCAGTTGCCGGATTCGTTCCTGCCTCGACGGGTCGTCGCGGCGATGGAACATGCGCGTCAGTGCCTGAATGGCATAGGCATGGCCCCAGACGTTGTAGACCGCATCGGGATCAGCACGCCGCAACTGGGGCAGATTCGCAAACAGCCACTCTTCACAACGATCGACAGCCGCGGACACGTCAGCCCGCTGCGGCTCGAATTCCAGCAGGGCAGAGAGGCAGAGCGCCGTGGTCCCCATGCGAAATGCATGGTGTGCGCCCGGGATAGGTGCGAAGATGTTCAGCGACTTCGTGCGTTCGGCGCTTCCCCAGGAACCGTTCGCGTTTTGATCCTGGAGCAGGAAGGCAATTCCGCGGTCGATCGCCTGCTGCAGGGCGGCGGGCTCGGGCATCGCCACAGCCGCGGGCTTGGGCACATCCAACCAGCGGTTGGGATCCTCCGCGCAGGCCGATCGAGCGGACATGAGCCACATCGCGACCACAACGGCCGTGAATCGTATCATGGCGTGTTCTCCGCGGGCTTCTGGAGGTAGATGCGGTCGCCCGCCTTCAAGCCGCGCGCGATTTCGACTTTGTCACCGGTCCGCTGGCCGGTTGTCACGGCGCGCTCCAGAGGTTTCCCGTCTCCCGCCGCCACGTAGACGATGTCCTTGCCGTCTTCAACGGTGAACACGGCGGCAGCGGGTACGACGATGGCCTTCGCTTTGTCATAGGCCACGATGGTCACGGCGCATGTCATGCCGGGGACAATGGCCGTCGCTGAGGGCTGTTCGACCAACTGCACCTGGCAGTCGAACACTCCTGGAGCAACGGGGATCTGGGCAATGCGCGCGACCTTGGCCGGCAGTTTGAGCGTGGGCACGGCCAACGGGACGACGCTGGCCGGCCTGCCGCGGCGCACGAGGTGCAGGTCCTTCTCGGCGATGTCCAGTCGAATGGCGATAGGTTGCAGGGCAGTGATCGTCAGGAGCGGCTGGTTTGCCGGTGCCGTGGATCCCGGCTGCAGACGTTCCGCGCCTTTCACGGCGTCCTGCCATTTGCCGCGCACGCAGGGGCCGTAGTAGACGGCGCCGTCCAGGGGTGCCTTCACCGTCATGAGAGCCAGGTCGTGTTGCAGGTCGGCCAGCTTGTCGGCTGCCTGTTTCTGGTCCCGGCGCAGCTTTTCGAGGTCCAGCCGTTTCTTCTCCAGCGCCGTGGGAATGCTGACGCGTGCCCGCTCGAGCGCCAGGTCCTGGCGCTGCGCAGCCTCCTGCAATTGCCGCAAATCGAGCGGCAGATCGTGTTGGAGCGTGCGGTCGTGTGCGATCTCGGCGGACTTCAGCGAGAACTGCGCCTGATCGACGGAGCGTTTGGTGCGTTTAAGAATGATCTCCTCGGTCTGTTCGGTCAGGTCGTCGGCCTCATACATGGCTTGGAGCTGTTTCAACTCCTCTTCGGCGTACTCCAGGTTGAACCGCGCGTTCTTCAGTGAATTTTCCGCCAGTTCTTTCGCGCGCGGTCCGCGCACCTTCACGTAGTACTCGAGAGCCTCGCGTGCCTCCTGCTGCGCCTGGACGGCCGCCTGCAGATCCAGCTTGGATGCCGCTTCGACCATCTTCAGCTCCGCCTCGGCGTCGCGCAGGGAAGTCCGCGCGGCCTGGACTTCAGCTTGCGCCGCGACGATCTGTTGCTCGAGCTTGTCCGACTCCAGCTGCAGCACGGTGTCTCCCTTCTTGACGCGTTGTCCGTGTGCCGCGGCCATTTTTACGGTCAGCGCGGACCAGGCTTTCGGCCGCAGGATGATCTCCGCCGCTTGTGTGCATTCGAAGACACCATCGACTTTCAATTCGATGCGCAGCGGCTCCGCAATCACCTGGTGCGTTGCCGGGGCGGCAGGTGCCGCAGCCGCAGGCGCTGTCTCCGTCGGTGCGGCGGGCGTGGCGGGTGGAGAATCCTGGGCGTGCGCGGCGGCACACCACATGAGGACTGCGGCCAACGATCCAGGCAGCCAGGATGGTCGAATCATGATGCATCACTCCCGTCCAAGATGTGCAGCTTGCGCAATCAACAATAGCTATGGGACCAGTATAGTTTGCCGAGAGTCCAACGTCTCCAGGCGGTGACAATTGTTCGGTTGAGTGACGGAGCGGGCCCGCGATTCTTGCCTCTTGCAGGCCGATGCCGAAAGCGCTAGGTTGGAGGGCAGCCGTACGCCTTATTGCGGGGAGCATGTGCGACGATGCCCTTTCTCCTGCAAACTCGGGGCCCGTCTCCTGGTACGTCGTATCTCATTTCGAATGGTTGCCTGCTGGGGCGCAATCCCGACTGCGACATCATCGTGCCCCACGATTCGGTGAGCCGTCATCATGCGCGGATTGTGTCTCTGGGTGAGTACTTCGCGGTGGAGGATCTCCACAGCCGCAACGGAACCACGCTGAACAACATTGTCATTCACGGTCGTTGCCGCTTGTCGGACGGTGACGTGCTGCGATTGTGCGGTGTCGAGTTTGCGTATTGCGAGCAGTCGGTGGTGTATGGTCCGCGGGCGGCCACCGAACCTGCCGTGCAGCCGACAACGAACGGAGACGGCGGCACGGGGGACTATCAGCTCGAGTTGGCGCTCGACATGCGTCCGCGGTTTGATGTGGCACGGTTCGGCGCCAGCCCTCAGGCCAAGCTGCATGCGCTGCTCGACATCACGCAGAGCCTGGGCCGCTGTTTCTCGCGGGAAAAGATCTTCGGGCAGGCCGTGGACTGTCTGTTGGCGATGATTCCCCATGCGCGGCTGGTGTGTATCATTCTGCGCGACGAGCGCGGAGAGTTGCTGCCGATATTGACGAGATCCCAAGCGTCCCGCCCGGTGGAACATCGAGTCAGCCGCTCCATCGTCGAGGAGGCGATGACGTCCAAGCGAGCCATTCTCTCTCGCGACGCGCTGCACGATCCCCGCTTCCAGCATCACGAGAGCGTGACGTCGCTGCAGATCCGCTCGATCATGTGCGCGCCGCTGGTCGATGACGACGGGTCCGCTTTCGGGGTGATCCAGGTGGAAACGGAGGATTGGGAACGATCGTTCCAGCAGGAGGAACTGGAGTTGTTGATGGGTGTGACCACGCAAGCCGCGATGGCCATCACGCTCGCCCGGTTGCACGAAAAGGAACTGCGGCGGCGGACCATGGAGCGGGATCTGGAACTGGCAGCGTCCGTGCAGCGCAGTCTGCTGCCCAGGCAGGTGCCGACCATGTCGGGCTACCGGTTCGCAGACTACTACCATCCGGCCGAAGCCGTGGGCGGGGACTATTACGACTATGTGACGACAGCTTCCGAAAGGTTGGCGGTGATCGTCGCGGACGTGGCCGGCCACGGCATCTCGGCGGCCATCTCGATGTCCAAGTTGTCCGCGGAAGTCCGGTTGCTGGCGGCCACTCTGGAAAGCCCCGGACGGGTCCTGACGGCGCTCAACGACAATATGTGGCGGCAGCGATGGGACTCGCGCTTCATCACGCTGCTGATCGGTCTGCTGGACCCGCATTACCATCACGTGACGATGGCGTGCGCCGGGCATATGCCGCCTGTCCTGCGGCGCTGCGCCGGGCAGTTGATCGAGCCGGATCGTGAACGCTATGGACCGCCTCTGGGAACGGTCGAGAATCTGCAGTACGTGGAACACGTTTTCCATCTCGGTCCGGGTGATTCCGTGGCCTTCTATACGGACGGCATCTCAGAGGCCAGCAATGCAGCGGGTGAGGAGTACGGTTTGGATCGTCTGCACGCCAGGATCCGTAGCGCGAGTTGTCCCGTGGCGATCCGTGACGGCGTAATCGGTGATCTTGCGCGATTCATGGGCTCCCAGCCGCCCGAGGACGACATCTGCTTCGTCACCTTCGGCCGTGTCGAGGATTCGGCTGCACCATTCACCACAGAGGCACCGAGGGTGAAAGAAGGCCAAGTGAGGCCGGCGCTTGCGAAACCATCTTGATGGAATCGGAAGTTCGCGCATCAGTTCAATTCGACGGCTTCTTCCCAGTGTTCGTAGAGCGCTGCGAGTTCCCGCTGCTGCGATTCAAGTTCGGCCAAGGTGCGTTTGACGCGTTCGCCGTCGCGAAAGGTCTCGGGTTCGGCCATAGCGGCATGCAGTTCGGCGATGCGCTGTTCACAGCGTGCGATCTCGGATTCCAGTTCGGGAACCTTGCGGTAGGGGAACTTGCGTTTGCGCCGGGGCGCTGGCTCCGCGCCTCGAGCTGCCGGTTCGGAACGGGCTCCCGAGCCCGGGCGGGGTTCCTCGTCGGAACGGTTATCCGCAGACTCCTGGTGCAGCCGGTGGAGGTACGCGTCGTAGTTGCCCTCGATGACTCGGACCCGCCCCTGATCAATTACGAGCAGGTGGTCGGCCACCTGGTTGAGGAAGAAACGATCGTGGCTCACAAAGAGCACCGTGCCATCGAACACTTGCAGGGCTTCCTCCAGCGCACCGCGTGAC
>Ga0233425_10002147_pt1 | contig 40109 bp, 28 predicted proteins | sample Watercolumn_Towu_2_FD_181712 | JGI IMG/M metagenome (GOLD analysis project Ga0233425, IMG submission 181712) | Freshwater microbial communities from Lake Towuti, South Sulawesi, Indonesia - Watercolumn_Towuti2014_140_MG | ecosystem: Environmental > Aquatic > Freshwater > Lake | place...
TTGCCGATTCCGTGCAGACGATCAGTGCGGGCGCCGCGATCCATCATACCGAGCGCAACGAGGGGGATGTGCCGGCGCTGCTATTCCAGATCTGGCTGCATCCGCGTACGCCGGGTGGCACGCCGCGTTGGGGGGCACGCATCTGTTCGCGCGGTTGTCGCGAAGGTCGCTTCGTCACACTGGCGAGTGGCGACCCAGAAGATGTGTGCGCGGGGGCGCTTCCAGTCAATGCCGACGCGCGTGTGCGCATCGCCACGCTACGCGAAGGCACAGTGGTGCATCACAGGTTGTCGACGCCAGGTTCGGCGTATCTGGTTGCCGATCATGGTCGGGTTGACGTAGGGCCGGTCCGGCTCGCGCCGCGCGATGGCGTCGTCGTCAGCGATGAAGCGCAGCTTACGATCGTTGCGCGAGATGACACCGATGTCGTGATAGTCGAGCTTTTGCGGTAGAAATATCGTGCCGTCTGGGTCGGGCGCGACGACATTCCTCGCTGGTTTCCGCGTTTCCGCGCTTTCCGCAAGACTCGGTTTGGTAGCTCTGTATCGCAGTTTTTGCGGTAGGAATCCGACGCATATCCCGCGTGGCGATCCCGCGATATCCGCCCACATCGTTCACATCGCCACGCGCTGGCCGCCGCCCATCACAACTGTCAACGTGACGTCAGCGTAGCGTCAGCGGGCTTCCGTTATAAGTTGCTGGCTAACGACTCATGCCCGCAATGGCCTGCCCAGAATGCAATTGTCGACCATCCCGATCCCCATCCGCTCGCGCCGCGCGGCGCTGGCGTTTTCCGCCCTCGCACTGATCCGGCTCGGCACGCTGGGCCTCGCCAAGCGCAGCCAATCGAGCCGGTCGCCCGCGCCCGCTGCGTTGCCGCCACCCGTTCCCGTACTGCTGTCTCGCGTGGAGGTTCGAGATGTGCCGCGCCAGGCGGAGAGTGTCGGCACGGTACGTTCGCTGCGCGACGTCGTGGTACGGGCGCAAATCGATGGCCATCTCACAGGCCTCCATGTGGTCGAGGGTCAGCAGGTCACAAAGGGAGAGTTGCTGGCGTCCCTGGACGACCGCCCTATCCAGGCGGCACTCAAGCAAGCCCGTGCCACGCTGGAGATGACCCAGGCACAACTGCGGATAGCAGAACTGGATCTGAAGCGCTACCAGACTTTAATCGGCGACGACGCTATCCCGCGCCAGACACTCGAACGGCAACTTGCCTTGGTGGAACAGCTTCGGGCGACTGCGCAAGGCAATCGCGCCGCGATAGCCGCCGAGGAAGTGCGGCTGTCTTACACGCGGATACGCTCGCCCATTTCTGGACGGGTCGGTTTGCGCAATGTCGATGAAGGGAATCTGGTCCGGATGAATGACACCGAGGGGCTGTTCTCAGTCACGCAGATCACACCGATAACGGTGGAGTTCGCCATGCCACAGTCGGCGCTTCCTGTCCTACAGAGTCTGATTCACGCAGACAAGCCGGCCGCTGTGCAAGCGATATCTCGCCAAGCCGGGGCGCCCGTGGCGCACGGTCGACTGCTGGTGATCGACAGCCGCGTGGGAGCAGGCAATGGCGCGGTACGCGTCAAGGCTGAGTTTGATAACGGTGCTGGTGAGCTCTGGCCTGGCCAGTTCGTGACCGTGCATCTGCAGACGGGAATTCTGCGCGACGCGCTGGTTGCCACGCCTGCGGTGCTCCGCTACGGCGAGCAGGACAAACCGTATGTGTTCCGCCTGAAGCAAGACAGCACAGTGGAAATCGTACCGGTCAACGTCCTCTACCAGGACCGGCAGCAAGTCGTGATCGAGGGTGTGACCGCCGGCGACCAACTGGTATCGGACGGACAGTCGCGTCTGCGCCCTGGCGCGCGCGTGACCGTTCCAATTGCCACCACGAAGGCGAGAGTCTGACGTGACAGAACGCGCCACCCTTTATCGATGGTTCGTCGATCATCCGATCGGCACCGTCTTGCTCGCCATAGCGCTGGTTTTGCTGGGCGTCGTCAGCTACTTCCAGTTGCCCGTCGCACCGCTTCCCGAGGTGGAAGTGCCAACCATCCAGGTCAACGCGCTACTGCCCGGAGCCAGTCCCGACACCATTGCGTCGTCAGTCGCCACGCCGCTTGAGATCCAGTTCAGTGCGATACCCGGCATTGCGGAGATGACCTCAACCAGCGCGTTGGGATCGGCCAGCATCGTCCTCCAATTCACGCTGGATACACGGCTCGACAGCGCCGTGCAGGAGGTACAGGCGGCGATCAACCGGGCAAGCAGCAGGCTGCCGCCTGACATGCCGTCCATGCCGACCTGGCGCAAGGTCAACCCAGCCGACAGCCCGGTCGCGATCATTGGCGTGCATTCCGATTCGCTCTCGCTGACCGAGGTCAGCGACTATGCCGAACGTGTTCTGGTGCGCGAACTCGGCCAATTGCCCGGCGTAGGAATGATCACGACCACCGGCCTGCGCAGACCGGCGATTCGCGTGCAGGCGTCGCCCGTGGCGCTCGCGGGCATTGGCCTGACGCTGGCGGACATCCGCGCCGCCGTACGCGCCGCCAGCCGCAATGCGCCGAAAGGCGCGCTGTATGGCAACACGCGCGTGAGCACGCTTCACACCAACGGCCAGTTGCTCGATCCGGGCACCTACGGCGACCTCGTGGTGGCCTGGCGCGGAGGCAGCCCGGTATTCCTGAAGGACGTGGCACAGGTCACCCTGGGCCCGGAGGATGCCTACGTGAACGCGTTTCCCAACGGCCGGCCAGGTGTCGCCTTGTCGATCATGCGCCAACCGGGCGCCAACATCGTCGCCACATATGACCGCATCTCACGCGCGCTCCCTGCCCTGCGCGCAGCGCTGCCCGCGGCCATTCAAGTCGAGATCACCAACGACCGCACCCGCACGATTCGCGCCTCCCTGCACGAGGTCGAGTTGACACTGCTGATCACCATCGCGTTGGTAGTCGGCGTGATGGCGCTGTTCCTGCGCCAGTTGGCTGCCACACTGGTCGTCGCGGCGGTGCTGGTCGTGTCCCTTGCGGGCACCTTTGCGGCCATGTACGTGATGGGTTTCAGCCTGAACAACCTGACGCTCGTCGCTGTGGTGGTGGCGGTGGGATTTATCGTCGATGACGCCATTGTCGTGATCGAGAACATTCATCGCTACCAGGAAGCTGGCCTGAGCATGCGACAAGCCGCGCTGCGCGGTGTAGAAGAAGTCGGCTCGACCATTTCAACAATCAGCCTGTCACTGATAGCGGTGTTCATTCCGCTCCTGTTCATGTCCGGCGTGGTCGGCAGACTGTTCCGCGAGTTCGCGCTGACCTCTGCCGTGGCCATCCTGATCTCGGTGGTCATTTCACTGACGCTGGCACCATCGCTGGCTGCGGTAGCCATGCGGCGGAGTGCGCATGGCGTTGAGTTCAAGGAGTCCCGGCTGTCCGCATGGCTGGTGCAGCGATACGCCACTGGACTGCGCTGGTGCCTGCGCCGACAAGGCCTGATGCTGGGCGTGTTCGGCACCACCGTATGCCTCAGTGCAGCCGGCTTCGTGCTGATGCCAAAGGGCTTCTTTCCGCTGCAGGACACGGCGTTTATCGTAGGCGCCTCCCAGGCTGCCGCCGATGTGCCATACACAGCGATGCTTGAGAAGCACCGTGCGCTGACCGCCATTATCCGAGCCGATCCTGCCGTGCTCACGGTCACCCAGTCAGTGGGCATGACCGGTGGCAGTCAGACACTGGCCAACGGGCGCTTCTGGATCGTGCTCAAGGACCGCTCGGACCGCGATGTTTCCGCTAGTGCGCTGATCGATCGGCTGCGGCCCAAGCTGGCCGCCATTCCCGGCATCCAGCTCTTCCTGCGCGCCGCGCAGGACATCAACATCGGCGCGGGCCAGCCGCGCGCCCAGTATCAATATGTGTTGAAGGCGAACGATACGGGCGACCTGTACGCATGGTCGCAGCGCCTGGTCGCTGCACTACAGAAGGAGCCTCTTTACCGAGACTTGTCCAGCGATCTCCAGCTTGGCGCCAATGTCATTCATCTGCAAATTGATCGCGCAGCTGCCGCGCGTCTAGGTCTTACCGCAAGCGATGTCGACGAGGCGCTATACAACGCATTCGGCCAGCGCCAGATCAATGAATTCCAGACCGATACCAACCAGTACCAGGTGGTACTGGAAGTGGACGGCGACGGCCGGGGCAACATCGAGACGCTTCAATCGCTGCGCCTGCGCTCGCCTGTTTCCGGCGAAATGGTGCCGCTGTCGGCCATCGTCACCATCGCCGCGCCAAGGGCCGGGCCGGTTTCGATCCTGCACCACGGCTTGTTGCCCGCCGTGAACATATCGTTCAACCTGGCGCCGGGAGCGCCGCTCGGCAACGCCGTGACGCGGATCGATGAGATACGTCGGCGCATCGGCATGCCCGCCTCAATGCAGGGCACATTCCTCGGTTCTGCGCAGGCATTCCAGGAAGCGCTGGCTGGTCAGGCGGGACTGATCCTGGCTGCGCTGCTCGCCGTGTACCTGATCCTCGGGGTCCTGTACGAGAGCCTGGTCCATCCGCTGACCATCCTGTCCACGTTGCCGTCGGCCGCCATTGGCGCGCTCGCCTTCCTGTGGCTAGGCGGCTTTGACTTCTCGATCATGGCGCTGATCGGCGTGATCCTGCTGATCGGCATCGTCAAGAAGAACGGCATCCTGATTATCGATTTCGCGCTCGAAGCGCGGCGCGCGCGCAGTATCAGTCCTGGACAGGCCATCTATGAGGCCGCGCTCACACGCTTTCGTCCCATCATGATGACCACGCTGGCAGCGTTGCTCGGCGCCGTACCGCTAATGCTCGGCGTCGGGACCGGCGCGGACCTGCGCCAGCCGCTCGGCGTGGCCGTGGTCGGGGGCTTGTTGTTGAGCCAGATGCTGACGCTCTTCACCACGCCAGTGGTCTACCTGGGACTTGACAGGCTATCGCGCTACCATCGGAAACCCGTGCCATCGCAGCAGACATCAATTGCCACGGAATAGTGCGACGGCAAGGCACGAGGAGCAAACATACTGGCTCAAATTCTCATACCAAAGGTGTTGATGCCTTCGCTACTGCTGGCGAAAACGGTGCCGCCATGCATGTGTGCTATCGCCTTCACGATCGCGAGGCCGAGGCCATGGCTGTCTGCACCGCTCGCTCGCGATGAGTCGATGCGGTAGAAGCGGTCGAACAAACGATTCAGGTGTTCCGCTGCGATTTGGGTACCCACGTTCGACACCGCAATTTCAGCGCCCTCGCCGCCGGCCCGCATCGTTACACGCACATCGGACCCGGGGGACGAGTACTGGATCGCGTTGTGCAGCAGGTTGGTCATCGCTCGCCGGAACAGCGCTTGGTCCACCAGTGCTTCAACGTCTCCGTCTGTTTGAACCGTTAACGCCTTCTCGTCGATCAATGGCGCCAGGAATTCAACCGTCTTTTTCACTTCGTCGGACAGCCTGGTCTGCCTCAATGTTTGTGCCGCCTCTCCCTGGTCCGCTCGGGCCAAAAAAAGCATGTCATTGACGATGGCACGCAGACGTTCGAGCTCTTCGAGATTTGACTGCAAGACATCGCGCAGATCTGCCGCGCTGCGTTCGCGCGTGAGCATGACCTGCGTGGCGCCGAGCATGTTTCCTATTGGTGTGCGCAACTCGTGTGCCACATCGGCGCTGAAGCCTTCCAGCTGCGCGTAGGCTGATTCAAGCCGGTCTAGCGCACCATTGAACGATGAGACCAACGGCGTCAGCTCACTGACTGCCGGAACGAGGTGCAAACGTTGAGACCGATTGCTCGCGCTGAGTGCCTGCGCGGAAGCAGACAGTTGCGCTACCGGATGCAGTCCAACGCGCGCCACCCAGTAGCCGAGTCCGCTGACCAGTACGATGCCGCATAAACAGATGATCGTCAGCCCCACGGCGAAAGCGTGCATCGTCTCTGCTATCGGCGTCGTGCTGACCCCTACCACCAGATGGATCTCGGGATGGTCCACCAGGGGTTTCAGCATTTTCCCGAGAGTTCTGAGCGGGTGTTGCGGATCATCCAACACCCATTGCTTGATGCGGCTGTCGCCTGGCGTATGAAGCGCGGATGGAAAGTTCTTCCCATAATTCAGGGACGGATCCTTGCAGGAAATCCAGAATCGGGTGTTTCCATCCGTGGTGGTCAACATCGTCAGCGTTTCGCGCAACTCGCCCCACTGCTCGACTGACTGCACTTTCTCGACGAGATTCTGGACCACCTCCAGCTTCGCGCGCAGGTCGCTTTCCAATTGCCGGTCCAGCGTATGACGGAGTCCTTGATACAGGGCGATGCCGGAAAGCGCACACACTAAAAGGCCGACCAGACCGAACAGCAACGAGAGCCGGAATGCAATCGAGCGGATCATTGCGTCACATCGTTGATCCGAGATTCCAGAACGTATCCCATGCCACGAATGGTATGTAGCAGCTTGTTGTCATACGGTCCGTCGATCTTGTCCCGCAGCCGCTTGATCGCAACCTCGACCACGTTGGTATGACTGTCAAAGTTCATATCCCAAACCAGTTCCGCAATCTCTGTCTTCGACAGGATTTTTCCCTTGCGCCTGCCCAGCGTGGTGAGCAAATTGAATTCCTTGGCGGTCAAATCGAGCCGGACGTTGCCGCGATAAGCCTTGCGCGCCAACAGATCCACATGGAGGTCGGCGATTTGAAGCTGCACCATTTCCTGCGGCCTGCCACGTCGGACCAGCACATGCAATCGTGCCTGCAGTTCCAGGAATGAAAAGGGCTTGATCAAGTAGTCATCGGCGCCCGCTTGCAGCCCTTTCACGCGGTCTTCGATCCTGTCACGCGCGGTCAGCATGATCACCGGTGTCTGTCGGCAGGCCTTGAGCGCTTCCAGCACGGCGAATCCATCGATACCGGGAAGCATGACATCAAGCACAATCGCATCGTATTCGTTCTGCACCGCCAGATGCCTGCCATCGATGCCGTTGTTTGCCACATCGACGACGCAGCCGCTCTCTGTCAAACCTTTGCGCAAGTAGTCCGCTGTCTTGATTTCGTCTTCGACAATCAGAATTTTCATTTGATGTCTCTTCAATAGGAATCGCAGTTCCGGACATCGTTTCTAACAGAAATCTGATAGGCGCTGAATGACAATTCGGTCAGGCCGGCGACAGCGTGGCGTAGGGTCGGAAGACTAAACCTTCCGCCGGCATCATGAAATGAGCGATGGGAATAATATCTGTGCCATCCAGGCAAAAATCTGGATGAAAAATTGCCGTTCCTTAAACATGGGTGCTCGCATCACGGCCCCGATCGACCCAAAGCCTTTGCCAGATATTCCCCAGTGCGACTCGACGCGACACTTGTGATCTCGGCAGGACGGCCGCAAGCCACGATGCGGCCGCCCTCTTCCCCAGCGCCGGGACCCATGTCGATCACCCAGTCCGCCTGGGCCACGACGCGCATGTCGTGCTCGACAACGACTACGGTGTTACCCGCATCCACCAGTTCCTGAAGTTGCACGAGCAGGCGGTCCACATCAGCCGGATGCAGGCCGTTGGTCGGTTCGTCCAGCACGTAGAGCGTGTCGCCGCGCTGGGCGCGTTGCAGCTCGGTGGCCAGCTTGATCCGTTGTGCCTCGCCGCCCGACAGTTCGGTGGCTGGCTGCCCCAATCGCAGGTATCCCAGTCCGATGTCGCGCAATGCCTTGAGCGATCGCATCACCGGGGGTTCGTCGGCAAAGACTTCGCATGCCGCATCGACGGTCAGGTCGAGGATCTCGGCGATATTCCTCCCCTGCCAGGTAATTTCCAGCGTCTGCGCCTGGTAGCGCGTGCCGTGGCAAACGGTACACGGTGCATACACGCTGGGCAGAAACAGCAGCTCAACGCTGACAAAGCCCTCGCCTTCGCATGTCGGGCAACGGCCCTGGGCCACGTTGAAGGAGAAGCGTCCCGGCGTATAGCGTCGTTTGCGCGCAGCGGGGGTGTCGGCAAATAGCTTGCGTACATGATCGAACAGGCCGGTATAGGTGGCCAGATTCGATCGAGGCGTGCGCCCAATCGGCTTCTGATCGACGCGCACCAGACGGCGCACCGTTTCGGTGTCACCCGCGACACGCCCCGTAATTGGCGCGTCCGTGACGGCGAACAACGGATCGCGTTCCTCGTCGGCATCGCTGTCGTTTGTGCGGCCGAGATGCCGGTTCACCAGCTCCGGCAGGGCCTGGCTGATCAGGCTCGATTTCCCGGACCCCGAGACGCCCGTCACTGCCACAAAACAGCCCAAAGGTATCGCGCCGTCGATCTTATGGAGATTGTTGCGAGAAACATTCACGAGCTTGAGCCAGCCTGCCGGGTCGCGGGGCTTTCGTGGCGATACGTGCTGCTCGCCAAACAGATAGGCCGCGGTAAGCGATCTATCTACCGCGGCAAGTCCGTCAAGCGGCCCGCTGTAGAGCACGTGCCCGCCGCCCTCGCCCGCTGCTGGCCCTACGTCTACGATCCAGTCTGCGTGTCGCATGGTCTGCGTGTCGTGTTCGACCACGAACAGCGAGTTGCCGGCCGCCTTCAATCGTCGCAATGCCACCAGCAGCGCTTCGCCATCGGCAGGATGCAGCCCCGCCGATGGCTCGTCGAGCACATAGACCACGCCGAACAGTTGGGAAGACAACTGCGTGGCCAGCCGCAACCGTTGCAATTCGCCCGATGAGAGCGTCGGCGTGCTGCGGTCCAGCGAAAGATAGCCCAGGCCGAGATCGATGAGCGTGGAAAGCCGTTCCACAAGCTCTTCCCCAATGCGCTGCGCAGCCAGCCGCTTTTCGTCGGAAAGGTTAGGCGTGCGTCGCACGTCGGGCGCCGCCTTGTGCGCGGATCCGCCCGCCGCGACACGCCGCGCCGTGGCGGCGCGCATCGCCTTCGTGCTCAGCACCGCGCCGGGTGCGGTCTCCGGGCTGGCCCATTCTCCGTGCGCAATCGGGCGCATGATCTCCGCCACGCGGCCAAGAGGCAGTTTCGCGAACTCGCCGATGTCCATGCCCGCAAACGTCACTGACAACGCTTCCTTTTTGAGGCGCTTGCCGTGACATGTCGGGCATTCGCGCCCGATCATGTACTGTGCAACCCGCTTCTTCATCAGCGCGCTCTGCGTCGTGGCAAAGGTCTGCAAGACGTAGCGACGGGCGCCCGTGAACGTGCCCTGGTAGCTGGGCTCCAGCTTGCGCTTGAGCGCCGCGCGTACCTCCTTGGGCGTAAATCCTGCGTACACCGGCACCGTGGGTTGCTCGTCGGTAAACAGGATCCAGTCACGATCTTTCTTCGGCAGCTCGCGCCACGGCTTGTCCACGTCGTAGCCGAGCGTGACCAGGATGTCGCGCAAGTTCTGGCCGTGCCATGCGGGCGGCCACGCAGCAATCGCGCGCTCGCGTATCGACAAGGAATCGTCGGGCACCATCGACTGCTCGGTGACGTCATAGATGCGCCCCAGACCATGACACGTGGGGCAGGCGCCCTCGACCGTGTTAGGCGAGAAGTCCTCCGCGTACAGCATCGGCTGCCGGGGCGGATAGGTGCCCGCACGCGAATAGAGCATGCGAACGAGACTTCCCAGCGTGGCGACGCTAGCCACGGTGGAGCGTGCATTCGGCGTGCCGCGCTGCTGCTGCAGCGCCACTGCAGGCGGCAGCCCTTCGATCGCATCCACCTCCGGCACGCCGACCTGCTCGATCAACCTTCTGGCATAGGGGGCAACGGATTCGAAGTAACGCCGCTGGGCTTCCGCATAGAGCGTGCCGAATGCCAGGGACGACTTGCCGGAACCCGACACGCCGGTAAATACCACCAACGCGTTGCGTGGGATATCGACATCCACGTTCTTGAGATTGTGCACGCGCGCGCCCCGCACGCGGACGAAGTTGTCTGCCCAGCCGCTCGCCGGGGCGGGCAACGTGTCGTCGGGTATCAATGCGCGCTGGGGGTCTTCATCGTTCATGCGATGGGCTCGTATCGATTGGGGGCATATTCGCTACGCTCGTTCGGGACCGTCGATCTTGCAAATATTCCCGGCGGAATCTACGTGCTTGAAGCTTACTCGCTCGCCTGCAGCCATGGCGCCGTCAGCCGCTTATTCCGCGCTCTCCCGCGCGTGCGTCGCCACAAAGGAGGCGGCGCGCTGACGGGTCCTCAGCACGCAGTAAGCGTGCCAATACGTCTCGAGGAGGAAGATTCCGGAAAAAGTGCGCGATATGTCGCGGCTGGCTGGGGAGACAGCGATGTGAAGCCCGATGTAGCAATTACAAATTTCGCGAAGCCCGCCATGTCATCGCGTTCGCCGCCCTCTGACCCCGGGGGACAAACTGGTTTGCCCGCTCCGGATCAGCGCCGGTACATCGACCACAACACCGCGCTCTGCGCCGATTGCTGCATCGACGCCACGTTCTGGTAGAACTTCAGCGTGGCATCGCATCGCACCGCAGGTTGGCGCGTGCCGAAGGTCTTGTCGGTCAGCGCGCGCGCCTGGTCTTTCGACAGGTTCTGAAAGGCCACGCGCATCATGGCGTCGGCCATATATGGATCTGGTTGCCGACCCTTGTGAGGCGGGGACTTTAGTAACTGGACGATGGTCTTGCGCTCTTCCTCGACAAGTACCGGCGGCAATGCACTGGAAGTGTCCAGCGTGCCGTCGAGGAACTGCGAGCAAGCATCCACGCTGATATTGCGCGCCGCGTTGGTCTCGGCTGCCAGCAGCTTGACGAACTCTGCGAGCGCCTCGTCGCTTGCGTTCTTGAGCACGCCCGACAACGCCTGCTTCATCTCGCTACGTAGCGCGGCAAAGATCTCTGCATCACTGCCTCCGCGTGTCTTGACGGCCCAGCCGCGTTCCGCGGCCCGGCTGATTGCGCCGGGGAACCGTTGGTCGAACGTGCGATAAAGCGCAGACTCCTTGAGGCGCTCCGCGAGTACGTCGCGCGATTCCACCTGCAACATGCCGGGCGATTCGCTGCGCAGGGCAATTCGAGTGAGAACACGTGCCTGCAACAGCTCCTCGCGGCTCGGATACCAGACCGCGCTCGCGGGTGTCGCGCCCACACGCTGTACGAAATTATCTGGGAGGCCGGCTTTGCGATAGTAATTCAGCATTGACGTCACCGCCGCGCTCTCTACCGCCGAGTCCATGCCGCCACCGAAACTGGCGCGATGGAAGCCGATCTTTGCGTTGGGCGTGGCAACCCGGTCGACACCCGCCATCAGCACGTACGTGCAGGCGCTGCTGCACTCCCCTTCCACATAAGTATTCAGCTTGCGTTGCCGCACGCCATCGGCTAGCACACGGCCCTCGAGCAGGCGCCCGCCATTCGAGTTCAGGATCACGGTCCGCGCACCCGGAGTGTTGTCGAGCACGCGCAGCACCTGCTTGGCCGAGCCTTCGCGCAGCGTGCCCCAGACCATCACCGCGTCGCCATTGGGCGATGGCGTTGCCTGGATCTCGCCCAAGGTGTCCTTCCCCATCGCGAGCATGGTGAATTCGCGCAGTTGGGGACCGTAGATCGTCACCATCTGCACGACGGCCCCGAACACTCCGAGCATCACGCTGCCACGTGCGGCGTATCCCCAGAACGCACTGCCTCCGCGCTGCGCGTGCCGGCCAGCGGAGCGCCAGATGCCGACGAACGACCATAACCAAGACAGATAGGCGATGCAGATCGTGGCGACGAAAAACAGGGCCACTTGGCGCAGCGAATCGCTAATGCCCAACAATCCCTTGAGCGCCGGCAGCGCGGCACCCAGCAGCATGCCAAGCAAGGTGCCGTTGATCCAGTAAGACACCGGCAGTGAAAGCTGGCCGCGCCAGTGGCGCATCACGTAGAGGCCCTTGACCTCCGGCTCGACGTACGGCGCATCTGCCGAAGCAGGCGTTGCGCCGTCGTTTTCCTGGACATCCTCGCCGATGGTGAAGACCGCGTCCCGGCGCGCGATTGGCGAGATCGATGGGCTCGCGGTCAATTCTTCCACGCGTCTCGACAGCGCGCGCAGGTTTAGCGCGATGATCGCGGCGACTACCACCGCTGGCACCACCATCGACATCCCGGACTCGTCACGCACCAGAAGGCGAAGTACGCCCACCGCGAAAAATGCGAGCAGCACGAAATTGGCGATGGTCGCCGCTTTGACAGACCGCGCCGTCGCCGATTCCCCAAGCGCGCGCCAAGTCTGGAACAGCGGCGCCAGCCATACCAGGGACGCCAGCAAGGGGAATGCGCCCCCACCTGCCCGCCATTCCCCAAGCGTGGCCACCAAGCCGATAACCGCTACCACCAGAAGAATGACATTCAGCGTCCGCGTGCCGCGGACCAACATGCTCGCCCTCATGACCAACCCGTGTTTATTGTTCTGTTGGCCGACAAATCTACCTGATTCGACTATCGAGGGGATCAATGTTGCGCGGCCACGACATACCCTACTTTTGTCCGGGTCATGGCAGGTTTCCCATCGCTTAATCAATGGAAAACCTGACTTCGAAATAACGAGAACTTACGGGCGATATCGGTCAGCGGCATCGTCGTTGGATGGCGACGGCTATTCTGACGGGCGACACGCCTGCATAGTCGAGCAAGTCGTCCATGCACGTGGCGGCAACATCCTCAATGAGCGAGCGCGACAAAGTAGCAAAAAGGCATCGCCATCGCAGCCGGCGCTTTTATTTTCTTTCGTCGAGGTGATGGTCGGCCTCCTCCTCTTTTTGCCTGAGATTGTCGGTCAACCTGTACTGAAAACCGAACAGCGCAATGAGCGCCAGCAGGGCCAGTCCTGCCCAGACAAGGCGTAACCACATGCTGGACTCCCTTGAAATCACGAACGGTATGTCGACAGATAGTCGACAACCCGAGCATGGTGGGGATGATCAGGCCGAGGCAACGGACCTTGCGCTGCAATCGCCTTTCCAGCGGTGCGGCCAGCCTTGACGACCGTCACCGGCACTGAGGCCCGCCGTATGACCTGCGCAGGTAACCCGCCTCCAACGGCGGCCTTTATCTGCGACCAAAGGCTCGCGCCCATCACAATGCTGTCGCAAGAATTGTCCTCTGCCGCAGACACAATCGTCCTGGCGGTATGGCCAAGGCCGATCAGCGTCGAATACCGTACGCCGGCTTCGTCGAGCAGTTCGCAAGCCGTCGCTAGCGCGGATTCGCCATCGCGGCGCTCTTGCTCCCTGAGCGCCGCCAGCGAATGAAATGCACTGGCCCGGCCGCGCTCGAGTGGGGCCTGGACATTCAGCAGCACAACCTCCGAACGCCCCCCTTCCCGAGCGAGAAAGGCAGCGTGCCGGAGCGCATTCAACGCGCATTCGGTGCCGTCGACCGGCACAAGTATCTTGATCATATCGAGCCGTTTCCTGTTCCGCGAGCCAACGCAATCGCACGTCGACTCTCCATGACTGGATGCTAGGCAACGGCAGCTAGAACCGGCGTCAAGGCTGGCATGCGGCCGATAAAAATCCCGTAAAAATATTTGAATACGGATTTCCACGGACCTTCCTTCGCATGCGCGACAACGCGGTTCGCCGGCAACCGAAGCGCTTGCCCGCCCTGACACTTGATCGATGGGTCAGCGCCTTCGGCATGCCTCACAAGGCACAACTGACGGCCCGTCGGTGCCACGCAACAGGGCTACGCAATCGGGTGATTGCTCGCCTGATTCGCTGGTGGCAGACTTGCAACGAAGTTGCAAAGAAGATTCGCCACTTGGCATCAGGTGCCCGTTCATTCCATTGCACGCCATGCCGCAGCGCTGGTTGTCGATCCTGCTGGTTCTGTTCCTGCTGTTCGGGCAGTCGGCGGCGGTCGTCCATGCGGTCGGTCACTTGCAGGCGCACCAGCAAGCGAATCCGTGCGCGGCACCGACCGATGTCGACCGATGCGGCCCCGCGCATGATGTTTGTCCCACCTGCCACGCGCTTGCCGCGCTTGCGGCCGCCGTTCCGGCCGTTGCCGGCTGGCTGATCGCCGAATGCGGACGCCGCTGGCACTATCCCGAAAGCTCCAGGCGCCCTCTGGCGCCGGTATTCACGCCTTCTGCCCGTAGTCGCGGCCCCCCTCTGCCAGACGGATTCTTCCGCTAGTTCACGGGCGCCGGGCTAAAGCTCTGCCGCCCGGTCCGTCCTGTTTCGCAGAGGTCAACCATGCCCAATATTCCGCTTCGAGCCATCGCGGCCGGCGCCGCGTCGGCGTTCGCACTCAACGCGCACGCGCAATCGGCCGAATCCACTCCCGCCACTCAGCCGTCGCCCAATGCCGCCACGCAGCAGCCTGCCGCGGCCGGCAGCGAAAAGACGCTGAACGCCGTCGTCGTCTCCGTCAAGCGACTGGATGCGGCGCGCAACGCGCTATCGCCACAGACCGGCAGTTCCGTCTACAGCTTCGACAGTACGGATATCGAAGCGCTACCGCTGGGGGAGAACACTAGCCTGAACCAGGTTCTGCTGCAGGCGCCCGGCGTTGTGCAGGACTCATTCGGGCAACTGCACGTCCGTGGCGATCATGCCAATCTCCAGTACCGCATCAACGGCGTCATCGTGCCAGAGCCGATCAGCGGCTTCGGGCAGATGCTCGACACGCGCTTCGCCGATGAGATCAAGCTTGTCACCGGGGCGCTGCCGGCGCAGTACGGCTACCGCACCGCAGGCGTGATCGATATCACCACCAAGGGCGCGGCAACCGACGAAAGCGGCAAACCGAAGACGTTCGGCGGCGAGATCGGCACGGTGATCGGCAGTCACGCTGATCATGAGGTCAACGCGCAGATCCAGGGCGCCAAGGGCCCGTTCAGCTACTACCTCAGTGGATCGTTCGTCGAGAACAACCTCGGCATCGAGAATCCCACCAGCAGCAGGAACGCGATTCATGATCACACCGATCAGAGCAAGGGTTTCGGCATGCTGTCTTATCTGCTGAATGCCGATAATCGCGTCAGTTTCATGTTCGGGACGGCCAACAACCGCTTCGAGATCCCGAACCGGCCGGGGCTGGCACCGCAGTTCACCCTCGACGGCGTCACGCCGCCCGCGTCGGAAAACCTGAACGCCAACCAGCGTGAAAAGAACGACTTCCAGATCTTGTCGTATCAGAGCAAGGTCTCGTCCGCGCTTGACTACCAGGTCTCGCTGTTCCACCGAACCAGCCGGATCGACTACTCGCCCGATCCGATTGGCGACCTCGTCTACAACGGCGTCGCTTCCAACATCACCCGGCGCAACGAAGCCACCGGCCTGCAGGCCGATGCCAGCTACATCCTGAATCCACGCCACACGCTGCGCACCGGGGTCTTCGTGCAGCGCGAACACTTTGGGGTGGATAACACCTCGAGCGTATTTCCTGCCGATGCCGACGGCAACCAGACCAGCGGCGTGCCGTTCACCATCGTCGACAACAACAGTCGCTCAGGCACCACGCTTGGCTTTTACCTGCAGGACGAGTGGAAGGCCACCGACAAGCTGACGGTCAACTTCGGTGCCCGGTATGACCACGTCAATACGGTGGTCAGCGAGCAGCAGCTCAGTCCCCGCCTGGGACTGACCTATGACGTGACCAACTCGACCCGGCTGCATGCCGGCTACGCGCGGTACTTCACGCCGCCTGCAACGGAGAAGATCGATACCACCACGGTGGACAAATTCAGCGGTACCACGAATGCATTACCTTCCGACGCCAATACGGCCGTGCGCTCGGAACGTTCCGACTACTTCGATGTCGGCGTTTCGCACCAGGCGACCGCGAACCTGACGTTGGGTCTCGATGCCTACTATCGGAAGGTGCGCCATCTCCAGGACGAAGGCCAGTTCGGCAATGCGCTGATCTTCTCCACGTTCAACTACGATCAGGGCAAGATCTACGGTGTGGAGGGCACGGCCAATTATCGCCAGGGAAATTTCGGCGCCTATCTGAACGTCGGCGTATCGCGTGCGATGGGCAAGGGCATCGAGACCGGCCAGTTCAACTTCGGCCCGGACGAGCTGGCCTACATTGCCAACAATTGGGTGCACCTCGATCACGACCAGACCGTGGCGGGCTCGCTTGGCGCTTCTTACCTGTGGCAGGGCACTCTGCTGACTGCCGATGCGCTGTATGGCAGCGGGTTGCGCAATGGCTTTGCCAATACGTCGCACTTGTCGGCTTACTTCCAGGTAAATGTTGGCATCGCGCACACCTTTGATCTGCCCACTATCGGCAAACTCAAGACGCGCTTCACGGTGATCAACCTGTTCGATCGTTCCTACCAGTTGCGCGATGGCACGGGAATCGGCGTTGGTGCGCCGCAGTATGCGCCGCGTCGAAGCTTCTATGTAGCGGTTTCCAAACCGTTTTGAGTGGCCCTGCGGCATGTCCGCACCGCCGTCGTGCGCAGCACGGCGGCGCAGAAGCATGCAAGGCTGCATCGGGGTAAATACTGGATATTGGTAATACCAGTTTACCTGTCCGAGGGCCTGACCTAGACTGCCTTCACTCGGCATGCGTGCGGCGCGGCAGTGTGGTCGCGGGCATCCGGATCTGCATCCCCCAAAAAAGCAGAACGCAGGAGACCCGAGTGCACGACGACGATAATCCGCCGGCGCCACCGAAGCGCCGCAGTCAGGCATGGTTTGGACGGCTGGACCGCGATGGCTTTATTTATCGGTCCTGGCTGAAGAATCGCGGCATTCCGCACGACCAGTTCGATGGCCGCCCGGTCATCGGCATCTGCAATACCTATTCGGAACTCACCCCCTGTAATTCCCATTTCCGCACGCTGGCCGATCAGGTCAAGACCGGAGTATGGGAAGCCGGAGGATTTCCGCTCGAATTTCCCGTGATGTCGCTCGGGGAAACGCTGCTGCGTCCCACCGCCATGCTGTTCCGCAATCTGGCCAGCATGGATGTCGAAGAGTCGATTCGCGGCAATCCGATCGATGGCGTGGTGTTGCTGATGGGCTGCGACAAGACTACGCCGGCGTTGATGATGGGCGCTGCGTCGTGCGACTTGCCGACCATCGGCGTTTCCGGCGGGCCGATGCTGAGCGGCAAATACCGCGGCCAGGAGCTTGGCTCGGGCACCGATGTTTGGAAGATGTCGGAGGAAGTCCGCGCCGGCCATATGTCGCAGGAAGAATTCTTCGAGGCCGAAAGTTGCATGCATCGCTCGCACGGCCATTGCATGACGATGGGCACGGCGTCCACCATGGCCTGCATGGTCGAAGCGCTTGGCATGAGCCTGCCCGGCAACGCCGCGATCCCCGCCGTGGACGGCCGCCGCAACATCCTTGCGCGCGCATCCGGACGACGCATCGTGCAGATGGTCAACGACAATCTCGTGATGTCGAAAATCCTGACGCGGCAGGCTTTCGAAAATGCGATCAAGGTTAACGCGGCGATTGGCGGATCCACCAATGCGGTCATCCACCTGCTGGCGATCGCCGGACGCATGGGCGTGGAGCTGCACCTCGACGATTGGGACAAGCTTGGCCATACCCTGCCCTGCCTGCTCGATCTGCAACCCTCCGGGCGACATCTGATGGAGGACTTCTACTATGCGGGCGGCCTGCCGGCGGTGATCCGCGAACTGCGCGACGTGCTGGCGCGCGATGCACTGACTGTCAACGGCAAGTCGCTGTGGGACAACTGCAAGGGACGCCCCGAACTGGAATCGCGAGGTGATTCACGCGTTTGATGCGCCGTTCAAGGCGGGCGCGGGCATCGCGGTGCTGTACGGCAACCTGTGCCCGGACGGCGCGGTGATCAAGCCATCGGCCGCCACGCCGGCGCTGCTCAAGCATACCGGCCGCGCGGTGGTATTCGAGAACAGCGACCACATGCATGCGCGACTCGACGACGAATCGCTCGATGTCGATGAAACCTGCGTGCTGGTGCTAAAGAATTGCGGGCCGCGCGGCTATCCCGGCATGGCCGAGGCCGGCAACATGCCGCTGCCGCCCAAACTGCTGCGCAAGGGCATTACCGACATGGTGCGCATCTCGGACGCGCGCATGAGCGGTACGGCCTACGGCACCGTCGTGCTGCACGTGGCGCCCGAGGCGGCGGCGGGCGGCCCACTGGCGCTGGTGCAAGACGGCGACCAGATCGAACTCGACGTGCAGGCGCGCAAGCTCCATCTGCATGTTTCCGACGAGGAACTGGCGCGCCGCCGTGCGGCGTGGCAGGCACCGGAATTGCCGATGTCGCGTGGCTGGACGCGGCTATACGTCGAGCATGTGCAGCAGGCCAATCGCGGCGCCGATCTCGATTTTCTCGTCGGCAAGAGCGGCGCCGGCGTGCCCAAGGACAACCACTGATTCCATGGTTTGGCGCCGCCGTCGTGCGGCGCGACGACACTCACCGCCGGTCAACCGGCTGCAGCGCAGCGCGACACACAAGGAGACGCGACGCATGGCATCTGTACAGATTCGGGATGTGCAGAAATATTTCGCCGGCGCCCAGGTCATTCGTGGCGTGAGCATCGACATCGCGGACGGCCAGTTCACGGTGCTGGTGGGGCCGTCCGGCTGCGGAAAATCGACGCTGCTGCGCATGCTTGCGGGACTGGAGGAGATAAGCGCCGGCGAGATTTCCATCGGCGACCGCGTGGTCAACCAGCTGCCGCCCAAGGAGCGCGACATCGCGATGGTGTTCCAGAACTATGCGCTTTATCCGCATATGACCGTGTACGACAACATGGCGTTTTCGCTGAAGCTGTCCGGCATGGCCAAGGACGTCATCAAGCAGAAGGTCGACAAGGCATCCGGCATTCTCGGGCTCGGCCAGTTGCTCGATCGCTATCCGCGTCAGCTGTCCGGCGGCCAGCGCCAGCGCGTGGCGATGGGACGTGCCATCGTGCGCGATCCGCAGGTATTCCTGTTCGACGAGCCGCTGTCCAATCTGGACGCCAAGCTGCGCGTGCAGATGCGCGCGGAGATCAAGGAACTGCACCAGCGCCTGCGCACCACATCGGTGTATGTCACGCACGACCAGATCGAGGCAATGACGATGGCCGACCAGATCGTCGTCATGCGCGACGGGCGTGTCGAACAACGCGGCAAGCCGCTGGCGCTGTATGACGATCCGGAGAATCTGTTCGTGGCGGGCTTTATTGGATCGCCGGCGATGAATTTCGTGCCGGGCATACTGCGGCGGCAAAACGGCGAGGCGATGGTCGAATTTGCCGACGGCACGCGGCTGCATCCCCCTGCCCGCCTCGCGCACGGCGCAGGCGTCGATGGCCAGCGCGTGATCTACGGAACCAGGCCGGAGCATCTGCGCTGCGGCAGTCCGGGCGAAGGATTTCCCACGCGCGTGGCGGTGGTGGAGCCGACCGGGGCCAATACCGAGGTGTACTCGCGCTTTGGCGACACCGAATTCATTTCGATATTCCGGGAGCGGCATGACTTCGCGGCCGGCGATGCGCTGCATCTGGTGCCCGATCATCTCCATTCCCACTTGTTCGATGCGGAAACGGGACAGGCACTGCCGCGTCAGTGAATCGCCACGCCGCGCGGCATACAGACGACACGGCACAGGTTTCAGGCAGCACAGCATCAACGGCAGCAACTACACAGCGCGCCACGCTGAGCACAAGGAGACAATGCGATGAGCCAATCCGGACCCTTCACAAGACGCGATTTCCTGGTATCCACGGCGGCGGTGGCCGCCACTACGGCGCTGGGTGGCCATGCCCAGGCCGCCACCGCGCTGCAATACAAGCCGGAGGCCGGCGCCAAGCTGCGCGTGCTGCGCTGGAAGCGGTTCGTGCAGGGCGACGAAGACCTTTGGAACGCGAACACGAAGAAGTTCTCCGAACTCACCGGCGTGGAGGTGCGCGTCGACAACGAAGGCTGGGAAGACGTGCGGCCCAAGGCAGCTGTTGCGGCCAGCGTTGGCACCGGCCCGGACATCGTGCTCGGCTGGTTCGACGATCCGCAGCAATATCCGGCAAAGCTCGTCGATGTATCCGACGTGGCCAATTACCTGGGCGGCAAGCACGGCGGCTGGTATGACGTCTGCAAGAAATACGGCACGTACGACGGCAAGTGGATCGCCGTGCCGCTGGGCGTGGTCGGCAATGCGCTGGTTTATCGCGAAAGCCATGTGAAAGCCGCGGGCTTCGACAGCATTCCGAAGGACACCGCCGGTTTTCTGAAGCTGTGCCAGGCGCTCAAGGCCAAGAACACGCCGTGCGGCTTTGCGCTGGGCAAGGCCGTAGGCGATGGCAACAACTGGGCGCACTGGCTGCTGTGGTCGCATGGCGGCATGCTGGTCGACACCAAGGGCAAGGTAGTGGTGAACTCGCCCGAAACCTGGGCGGCGCTGGAATATGCGAAGCAGCTCTACGCGACTTTCGTGCCCGGCACGCTGTCGTGGCAGGACCCCTCCAACAACAAGGCGTTTCTCGATGGACAGGTGAGCCTGACTGCAAACGGCATATCGGTCTACTACGCGGCCAAGAATTCTAAAGAACCGAAACTGCAGGAAATGGCGCGCGATATCCAGCACGCGCACTTTCCGATCGGCAAGAGCGGCAAACCTACGGAGCTCATGCAGATCACCCAGATGATGATTTTCAAATACTGCAAATATCCGAACGCGGCCAAGGCCTACCTGCAATTCATGATGGAGCCGGAGCAATACAACCCGTGGATGGAAGCAGCCATCGGTTATGTCAGCCAGCCGCTCAAGGAGTACGAAGCGAATCCGATCTGGACGGCCGACCCGAAGCACACCGTCTATCGCGATGCCGCATCGCTGATGCTCGACAACGGCCACGCCGGCCCGCTGGGCACGGCGTCGGCGGCGTCGATGGCCGACTACATCGTGCTGGACATGGTGGCCGAAGCCGCCAGCGGCGCCAAGACGCCTAAGGAAGCGGCGGCACGCGCGGCGCAGCGGGCGGAGCGCTATTACAAGGCGTGACGCCCTGGCGGCTCCATCCCGATAGGCCGAAAACGTCGTGCAGATATCCGCCGCGGTGCGCGCATCGCGGCGGTCGGAGAGAAACACCATGCTGTCGCGCCTGGCAAACAATCGTCACGCATTGGGCCTGCTGTTTATGCTGCCCACCGCATTGCTGCTGCTGGTCTTTCTGACGTATCCGCTTGGGCTGGGCGTCTGGCTCGGTTTTACCGATACCAAGATCGGACGGATCGGCGAGTGGATCGGCATGGCCAATTACACCTATCTGGCCGGCGATTCGCTGACCCAACTGGCGCTGTTCAACACCATTTTCTACACGCTGATCGCGAGCGTACTCAAGTTTGTACTCGGGCTGTGGCTGGCGCTGATTCTGAACAAGAACCTGCCGTTCAAATCGTTTTTCCGTGCTGTGGTGTTGCTGCCGTGGATCGTGCCGACGGCGCTGTCGGCGCTGGCCTTCTGGTGGATCTACGACGCACAGTTCTCGATTATCAGCTGGACGCTGGTGAAACTGGGATGGATTGACCGCTATATCGATTTTCTTGGCGATCCGTGGCTGGCGCGCTTTTCCACCATCGCGGCCAATGTCTGGCGCGGCATTCCCTTTGTCGCCATTTCGCTGCTGGCCGGTTTGCAGACCATTTCTCCAACGCTGTATGAAGCGGCGTCGATCGATGGCGTGACGCCGTGGCAGCAATTCCGCTATGTCACTTTGCCGTTGCTGACGCCGATTATCGCGGTCGTCATGACGTTTTCGGTGCTGTTCACCTTTACCGATTTCCAGCTGATCTATGTGCTGACGCGCGGCGGCCCGCTCAATGCCACGCACCTGATGGCCACGCTTTCCTTCCAGCGTGCGATTCCGGGCGGATCGCTTGGCGAAGGCGCGGCGCTAGCGACGATGATGGTGCCGTTTCTGCTGGCGGCCATCATGTTTTCCTACTTCGGACTGCAACGGCGCGGCTGGCAACAGGGAGGCGACAAATGAAGCGCGATCCGGAATCGGCCAATGAACAGCAAGGCATGGATTATTTGCAATCTGTGCCGCGCCGCTGGGTCACGCTTTATATCCCGCTTGGGGTGTTCGTGTTTGTCCTGCTGTTTCCGTTTTACTGGATGGCGATTACGGCATTCAAGCCCGATGGCGAACTGCTGATGCAAAGCGCCAATCCGTTCCTGGTGATGGCGCCCACGCTGGCGCATTTCAAGAAGCTGCTGTTCGACACGCCCTACCCGGCCTGGCTGCTCAACACCGTGCTGGTTTCGACGGTCTCGACATTTGCGTCGCTGGCGGCAAGCGTGCTAGCCGCCTACGCGATCGAACGACTGCGCTTTCAAGGCGCCAAGCAGGTGGGTCTGGCCATTTTCCTAGCCTATCTGATTCCACCTTCGATCTTGTTTATTCCGCTGGCATCGATCGTGTTCCAGCTTGGTTTGTTCGATACGCGCTGGGCGCTGATCCTGACCTATCCGACTTTCCTGATTCCGTTCTGCACCTGGCTGCTGATGGGCTATTTCCGCTCGATCCCTTACGAACTCGAGGAATGCGCGCTGATCGACGGCGCCACCCGCTGGGAAATCCTGGTGAAAATCATTCTGCCGCTGGCCGTGCCTGGCCTGATCTCGGCCGGGATTTTCGCCTTCACGCTGTCGTGGAATGAATTCATCTACGCGCTGACCTTTATTTCGTCCTCGGAGGTGAAAACCGTGCCGGTCGGCATCGTCACCGAACTGGTCGAAGGCGATGTCTACCACTGGGGCGCGCTCATGGCAGGCGCCCTGCTCGGATCGCTGCCGGTGGCCGTCGTGTACTCGTTTTTCGTTGAGTACTACGTGTCCGGAATGACCGGCGCCGTCAAGGAATAACCGGGCCGCGCTAAAGCCCCGACGCTGGCGCGAACCCCTGCCCCGTCCACCGCAGTTTTTGGCCGTGCAGCTTTCGGTTTGCGAAGGCGACATTACGATCAGATGGAAGGAGCGGATTTATCGAGATAGCCGCTCATCCGTGAGCGGTGACAAGCCTCCTGGACCTGTGAAAGACTTCACGTAGAGGTCGCTTGGATCTGGTCCTCACCGATGCCAAGGGAAAGGGACGTCCCACGGTTGCGCTGTGGGTTGAACCGTGAAGTCGTCAAAATCCAATCCCCCTACGCTTTGAGTTTCGTCAACTACGCTGACGGGTGAGATTTGAAACCGGCAATTACAATTACACATATGCCGTCTTTTCTCGATGCAGTCCACAAACGCTTCACCCGTCGTCGACTGGTAGCGGTCTCCACAGCCGCGATCGTGCTGGCGGGCCTATTGCCGCTACTTAGACCCGAATACTTGAAATTCGACAATGTTGCGACGCCCGCTGGCGACGTTCATTTCACATTCGGCGTCAGCGATCTCTACGCGCCTTTCCTCACGCCGGCAGAAAACCTCGACGTCCTGACTGGTCTGACCGCAGGCGCTAAAGTCAGCGCAACCTACCGTCACACGACATATTCGTTTCACCTTCTTACATGCGAGGTCGGAGTCGGCTGCTGGCCAGGCCCGCACTGGCAACCGCACTCGACGGAACAGTTCCGAGAGTTTCCCGTCAAGTTTGCGCCACCTACGGGCGAGCCCCACACCATCAGCGTAGACATGCCGCAATCGCTGGACGGCGGCTATTCGCTGGCGAAACTCTATATAACGCTATCATCAGACGCGTTCTACCGCCAGCCCAGCTATGACGCGCTCGTCAAGAAGACCGCCCGCAATCTATCGTCGCTAGATCTCGACCCGCCGCCGCCATCGTTCGAGTATTTGGTCCACTTCACGCGGGTCGACCACTCCGTGACGCAGGCCGACACGCAAGACTGCCTGTTCGTGTCGACGCCTTTCGGCTTTCCCGAAATCAAAATCCCGATCGTGACCCGGGTTATCAGCGATTCGAAGCGAATTTCGCTGCAGCAACTTATGCATTCCACCTGTCCGCAAGTTGATATCGATTTCGGCAACACGCCCGGCATCGTTTCAGGTCGCTTGCCACCGAGCCGGATCGCAGTCGCGCAAACAAAGATCGAACTGGACAACACAGACGGCACGACCCGCCTCTACGGTACGCTGCCAGTGTCCGCCGAAATGACGCGCTGGTTTCATCGAAACGACGAGGGCGTCCGTGCGTACATAATGGAGTTTGGCCCGTTCCGACAATTGGAGATGCGCGTGCTGGGCGACACCGCGCATGCCGTGGACGGGACGCTTCCGAACCGGCTCGAGACTTGGACCTTCTACGACAACATGCTCGTCGGCTATACCGTCGACATCATGTACGACATCCCGGAAGGTCGAACCGAAGAGATGCCCGAGGTCCACTTGGAGAATTATTTCCTCGGCGGGAAGTCAGTGTGGATGCATAGCGAGTCCACGCACTGCGACGATCCAGGGTGCATTGACGCGCTCGCCGAGATCACGAATGTAATGTCCCTGCCATACGACGCGCTGCTGGCGGAAGCGCACAGGTATCTCGAGTTGCGCGGGGTGCTCCAGCCTTTCAAATGACAGTAAAAACACTTTGGCACTCTGACACGGCAGTTCAGCCGTCACGGGTTTCGAGACTTGCCGCGTGTTAGTGACCTCGTGCATTGCCATAGTCAGGGTTGGAGCAATGGTTCCATGTGGCGCGGTACATGCTGAAAAATCGGACCGTCGACTGAAATGGGCACGTGCAGCGGCCTTGTGTCGGGTCCATTGTTCGACCGTTATGCAATCCGCCGAGCCCGAACTGGCCGCGTGTTGGAGACGCCGCAACGATCGTTCCCAGCCATACTGGCCCTGCATCTGCAGGGCGACCTATAGCGGATGAAAGGGATCTTAGCCGCACAGGACGGACGGGCAACGGGTTGGCGAGCGCGTCGATGCAATCCCTACTGGCGTGCCAAGTTGCATAGCTGACTGGAGCAAGAATGGCCGACCCTATCGCTCTGGGTTCATTTCTGGCGAAACGAGCGTCGGCGCGCCAGCGCAGCGACGAGTGCCCGTAGATCGAGTTCCGCAGGACGCTGGTAATCGGCCTCGGCGCTCGCGGCCCTAACGCCCTGCCCGAGCGCAATTAGAAAACATCAGTTTCGTTCGGTGGCCGGCCATTGCGATAAGAAAACTTATCGCAATGGCATTGAGCGGGATCGCAACCACACGTTATTGACGTCGCCCTATCGTCGCGCGAAAAATCCAATGAAAAAGGGGCGCCGAAGCGTCCCTTGGGTCAATAGTGCTGACGGCACTGCAATACGTAAGTCGTACCATCTTGGACGATGTAGACCAGACGGTCAGACTTTGTGATCCGACGCGACCAGAACCCGGTCAAGTCGCCTTTCAGAGGTTCCGGCTTGCCGGTGCCCTTGAATGGGTCACGGGCAATCTCCTCGAGGAGTCCGTTGATCTCCTCCACGATCCGCATGTCATGCTGCTGCCAGTACAGATAATCAGCCCATGCGTGTGTGGAGAAACCTACTTTGCAGCTATTTTCAGCGACTGCCTTGTTCTTCGCCTTTTGCTTTTGAGACATTTAGTGGCAGTTCCTTGATGGAGGTCTTGCCAGCTCGAAACTCGGCGATGGATTCGCGCAGCCGTGCGGCGTTCTTCTCGGAACCCAGCAGATGCAGTGTTTCCTGCATGCTGTTGTAGTCCTCGAGAGACATCAGCACGACATGCTCGCCGCGCTGTCGCGTAATGACAGTCGGCTCATGGTCCTTGCAGACCGAATCCAACGCCTGCTTGAAGCAGGCCCGCGCCTCGCTAAAAGTCATGACGTTCATACACTTACCTCTCTGCACCCAGGCGGCGTCGTCTGCGCCAGCCCAAGCTGTTGTGCTTGCCTTGGTCCCGCAACAAGGTATGGGGGTCGGGACTAAACTCTCGTAGACCGACGAATCGGTTTTACGATTGCTCACCTAGCGCCAACATTGTACGGAACTTTGTACGCCGCAGCAAGCAACCGTCGACCGGATCGCTGTAGGTATAAAACCGCACATTTATACAGGGGGCTGGCGATTCAGGACGATGCCCCTCTGGTGTCGAGGGTGCGCGGTATGGGGCAAGAAAATGGGGGTAACGACTGGGGGAGAAAGCAGCGATGGGCGTGAATGACGCGCGGCTTGCAGCCGGTGCACCTCATCGGATCTCGCATCGGCCAACCGCTCGCGCCCATTGCGTTCTCCATGCAACGGGCGCGTTCTACGTTGGCGTCAGGGCATGTCGCCTCAGTCGTCCAGCAGCGACAGATCGCGCACAGCGCCCTTGTCGGCCGATGTGACGAGCTTGGCGTAGGCCTTGAGGGCGCCGGATACGTTGCGCGGGCGTGCTTTTACCGGCTTCCAGCCCTTGGCGTCCTGCTCGGCACGGCGGCGCGCCAGTTCGTCGTCCGAAAGCAGCACGTTGATGGTGCGATTCGGGATGTCGATGCGAATGCGGTCGCCGTCGCGCACCAGCCCGATGGCGCCACCCGCGGCGGCCTCGGGCGAGCAGTGGCCGATCGACAGGCCCGACGTGCCGCCCGAGAAGCGGCCGTCGGTCAGCAATGCGCACGCCTTGCCCAGCCCCTTGGACTTGATGTAGCTGGTCGGGTACAGCATTTCCTGCATGCCGGGGCCGCCCTTCGGGCCCTCGTAGCGGACGATCACCACGTCGCCGGCCTTCACCTTGTCGTTGAGAATGTTCTCAACGGCTTCATCTTGCGATTCGGTGACATGCGCGGTGCCTTCGAACACCAGGATGCTCTCGTCCACGCCCGCGGTCTTCACGACGCAGCCGTCCAGCGCGATATTCCCGGTCAGCACGGCCAGGCCGCCTTCCTTCGAGAACGCATGTTCGTAGGACCGGATGCAACCCTCGGCGCGATCGGTATCCAGGCTCGGCCAACGCGTGCTCTGGCTGAACGCCACCTGCGTCGGGATGCCGGCCGGACCCGCCATGTAGAACGTCCTGACGGCGTCGTCCTGCGTGCGCGTGATGTCCCATTGTTCCAGCGCGTCCCCGAGCGTCGGTGCGTGGACCGTCGGCACGTCGGTGTGCAGCTTTCCGGCGCGCTCCAGCTCGCCCAGGATCGCCATGATGCCGCCAGCGCGGTGCACGTCCTCGATGTGGTACTTGTTGGTGTTGGGCGCGACCTTGCACAACTGCGGCACGACGCGCGACAGGCGGTCGATATCGGTCATCGTGAAGTCGATACCGGCCTCCTGCGCGATGGCCAGCAAGTGCAGGATGGTGTTGGTGGATCCGCCCATGGCGATATCGAGCGTCATGGCGTTTTCAAACGCCTTGAATCCGACCGAGCGCGGCAGTACGCGTTCATCTTCGGCTTCGTAGTACTGGCGCGCCAGTTCGACGATGCGGCGGCCGGCGCGGCGGAACAGTTGCTCGCGATCCGCGTGCGTGGCCACCACCGTGCCGTTGCCGGGCAGCGACAGACCGAGCGCTTCGGTCAGGCAGTTCATCGAATTGGCGGTGAACATGCCCGAGCACGAACCGCAGGTCGGGCACGCCGAGCGTTCCACTTCGGCCACATCGGCGTCGGAATACGACGTGTCGGCCGCGATCACCATGGCGTCCACCAAATCGAGCTTCTTGAATTCGAGCTTCTTGGTGACGGGGTTGGCCAGCTGCGTCTTGCCTGCTTCCATCGGACCGCCGGACACGAAGATCACGGGGATGTTCAGGCGCATGGCGGCCATCAGCATGCCCGGCGTGATCTTGTCGCAATTGGAAATGCACACCAGCGCGTCGGCGCAGTGCGCATTGACCATGTACTCGACGGAATCGGCAATGATTTCGCGGCTCGGCAGCGAATACAGCATGCCGTCATGGCCCATGGCGATGCCGTCGTCCACGGCGATGGTGTTGAATTCCTTGGCAACGCCACCGGCCGCCTCGATCTCGCGCGCGACCAGTTGGCCGAGATCCTTCAAATGGACGTGTCCGGGCACGAACTGGGTGAACGAATTGGCCACCGCGATGATCGGCTTGGAAAAATCTTCGTCTTTCATGCCGGTGGCGCGCCACAGCGAGCGGGCGCCCGCCATGTTGCGGCCGGCGGTGGATGTTTTGGAACGGTATGCGGGCATTGTGGGAACTGAGTGATTTCGCGATTGAGTTGCGGACCACGGGGTGACGGCCGCGCGCCCGTGCGAACAACCTCTTGAGCTGTGCTCTGGGCGAAAAGTCGCGATTATCCCATATCGCCTCGCCCAACCGGGCGCGCGGCCTCGTCGGTAGACCGGGTCGGTTCCGCGGGGCTCCTACGGAACACCGGCAGGCCCGTCGCTGCATCGCCGCAAAAACTGTCGCCATCCCGGCCCTGCCGATGGGCTGACAATGCGAGCAGGCGATGCGGCGCGCAAAAGAAAAACGCGCCCGGTTCAACCAAAATTGGTGGATCCGTGCCCTGAAAAATTAAGTTCCGATTAACGTAAGCGCTTAGAAATCAGCAGCTTGCTTACGTGGGAAAGGCGCGCGACGTCCACTCGCGCAGCGATATAAGTATGGTGATACACAGGCCTTACACATTCTTACAGCAAGCCATCGCCAACTTGTCTAACTTTGAAGCGACTCAGCGTTGCGATGCACCAATCGCGCAGCGCTGGACGGTAGTTTCCATGGCGTTCGCGCCTTCAATGAAGTACTCGTTCGTGCCTGCCGATGCGGCTCGCGCACGATCGAATCAACGGATCGGTCAACACGATCCTCATGCCTGTTCCGGCGACGTAGCAACGGCCCGGGACAACGGCACATAACAGCTGCTTGGGGGACGTGGGCACCTCTGCACCGAACGAGCCATCCGCTCGGGCGGCAGGGAAGTGCTGTCTGCGAAAACACAACCGCAATCGTATCGGCGATCGCGGAAGGCCACCTTTTACCCGGGAGTTCGCATGGACAACAATTCCGACCGCAAGCCGACTGTGCCAACGCGGCTGCCGCCGTCGCAGCGGCCGCAGCCGCAGGGCGATCCCCTGGCGCCGCGCCGCGGCGGCTCGCTGAGCCTGCGGCCCGTCTGGCAGGTGGTGCCGCGGCTTGCCAGCTATGGCATGGTCGCCTTCATCATCTGGGTCATTCTCTCAGTGATGTTCCCGTACGTGTTCACGCGATCTTCGGAGCGGGCCATCGTCAATAGTCCGGTGACGCTGATCACCACACCTGTCGAAGGCATCGTCACCAAACAGGCCGTGCCGGTTGGCGCAGCATTCAAGGCGGGCCAGGCCCTGATGGGACTACAGAATCCGAACCTGGATCGCGCGTTGCTGATGGAGCTGACCGGCAAGCAGCTCGATAACCAGAAGCGGCTGGAGGCTGCCCGCAGCAAGCTGGACGGCGACCGTGCGCGACTCGCATCCACCAGCGACGACGTCAAGCGTTACCAGTCCGCCGCGCAGCGCGAGCATGCCTCGAAGATCCGCGGCATCGAGGCGCGACTGGCCGTCGCCAAACAACAGATCGACGCGCAGCAGGATGTGGTCAACCGCAATCAGGCGATGCAGTGGGCGGGCGCGGTCAGCCAGGCCTACACCGACGCCTCGCGCAACCAGTTGACGGTGCTAGCCGGCGCGCGCGATGCGATCCAGGCGGAGCTCGACACCGCGCGCAACAGCAGCGAGGCCGCGCGCAGCAAGGTCTACAGCTCCAGCACCGATGGCGCCGTCGGGGCGCTGACGCAACGTACCGACGAACTCAAGGCCGAAATCATCCAGCTCGAAGCCGAGGTCAAACAGCTGGAAGACTACGGCGCACAGGTCGACAAGCTGGTTGCCGCCGAGCAGCAGCGGCTGGACCGCGTTTCCAATCTCGATATCAAGGCGTATGCGGACGGCATTGTCGAAGACGTGCTGGCGCCGCCGGGCACGCGCGTGTCGGCCGGCGCCACGCTGATGCGCGCCACCAACTGCGCGGCGCCAAGTGTGGTGGCGGTGTTCCCGCGCAGCCTCAGCAAGGACCTGTTGCCTGGCGCCAAGGTCACCGTGCTCGTCGACGGCGTCGCCACGCCGCAGCCCGGCAAGGTCGCAGAAATCCTGCCGCGCGCGCCAGACGGCGACCAGGCGCGCTATTTCGTGCCGTTCCCGCCCATCGAGAAAAACGAAATCTATCTGATTGCCAAGCTCGACAAGCCGCTGCCCGATCTGCCCGGCGCAGGCAAGACGGACCGTTGCGCACTCGGCCACTGGGCCAAGGTCAGTCTCGACCGCCCGTGGTTTCGCCGGCTGATCTGATCGGAGCCGATCGTTTGGTCATGTATTCAACGCCCGCAGGAAGGAGACTACCGTGCAGCGTACTACCGCAGGAAAACGATCCCGGGCCGCGCGCAAGCGGCTGATCGACGCATTAATGACGGCCATGCTGGCCACGCCGCTGGCGCTGTGCGCCTCGCCGGCATCCGCGGCAGCCGCGGCAGCCGCTGTCGATCCGCGCGAGGCGCTGCGCGAGAGCGGCTGCCAGGCGCTGACCGCCCGTGTGGCGGCGATTCCCGGCGATGGACCGGTCATGCTCGCGAGCTATGAGGCCGCGCCGGGCGGGCAGCCGCTGCCCGGGCCGCTGCAGCAATCGGCGTTCGTCTACGACAACGCGCTGGCCGGCATCGCGCTGATCGCCTGTGGCCAGCGTGACGCCGCGCGTCGCGTGGCCGACGGCGTGGTCGCCGGCGTCACGCGCGACCGCCACTATCGCGACGGCCGCATCCGCAACGCCTATCGCGCGGGCGCCGTGCCGCAAGGACCGGTGCCATTGCCGGGATGGTGGGACGACAAGGCCAAACGCTGGTACGAGGACCGCTATCAGGTAGGCACCGCCACCGGCAATGTTGCGTGGGCCGCCCTGCTGTTGCTCGCCGCCTACGAGGCCACGCACGCGCAACGGTATCTCGATACGGCGCGCACGATGATGGCGTGGATCGACAAGGAAACCTACAACGCCGATGCGCCAGCCGCATTTGTCGGCGGGTATTTCGGCCACGAGCCGTCGCCGCAGCGGCAGGGCTGGAAATCGACCGAGCATAACGTCGACGCCTATGCGGCCTTTCGCTGGCTTTCTCACTATGACCCCGACCCGCGCTGGCGCACCGGCGCTGACCGCGCACGGCGCTTTGTCGAGACGATGTGGCAGCCCGGTGAAGGCCGCTTTGCCATCGGCACGCGCGACGATGGCCGCACGCTCAACGCAGCGCCCTCGGCGCTCGATGCATCGCTCTGGCCGTTGATCGCCATTCCCGACGCCGCCGGCAACTGGCAACGCGCGCTCGACTGGGCGCGCAGCCAGCACGGCGTTCAGGGCGGCTATGGATTCAACGCGAACCCCGACGGCATCTGGACCGAAGGCACTGGCCAGGCGGCGCTGGTGCTGCGCGCCAGCGAGCGCGACGCCGCATCGCTATGGCCCGTGCTGATGGCGCAGCGCGCGCCGTCGGGTCTGCTGTTCGCCACGCCGGAGGCGCGCATCCGCACCGGCCTGCAGATCGGCCCCGACTCGAAGACCGACGACTTCTATTACTTCCATCTGCCGCACCTGGGCGCCACCGCGTGGGCCGTGCTGGCGGCAGTCGGCTGGAATCCGTTCCAGCCCGGCGGCTGCCTGGGCCGCCGGTGCGATGCCGCCGCCACCGCCCCGCGGTCCGACAACCCTAGCAAGGACTGAACGATGTTCGCCGATTTCCTGGATAGCCATATGGTCGTGCAAATCAACGTCGGCGCGTTTGTGATCGCCCTACTCTGTTTGCGCGGCGATCGCGGGCGCACGGCGGACCGCTGGCTGTTCGGCCTGGCGGCCGGCGTGCTGCTGATCGTGTACTACCTGTGGCGCATGTCGCAGACGCTGCCCCAATGGCGCATGGACTTCCCAAGCCTCTGGTCGTATGTGTTCTTCGGTTTCGAATCGATGACGATCGCGTACACGCTGATTTCGATCGTCACGCTGACGCGCCGCAGCGACCACAGCGCGCAGGCCGACGCGGGCGAGGCGCGCCTGCGCGGCGACCGCCACGCGCCTGCCGTGGACATCTTCATCGCCACCTACAACGAAGGGCTCGATGTGCTCGAAAAAACCATCGTCTCGGCCACGGCGATCGACTATCCGAACTTCCGCGTCTGGGTGCTGGACGACACGCGGCGCGGCTGGCTCAAGCAGTACTGCGAACAGGTGGGCGTGAACTACGTCACACGGCCCGACAACACGCATGCCAAGGCCGGCAACCTGAACAACGGTTTGCAGCGCAGCGCGCAACTCGATGGCGGCGCGCCATACATCATGGTGCTCGACGCGGATTTCGCGCCCAACCGGAATATCCTGCTGCGCGTGATCGGCCTGTTCGACGATCCGTCGGTGGGCGTGGTGCAAACGCCCCAGTTCTACTACAACGCCGATCCCATCCAGTACAACCTGCGCTCGACAAAATGCTGGGTCGACGAGCAGCGCGCGTTCTTCGACGTGATGCAGCCGGCCAAGGATGCGTGGGACACCGCGTTCTGCATCGGCACGTCGTTTGTGGTGCGGCGCGACGCGCTAGGCCGGATCGGCGGATTTCCCACCGGCACGGTCACCGAGGACATCCACCTGACCTACAAGCTGATGCCGCACGGCTATGTCACGCGCTGGCTTAACGAGCGCCTCAGCGTGGGGCTGTCCGCGGAAGGTCTGCCTGAATACATCAGTCAGCGCAGCCGCTGGGGCCTGGGCACGATCCAGGTGGCGCTGACCGCTGACGGCCCGCTGCGCGGTCGCGGCTACACGCTGCGCCAGCGCCTGCACTATGTGCACGGCCTGCTGCATTGGCTGAGCCGGCCGTTCACGCTGATGCTGCTGGCCGGGCCGCTGCTCTACTGGTTCTTCAATGTGCCAACGCTTTATGGTGAGCCCCTGCAATTCCTGGCCTATGGCGTGCCGGCGCTGTTGCTGTACTGGGCCTACAGCATCTGGATCACCGATTCGCGCGCCATGCCAGTGTTTACCGAGGTCACGCAGATTGTGGCAGCGATGGCGGTGACAGCTACGCTGGCGAGCGCGATGTTCAAACCGTTCGGCCGGCCGTTCAAGGTGACCAACAAGGGGCTGGACCGATCGAAGCTGACCGTGCACGGCAAGTTTGCCGCGCTGTACGGGGCGCTGTTCGTGTTGTCGGCGCTTGGCCTGGCGCGAGCCGTGGCCGCCGACGGCGCCGCGCCTGGCATCGCGTTCAATATTGGCTGGACGGTGATGTCGATGGTGCTCTATCTGGCGTCGTTGCTGGTGTGTTTCGAACTGCCGCGGCCACGCAAGGAAGAACGCTTTCCGCTGCGGGCAGCCGCGCGGCTTCAGTGCTACGGCGACGACGGCGTGTCGCGCGAGATCGACGGCATGACGCGAGACTTGTCCTGCAATGGCGCCGGATTCGAAGCCCAGGCGGCGCCCGCAGTAGCTCCCGGCGCGGTCGGCGCGTTCTGGATGGCGCAACTGGGCTGGGTGCCTTGCCGTGTGGCCCGGATCGACAAACATCTGATCGGCATCGCGCTGATGCCGGATACCGCTGTGCGACACCGGTTGATCCGCCTTCTCTTCAGCGAGCCGCCCCACAACATCGCGCATCGCGGGCTTCCGGGCACGGCGCTGGCCCAGCTGCTGCGACGCGCCTTCACTGGCTGATCAAGCAATGTCCGAGGACGATATGAAGACCACCACGACACGGCGCGCCCCGCCCCGCCACCCAGCCTTCCGATGGAGCGCCGCGGCGCTGCTGCCGCTCGCGCTGGCCGCGTGCACACTGGAACCGACCTACGAACGCCCCGTCTCGCCCGTGCCCAATGCATGGCCTAGCGGCGACGCCTATCGCAGCGGCGACGGCAAGACGACCAGCGGCGAAGGCCAGCCAGCCGACAATCGCGCGGCGCAGCCGGAGGTGTCGGCCGCCAACCTCGGCTGGCAAGATTTCTTTACCGACGCACGGCTGCGCAAGCTGATTGAACTTGGTCTGGCCAACAATCGCGACCTGCGCGTCGCCACCCTGTCGATCGAACAGGCGCGCGCGCAATATCGCATCCAGCGCGCCGCCCAGTTTCCGTCGATCAACGCCAACGCCGGCTTCAGCAGTTCGCGCCAGAGTAGCGAACTGCGCGCGCCGGGGCAGGATCCGGTCATCAATGCGTGGAACGCGGGCGTTGGCTTCAGCGCGTTCGAGATCGACGTGTTCGGCCGCGTACGCAGCCTCAAGCATGAGGCGCTGGAGCAATACCTGGCGATCGAGGAAGTCCGACGCAGCACCCAGATCAGCCTTGTCGGCGAGATCGCCAACGCCTACCTGACGTGGCAGGCCGACCGGCAACTGCTGCAGCTTTCGCAGGACACGCTGAAGCTGCAGCAAGACGCCGCCGAGATGGTGAGCCGCAGCAAGAAGGCGGGCGGCATGGCCGAAATCGACATGCACCGCACGCAGACACAGGTGGAAACCGCGCGCGTCGACGTCGAGCAATACACGCGCCAGGTGGCGCAGGACGAAAACGCGCTGGCGCTGCTGATCGGCGGTCCGCTGCCGGCCGATCTGCCCGAGCCGCAGCCGTTTGCCAATACTTCGTATGTTGCCGAACTGCCGGCTGGCCTGCCCTCGGCGCTGCTGGAGCAGCGCCCGGACATCATGGCGGCCGAACACCGCCTGAAAGCCGCCAACGCCAACATCGGCGCGGCGCGCGCGGCGTTCTTTCCGCAGATCTCGCTGACTGCCGGCATTGGACTTGCCAGCACGACGCTGGCTGGGCTGTTTTCCGGTGGGGCGGCATGGGCGTTTGCGCCCCAGATCACGCTGCCGATCTTCAATGCCGGCGCCAATCAGGCGCAACTCGATATTTCCAAGGTGCGCAAGGACATCAACGTGGCACAGTACGAGCGCACGATTCAGGCGGCCTTTCGCGATGTGGCCGACGGCCTGGCGGCCCGGGGCACCTATGACCGGCAGACCGCCGCGCAGGAAGCACTGCAGAAGGACGTCAGCGAAACGCAGCGGCTGGCGCAGATCCGCTTCAAGAATGGCGTCGACGATTACTTTCCGGTGTTCGATGCACAACGCCAGCTGTACGATGCGCAGAAGAAGCTGGTGACGATTCAGCTTGCCCGGCTGACCAGCCGCGCGCAGCTCTACAAGGCACTGGGCGGCGGCTGGTCGCAGCAGACCGTGGCGCAGGTGCCAGCGGCTCCCCCACCCCCTGCTCCCGCCGCTGCGCCCGTTTCCGCGCCTTCCATGGCCCAATCGCGACCGGCAAACTGATGGAATCGCCGGCCTGTCGCGTCGACCAACGCTTTCAGGAACTGACCGACGCGGCCGGCGCCGAAGCGCCGCCCAAGGCCATCCGTTCGATGCGCCGGAGCACGTTGCGCACCAGCACGTTGCAGTTGTAGTGCAGCCCGTATGAAAACGGCATAAGAGCAAAACGTTGGCTCTCCGCGTTAAAGGCCGCGGTGAAATGCCGGGTATGTGCGTCATGCAGGACGGAAATCCGGCGATTGCAGATCAGGTAGTTGATTTTGGCGTTATAGGCGTGGTCACGCTGGATCCAGTCGCGCCGGATGCCGCCGTAATCGCCGAAGAACGGCTCGACGCGCGTCGGGTAGCGCGATAGCGCGGTGCCATCGGGAAACGTGACGGGTTCCCCGACCAGGTAATGCCAGATCTTTCCTTCAAAGAGAAAGCACGAGTGTCCGCGCCGCATGCCGTCCGGCGCGCCGTTGATCTGCACGATCACCCTGCCGCGCCGCACGTATTCCCAAAAATCCCCTTCGGTGGCCACGAGATGCCCGATCCGCCCGGCAATCTCGCGGGAATCGTTCGCCACGTACCGTCGATCCTTGACAAAGGCGCGCCAGTTTTTCTGAATGAGGGTCGCGGCTTCAGTGGGTGTCATTGTGAGTTTGCATAAATCAGTCGATTGGTCACGCCCTTTGTGGGATCTGTCCAAGATAAGGGCGGCGCCTTGGGTGCGGGCGGCACCGGTGCGTCGCATGCCGTGGAGAATCGTAAAACCAAACAATGAAGTCACAATGGCCCGCGATCAACGCCCCGCGTGATGATCAGTACTGGTAGACGACCTGCAGCCCCGCCGTGACGCTGGCGGTGTCGAACGACTCGGGCTTGTAGACGGGCATACCGAGGAAAACATCGTAGGACAGATTGCCCAGTTCCAATGCACCGACGCCACCGCGCAACCCCACCACGGCACCCGCCAGTTGCGTACCAACCTGCCCCGTGGTGGAGGGTCCATACACGCGGCCGTAGTCCAGTCCGACATACAGCGCATGCCCGCTGGCACCTAACGGTGCCTGCAACTCATTGCGCCAGTAGAAGCCCCGCTCGCCCGCCAGCGAATTCTCGCCATCGAAGCCGCGCACCGTGTATCGGCTGCCAATGCTCAGGTCGTCGACAAAGTACAGGCGATCGTTGGTGAACTGGCCGCGCACCGTCATGACGTAGCGAAGGGCCTGATCGGCAACCTTGAAGGGCACCGAGAGGTTGGCATCGAGCACCATCATCCGATATCGCCATGTGGGACCGCCGTCGGCCGCCAGCACGTCATCCTGTGCGCCAAATCCACCCGTGCCCTGCCGGAATGCCAGCGTGGCGTCGAGTTGGGACTGACCGAAATAGTGGCGATCGGTTACGCCGAATTCCAGCATCGTGTTATTGCGGCGCTGCTGCGGAATTTCGGTATCTTCGATAAAACTCTTGCCGAATCGGCGCGTCAGGCGCATCTGCACGCCGAACACATCATTCTGGCTGCGACGCAGTACGCGATGGAGCTTCAGGTCGACGTTCTCTGACTTGCCGCTCGACACGAACGTTGTGTTAACGCCGGCAATCTGCTGGAAATAGTTGCTGCTATAGGCCGAAAGCGTCGCCGTCCAGTAGCCCCACGGCACCGAGTAGAAGCCATTCCACCCCTGCGTGCCGTGCGCCTTGTTGCTGAACATCAGGTCCTGGTTGTACCCGATATTGAGGATGTCATTCAGGCCGAGCGGATTGTCGACCCCGACGCTCACGTTGCCTTGCCATTTTCCCGTGGAGCGAGAGCCCGAATTGTCGATCGACGCAACGAGCGTCCAGGGCTTGTTGCGACGCACGGCAATCACCACGTCGCTCTGACCAGGCGTCGATGTGGGGACAATCTGCATGTCCACAGCCTGGCTGGCCACACGCTTCATCTGCTCGAGCCCCTGCTCCAGATCGCGCAGATTCAGCAAGTCGCCCGGTCGGGCCGGAAACGCTGTTTTCCACTTGCCGCGGGAGTCCGGGTTGGTGAAACGCAGTTCGCCGATCACGCCAGGGATCAGCGTCAGTTGCAACGTGCCGGTACTCAGGTCCTGCTGCGGGAGCAGCAAGCGCGTCGTCACATAGCCACGACCGAGGATGGCCTGCGACGCACCTTTGAGAAGGATATCCAGCCCTTGCTTGCCGACGCACGCCGCTTGATAGTGGTCGAGCCATTCGCGCACAAAGGCGAACGGATCCTGTGGCAAAGCCGATGCGCCCTGCGCACGAGACGCCGCGGGCAGGTTGTCAGGGACATCGACCACGAAGCGATCGATGCGGAAACACGGCGTTTCAGTGGGCAGCGACGGGTATTCGACTGGCCCGACCTCCTGCGCACGCAGCCCCGGGGATTGAACCGACTGCTGGCGCTCGCGGGCTTCCTGCTGCTGACGGGTGCGTTGGTCTTGTTCGATGCGGGTGGTTAGAGCCGAGACTGGCGCTGTTTGTGCGGATGCTGCGCGACTTGCAAGCAAAAGACTGGCAAAAAGCGGCCACAACCCTGTGGCCGGCGAATTATTTTTCATTTGTCGTGTGAAATGGCGATTCACCCCGGCGCGGAAGCCGGAGGATGCGGACGCGTTAGCTCACCAGGGTGAACCGTATCCCCGTTACGCCCTGCGAAATCAACAAGTCGCGGATGCGCTCGGAGCATACGAGTGCGACCAACCAGCCTTTGACTCTAAATAGTTCGTGCCCTGCGGCTTTAGTAGGAACGATGCGCAGGGTGTTGATGCGATAGTCGCCCACTTTATCTGGCTGGCCGTCGTCTTCGGTCCAGCGCGGAAACATGGAGAACCCGGTCAGGTCCTCGTCCACGCAGTCGACAATTCCAGCACGTTGAGGATTTCATAGGGCTCATCTACACCTCAAGGCCAATTTTATAAAAAATGTTGGCGCTCATCTGTCCTGTCCACGAAATAATTAGCGCTAACATTGACGAAATTTGAGATGCGCAACCAAGTCATCGAATGAAACGTTTTGCGTACCGTCACTGCACCTTAACGTTGTACCGCCGTCATTGTTGGAAATAACCATGCCGGCATTACCAACCCATGCTTGCATGATTCCGTCGATTCGCCATACATTCCAGATTTTCAGCGTGTGCTCGGCCTTCCCGCTTACTTCGAAAGTAACCGTGTCAGGTGCTGTGTCTGTCCACAACACAAGATCCGTCAAGTGCTGATTCTCCACTTCGATTGACGCCTTCTCGATCCTTAAGCGGAGACCCTGAGTGGGCACTTTTTTTATTTCAGGATGACTCCAGTACCGCACTTTGCTGGACTACGCCACAGCCATATACAGCAAGTTTATCAATGACTTAGGCGAGTTCAACATATGCCGGTGCTTTCTGAAACTTGACCCGGCTTCCCTTCTACTGGCTCCTACGAGGCTCCTGGGAATCGGGTCTTTCCGAGGAGTCATCATGGCTAAGATCAAGCTCACCAAGTCCGCAGTAGATGCGGCACAACCCCAAGCGCAAGCCATCGAGCTGCGCGATACCCTTGTTCCCGGCTTCCTGTGCAAGATTACGCCGGCCGGTCGCAAGGTGTTCATGCTCCAGTACCGAACCAACGCCGGCGAGCGACGCAAGCCGGCCCTGGGCCTGTTCGGCGAGCTGACCGTTGAACAGGCCCGCTCGCTGGCGCAGGAATGGCTGGCCCAGGTGCGCCGGGGCGGCGATCCGGCAGCGGACAAGGCCGAGGCACGCCAGGCACCCACCGTTGAGGAATTGTGCAAGAAGTTCATGGAGGACTACTCCAAGAAGCGCAACAAGCCCAGCACCCGAGTCGGCTATCAAGGCGTCATCGACCGCTGCATCATCCCGCTGCTGGGCCGCAAGAAGGTTCACGACGTGAAGCGGCCGGACGTTGCCGGGCTGATGGAGAAACTTTCATACAAGCAGACCGAGGCGAACAAGGCGTTCAGCATCCTGCGCAAGATGTTCAACATGGCGGAGGTGTGGGGCTATCGGCCAGACGGCACCAATCCTTGCCGCCATGTCCCGATGTTCCCTGCCGGCAAGTCCACCCATCTCATCAGCGACGACGACATGGGCAAGCTGTTCCGGCAGCTCGACAAGATCGAGGTCGAAGGGCTTGAGAACTACGTCATCCCTCTGGCGATTCGCCTGCAATTCGAGTTCGCCGCCCGCCGCTCCGAAATCGTCACGCTCGAATGGGAATGGGTCGATCTGGAGAATCGGCGCGTCGTCTGGCCCGACAGCAAGACCGGCGGCATGTCCAAGCCCATGAGCGAGGAAGCCTACCGGCTGCTTTCGACGGCACCGAGACAGGAAGGCAATCCCTATGTGCTGCCGTCGCCACGCCATCCGGCGCAGCACCTGACCACAGGCGAATATTACGGCGGCTGGTGCCGCGTGCTCAAGGCGGCGGGTGCGACGCACGTGGGGACGCATGGCATCCGCCATCGCTCTGCGACCGACATTGCCAATTCAGGTATCCCGGTCAAGGTCGGCATGGCGCTGACGGCGCACAAGACCGTCGTGATGTTCATGCGCTATGTCCACACCGAGGACGATCCAGTGCGCGAGGCGGCCGAACTGGTGGCGAACCGGCGCAAGGCGATTACCGGCGCCAAGCAGCCTCCTGCGGAGGCGACAGCATGACCAGGCGCCGGTCATCCGTGGCATCGCCCGCAGCGCCGTCGGCGCTGCTGGGCGACATTCGGGTACTGATTGAGGCGGCGCGGCAACGCGCCGCCTCGACGGTGAATAGCGAGCTGACGATGCTCTACTGGCGCATCGGCCAGCGCATCCACACGCAGGTGCGTATTCCACGCGATGGCGGACACGATTCCATGCTGATGGCGGACAGTGTTCCAGCGTGATGGCGGACAGTGTTCCACGCTGAAGGCGGACAGCATTCCAAACTGAT
>Ga0233425_10002149_pt1 | contig 40100 bp, 35 predicted proteins | sample Watercolumn_Towu_2_FD_181712 | JGI IMG/M metagenome (GOLD analysis project Ga0233425, IMG submission 181712) | Freshwater microbial communities from Lake Towuti, South Sulawesi, Indonesia - Watercolumn_Towuti2014_140_MG | ecosystem: Environmental > Aquatic > Freshwater > Lake | place...
AGCCGGATGACTTTTTGGACCTGGTGATGGCGCTGCGGGAGACGGAGGGGTCGCGCTACACGTTGCGGGACACGCCCATCTTCACCTGTATCCGCCGCAGCCTCAAAGAAGCCCTCGATACGCTCGGCGGGTAAGCAGATTGTGGAGAGTACCGTGACAAGGCCTTCGGCTATCCGGCCGAAGGCCATTGTGTTTTCTGGGGCCAAGGATGGCTGTTTGGATGCTCAGGGCGACACATCACGCTGCCTCAGGATCTACCCAAGCAGAGCAAACAGCCCTACAGAGTCAAATTGTGGGCTGAGACGCTGGGGCCGTCGGCGGACCATCAGCCCCTAACACGCTGAGAGCGGCAGCCTCGTCTGCCAGCAGGTTCTCCATGTCGGCCGGCTGGGCGGTCTCGCGCTTGGCGTCCTCCAGCACCAGCCGAAGGTGACGGGCGCAGGCCTTGCGCCGATCCTCGCTTGTTGTGCTACTGCCAACATTCTTTAGGAGTTGGATCAAGCTCCGGGCAACCGCTGGCTCCTTAGCCCCGAACCGGCGGATCTGCGCGGTGCCAAGCTTTAGGTAATCGGCAAACCCAGGGAACGGCATGGCCACGCGCACCGTGCCATGCTCGTCACGGCACAGCCAGTCGCCCAGCCGCCGGCGAGCCAGGGTGTACAGGATCACCGACAAGTGGTGCACCGCTTGGGTTGCCGTGTAGGGGTCGTTGACCGCTGGAGACAGAGCCTTGTTGCCGATATCGACCAAACGGCGGATGCCGAAGGAAACATCCTGCAGCATGGTCCGCTCGAACCCGACCTGGACCGAGTTGCGTATTGCCTTCCGCAGCCCGGGCTCGGGTGGCGCGTGATCGGCCGACCGGTGCCAGGCCCAGGCGATCGGGGTTCCGGCGACGACGTGGTCACCTACCATCCTGACGAGCTGACGAGCCGGATAACCAGGTCGTGCCGCGTCGCAGCTTGGACGAGCGCTGCAGGCGCGACCCCTTGGATGTACCCGGAATGGTCGGATGGCAGGATGACGGCCCATGCGGGTGGGTCCGGGCAGCGCTCCTCTGATTCCGGGTAGCCGAGCTGGTCAGGGTAGAGGTCGTCGATGACCTGCAGAGTCTCGCGCACGACCATGCTCATAATCGTGTCGATCTGAATCGAGTGGGAAAGGTGGTGGATGAAGAAGATGAGCACGCCCAAACTGGCGAGCGCGAGCCCAAGCGATCCGGAGACGGCCAGCCGGGGCATGAAGGCTGCCTCATCGGGGTTCTGGACGCCGACGGTGTGTAACCCGGCCGTGCTGTATGCGAAGGCGCCCACGAAGATGCTCAGCACCAACTGCGTACCGCGGTCGCGCATAAAATTGCGCAGCAGCCGCGGCGAGTACTGTCCCGAGGCGATCTGCAAGGCGATGATCGTAAGGGCAAACACCAGACCAGTAACCGTGATCATCGTGGACGACACCACGACAAGCAGTTGGCGGGCGTCCTCGGGCGTACCCTGGAACGCGAGCCATCTCAGGGGGGAGTCGTCGCTGATTGATACTTGTGACACGAACGCCCCCGCCACCAGGAAGATCACGACGGACACGGTCGGCAGGACCCACAGCGCGCCGCGAAGGTGATCCCAGAAAACCCGACGCCGAACTAGCACGCTCATATCGCGGCCTCCGGTTTGAGTGGACTCCTACGGGAAGTGAGGCATGATGCAATGAAAGATCTGTACCTGCCAGGCTGAAGTAGAATGCGGTCTCGATGGACCATGAAGCCAAGGCTCCAAGGGGCCCTCAGGCCGGAAGATGGAGGGTACAACCACTCAACCAGACATACAGCGGGAGTCAGTATATCGGGATTGATCTGCGCAAAGCAAAATGCTTCGTGACCCCATAGACGGTGGGGAAGAGGCTTCGACCGTTGTCACGGCCTGAGGATCCAATCATTCACGTTATCGCGCATCCAGCTTGAGACGGAATAGGGAGATCGGCGAAGTGCCGGGACCTCTGGTCTTCCACTGACCGTCATGGAAATGAGTCTGGCCAGACATCCCCGGCATAGGCAGTGGTGGTCAACATCTCATCGGGGTAGGAGCTTTGGAGCAGAGGATGAGTCGGGTCGCACGATTCATTCAGCAGAACCAAGGCGGTGCACCGGAACAGGGCCTGCGGCTGATGGCATTTCGCTTCGCAATTGTCGGAAGAAGCTTTGCAAGAGAGTCTGGCTTTCCTGTTCGAGAACCCCACCGACAACTTCGACTCGATGGTTGAGCCGGCGCTCGGCTGGAATGTCGAAGATCGATCCGCAAGCGCCGGCTTTGGAATCCCATGCGCCGAACACGAGTCGCTCGATGCGGGACTGGACGATGGCTCCCGCGCACATAGTACAGGGTTCCAGTGTCACATAGAGGCTGGTCCCGGTGAGCCGCCAGCTGTGCAGCTGCTCCGCTGCCTTCTGGATGACCAGGATCTCCGCGTGCGCCGTCGGGTCCTGCGCAATCTCTCGATAGTTGTGAGCGACGGCGAGTACTTCGCCGCCGCGTACGAGTACCGCAGCGATCGGAATTTCTCCGATCGCCGGAGCCAGCGCCGCCTCGCGGAGCGCCAGCTGCATGAAGTGATAGTCTTGATCGTGCTGCGGCATAAAATGCGCGAACCGAATGCTCGCTTGCCCGCATGGTAGCACAACGCGCGAGGCTGAAGGCAGTGCTCGTGGTGAAGGGATGGGTTCCGGGGTCGGCTAGGAATGGCTGACCAGGTACAGCGGGCCTGTCGGTTGGGAACGTCCGCCGGGAGGCTCGAGGCTGACGGCGAATTTCTTCGCGCCGGTGAATGCCGGCAGTTGCTTCACCAGGAGGTGTGCAGTTATTCCGCCGTCCATGTGGAACATTCCGATGCTGACGGGTTTCTCGTGAATCGCCCAGAGCTGATAGGTGGTGCCGTTCGGACTTTCGGGGAGATTCACGGAGTAAAACCAGACTTTCTGCGTTCGTGAATCGTACAGGAGCAGACCGGCCGCCTGTTTGGCCATGTCGGTTCCGGCCAATGAGATGGCGGTGACGTTCGGTATGCGCAGGAGGGCCGCCAGCTCGTCCTGCGGTGCGCTCGTTCGTTGGCCGGCTCGCTGCGCAAGTTGCAGCTTCGCGTCTTCCAGTTCGGCCTCCCGCTGAATCAACTGATCTTTCAGATCCGCCATGTCCGAGGCGCGGCGTTGCAGATCTTCCCGTATCTGAGTCAGAGACCTCTCGCGCTCGCTGAGCTGCTGTTGCAGGGCGACCAGCTTGGAGCCGGCGGCATCGGCCTGCGCTTGCAATCGAGCCAGCTTTGTCGAGTCTTCGGCGATTCTCATAGAGAAAGTCCAGGCCAGATAGCCGCCGATGGCCAGGACGGCTATGGCGCCAAGTCCCAAGGCCCATCCGAGCGACCGGGCACGGGGAGTGGTTCCCGGCGGGAACAGGTGATTCATCCATTCGCCTGGTTCAAGACTCGGTTGTGCAGGTGGTTGAGCCGTCGGTTCCCCTACTGACGGCGTTCGAGCCGCCATGATCTTTGCCTTCAAGACACGGGGGGGAGCCGTGAGATTGAGCCCGAAGGGGACGAAAACCGCCACGGATTGATATTCTTTGAGCGCGGTGTGGCAGGACACGCAACCGGAGAGCAGATGCGCCTCCATCGCCTGCCGCTCGACTCGATCTAACGCTCCGACGGCGTATAAGGGTACGGCATCTTCCAATTCTTCATGCGTCATGTCCGCTCACCCTGTTCCCAACAAGGCCGCAACAACTCACGCAGTTTTGACATGCCGAGCTTGATGCGGGTTTTCACGGTACCCAACGGCTGATTCAGTCGTTGGGCGATTTCCATATGGGACAGGCCCTCATAGTAGGCCAACTCGATGGCCTCTTGCTGCGCCTGCGGCAGGCTTGCCAATGCGCTCCGGATCTTGATCCGCAGTTCCTGATCCGCATGGGCTTCAAAGGGGCCGGGGTGCCAGTCGGCGACCTGGTTGGTTGGCGTGCCATCGAGCGGCTTGCCGACCTGGTGATGGGCGCGTGAGCTGCGCGCACGCAGGCGGTCGATGGCGCGACTGCGCGCGAGCGTGATAAGCCACGCGATCGGCGTTCCGCGGCCCACATCATACCGAGCCACTTTTCGCCAGACTTCGAGATAGACCTCCTGGAGGAGCTCTGACGCTTCCTCCCGGTGACCGACGATGCGCAGCACCAGGCTGTACAGGAGCGTGCTCGACTGGTCATAAAGCTGGCTGAACGCCTGGTGGTCTCCCTTGGCCACGCGGGCGAGTAACTTCGGATCAATCGTTGAGGCGGCTGGTTGCGGCGGAGCGTCCATATTATAAGGCGTCACCAAAAGGGAGCTGAGAGAATCCAGCAACCCGCCACAACTATAAGCACTCTACGGACGGAGCGGGCAAAAGGATGTGCAAAATGCGAGGCCGTCTTTCATTGGAAAACCAATGAGTTAGCGTCTGCCGCCCTACCGACACCGTCAAGCGGTTTCTCGTAAGAGCTTTCGGACGTATCTGGCCGCCTCCTCTGCGCCTGTGCTCGGCGGTGGCCTAAGTGTCGGCAGGGGAAGCGCAATGACCCGACTAAGCGCAGCTTCCCACCGGCCCTCCGTGAAGTCCTGCAGCGAGAGTTGCACGCCGCGCCCGTACTGATGGAGGTGATCGACCAACGACGGCTCGTCGCCGAAATTGAATCGCCGCACGTACACAAGAGGCCGTCCTAACGCCACTGCTTCGACCAGGGTGCTGTAGCCCGGTTTCGAGATGACGATATCGACGGAGGCCAACAGCGTTTTGAACGAAAAGGGCAGAGATTTGACGCACAGGGATCGCCTGCTTTCCGGTGGAGTCGCGCCATCGAAGAGGAAGCGATACCCGGTCAGTCGCTCCAGATTCGCGAAAGGGAGCCAGGTCAAGGGAATACCGCCGAATCCGACGAGGACGGTTCGTTCTCCCGGAGCAAGCCCAAGGACTGTACCGAGTTGCTCGCGGGCGGGGGTGGCGGGTTCGGCGATCGGTCCGATGTCAATGATGCGCGCGAAGCTCTCGAGCTTCGGCGCTGGAGTGATCCGCAGAGCGACATCGGCCCGGGCGTAGGCCTGGCGAATGGATTGGAGGAGAGACTGGCGGTCGATGTGCGGCGGAGCCGGGTAGTCCGAGAGAATGAGGTCCCAGGTGAGGCTGACGAGGGCGATTGCGGGAATCGCGGCCTCCGCTCCCGCTGCCACGGCCAGGTACGGCGTATCGGCCAGAATCGCATCGGGCCCCTCGGCCCGCATGGCCTGGACCTCCGCCTGAATCCGCTCCGCCCATGTCGCATGAAACCGCGCATGTTCAAGCCAAGTCGCCTCCGTATCAATCGCCAGCGGCCCGTTCTGAATACATCCGACGTCCTGTGGGACAGCGCTCAGTTCCCAGGGAATCTCGAGCCGATCCTCAAAGAACGAAGCGGGGACCGTGGTTCGAAGGAGCACGCGGAGGTCTGGCACGAGTCTGCCCAACGCATTGAGCACCGGCACCACCTGCGCGGCGTGGCCGAACCCGTGCGCTGAGATGGCGGCCCAGATCAGGGGCATGCTCGGAAGAAGTTGAAAGTCAAAAGTCGAAAGTTAAGAGGCCGAGAATGGTCGTTTACCTGCTGAGTCGCTACTTGGTTCAACTGTTGGAGTAGTCCAATTCCATCGGGGCGATGTTATAGGTCAGTTCAAGATCGAATTCCTCCACCAGCTCGTTGAACGCGCCGGCCCCCAGATCGGACCGGACTTCAGCCATGACCAAATCAATCGCGGGAGCGGCATGGTGACCAAACTGGATGACGGCCGATTCGATACGTTTTCTGGCATCGTCGAGGCTCATGAAGGGCTCCCTCCTGATGGGACGAGCCCCACTATAGCATTCGCAGAATCAAATCGGCCAGATGGCGGATCAGGCACGGGAGGTGTGATCTGCTATGGCGCAGGAGGACTCGCCACCGGGATGACGGGGGCAGCCGGCGTCCCGGTCACGGATCTCCGCGCCTTGACCGTTACGGCGCGAATGGCAGGGTCGGGGAGAGGGCTGCTGCCGGCGGTGTAGAGGTCGGTGTCCCGCACGAGCTGCTCCATAAGGTCATTCAGACAGGCTTCGGTCACCTGGCCCTTGAGTTCGTCAAGCATGATCGGCGTGGCGCCGAATAAATAGTAGCGCACCGCGCCAGCCGAACGAGCCTCGTAAAGCCGCACCCGGCCGTCCCAGTGTTCCAGTTCGAGGCTGGCCTGTGCGGCATAGCCGTAGTCAAGCTCGATCACCGGCGCGAGGAGAAACATCGAGGCGCCGATCAGAAATCCCTTCCAGGCCGTTGCGCCCGACCGGGGATCGATGGTTTCCTCCATCGTGATGCGGGCGGTCACCGTCTTCCACCCAGCGCGGAGGCGTTTCCGCCGAACGGAACGAGGGTGGAGAACAGGCGGGTCTCCTGCACGCTGTTCAAGAAGCGGCGCTCCGCCTCGGGAAACGGATTCTGGGGTGCGCCGTTCTGAACGAGGCGGAAACCGTCCAAGACAAACGGTACCCGCTCATCCTTGGGGATCGACCTGGTGACGGACTTCGTCTGAAGCGTCGAGGAGGGCAGGACGTCGATCCATCGGCTGCACCCCTGCATCGTGGCGGCCAATCCGGCGAGACTCAGCATCGTCCAGCGAAGGCAATGAAGCGTCATGATCACGGTCTCCTTAATAATAGAATGAGAACCCGCCGAACGGCAAGCTCGCATTCAGTCCGAGATTCGGATAGTGGGTCCCCGCGTTCGAAATATGATGGAACCGGTAGCCGGCGTTGAACGATGTTTGCGGCGTGATGAACCAGGAGACGCCGACTCCCCCCGTCACCACGAAGTTGAACTGGGTGGACTCTTCCGGGATCCGCCCCCCGAGGTCGGTCCAGAAGGGCCCACCGGCGAATTCCACATAGGGACGGATGCGATCGAGGGCGACGAATGTGTACTTGATCCTCGGCGTAAAGCCGATGCCATGCGTCATAACCGGTTCACGGAACTGGACATAGACCATCTCGGCGCCGATCGAGACCTGCCCGCGATACCAGCCGTCGCCGCCAGGGTCAGTGAGCGTCATCATCCAGGAAGGCATCAAGGCCGGACCCTGCTGCTTGGTCGTATGGTTGACAGTGAGTCGATGGGGAAGCAGGTAGCCGGCGCTGAGCCCAACTTCCTGGGTGCCGATCATAATTCTGGGCGATCCGTCTACGGCCTGCACGACGGTTGTGGTCATAAGCGAGCCGAAGGCCAGAGCTGTAAGGGTCCGCGCAACAAAGGGCATGCAATATCCACGTCAACGTCCTGTCCGTTCGTTGGCGATGAAACTTGATCAACAGGCGTGACGCTTCAAAGGTAGCAGAGGATTGGATTGTGTCCAGAACATCGAATGGTTCGGCCTGTCGAGAGTCGAAAGAATGCTGGACAGGGGAGAACCGGCGCCGAGCGATCTGAATGAGGATAGGCGGCTGGTCAATCGGAACGGCTGAGCCTGTCGAGATGCTCGGAGTCGGCTTGCGATTCAGCCAACTTGTATCGCAAGTCCAGAGAGAGCACCCGATCGAGGCACCGGCGGGCGGAGACGAAGTCCCGACGCGATTCATAGACCTTGGCGAGGAGTCGGAGCACCGCAGCCTCGGCCGGCTCGTGACCAAGCTTGATGTAGTGTTCCGAGGCATTGTTCAGGCAGCGTTCGGCTTGGACGAGGTTGCCCTGGTCGAGGAAGTATTTGCCGAACTGGCTGTAGGTCACTGCGAGTCCCTCCTCATTGCCGACGATCCGGTGATGCTCGAGCGCGAGCTTGAACGAGGTGAGGGCCTGCTCCCATTGGCCGTCGCGCGCCTCTTGCAGTGCGAGGTTGTTGTAGAGAATACCGAGCGCGCGGTCGTCCTTCAATTCACGCAGGAGATCCAGCGCTTCGAGGTAGTAGGAGCGGGCTTTGTCGGGACGGTCGGCGCCGATGTGGAGGTTGCCGAGATTGACCAGTGTATGGGCGACGGCCTGCCGATTAGGTTCCGTCCGTTGAATGCGGAGAATCTCGCGGTAGCACTGTTCCGCGCGGTCGAAATCGTCCATGAGTGCGCAGGTATTGCCGAGATTGCCCAGGGAGTCGGAGAGTTCCCGCTGGTTACCGGCGGCGCGATCGTCGGCCACCGCCGCTTCCCAGGCCGCACGGGCATGGACCAGATCGCCGCGATGGAGAAAAATCCGTGCCCGGTGTTTATGGTCGTCTGACATAGGTTTCGTCGCTCGTCGTTCGTATCTCGTGGCGCGTAAGTTGTGAGCGAGAGACGCGCGAACTGCGCGACCTGGAAAGATGAAGGTTCTGACTCGTCCCGCTTTTCCAGCTAGTCTCGCGAGTCTCGCACGAGATACGTATTCAGTCACCGCCTTTCGGCGTGTCGCGTCGAAACTCCACCTGAATCTCGTCCTCTGCTTCCAGACCTAACCCTGCCCTGAACGAACCGTACAGCTCCTCGATCTGTTCAAAATCCCGTCCTGTTCCCGCTCCACGGGATACGCGATACGCTTCACACAGTCTCATCCCAGTCTGAAAATGCCGGGCGATCGTCTCTTCCGCCGCCTGCTGCCAGGTGATGTAGATGCAGAAGGCGTGAAACGAGTGTGCGTCCGGATGGCGCTGCACAAGGGCAAGCAATCCTTCATAGGCCTCCCGCGCTGACGCTCCGGTGTTGGAGGAAAAGGTCTCTTCGAGTTCAACGGCCCGGTCCCAGTCGGAGCCGAGTTCACCTTCTGCTGCGTGAAACGCAGTCTGTGCCGCCAGGGCGGGATCGAATCGCATTTGGCCAGGTACCTCGTAGCTCGTGAAGCGTCTCTCGTGAGTTGGCTGCAGGATACTGTGCGAGTGGGAAGGAGGGCAACGTGGGCAACCGCGATACCTTTTGTCCTCGTATCTCCTCTCTCCCGCGTTTACTTTGCTTCCTGTTGCTCTGTAGACTGCCCTCAGCATTACGATGAGTACCGAGCAACCAATTCCCACTAAATCCACTGAATCAGTTTCGACTGATCCGGTCGATCAGGTCATTCGTTATCACGTCCAAACCAAGCACCATTTCAACCGCTATGCTCGTTCGCTGGGGTTTCTCGATTGGGTGAATCAACCTGATCCGTTCCGGCGGTTTAGAGGAGCGCCGCTGATCCCGCTTCCATTACTCAAGCCGGATGAAGAGCCGGTCTCACCGCTGTATGACGCGCTCTATCAGCACGGGGCCGTTCCCTGTCAGCCTGTCAGCTTGCGCTCGCTCTCACGCTTTTTTGAACTCGCCCTGGCATTATCCGCTTGGAAGAAAGCGAGGGGGTCGGAATGGGCGCTGCGGAGCAACCCCTCCTCCGGCAATCTGCATCCGACTGAAGGCTATGTCGTCTTGCCGCAGATCGGGGGACTCGATTTGAAGCCGGGTCTGTACCACTACGCGCCGAAGGAACATGGATTGGAATTGCGCGCGGGGTTCCCTGCCGAGTCTGTGGCTCGCCTGTTGGCTCCATTTCCATCGCGCTCGTTTCTCGTCGGCTTGACCTCAGTACATTGGCGGGAAGCGTGGAAATATGGCGAGCGGGCGTTTCGCTACTGCAATCACGACGTCGGCCATGCGATCGGCTCAGTGCGGATCGCAGCGGAGACGCTCGGCTGGAATATGGCGCTGTTGGACGGTGTGGACCAGAACACGGTGGCGCTACTGCTCGGTACGCATCGCCGGGAAGACTTTGGCGAGGCCGAACCGGAGCATCCGGATTGCCTGGCGGTGGTCTGGCCTTCTGGGAGCGTGAAACGCGAAACGTTAGACGTGAAATGTGGGGATGCGGAGATCCCGCTCTTCCTCGATCCAGCGTTAGTTAATGCGCTCTCAGTGGTTTCGTGGCATGGGATGGCGAACCGGTTGAGCCGTGAGCACGGGGTACATTGGGACATCATCGATGAGGCGGCGGAGACGACATGGAAGATGATCGCTGAACGGCTCTTTGCTCCGGTCACCAGTTCTAAAACCTCTCACGTTTCACCTTTCACGTCTCACGGAGAGGTATCCGCTGGCCAGATCATCCGTCAGCGCCGGAGCGCCGTGTCGTTCGATGGCAAAACATCGATCTCCGCTGTGACCCTCTTCCTCATGCTGCAGCGGGTCATGCCTCAAGTCGACCGTCCTCAATTGGAACGCCCGATGCCGTGGGATGTCTGGCCCTACGATCCGGCGATTCATCTCATGCTCTTCGTGCATCGCGTGGATGGCCTCACACCGGGGCTCTATTTTCTCGTCCGTGATATCGCGAAGCTCCCCTTCATCCAGAGTGCCATGAATCCGGAGCTGGTCTGGACCACGGCACCTGGGTGCCCCGACGGGCTGCCGCTCTATTGGTTGCTGGAAGGTGATGCGAAGCCATTGGCGGCGCAGGTGAGCTGCCATCAAGATATCGCCGGGGACGGTGCGTTCTCGTTTGGTATGCTCGCGGAGTTTGAAGGCCTCTTGCGGGAGCGAGGGGCCTGGTGGTATCCACGTCTCTTCTGGGAATCGGGATTGCTCGGTCAGGTGCTCTACCTCGAAGCGGAGGCGGCTGGTGTGCGGGCGACCGGCATCGGTTGTTTCTTCGATGACCCGGTGCACGAGATTCTCGGCATGAAGAGTCTAGCCATGCAGTCGTTGTATCACTTCACGATTGGTGGGCCGGTCGAGGATCGACGGCTGATGACGCTGCCGCCATATGCAAACGTGAGACGTGAGAGGGGGGTAGGTGAGGGGTAAAGGGTGAGCCGTCAGGCGTGAGGGGTGAAACACATCGTGGCGGGGAGTTTCGGGTTTCGAGTTTCTCGGTAAAGATAAGTCCGTCATTTCGAAACCCGAAACGCGTAGCCAGAAACGTCCGCACGGCGAGATAAGAGATGCCAAACAGGAACGATGAGTTGCACCATGTTTAAGATCAAGAAGAAAACTGGGAAACCGCAGTCGACGGTGCTCTATAACATCGTTGAGGACTATTCCGAATTCGACGCGCCGGGGAATGTGACCGTCTGTGCCATGACCGAGCAGGAGGACCTAGCCGCCCACGCGAAGATTTTATCGGAGAGCTACGACGTGCCTCTCCAGACGATGACCAAGCTCCTGACCGAAGGCGGAGTCCATGTCTATCCTCACGAGGGCGGCATCCTGACGCGCGGATTGTTTGCCTGCCGGATCGATCCGACGGGAGCGATGCCCAAGCAGACCTGGACGTTGGATCTCATGCAGTTTGCCGAGGCGGAGCAATTGTCGCAGGCGCGAGGCATTCCGCTCAGTGAAACAGCGGCGCTGGTTTTTCATCGGACGTTGCCGGAAGAACTGAGGGACAAACTCGATCAGAACAATCTGGGCATCGACTGCCGCGCGTTGGGCCGGGCCGTGGTGAAGGGCGGGGGTATCAAGTACATCGATTTCCGCAAGGACTGGTCGCCCCATTTCAAGCGGCTCTGCATCATGCCGGACGGACGACTGGTCGAGACGGGCGGCCTGGAGGAGCTCGCCCGCCTCCATGGTATCACCCGGGTTCAAGCCAAGACGCTCATCGAGCAGGGCGGCACGCTCGAGGTGAATGGTGAAGTGTTGGCGTGCCAGATTGTGAACGGGCAACCGGCAGTGGCTCGATTCAGCGCGAAGAACTATACGAAGGCCAAGGAGCTGACGGCCACGAAGCAGATGCACCTCATGGACGCGCTCAGCGAGGTAGGCTACAAGGATCGGGTGATGATGCGCGGTTTGGCGAGGAAAGAACTGACCGGCAGACGGTAATCATCATCAACAACTTGACGCCGCATTTCTTTCGTACCAACGGCCTATTATGCGACAACTCGTCCCGTGTCTAGGCATGAGTCTCCTCTTATCGGCCTGTTCCGCGCCGAAGCCCATCTTGTATCCCAACGCCCATTATCAGCAGGTCGGTGACGCCGGAGCGGAACGAGACATAGCGGAATGTTCCGAGATGGCGAAAGATGCCGGTGCCAAGCCAAGTCAGGGAAAAGCGGGACAGGTGGCCGGAAGTACGGCTGCGGGCGGCGCCATAGGCTCAGCCGCCGGTGCGGTGGGCGAGGCGCTATGATTGGGGCAGCCAGCGGCGCGACGGGCGGACTGCTCCGTGGCCTCTTCCGCAAATCACCACCCAGCGAGGCCTATAAACAATTCGTGAATCGCTGTTTGAAGGAACGAGGCTACGATCCGGTCGGGTGGGAGTAGCAGCGGCCCGGCCAATCCACAGCGGCCGGGGCAATTCCGGCGATGGAACAGACAGTGCGCGGGACGGGCGAGGAAGAGACTTGAGCCGATTGGAGAGGTGACGATGGGTCCTGACCGACCGGGCTTCTTTATGCGGTCGCGAGTTCCTCTTTGACCGCTTGGACCAGCTTATTGATGTCAAACGGCTTCTCGAACGTGCGGCGGGCGCCGAAGAGTTTCGCCACGTCCAGAAAATTGCGATCGCCCTGAGCCCCTGTCATCGCAATGACTTTGGCGTCGACGTACTCCCGGGTGAGTTGCAGGGTCGCTTCCAGGCCGTCGGTGTCCGGCATCAACAAGTCCATAATGACAAGGTCGACCGGCTGTTATTGGTACAGCGTTAGCCCTTCCCGGCCGTCTTTGGCCTCGATCACGCGGTGTCCGGCCTTTTCGAGGACCTCCTTGAGCAGGTCACGGATCGATTGTTCGTCGTCGATGATTAAGATGGTCGCCATTCGGACCCTCTAGAGACTTTTGTTGATCTTACCTGGCAGGATAGCCTCTGTCTAGGGAGAAATTCATCTGGGTCGGCCTGTGGTTGTAAGGTAGATAGGAGACCGGGGGGAGCGAAAATCGGTTGACCGCCTCGGACTTATTTGCTACAACTTCGACGCCTTGATCCCCGATCACAAGGCGGGTCACGGAGGAGCTGAATTGGTGAGCGATCCCCAAGAGTCGAATGAAGCCTGGACCCGTCGCGCCTTCCTCCGCGTGTCGCTGGTCGGAGCTCTGTTGTTGGGTGGGCGGCTGGTCTGCCCTTCGGTAGCCTTCGCCCGTGAGCTGCCGGAAGGCCGGCTCACATTGTTCAACGTCTGAACGGATGAGCGGCTGGACGTGACCTATCGCAACGAAGCGGGAGCGTACGACCTAGAGGCCCTCGACGACGTGAATCATATCCTGCGCTGCCATTTTACCGGCGAGGTTGCGGCCATCGATGTGCGCGTACTGGAGCACGTGAATCTGGTGCAGAAGAAGCTGGGAGGCCAGCGCGAGATCCATATCATCTCCGGTTTCCGGTCTCCGGAGTACAATGCGATGCTGGTTCGATCAGGTCGGCGGGCCGTCAGGAACAGCCTGCACGTGCAGGGGCAGGCGGTCGATATGCAGATTCCCGGAGTCCATCCCAAGATGATTCGCCAGGTCGCGCTCGAACTGGGCTACGGCGGCGTCGGGTACTATCCGCGCTCGAAGTTCGTGCATCTGGATTCTGGTCCGTTCCGCCATTGGTAAGTCCTTCCCGGCCTTCTTCTCGTCAGAGGTGAAACGTAAAACGTAAGAGGTTGAGGCGATTCGTCTGCCGCTTGCCCCGCTATCCCCTCCTCCCGTTACCCCTTCGTTTCTATGGTTCGCGCTTGAGCAGCAGGATGGACAAGGGGGGCAGCGTGAGGGTCAGCGAATGGGGGAAGTTGTGCCATGGACGCTCGGCGGATTGCACGCCGCCCCAGTTCCCGACATTCCCGCCGCCGTAGGCCACGGCGTCGCTGTTGATCAACTCCCGATACCAACCGGCCGCCGGCACCCCGATTCGATAGCCGTGGCGCGGGACGGGAGTGAAATTGCAGATGCAGACGATAGTGGCGTCGCCGGTCTTTGCCTTTCGGAGGTACGCGATGATGGAGTTATCGGTATCGTTGAAGTCGATCCATTGAAATCCGTTCCAATCGAAGTCCGCTTCGTGTAGAGCCGGCTCCGCCCGGTACACACGATTCAGATCGCGAATGAGGCGCTGAAGACCCCGGTGCGGCTCGAAGTCGCACAGATGCCAGTCCAAGCTGGTGTCGTGATTCCATTCCCGCCACTGGCCGAATTCTCCGCCCATGAAGAGCATTTTCTTGCCCGGATGGCTGTACAGGTACCCATACAACAACCGGAGATTGGCAAACCGCTGCCAGACGTCGCCGGGCATCTTGTCGAGCAAAGTGCGCTTGCCGTGGACGACCTCGTCGTGTGAGAGGGGGAGCACGAAGTTTTCGGTGAAGGCATAGAGCAGCCCAAAGGTGATTTGGTTCTGGTGAAAGCGTCGATGGATGGGATCGTGCCCGAAGTAATCCAACGTATCATGCATCCAGCCCATGTTCCACTTGAACGTGAAGCCGAGCCCCCCGGCATAGGTAGAGCGCGAGACCCCGGGCCATGAGGTGGATTCCTCGGCGATCGTGATGGCGCCGGGAAATTCCCGATGGACCAGGACATTGAGCTCTTTTAGGAACGAGACGGCTCCGAGATTATCGTTTCCCCCGAATTGGTTGGGAATCCACTCGCCGGCTTGGCGCCCATAGTCGAGATAGAGCATCGAAGCCACCGCGTCCACACGCAGGCCGTCGATGTGGTACTGGTCCAGCCAAAAGAGCGCGCTATTGAGCAGAAAGTTGCGGACCTCCGCACGGTCATAGTTGAAAATGCGGCTGTGCCACTCGGGATGATGGCCGAGGCGCGGGTCGGCATGATCGTAGAGATGCGTGCCGTCGAAGGTCGCCAGCCCGTGAGGGTCGTCCGGGAAGTGTGCTGGGGCCCAGTCCATGATCACGCCCAGGCCAGCCTGATGGGCGGCGTCTACGAAGGCCATGAAATCTTCAGGCGAACCGTACCGACTGGTGGCGGCGAAGTAGCCGGTCGCCTGATAGCCCCATGATCCGTCGAAGGGATGTTCGGTCACCGGCATCAGTTCAAGATGCGTGTACCCGAGATCCTTGGCGTATGGGATCAGCTTTTGCGCGAGTTCGCCATACGTGAGCCAGCGGTGGCCCTCCTCCGGAACCCGCATCCAGGAGGCCAAATGAACTTCATAAATTGAGAGGGGAGCCGTCAGAGGATCCCACTGAGACCGTGCCGTCATCCAATCGCGATCGTGCCAGGCATAGCGAGAGAGATCGCGCACGATGGAGGCGGTCCGCGGGCGAAGCTCGCTGGCCCGGGCATGGGGATCAGCCTTCACAAGCAGAGCATCATGCTCACGAGACCGGATTTCGTACTTGTACAGGGCGCCTTCCGGCAGATCGGGAATGAAGAGTTCCCAGAGTCCGGTGGCGCCTCGGTTCGTCATTGGGTGGCAGCGCCCGTCCCACCAATTGAAGTCGCCCACGACGCCCACGCGAGCGGCGTTGGGAGCCCACACGACAAAGTGAACGCCCCTCGTGTGCTCGATGGTGCGGAGGTGGGCGCCCAGTGTCTCGTAGGCTTTGTAGAACGTTCCTTCGGCAAACAAGTGGAGCTCAAAATCCGTTAATAGCGGAGGGAAGGCATAGGGGTCGCGGCTGTCAATTCGTGTGCCATCGCGCTGCAAGACTCTGAACCGATAGGCCGGGATCGGGGTCTTGGATGGAACGACAACCTCGAACAGGCCGGCCTCATGAAGACAGGTCATCGGCAGCAGCGACTCACGCGATGTCGGCGCTGGGTCACTGGAGGGTGGGCCGAGCTCGGTGACGCGCGCGCCTTGGCGCGCCGGGGTGGGTGGGTGAAAAATGATATCGACCTGCGCCGCATGGGGAAGCCAGGCGCGAATGACCAGGCAGGGCTTGCCCTCGATCATGCCGGCGTGCGGGCCCAGGACAGAATGAGGATTCCAGTGTGTGCCGGCGATTAGACGTTCGAGATCCTCTATCCGCAGATCGGTCTGTGACAGCATGGTTCCTATCCTAGAGCGCCCATCAAGGATTGGAAAGGAGAAAATGTTCCCTGCCGCAGGCCGGGTCCGGACCATAATAAAACACGACTCTCATTGCATTGCACGAGAGCACTCAGGATAATGCGTACACGTTTCTAAACGACGCGGTATTGTCTCGACCACAACAGGCTTCGCATGTCTACCGTCAACCTGGCCCTTCTGATTTTCGGGGTCTGTTACCTGGTCATCATGACCGAGCGGATCCACAAGACGATTGTGGCGCTGTTCGGGGCGGCGCTGATGATCGCGCTCGGCGTGGTGTCGCAGGAAGAGGCGTTCTACTCGCATGACTTTGGTGTTGACTATAATGTCGTGTTTCTCCTGGTCGGGATGATGGTGATCATTAACATCATTCGTGAGACCGGTCTCTTCGAGGTTTTGGCCATCTGGGCCGCCCAGCGGGCCGACGCCAGGCCGTTTCGCCTCCTGGTGTTACTGGCTCTGTTGACGGCCGGGCTCTCGGCCATGCTCGATAACGTCACGACCGTGCTGCTCATGGCGCCCGTCACCTTGGCGATTACCAAGCGATTGGAGCTCAATCCTATTGCGTTCCTGGTGACCGAGGCCCTTGCGTCCAACATCGGCGGGACCGCGACCCTGGTCGGTGATCCGCCCAATATCATGATCGCCAGTAAAGCTGAGCTAGGCTATCTCGATTTTCTGCTGGTTCTGGGTCCCATCGTGGTGGTGATCATGGCTGGGTTCTTGGGCACGCTGTGGGTGATTCTTGGGCGGAAGATGACCGTGGATCCGCATCTCCGAACGGCGGTCCTGGCATTGAGTTCACGGGAGGCCGTTTCAGATCGAGCGTTCTTGCACCGCTGTCTCTGGCTGCTGGGGATCGTCAACGTGGGGTTCTGCGTGCATTCGCTCATTCATCTTGAGCCGGCCACGATTGCGCTCCTCGGGGCGAGTCTCTTCATGCTGATCGGTCATGCGAGACGGAAGCACGAAGATGCGGAAGAGTTGTCGTATTTGACCGATGTCGAATGGGAAACCATCTTCTTTTTTATCGGGTTGTTTGTGCTCGTAGGCGGGTTGGTCAAGGTCGGCGCGATTCGCTACTTGGCGGAGCAGTTGGTAGCAGTGACGCGGGGCAATCTCGCAGGGGCAACGATGGCGGTGCTCTGGGGGTCGGCAATTCTCTCATCAGTGGTAAATAACATTCCCTACGTCGCGGCTATGAATCCGTTGATTGTGGATCTCGCCCGGTCGCTTCACCCTGAGATTTCGGATTATGGCACCTTGATGCATCAAGTAGATATCATTCCGCTCTGGTGGGCGCTGGCGCTCGGAGCTTGTCTGGGGGGAAACAGCACGATCATTGGGGCGAGCGCGAACGTCGTGATAGTGGACATTGCGCGCAAGGCCGGCTACCGGATTACCTTTTGGCAGTTTGTCAAGTTCGGGTTTCCCGTCACGGTCGGGTCGATCGCGCTCAGCGCGCTCTATCTCTGGCTTCTGTTTTTGAGATGATGGGGATGTTGCAAGAGCCATCCAGCAGAGCTGAGGTGTGGCACCAACATTAACCGTCAAAGGTCAATTCTTTGGAAACCTACTTTTGACCATTTCTTCTGACTGACGGTTGACGATTCACGATTGACGGTTGACGAAAGCTTCAACAAGGCCACGGAGGTCACTATGTACGTGTGGAGCAAGCGGCTCTTGTTTGGTTTGCTGGCCGGCTTTGTGTTGGTGCTCGGCCTGTTTCTGGCCGAGGGAGCGGGGAGCGAAGTCAGCGTGCTGAAAATGCACACGATCCGCTGGATCACCCTGAACTATGTCGGTCTGGTGATCTGGGTATTTGTCTGGATGATCGACCAGACGCGGGTGCGCGGCAAGAACGTCTGGGTGTGGCTGATTCCGTTCATTGTCGCGCCCCTGCCGACCCTGGTCTGGCTCGTGCTGTTTCTTCAGCGCCGGATGAAAACATAGAGAGTCTGTGCGGTTGGCCCGCCTGGTTTCGGGGCATCTTCGGGATGTCGTGCATCAAGGCAGTATTGGTCGAGACCGAGACTGGCGCAGGCACCGCTGGGAAATGAGAAGGAGGGGAGAGCAGCGAAGCTGTTGATCTACTGGCGCGCCCGACAGGACTGAATCAGATAAACCCGGATCCGTCGATTCAGGCTGCTACAAAATCAGATTATGGTGTTTGTCCGCCGGCGAAAATGAAGAGAGGTTGCGCCTGGTGAGCCGGCGGTACGAGCAAGCTTGGTTTGGCGCGCCCGACAGGACTTGAACCTGTAACCCCCAGATCCGTAGTCTGGTGCTCTATCCATTGAGCTACGGGCGCGTACTGAAGAAGTGTTGAGTTTTAAGTGCTTAGTGCCGAGTTATGAGGAGGTGGAGGGAGTAACGAGGGACGGCTCATGAAAGTGGCCTGCCCTGAACTCACAACTCAACACTCAGAATTCAAAACTCGCTGCTGATCGCAGTGGAGGTTATACAGTTCTCGAGGAGAGAGGGTCAAGTGAAGAAGATGTGTTGAGTGCGTGGGGGAACCTTCGTGCAGGTGCGACGGAAGTTACCCCCCGGAGATGACCGGCCGGATCTCGATCTGATCCCGATCGGAGATGATTTCGTCTTCGGTCACCAACTCATCGCCGCGGATGACCAAATGCGCTTCGACGAGGAGGCTTAATTCCTTAAGAACATCTCTGGCCTTCTTGGGACCTTTGATTTCGATGGTTCTGGAGGGGTGACTGAGTTGCACCTGCATGGTGCGATCATAAGCCTCGGTTGCGGCGGGAGGCAAGGGGCGGGGTACGGACGGTGAGGGTGAGAGCCCAATCGTGAATTGTGAGGTTTGAGCGTTGAATTGAATTCGAGTGACGTCTCATGAGCAAGGCGTCGAGTGAGGAAGGAGCGAAAGCAGGTTAAGAAAGCGACGAAAGTTGTGATCGGGCGTAGGTCAGGCCGTCGTCGAGCGTAAGGAAGAGTCCATCCAACTGTGCTTCGTAACAGTCATCGAGCAACCGTCCCATCTCGGGGCCCGGCTTGACGCCGAGCTCCAGCAAATGCCGGCCCAACACGATCGGCGCAGGAGCCTGGGCTTCGACGGCCATCCGCCGCGCCCGTTCCAGGAGCCATTTGCCCGCAGGAAAGCCGTCAAATGGTTTCGGCGGGCGACCCGCGTGATCGGCCCGCGCGACGCGGACCAGGCGATCGATGCGTCGAACCTGCCTGGCGAGCCGACGCACCGCGCTGTCTGAGGCGTTGGCGTCATAGAGTGCCCGGGGGCGGAGATGACAGAGCACGAGAGGGATCACCTCGTTGATGAGATCCTCTTGGTTCGTCAGTCGTTCGAGGAAACGCCTCGTCGGAGCCTCTCCTTCCGGCTCGTGGCCGCGTGAGGTGATCCGTCCGAGTTCTTCTCTGGTCGTGAGCGGTTTGCCGAAGTCGTGACAGAGCACGCCGAGGCCTACGATCAGATCGTCCTCCTGATTGCCGGTCCGTTCCATGGCGAACCAGTCGAGGCAGTGGAGTGTGTGTGTCCAGACATCGCCTTCCGGGTGCCACGTGGGATCCTGCACACAGCCTTGTAAGGCGGGGAGTTCAGGGTAGAAGCGGAGCCAGCCGCAGTCGCTCAAGAAGCGGAGACCCAGCGAGGGCGTGATCCCCTGAAGCAGGAGCTTTTTCCATTCCTCCCAGAGCCGTTCGCTCGGTTGTCCCTCCTGCGTGAGTGTCCGGCAGAGCGCAATGGTTTCCGGTGCGGCGGTCAATCCAAATCGAGCGGCCAGCTGCATGCCCCGCAGGACGCGCAGCGGATCTTCAGCGAATCGGTCGGAGACGTGCCGCAGGACGCGCGCACCGAGGTCGGCCCGGCCGTCGAAGGGATCGCGGAGCTCCAGCGTATCGGGGTCCCAAGCCATGGCGTTCATCGTGAAGTCGCGCCGGGCCAGCGCTTCGTCCAGGTCCATGTCGGGGTCAGCCTGGCGCAGCAGGCTGGGAACTGACTCGGTGGATGTCAGCACACGGGTGGGAATCGAGATGTCGATTGGGAGGCCTTGCAGCTTGAATACACCGAAGGCTCTCCCGACGAACTGCACGGAAAAATGTTCCGCCAGCAGCGCATGGAGCCGGCCTGGCGGGAGCCTGAAGATTTCGAGGTCAAGATCGTGGGGCTGCCGGCCAAGCACGAGATCCCGCACACAGCCGCCGACCAGCCAGGTGCGACCGCCGGCTCGGCGAATCAGCTCCTCAACGCGGCGCAGCGGCCCCGCAAGCGCGGAATCCTCAATGCGGAAGCGAACCGGCAACTATGACTCCCGATCTCGTAGGGATGGTCCGGACACGAGGTGATGGTAAGCCCATGGAAGGAGGAGGGGCAAGAGATGATTCAGCTCGGCGCTCGAAACAGTTCAATATCTTTGATCCAGATCTGCCCGCTTCCTTCGAAGACCAGCTTCACCTGGAGTTCTTGACACTCTTCCGTGCCGCGAAGATAGAAAGGGGTCTGGTGCCATCGCCAATCCTGTGTACCGACCACAGCATCTTGCAGGGCCTTCGAAAAGAAGGTGCCCTTGCCCGCAAGCGTGCAGTCCATTTCGAGATAGGCCTTGCTGGTGACTCCCTCGCTCCGCGCCTGTGTCCGGAGAAGCAGAACGCAGCTTCGAAAGCTGACATTCTTAAGATGAAAGAGCGGGACTTCGGCCCGCGCAAGAGTCGAGACGCGAAACGTGTCCCCCTTGAGCGAACAGGCCGACGACGGCACGGTATCAGCCGATGAGAACTGGTGTACAGTTTCGAATGGTCCTCTCGGGTTGTTGATGGGAACCGTGCGAGTCAGTTGCCAGCCCAGCAGGGGGAAGAGAAGGAACACCCACCAATAGCTGGCAAGCGGGTACCCAACTCCACCTGCCAAATCCGCCAGAGCGAACGATGCCAGGCCGGCCAGGCCCACCATGCCTAATAACACTTGCAGGGCCACACCATATGACACCGAATCCTGGTTCGTCCAGAGATACCATGCGAAGCCAATAACCGTCAGTCCTGCAGCAAGGCACAGACTACCGTACAGCAGAGAACCGGTTTCGGAGAGAATCACAACCGCATAGATCCCGATCCACAAGACGCTGCCCAGCGTTCCACCAAACCAGCTGGAGGCGTGCCACTCTGGTCTCAAGATCGGAATCGACGGCGGTTCGTTCATGTCTCCCCTCCGAGTGCTACAATTCGCGTATGACGATGGACCGGACGATACTCAAACTGAAAGTCCTCTCGATGCTCCTCCTGCTCATCTGCGGATATTACGTCGTTGGCTACCTATCCGACCCGATCGAACTTCTTCAGGTCAGCGGGCCGAATCGAGCGGAAGCGATCTTTCGGCTTGTCTTTCTCCTCGCCACCCTATTGGCCGGCTTGGCATCTCCCGGCCTCTATCTACGCCGAAAGGCAGCGGTGCGAGTGGCGCTTGCGGGGGGAGCGCTGCTGAGCCTCCATCTGGCATTTGTGCTCGTAGAGTCATTCAGCATCTCAACGATCAGCGAATTGCCCTTTTCTTTCTTCTCATTGGTATTCTGGCTCATGCTCTACAGTGCTGATTTGCTCGGGCCGGTGCTCCTGACATTCCTGACTCGGCCCTCGGTGCAAGCGCTGCTTCATTGAGACGTCACCGCCTTAATTTCTTGTGCTTTGATGAGGATGGCCAGCTTCAGCCGTTCTTTGAAGCGCGGATCATTCTGTACGCTGTCTCCAGTCCACTGAGGAAAAAGATTTAGGAGGCCTGCCACCCATCCAAGAACCGTATAGCCCCGATGAACATATTCCACCATCACCACCCGTTCCGATGACTTGGGCAACCGAAGGGAGAACGAGTACCCATGCTCCTCCTCAGTCACGGTGGGAATCAAACCCAGGGTTATGAGGGAGAGTATCGGGATCACTGCATTACCGGAAATGGGTCTTTCAACCCGAACGAGCAGATCGGGCGCTTGGACCCTCTCCGCTGGTTGAACTTCGCGGAAGAGTCCGGTCTGCTGCAATGCATGAAGCAGACTCTGTGCGTACACGGGTGGGATTGAAGGCTCAACAGCGAGCGACAGCCTAAAGCCATTCGATCCAAGCAGCGTTTCTTCGCTTGTGTCGAGAGGCAGCGGTCGTTGCTCGCTGGCACAGCCCTTCAGTAGTCCGGTAACGATGACCGCGCTACAAACAATGCCAAGGGTTACAAGCGCCTTCCTCATTTCTCTTCCCAGAAAAGAGCAAACAATCCGCCGTAGATTACTGGCTCCTCTCAGAGGCTACCGCAACGCGGCAGCAAGTCAACTTGTTGGCCGATTGGAGTTTACTGATTGGACACTGCTAGCGGGATACTTTGTGACCGGGCTATACCGACGGTGAAGGTAGGCACGGGCCGTTCACCAGTGAATTATGCTCGAGCCTCAACCGTACGCCCTATGACTAGAGTTCCGCTTCGCGGAGAAACTTGGCCGACTCTTCGGGCGACACGGGATTGATGTAGAAGCCGGTGCCCCATTCGAAGCCGGCGACCTGCGTGAGTTTGGGAATGATCTCGATGTGCCAGTGATAATAGTCGCTGCTGGTTTCGTGCAGCGGAGAACTGTGGAGAATGAAGTTATAGGGCGGTCTCGCCAGCGCCTTGTCCATACGGCGCAGCGATTCGGACAGGATCGGGGCAAGGAATTCGAATTGGGATTTCTGACTCTCTTCGAAATAGGCTGCGTGGCGCTTGGGGAGGATCCACTGTTCAAACGGGAAGCGGGGAGCGAACGGCGTGACGCAGAGGAATTCCGGGTTCTCCGCTACGATCCGGTCTCCGTCCGAGATTTCCTGACGAAGAACGTCGCAATAGATACAGCGCTCTTTTTGTTGGTAGTGAGCACGGCAGCCCTCAATTTCCTCCTGTACGTTGGTTGGTACGACCGGCAGCGCGATAAGCTGCGAATGACTATGCTCCAGCGTGGCACCGGCCGACGCGCCGTGGTTCTTGAAGATGAGAATATACCGGAAGCGCAGGTCCTTCTTGAGATCGAGCATGCGGTCGCGGTAGGCCCAGAGCACGTCTTCGATCTTCTTCGTCGTCAGATCGGCGAGGTTTTCCTTATGGCCCGGCGTTTCGATGATGACCTCATGCGCGCCGATGCCGTTCATCCGGTCGTACAGCCCCACACCCTCGCGCCCCATGTCGCCCTCCACTTGCAGCGCGGGGAATTTATTGGGCACGACGCGGATCGTCCAGTTCGGCGCATTCGGCTCGGCGTGTTGTGGGCGATAGGCCATGATTTCCTTCGGGGTGAGCCGCTCTTGGCCGGGACAGAAGGGGCAGAGGGCCGTGGCGATGGGCCGCGCCGGCTGCAGTTGCGCAAAGTCATGCGGGCGGCCGCTTCGGTTGGTTGAAATGATCACCCAGCGGCCGACGATTGGATCGCGTCTTAAATCAGGCATCTCTTCCTCCGTGAAACGTGAATCGCGAATCGTGAAAGGTCAGCGATGTGGACTGCGAGAAAGACGCGCTCTGGTTCCCGCCCATGTCACTTTTTCACGTTTTACCTTTCACACCGCATCACACTCGCCACAGCGCTGCTTCAAATTCCGGTCCCGGCACGGTCAAGGCGGCCGGACTCTGACGCGGGTATCGCGCAACTTCGAGGCCATGTTCGAGCACGACGATCGACAGCCGAACAATCTGCCCCGTCTCCAGATGCAGATCTTTCCAGGGAAGGGCCAGTTCGAGGATGGCCCGGCTAGCGATCGAGCGATAGGGGCCGAGTTCCTGCCAGGCATCCGGTCCGGTGGCCCGGAGCAAGGTGAAGTGCTGGAGGCCGGAGGGGGCGAGCGAGAACGTAAGTCTAAACGTGTGCTGCGGCCCCAGCAGCGTGATATCCGCCCTCATGCTGTTCTGCCGGGCGTGCGAGGCTTTGTCAGGGTCGAGACGCAGATACAGCTGGTCATGGCTCCAGCCGAATCGAATCGCGGTGAAGATCCAGTCGGCCTTCCACATGGCGCCGAGCGGTGGCTGAATTTTGATGGATCCTGCCCCTCGCCATTCGAAGTAGTCCGTCACCAGCCCGTCGATCGTGGGGGCCAGGAGAGCGAGCGGCTGGGTCACGCGATCAACATCGGGTTGGACTGCCACCGCGCAGATCGGCTGGTTCAACTGTTCGGGCGGCGTGAGCCCCATGTGCACCCATACGTTGCGGAGATGCGCTCGAAAGAGCAGGTCGAACTCCGACTTCAAATCCGTCTCGAAATCGTCACCGTACCACCAGAACCAGTCGCTGCCCTCGGCGGCGTAGAGCTCGTCCCACGCGTTTCGCGCCCGGTCCGGCGGGAGATCGGCGGTGAGCTCGGTGAGACGCGTTCTGGTGCGGCCAATCAACTCCCAGCCGCAATTATCCTCCTGATGGCCGATCCAGATTTTGTAGTCGGCATTGATCCATGATCCCGAATACAGATCGGAGAGGCGCTGTTGGGGAGGAACGGCGGCGATCGCGTCAGACACCGTCGAAGCGTGCACGGCCACGCCGCCTCCCTGATCCAGTACGCGGTTCGTCAAGGCCGCATACAGGCCCGAGAGAAACTGTTCGCCGCCGTCGTGGTAATGTTCCCACGGATTCTCCCCGTCCAGGATGATCGTAATGATAATCTGATCACGCGCTGCATCGTGGATGATGCTGTGTAGCCGGCGGAGCACATCGTCGGTCGCTGACTCCGGCGTCGTCTTGTGATAGACAAATCCGAAGGCGTCGGAAATGTCCCGATCGCGGAACAGCAGGACTAGGTCCTGCCCGGGCTCGCCGGCCAGATACGGCTGGTACAGATCGTTGTGTCGATGCCACGGGCGGTCGGACATCTCCAGAGACCGCGCAAGGATGCCCTCATCGGTGGCCAGCCAGCGGAGGCCGGTTCGGTGGACCAGGGGAAGCAACTCGGGGCAGACCGCCCCCTCCGACGGCCACAGGCCGGCCGGGGGCCGACCGAATGTCCGGCGATGAAAATCAACCGCCCGTTGGAGCTGGGTTTCGGCATCGTCGGGCGCGCGGAAACGAGGCGGCAGCGGCAGATCCGGCCTGGCGCGCCGGCAGATGTCGGTGTCAATGACCAGCGGCAGAATCGGATGAAAGAAGGGAGTCGTCGTCAGTTCGATCTGGCCCCGTTCCATCAGCTGCCGATAGAGCGGAACGATTTCCTGTACGGCCACGCGTTGGAGCGCCAACACCTCCCGTTTCTCGTCCTCCGTGAATCCCCGGTTCTTGTTGCGCAGCGCGGCCAGGCGGGGGTATCGCTGCACGGTGCCGTATCCGAACCAGGCGAGGTTATGCCAGACCTGCAGATCGAGAAAATCCTGGGTGGAAAACCGGGCGGCGATCTGCTGCAAATCCTGGGCGGGGGCCTCCACGCTCCGCCTGACCAACAACTCATGGTAGCGCGGATAGGGGCGCACCATCGTGGCCCAGTTGGCGGAAAAGAAATGGCGAATGAGAAAAGCTTTTTCCTCGGCGGTCAGGTCCGCCGCCGGGCGCTGCGCGTATTCCAGGAACAGGTCGCGAACTGTGCCGGTGCCGACTTCGTCTAGTTGTAACAGAAGGGAAGGAGTGAAATTGAATGTTGAGCGGACCCCTGGAAATCTTTCCAGCACATAGGCCATATCGTAGTAAGCCTTGGTCGCATGAAGACGCACCCACGGCATACTGGCTGATCCCGTCACCGGATCGGTGTAGTACGGCTGATGCATATGCCACAAGAAACAGACGTGAACGTTTTTCATTGGCTCGTGATTTCCGGGATGTTTTCAAGTATGTCATAGGGGTAGGGGGGGTGCAATCATCCACAAGGTTTGTTCGCGCGTTGTCGAGTTCGAGGAGGTGAGGCGGTGACATTTTTCCGATACTGGGCGCCGGTGTGCGGGTATGCCGGTCTCATTTTTTATCTCTCCGCTCAGTCTCACCCGGAGCAAGACCTGCCTTTGTTTATTGATCTTTTCAGCGATAGGGTTCTCCACGCCGTAGAGTACGCCGGTTTGGGGGGACTGTGTTATCGGGCATTCCGCTGGGGCACGAATGGCGTGTGGCGGGAACGGGCGGTTCCGCTGGCCATTCTCCTGGCTGCTCTGTACGGCGTCAGTGACGAGCTGCACCAATGGTTCGTTCCATTTCGCGATGCCAGCTGGCAGGATTGGCTCGCGGATACCGTCGGCGCATCCCTCGGAGCAATAATCCTGGCTCGACTGCCGACCCAGCGGCCATTGAGTTCGGCCGCGGATATGGGCCGACCTCGCTGATCAATGCGGGTGTCTTCGTGACAAGCTCCCGGGCAGTGGGTATAATTCGGCGCGTATGTCCACCGCGAATCCTGCTCCTTCCAAAGTCCCGCTAGCGCCGCCCGATCAAACGCTCGTTGCACGGACCGTTGAGAGCCATCTTCCTCCCGGATTGGTTTTGCGAGGCGTGACGCCCTTGGCGGGCGATGCGTCCAATCGGCGCTACTACCGTGCCACGGTCGCGGGGGGGCCGCCGCATTCCTTCATTCTGATGCAGCTGGCCGAACCGGAAGGGTTCAAGCAGTCCGAAGAAGCGGTCAGCGGCGCCACGCATCAGATTACAGAGCTTCCGTTCGTGAACGTCATGTCGCATCTGGCCAAAGCGGGCGTGTCGGTGCCCACCCTCCATTATTACGATCAGGCGGCCGGGTTGCTGTATCTTCAAGATTTCGGCGATCTGACGTTGGCCGAAGCGGTGAGCCAGACGGTTGCGCCGAGTGTGGAATCCCGCTACAAGCAGGCGATCAACGTGCTGGTGCAGATGCAGGTCAAGGCGACGACGCCGGCCGATCCGGGGTGCCTGGCGTTTCACCGGAGCTTCGACATGTCGCTGCTCATGTGGGAGTTCGACCACTTTCTTGAGTACGGTGTCGTCGCGCGCCGCGGCAAACCGATGTGTGCAGACGATTGGACGGCTGTGCGCCACGAGTTCGAAACGATCGCGAGCATTCTGGCCGGGCAGCCGCGCGTCTTCACCCATCGCGATTATCACTCGCGCAATTTGATGGTCGACGGGGTGCGGCTCGGAGTCATCGATTTTCAGGACGCCTTGATGGGACCGGCGACCTATGATCTGGCGTCTCTATTACGGGACGCGTATATCCGGCTCGATGAGCCGCTCGTCGATGATCTGGTGGCCTACTATCTCGATCAGCTGGCCGAGCGGCGTGTTGTATGGACCAATCGCGCCGCGTTCCGCCGTCTCTTCGATCTCACCAGTATTCAACGAAACCTGAAGGCGGCCGGACGGTTTGTTTACATTGATTGCGTCAAAGGCAACCCCAAGTTCCTGGCGGACATTCCCAGGGTGTTGGGCTATGTCAAACGCAATCTGGAGAAGTATCCCGAACTGCAAACGCTCCGTAAGCGTCTCACTCTCTATGTGCCGGAACTCCAATGAACGCCGTCAGACGTGAAACGTGAGTCATTCAACGTGAAACGGTTGGAATCCGTCCGTGCTTGTCCCCCAGCGCCTTACGTTTCACGTCCCACGTTTCACGTCTTACGCCCATGAAGGCCATGATCCTCGCGGCGGGACTCGGAACCCGTCTCCGGCCCCTCACCAACGCGATTCCCAAGCCGCTGCTGCCGGTCGGAGGGACCCCTCTCATCGTCTGGAACCTGCTGCTGTTAAAGCGCCATGGGTTCCACGACGTGGTCATCAATCTGCATCACCTCGGTCCGATGATCGAACAGGCGGTGGGCAACGGCTCGCAATTCGGCCTCCGGATCATCTACTCCCGGGAGCCTATGATCCTCGGGACCGGCGGCGGGATCAAAGAGGCGGAGCCGTATTTTTCAGGGGAGCCCGTCCTGGTGTTGAACGGGGACACGCTCGTTGAATTAGATCTGGGGGCGCTCTGCGCGTTTCACCGGACACGCCTGGCAGCGGCGACGCTGGTGTTGCGAGAAGATCCTGAGGCCGCTCGGTGGGGCTTGGTCGAGGTGGGGGCGGACGAGCGGATCGTACGCATCACGGGAAAAGGCCTCGCGAGTGCCTCCCCAACGACTCCACGCATGTTTGCCGGGATACACATCTTGAATCCCCGGCTGTTGCGGGACGTGCCGAAAGGCGTGGCATCGTCGATCATCGATTCGTACGTGGCCGCCATTGAGCGGGGCGAAGCCGTACTCGGTTACGATCTGCGAGGCTACTGGTCGGATATCGGAACCGCCGAAGGCTATGCGCAGGCAGAGCACGATGCCCGCGCCGGACTCATCCGCCTGGAGGACCGCAGGCTCACAGGCGATCGCACGCTGTAGCCGGTGCGAACCCGGTTCCGCGCGCGCCGATTTTAACTGGGTGATCCCTCCGGTGCCGGTCCTTCTCCATCCTTCCGCTCTTTCTGCTGCTTGATCAGGCGGGCGAGGTAGGTCCGCTGGAGTTGCAGGGCGTCAGCGGCTTTGGTCTGATTGCCGTCGGCCTGCTCGATGGCACGGGCGATGATGAATCGGCTGTGTGCATCCATCGATTCATGATAGGGCAGGTCGAGGTAGGGCAGGGGACTGTTCCCTTTCGGCCGAAGCTCCGCGTCATCCGGCATCAGGGCCAGCATGTCGGGCTCAATGGTGTCCCCGGAGCTGAGGACGACGGCCCGGGCGACGACATTGTCCAACTCGCGGATGTTCCCCAGCCAGGGATAACGGGTCAGGGTATCCAAGGCGGCGGCACTGAGCGTCATGCGGGGGCGCTTCGCATCCTTTATATGCCGTTCGAGGAAGAATTGTGCCAGGGCCGCGATGTCCGCGCGACGCTCGCGCAGCGGCGGGAGCGTGAGCGTGATGACGTTCAACCGGAAATACAGGTCCTCGCGAAACCGGCCTGCCTTCACCGCCTGCCGGAGGTCTTTGTTCGTCGCGGCGATGACGCGAATGTTGACCGAGACGGTTTTGGAGCCGCCGACGCGCTGAAACTCACGGTCCTGCAGGACGCGGAGCAGCTTCGCTTGAAGCGGGAGCGACATATCCCCGATCTCGTCGAGGAAGACCGTCCCGCCGTCGGCCGTTTCCAACTTCCCCTTCTGCTGTCGGTCCGCTCCGGTGAAGGCGCCGCGCTCGTGCCAGAATAGCTCATTCTCGAGCAGCGTTTCCGTCAAGGCTACACAGTTGATCACCACGAGCGGCATCGCATGGCGAGGGCTCCACTGATGGATCGATCGGGCGAAGAGTTCCTTGCCAGTCCCGCTTTCGCCAAGCAGGAGGACGCTGGCGTCGGACTTGGCTGCCCGTTGCGCCGCTTCGATGACGGCGCGAAGGGAGGGACTGTTCCCGATGATGGAGGCGTAGCGGCCGGCGACCTCGGAGCGGAGATAATCGACCTCCCGTTGCAATGAGCCCCGCTCCAGGGCCTTGCGAAGCACGATGAGCAGGTGATCCTTGTCGAGGGGCTTGGTCAGGAAATCGTACGCGCCCTCTTTCATGGCTTGGACCGCCGCATCGATCGAACCATGCGCGGTCATGACCACGACGGGAAGGCTGTCTGTCTGCTTTGTCGAGGAAAGGCGCTTCAGCACATCGAAGCCGGACAGTTTGGGCAGCGTCAGATCCAGCAGCACGAGGTGCGGCGACTCTTGCGCGATCTGGTCGAGCGCCTGCTGCCCGTCCCGCGCGTTCACCGTATCATACCCCGAGGCCTGCAGGCGGTCCTCCAACATCCTGACGATATCGGCGTCATCGTCGACGATGAGGATTTTGGCGCGCATGCTTTAGGTCTCTCTCAGATGGCGCGGGAAAGGTGCTCATCACTGCGCGCATGCACCGAGCACCAAACAGAACTCGTTCGACCCGGAGCCCTTCGCATTGTTCCTGGCGACGGGATAAACCCCTTGCTCACCCCTCCATCACATTAATGACCAGCCCCGTCAATGGTTTGGGGAAAAAGTAGGTCGACTTGTGCGGCATGCGCTCGCCCGCCGTCGCAACCGCCTGGACTTCGCTGACTTTCGTGGCATTGAGCAGCAGGGCGCCGGTTCCAGTTCCCTGGGTCACCCACTCCAAGGCTTCGTGGCCGTCTTTTGTATAGAGGATCGCCTCCTGTTCCTGCTGCGTGGGGCAGAGTTTGGCCACAATGAGCTGCTGCAACAACGACACATCGAGCTTCGCGCGAGGTGAGGCCTGGGCGGACGGGCGATGGGCCGGCTTGAGCGTGAGGGCGAGGTACCGATCGCTTCCTTTTAACGCCAACCCGAACACCGGCGCGCTCCGTCCGTTCGTCCTCAGGTTGGTAAGGAATTGCCCAGCGACCGAGTTCCGGGTGGAGACGGTAAAGGGAAACTCCTGAAATTCAAAACTGTCATCTAGTATTGCGCGGATCTGCTGAACAGAAGGCAGCGGGGTCGTGGTGACCCGGTGTGTCGGGAGGACCGTCAGCCCCGGATCTTCAAGTGGTGCCAGCAGCATCAACACGCTGTCGTACGGCTGTCGCCCGGCCGGTGGGCCGCTCTGCTGCCGGCGGAGTCTTTGGTAGTTCAAGGCCGTTTCATAGCGATGGTGCCCGTCCGCTATGAAGAGAGATTTCGTCTGCATCGCATCGACGATCCGGCCGAGTAGCTCCGGCTCGGTCACCGCCCAGAGCCGTTGGCGGCATCCTGCGTCGTCATGAAAGTCATAGCGGGCGGGTTTCCCTTTCACGTCTGCTTCGAGGAGTCCGATGATGAGCCCTTGCGGGTCCGAATAGAGGCTCCAGATCGGGCTGAAATTCGCATGGCAGGCTTCAAGCAGATTCAACCGATCGGTCTTCGCCGCGCCCCTCGTATTCTCATGGGGATAGATGTGCCCGGAGTCGAACGTTTCGAGTTTTGCGACCGCGAGGAACCCGCGAAGGACTTTCGTAGGCTGGCCCGGGGCCGAGCAAGGGGGAAGGTACTCAATCGTGTGGTAGTAGAGAGCCGGCTGCTGGTCCCGTTTGAGCGTGCCGTTCTTGAGCCACTCCTGCAACGTCACGCTTGCGCGGGTATAGCGATTCTGCGCGGGACCGTCCCCGGCCTCGTCGAGTCCTAACTCCAGCCGGATGATATTCCAGGGATGGCGGTCATGGAGGGCCCTCTGGGCGGCCGCATCGATGATGTCGTACGGGGGGGCCACAACGTTTCCGATGTCGCCTGCGACCGCCGTATCATACAGCGTGCCCTGAAAGGGGAAGATCTGTGACATGAGGGTTCCTTGTTGTCCGTCTGTGGACCGTCGAACGGGTTGATGACGACCGGGGGGCGCGGCTCCTTTCGTCCTGTGCGAGGCCGTTTCCAAGGCCCTGTTCCGGTGGATTCAGGCGGGAGGAACGACTACCGGTCGCGGGTAATCATGTAATCGGCGGCGATCGTCAACGCGCGACGCGCGGTGCTGTCCTCAAAGAGCTCCAGTTCCTGCTTGGCCGCCGCGACATAGGTTCGAGCCCGGTCCATGGCGTACGTGATCGATCCACACTCGGTCATGAGGGACAGTATGCGTTCGAGATCGGCCGTGCTGAGCGTCCTGGTTTCCATCCAGTCCTTGATCATACGACCGTCTTCTTCCGGGCAGTGTTGCAGCAAATGCAACAGCGGGAGAGTCGCCTTTCCCTGCCGGAGGTCCTGACCGATGGTTTTCCCGAGTGACTCACCATTGGCCGTGTAATCCAGGGTATCGTCGGCGACTTGAAAGGCAATCCCCAGACATCGGCCGAAGCGGAACAGGGCTTCCTGCTGAGCCTCGGAGGCATCCGCGAGAATGGCGCCCATGCGGCAGGCGGCTGCGATCAGGCCGGCTGTCTTATGTTCGACGATCTTGATGTAGTCAATTTCCGGCATCGCGGGATTGCCGTTGTAGTAGAGCTGAAGGACTTCGCCTTCCGCCATCTTCCGGCAGGCTTCTGCCAAGACCTCGTTGATCCCTTGACTTCGGAATTCGACGACCTCGCACATCGCTTTAGTATAGAGGTAATCGCCGACTAGTATGCTGATCTGATTTCCCCAGACTTTACGGGCAGTTCTCCTGCCTCGACGAATGTCGGCGTCATCCACCACGTCATCGTGCAACAGGGTGGCGGTATGGATGAATTCGACTAGGCTTCCGAGCTGGTAGTGGTCCTTGTCGGAATAGCCGCACAATCGAGCGGATAGAAGTAGGAGGAGGGGGCGAAGCCGCTTCCCGCCGCCGCTCAAGATATGGGCGGCCACAGTGTTGACGAGGGTCACGCTGGAATCGAGATTTCTCCTGGCCTGCTGTTCAACCCCGTCGAGTTCGGCGCGATAGGCGTCCCAGACATCCGCCATGCTGTGAAGGGTTGAAAGCGCAGGACCGTGAGTCATGCGGCGGATGGTAGGGCAGAGGAGGAAACAAAGTCAAGCAAACGGCGCCTGCTTCGCTGGCAGTCAAACCTTGACAGAACAAGGACCTATCCAGTAAGTTTGCCCGTAACGATCGGCTGATGGATTCAGCCGGGAATATGGTGTCAAACCGGCCAAAGCTCCTCACTCGATCCGCCTCCGTCCGACAGGGAAAACTCCCTACCTTTTGAACGGGATACGGCCCATGAGCGCTCCAGGATTTCCGGACAAGCAAGGACTCTACGACCCCCGGCAGGAGAAAGACTCCTGCGGGATCGGTTTCGTCGTCAACATCAAGGGACAGAAGTCGCACGATATTGTCCTTAAGGGCCTCCAAGTCCTGGAGAACCTCACCCATCGCGGAGCCCAGGGATGCGACCCCTCCACCGGAGACGGAGCTGGCGTTCTCTTGCAAGTCCCTCATGCGTTTCTGAAGCGCGCGGCCGGTGATTCCGGCGTGACGCTGCCGGACGCCGGCGAGTACGGCGTCGGACAGTTGTTCCTGCCGCCGGATGCCGACTCCCGCCGGCAATGCGAGAAACTGTTCGCCAAGATCATTGAAGAAGAAGGCGCACGCCTGCTCGGCTGGCGCGATGTGCCGGTGAAGAGCGATACGATCGGCGTGCAAGCGCGCAGGACCGAACCGTTCATGCGGCAAATCTTTATCGCCCGCGACGCCTTGAACGAAGCTCAGTTCGAGCGGAAGCTCTACGTCATCCGGAAACTGGTCGAAAAGGCCGTGAAAGATTCGGCGATCCAAGGCCGGGAACACTTCTATATTCCGAGCCTCTCGGCCCAGACCATCGTCTATAAAGGACTGCTGCTGCCGCATCAAATCGCGGCCTATTATCAGGACCTGACCGATGAGCGGATGGTGAGCGCGCTGGCGCTGGCCCACTCGCGCTTCAGCACCAATACCTTTCCGACTTGGCCCTTGGCCCATCCCTACCGGTACGTCTGTCATAACGGCGAGATCAATACGCTCAAGGGCAACGCCAATTGGATGAAGGCGCGCCAGGGCCGGCTCCATTCCGATCTGTTCGGCAAGGATATGGAGAAGCTCTTCCCGATCGTCTCCGAAAACCAGAGCGACTCCGCCTGCCTGGACAACGCGCTTGAGTTCCTCCTCCTGGGCGGCCGCTCGCTCCCGCACACCATGATGATGCTGATTCCGGAACCGTGGGTGGCGAATTCGCAGATGGATCTGGACCGGCGCGGCTTCTACCAGTATCACGCGGCGATGATGGAACCGTGGGACGGCCCGGCGGCCGTGTGCTTCACCGACGGCAAGATGATCGGCGCGACGCTGGACCGCAACGGTCTCCGTCCCTGCCGCTATCAGGTGACGACGGACGGAATGGTTGTTCTGGCCTCGGAGGCCGGGGTCCTGCCGGCCGAGGCCAAGAACATTCGGATGAAGGGCCGCCTCATGCCCGGCCGCATGTTTCTGGTCGACACGGTGCAAGGACGCATTATCGACGACGAAGAAATCAAGGCCGACGTCGTCAGACGCAAACCCTATCGCAGTTGGGTGACGCAATACGGCATCTCGCTCGATGAGTTGCCGGAGCCGTTAAACGTCCCGCAGCCGGACCATCCGACGATTCGCCAGCGGCAGCAGGCATTCGGCTACACGGTCGAAGAACTCAAGATGGTCATCACCCCGATGATCGTGAACGGCGAGGAGCCGGTCTCCTCAATGGGGACCGATACGCCGCTGGCAGTGCTGTCGGACCGCCCGCAGCTGCTCTTCAAGTATTTCAAGCAGCTCTTTGCGCAGGTGACCAATCCACCCATCGATCCGATTCGCGAGCAGCTCGTCATGTCGCTGGTGACGAATATCGGCCCGAAACCCAATCTGATGGACGAATCGCCGGAATCCTGCCGCCGGATCAAGGTCCAGCAGCCGATTCTGACCAATGCCGATTTGCAGAAGATCCGCGGGATTTCCGATCCGCATTTCAAGAGCAAGACGCTCCGCATGTTGTTCCGCGTGGCCGAAGGCCCGGACGGCCTCGGCGCGGCGGTGGACGATCTCTGCAGGCAGGCCTCGGAAGCGATCAAGGACGGATACAAGTTTTTGATCCTCAGTGATCGCGGTGTCGATGGGGCATGGGCGCCGATTCCGAGCCTGCTCGGCATTTCGGCGGTGCATCATCATCTCGTGCGGGAATGCACCAGAACGGAAGTGGGCCTGATCCTTGAGACCGGCGAGCCGCGTGACGTTCATCAGTTCGCCTGTCTGATCGGCTACGGCGCCGGCACGATCAACCCCTATCTGGTCTTCGAATCGCTGGTGGACATGGAGCGCGACAATTACCTGCCGGAGGGACTCGACGCCCAGACGGCGGAAGGCAAGTTCATCAAGGCGATCAACAAAGGGTTGCTCAAGATCTTCTCCAAGATGGGCATCTCGACGGTGCAGTCGTACTGCGGGGCGCAGATTTTCGAAGCCATCGGGTTGAATCACGAAATCATCGACCGCTACTTCACCGACACGCCCTCGCGCATCGAAGGGGTCGGGATTCGAGAGATCGGCGAAGAAACGCTGCGCCGGCACCGCATGGCGTATGAGCCAGTGGCCATCCGCCAGCTCGATTTCGGCGGGGAGATCCACTACCGCATTCAGGGCGAGCACCATAACTGGAATCCGGAGACGATTTACAAATTGCAGCATGCCAGCCGCTCAAACGACGCGAAGACCTACGCCGAATTCGCGCAGCTCGTGAACGACGAGAGCAAACGACGGTCGAATCTACGAGGCCTCCTCGATTTCAAATTCGCGCCTCAGCCGGTTCCGATCGAAGAAGTCGAATCGACCAAAGACATCGTCAAGCGGTTCAACACCGGCGCCATGTCGTTCGGGTCGATCAGCAAGGAAGCGCACGAAACGCTGGCGATCGCGATGAACCGGCTCGGCGGCAAGAGCAACACGGGCGAAGGCGGTGAAGATCCGGAGCGGTTCAAACCGCTGCCCAACGGCGACTCCAAGAACAGCTATATCAAACAGGTGGCCTCGGCCCGGTTCGGCGTGACCGCACACTACCTGGTCAACGCGCGTGAATTGCAGATCAAGATGGCGCAGGGTGCGAAACCGGGCGAGGGCGGGCAGTTGCCGGGGCACAAGGTGGACGAAAACATCGCACGGTTCCGCTATGCCACGCCGGGCGTGCAGCTTATTTCGCCGCCGCCGCACCACGACATCTACTCGATCGAAGACCTGGCGCAGCTGATCTTCGACTTGAAAAATTCCAATCCGGATGCCGGCGTGTCGGTCAAGCTCGTCGCCGAGGTCGGAGTCGGGACCGTCGCGGCTGGCGTCGCCAAGGCCCATGCGGACAAGGTGCTCATCAGCGGCGATTCCGGGGGAACCGGCGCCTCGCCGTTGTCGTCAATCAAATATGCGGGCATTCCGTGGGAACTGGGGCTGGCGGAGACCCATCAGACGCTGGTGCTCAACGACCTGCGCGGCCGAATCCGCGTCGAAACGGACGGGCAGATGAAAACCGGCCGCGATGTCGTGATCGCGACGCTGCTCGGCGCCGAGGAGTACGGTTTCGCGACGGCGCCGCTCATCGTCGAAGGCTGCATCATGATGCGCAAGTGCCATCTGAATACCTGCCCGGTCGGCATTGCCACGCAGGACCCCGAGTTGCGCAAGAAGTTCAACGGCAAGCCGGAACATATCGTCAACTATCTGTTCTTCGTCGCCGAAGAAGCGCGACAACTCATGGCGAGGCTCGGCTTCAGGACGATCAACGAGATGGTCGGGCGCGTCGACAAGCTGAAGATCACGAAGGCGGTCGATCACTGGAAGGCGAAGGGGCTGGATCTCGCGCCGTTGCTTACGATACCCGATGTCGGACCGGAGATCCCCCGGTATTGTGTGCAGAAACAGGACCACGGCCTGGAGCATATTCTCGACAACAAACTCGTGGAACTGTGTCAACAGGCGATCGACAAGGGCGAGCAGGTGAAACTCGAATTGCCGATCCGAAACGTGAACCGCACGACCGGCACAGTGCTGTCCAGCAAGATCGCCAGAAAATACGGGCTGGAAGGTCTGCCCGAAGATACGATCTCGATCAAGTTCAACGGGTCGGCCGGTCAATCGTTCGGCGCGTTCCTGGCAAGAGGCATCACGCTGACCCTCGAAGGCGAGTCGAACGATTACATCGGGAAGGGACTGTCCGGCGGCAAGATCATCGTGTATCCGCCGAAAGACGCGCTCTACGAGGCGGAAGACACCATTCTGATCGGCAACACCTCGCTGTACGGCGCGACGCAGGGCGAAGCATATTTCTACGGGAGAGCGGGCGAGCGCTTCGCCGTGCGGAACAGCGGGGCGTACGCCGTCGTCGAAGGCACGGGCGATCACGGCTGCGAATACATGACGGGTGGCGTGGTGGTGGTACTCGGCCGGACCGGCCGGAACTTTGCAGCCGGCATGTCCGGCGGCGTGGCTTTCGTGCTGGACGATCTGGGCAAGTTCGAAGGCCGGTGCAATACCGGGATGGTCGAATTGGAACCGGTGGCCACGGTAGAGGACAAGCGCCTCCTGCATGATCTGATCGCGAAGCACTTCATGTATACCGGCAGTCGCAAGGCTAAACAGGTGCTCGACGCGTTTGACGCGACATTGCCCAAGTTCGTGAAAATCATGCCGGTCGATTACAAGCGCATCCTCGAGGAGCGAAAGCGCAAAGCGAGCGCAGTCCACTGAACGTGAAGCGTCATACGTCAAGCGTCAAACGAATGACGGTTGACGAGTGACGATTGACGATTGACGGATTGTTGAGACGGAAATGGGTGATCCGAAGGGTTTCATGAAATACGCCCGCGAGGGCCCGAAACGTAAGCCGGTCGAGTTGCGTGTGCTCGATTGGAAGGAGATGTACGAGCCGATCTCCGAGGACAAGCTCAAAACACAAGGCGCGCGCTGCATGGACTGCGGCGTGCCGTTCTGCCAGGGTAATACCGGCTGCCCGGTCGTCAACCTGATTCCCGAATGGAACGATCTCGTCTATCGCGGGCGGTGGAAAGACGCCCTCAAGGCGCTGCATGCCACGAACAACTTTCCCGAGTTCACCGGCCGGCTGTGCCCCGCTCCCTGTGAAGGCGCCTGCGTGCTCGGCATCAACGAAGATCCTGTTTCCATCCGCATCATCGAGTGGAACATCATCGACCGCGGCTTCAGGGATGGTCTCGTCATGCCGATTCTGCCGGTGGTGAAGACCGGGAAGACGGTGGCGATCGTCGGGTCCGGTCCGGCCGGCTTAGCCGCTGCGCAGCAGCTGGCGCGCGCTGGCCATCGCGTGACAGTCTTTGAAAAGGCCGATAGGACCGGCGGCCTGCTTCGCTACGGCATCCCCGATTTCAAGATGGAAAAGTGGGTGATCGATCGCCGGTTGGAACAGATGAAGACCGAAGGCGTAGAGTTCAGGACCGGCGTCGCTGTTGGGAAAGACCTCACCGGCGAGCAACTGCGCCAGCAGTTCGATGCAGTGGGACTGACGATCGGTGCTGAACAGGCACGCGAATTGTCGATCCCCGGGCGCGAACTCAAGGGCGTGCACCTCGCGATGGAATATTTGACCCAGCAGAACAAGCGCACGGCCGGCCTCCCCGTCACCGACGAGCCGATCACCGCGAAGGGCAGGCGGGTCGTCATCATCGGCGGCGGCGATACAGGCTCAGACTGTCTCGGCACGGCGCATCGTCAGGGCTGCGTCGAAGCGCATCAATTCGAATTGCTGCCGGAACCGCCGCCGGAACGAGCCGATTCCACTCCCTGGCCGCTCTGGCCGATGCAGCTGCGCACGTCGCACGCCCATGAAGAAGGGTGTGACCGGCAGTGGAGTGTTTCGACCACCAGGTTTACCGGCCACAATGGCTACGTCACCAAGCTGCATGCCCATCGTGTGGAATTCGAGAACGGGAAATTCACGCCGATCCCGAATACCGAATTCCAGATGGATGTGGACCTGGTGCTGCTCGCCATGGGTTTCACCGGCCCGGTGAAGAACGGCCTGTTGGACGATCTCGGCGTGAAGTATGACCAACGCGGCGCCGTGGCGGTCGATGGGAACTTCATGACCAACCTCGACGGTGTCTTTGCTGGCGGCGACACCAAACGCGGTGCCTCGCTCATCGTGTGGGCGATTGCCGAAGGCCGTAAGATGGCGGCGGGGATCGATAAGTATCTGCATGCCGGCAAGTCCGCGAAGGCGGCAGTGAAATGATGAGAAGGACTGTTGCCAGATCAAGGCCCCGCGAGAAAGATTCCCGCAACATGTCGATAGAGGAGAAGTTGTTTCTGATGGACTAGCTCTTTCAGAGAGCAATCGAGGATGGTTCATTGGAGCGATATCGTCGAGAGAGGGAGAAAGGCGTTGAAGAAGTCAGGCGCAGGTGGCAACTCCTCAGAGAACGGCTACTCCCGAATTCCCCCAACCGTTGCTAACGAACAACTTGTCCACTTTCTAGAGTTTTCCGAGACCTGGTCTTTTGGCTGACGTGGACCGAACCTTATCACTCCCTCGCTTCACCGGGTGGCCCTTCTGGACTCATTCGAGCGGAAGCCTTTAGCAGGCTGCAATATTCATGAGCATCCGCTAAAATTAGCTTCGTGTCCGTCTTCGAGCCGATATTCCAAATACTCAACACGGCGGGAGTGCGTTATGTCGTGGTCGGTGGTCTTGCTACGGTCTTGCACGGATACGCCAGAGCAACCGCGGACGTGGACTTGGCCGTCGATCTCGCACCGGAAGAAGCTGCGAAGATGATTCGGGCGTTAGTGGCGGCAGGATTTCGCCCTCAAGTACCGGTCGTGCCCGAGGACTTTGCGAATTCCGCAGTACGGGAGGTATGGCTACAAGAAAAGCATATGCGGGCTTTTTCACTCGTTGATCCAGCCAATCCCATGCGGGTGGTAGACTTGTTGCTCAAGCCGGGGGTGCCCTTCGAGCAGCTCTTTTCCAGTTCTCAAGAAGTCATGCTAAATATAACCAAGATCCGAGTGGCGTCGCTCGATGACTTGATCGGCTTGAAACGCCAGGCCGGCAGACCGCAAGATTTGGCGGACGTTGTGCAGCTGGAGGCTATCCGACGGCAAAGAGGGAATCGCTGATATGGGTAACAAATCCGTGGTGTCCTCGCAGGAAAAGCAATCAGCAGACTGGAACGCCGAGGACCAGAATATGCTTGCTGCAACGTTATCTGCCACGCCTGCTCAACGCTTGGCCTGGTTGGAGGAGGTCCTTCATTTGGCCTATGCAAGCGGAGCCTTGAAGCCGAGACGATTTATAGGACAAGAAGAATGGGAGACGATGGGCGTATCGCCTCGTTGATCGTCTGGGCCATCGCCGAAGGCCGCAAAATAGTCCCGGGGGATCGATAAGTATCTGCAAGCAAGCAGATCGGCGACAAAAGCAGCCGCCTAAAACTGACTGACCGGTCGGGCATCTGCAGCGTGCCACGTCTCATCGCTTCCTCGCCTCTCAAAGCGACCCTTCCGGACTCACCCGAGCGTAACCCTTCTGGAATTCCTTCGACTGCGGTCGATGACCGCAGAGTCTTAGTCAGTTCCAGCCTTCCTCATCGTCTGAGTCTCGGCGGGTCCCCGCTCCTCCCGGCAAAGCCAGCTCTAAGCCCTGGCACACCTTGCCATGCTGCACAAAAGGAAGCCCGGCATCGATATCATCAAACACACCTTCTGCCATTTGTCACAACCCACTGACCTGCCCCCGGTTGTTGTACCACCTGCAAAGTTAGTCAGGCACACCTCGACTGCGGTTCGAGGGTCTCCGGTGCCGGGGGCCGGTAGCCCAAGGC